>Ga0194112_10000355_pt1 | contig 66298 bp, 67 predicted proteins | sample TA2MahC400mmetaG_FD_146191 | JGI IMG/M metagenome (GOLD analysis project Ga0194112, IMG submission 146191) | Freshwater microbial communities from Lake Tanganyika, Tanzania - TA2015016 Mahale Deep Cast 400m | ecosystem: Environmental > Aquatic > Freshwater > Lake | place: Tanzania: Lake... | reverse complement strand
GTGCTTGGTGAGCCGCGTGGGATTCGAACCCACGACACCCTGATTAAAAGTCAGGTGCTCTTCCTCTGAGCTAGCGGCCCACCAGTGCTAATTCTATCGTATTCCCTCAGAAATTGCTGCTCGGCGGCGAAGCGCCCGTCCCTCACGGCCAAGTTTGACAGCCACGCATGCCAGCCCGTACAATTCAGGCTGATTCCAAACGTGGGCCATGCCATTCCCGTCTGACAGCCGGTCGGCAGCCGCAAGGAGGACAGCTTCATGAACTACGATCACATCATCCTGGAGAAGAAGGGTGGGGCAGCCTGGATCACCCTGAACCGTCCCCAGGCGCTCAACGCCCTGGCCCCGGAGACGCACACGCAGTTGCAGCACGCCCTGCTGGAGGTCGACAAGGACCCGGCGGTCCGCGTGGTGGTCATCACCGGAGCGGGCCGGGCCTTCTGCGCCGGCGGCGACCTGAAGTACATCAGCGCCCAGAAGGACAACCCCAGGGTGATCGCCGCCTACGGGCAGCAGTTCCACGACACCTTCCACATAATGGAGCACATGAGCAAGGTGATCATCGCTATGGTCAACGGACTGTGCTACGCCGGCGGCATCGAGTTGATGGAGGCCTGCGACCTGGCCTACGCCGCCGAGGACATCATGCTGGGCGACCAGCATGCCACCTACGGTCTCATCCCCGGCGGTGGCGGCTCACAGAGGCTGCCCCGGCTGATGCCGCTGCGGAAGGCCAAGGAGCTGCTGTTCACCGGCGAGTGGATCTCGGCCAGGGATGCGGAGGAGACCGGCCTGATCAACAAGGCCGTGCCCGCCGACAAGCTGAAGGACCACGTCCAGGGGGTTGTCGACAAGCTGCTCCAGCGCAGCCCCATGGCCTCGAAGTACATCAAGTACGCCGTGAACCGGGGGATGCAGGTCGATCTCTACACCGGACTGGAGATCGAGAAGGCGGCCTCCATGGCCCACTTCCAGACCGAGGACTCCCGGGAGGGCATCGCCTCCTTCATGGAGAAGCGGAAACCGAACTTCCCGGGCAGGTAGCCTGACTGCGGCCCGCCGGCGCGCTGGCGGACGTCGTTGATGATAGGGAGGACAGTCGATGGAATACAGCCACTTGGTTGTTGAAAAGAAGGACGGCATCGGCAAGATCAGGGTCAACCGGCCCGACGCCCTGAACGCCCTGCATCCCGATACCCACACCCAGTTGCAGCAGGCGCTGCGGGAGTTCGACGCCGACCCCGAGGTCAGGGTGATCATCCTCACCGGGACGGGCCGGGCCTTCTCCTCCGGCGCAGACTTGAAGCACATCAGCTCGGTGGCCGACAGGCCGGCCGAGATCGTGAACTACGGCCGGATGTTCGACGCCACCACTTACCTCATCGAGCACATGTCCAAGGTGGTCATCGCCATGGTCAACGGCCTCTGTCTCGCGGGGGGGATCGAGGTGATGCAGGCCTGCGACCTGGCCTATGCCGCCGACGACGCCAAGATCGGCGATCAGCACGCCAACTTCGGGCTGATCCCCACCGGGGGCGGGACGCAGCGGCTGCCCCGGCTCATCCCCCTCAGGGTGGCCAGGGAACTCCTGTTCACCGGCGACTGGCTCTCCGCCAAGGACGCCGAGAAGTGGGGCCTGATCAACAAGGCCGTGCCCGCCGACAAGCTGGAGGAGACGGTGATGGCCGTGGCCAACAAGCTGAAGGAGAAGAGCCCCATGGCCTCGAAGTTCATCAAGTTCGCCGTGAACCGGGGGATGCAGGTCGATCTCTACACCGGCATCGAGCTGGAGAAGTCGGCCTCCATGGCCCACTTCCAGACCGCGGATTCCCGGGAGGGCATCTCCGCCTTCATGGAGAAGAGGAAGCCGGACTTCCCCGGAAGATGACGTTGACAATCACAGCCCCGATTGCCTGAGGTTGTTGAGTCCCTTTCTCCTCTGGGGAAGGGGACTTATGATTGGGTGCGGAAAGAGCAGAGCATGTTCAAGCCGGTCGGCAGCAAGGTGAGCTTTCCCAAGGTCGAGGAGCAGGTCCTCGACTTCTGGAAGAATAGCGCCGTCTTTGAGAAGAGCGCCTCGCTCCACCGGGACGGCCCGCTGTTCACGCTGTACGACGGCCCGCCCACGGTGAACGGCAACCCCGGCATCCACCACGTCCTCTCCCGGGTGTACAAGGACGTCATCCCCCGGTACAAGACCATGAAGGGCTTCCGCACCTTCCGCAAGGCGGGCTGGGACACCCACGGCCTGCCCGTGGAGCTGGAGATCGAGAAGGAGCTGCGCTTCAACAGCAAGGCCCAGATCGAGCAGTTCGGCATCGACAAGTTCAACGCCCGCTGCCGCGAGAGCGTCCAGCGCTACCTCAAGCGGTGGGAGGAGCTGACCGGGCGGATCGGCTTCTGGCTGGACATGGAGCACCCCTACATCACCTTCACCAACGACTACGTCGAGTCGCTGTGGTGGATCATCAAGCAGCTCTGGGACAAGGGACTGGTCTATCAGGGCCACCGGGTCACGCCGCACTGCCCCCGCTGCGGCACCTCGCTCAGCTCCCATGAGGTGGCCCAGGGGTATGAGGACGCCGAGGACCCCTCCATCTACATCCGCTTCCGGCTGAGCGGCGATGACCAGAACGACGCAGAGGGCAGCGCCCTCCAGAGGCTGGGCTGGGACGCCGACAAGCGTGGCTGGACGGCGGAGGTGCCCTGTGTCCTGGCCTGGACCACCACGCCCTGGACCCTCACCGGCAACATCGCCCTGGCCATCGCCCCCAACGAGACCTATGCGCTGGCACAGTGCCGCAGTCAGCAGGGCGGCACCGAGAGGCTCATCCTGGCCAAAGCCCTTCTCGACCAGGCTCTGGGGCCCGGCAACTGCGAGGTGCTGGCCGAGTTCAAGGGCCGGGAGCTGGATGGACTCCACTACGAGCGGCTATACGAGCCCAAGACCGCCTTCGTCGCCCCCGTCGGGGAGCTGCCGGCCCGCAGCCGGGTGGTGGCCGCCGACTTCGTCTCCGTGGCCGACGGCACAGGCGTGGTCCACATCGCCCCGGCCTTCGGGGAGGAGGACTTCAACCTTGGCAAGTCGCGGGGGCTGCCCATGGTCCAGAGCGTCGATCTGGACGGCAAGATGCTGCCCAACGGCAAGCCCTGGGACGGCCTGTTCATCAAGAAGGCCGACCCCATGATCATGGACGACCTGGAGCAGCGGGGCATCCTGCATCACCGGGCCACCATCGTCCACACCTACCCCTTCTGCTGGCGCTGCAGCACGCCCCTGCTCTACTACGCCAAGCCCTCGTGGTACATCAAGACCACCGCCATGAAGGACAAGCTCATCGCCGGCAACCGGGACATCAACTGGTACCCGGAGTACATCAAGGAAGGCCGCTTCGGGGACTGGCTGGCCAACAACATCGACTGGGCCTTCTCCCGCGAGCGGTACTGGGGCACGCCCCTGCCCATCTGGCGCTGCGACCGGCACCCGGAGCACCTGGAGTGCCTGGGCAGCATCGAGGAGATGAGGGGCCAGCCGGGCGTGAAAGGGCTGGCCGGGACCCTGGACCTGCACCGGCCCTACGTGGACGGCGTGACCTTCGACTGCCGCCAGTGCGGCGGCGCCATGAAGCGGCTGCCCGAGGTCCTCGACGCCTGGTTCGACTCCGGGGCCATGCCCCTGGCCCAGTTCCACTACCCCTTCGAGAACCGGGAGGAGTTCCACAGCCACTTCCCCGCCGACTACATCTGCGAGGCCATCGACCAGACCCGGGGCTGGTTCTACACCCTTCACGCCCTGTCCACGCTGCTCTTCGAGAAGCCCTGCTTCAAGAACGTCATCTGCCTGGGGCACATCCTCGATGCCAAGGGCGAGAAGATGAGCAAGGCCAAGGGCAACGTCGTCGACCCCTGGAAGATCGTGGGCAACCAGGGCGCCGACGCCCTGCGCTGGTACATGTTCACCGCCACCCCGCCGGGCAACGTCAAGCGCTTCTCCGCCGACCTGGTCAGCGAGTCCATGCGGAAGTTCCTCTCTACGCTGTGGAACACCTACTCCTTCTTCGTCATCTACGCCAACATCGACCGCTTCGATCCCAAAGCGGCCAGGGCCCCCGCCTCCCGGCCCGAGCTGGACCGCTGGATCGTCTCCGAGCTGAACCAGCTCATCGACCAGGTGGACCGGGCCTTCGACGGCTACGACCCCACCGAGGCCGGCAGGAGGATCGAGGAGTTCGTGGACTACCTCTCCAACTGGTACGTCCGCCGAAGCCGCCGCCGCTTCTGGAAGAGCGGCAGCGACGAGGACAAGCTGTCTGCCTACTTCGCCCTGTATGACTGTCTGGTCACAGTGTCGAAGCTGCTGGCCCCGCTGACCCCCTTCATCGCCGAGGAGCTGTACCAGAACCTGGTCCGGTCGGTCGACCCCAAGGCGCCGGAGAGCGTCCACCTCTGCCACTTCCCTGCCGCCGATCTCTCCCTGGTCGACGCCAGCCTGTCCGCCGATACCCGCCTGGCCATGAAGGTCTCCAGCCTGGGCCGGGCCGCCCGGAGCAAGGCCGGCATCAAGGTCCGCCAGCCCCTGGCCAGCGTGGTCATCAAGACCCGGTCCAAGTCCGAAAGGCAGGGACTGGAGAGCCTGGCCCCCCAAGTGCTGGAGGAGCTCAACGTCAAGGCGCTCGCCTTCGCCGAGCCTGAGGCCGACCTCGCCACCCAGCCCGGCTACTGCGTCGCCGAAGAGGGGGGCTACGCCGTGGCCGTGCCCACCGCCATTCCGCCCGAGCTGGTAGATGAAGGCATCGCCCGGGAGATCGTCCACCGCCTGCAGACCATGCGCCGCAGCGCCGGCTTCGAGATCGCCGACTACATCATCACCTACTACCAGGCGGAGCCGCCCCTGCAGAAGGCCATCGAGAATCTGTCGGCCTACATCCAACAGGAGACCCTCTCGCAGCAGCTCATCTGCTCCCCGCCAGAGGAGGGCTGCCACACCGAAAGCCACCGCATCGACGGCCGCACCATCACCCTCGGCGTGAAGAAGACCGGCTAGGCCCTGCGGTGTGGGGGAGCCGACTCACGTTGCGGATGGCCCTCGCTGCCCGCTCGATGCTGGGCAAGACGGGTATGCCGGCGCCGATGAAGCGCTGCTCGATCTCCCGGCGGCGTGCTTCAGCGGGTCCGTAGGGTAGCACCAGCACCACGGGCTTGGCCTTCTTGCCAGCGAAGGCCAGGATGACATCGTTGACAGCCGCCGTCACTTCCCGGGGGTAGAGGTCCAGCAGGACGCCGGCGCTCTCATAGACCAGCAGCAAGTCGATCTGGGGCTCGCTGGCCAGCAGGTCGATGGCCCGCTGCACCTTCTCCGGGTCGCTCTGGCACTGGCTCATGTCCACCGGATTGCCCAGGACGCTGCCCACCTGCCCGATGAGGTCCACCAGTGCCCGCTCCGCGGCATCGGTCAACCGGGGGACATCAATGCCAACTGCGGCGCAGACATCGGAGATCAGCACCGATTCCCCGCCGCCACCGTCGGTCAGCCCGCAGATGGCCCCCAGGTTGTTGCGCCGCAGTGGCCCGAATCTGTCCAGGAGCAGCAGGGTGTCGGCCATTTCGTCCAGACTGCGGACCTCTATGGCCCCCGCCTGTCGCAGTGCCGCCGACCAGACTGCGGGGGAGGCGGCCAGCGCCCCGGTGTGTGAGGCGGCGGCCCTGGCCCCGGCCGCGCTGCTGCCACCCTTCCAGACCACCACGGGCTTGACTCCCGCAGTTGCCCGCAGCACCTCAAAGAGGCGGCGGGTGTCCCGCGGCCCCTCCAGATAGAGGCCGATGACCCGCGTCTCGGGGTCAAGGGCCAGGTACTCCAGGAAATCGGCCGCCCCCAGATCGGAGGCATTGCCCAGGCTGACCCCCTTGCCGAATCCCAGTCCCTGGGTCAGGCCGTACTCCAGGATCTTGCCCATGTTCCCCCCGCTCTGGACGATCAGCCCCACCGAACCGGCAGGGGGCATGGTGTTGAACGGGCCGTAGGGTATGCCGTGGGCCGGGTTGTAGATGCCGAAGCAGTTGGGGCCGATGATCCGGAATCCCCCCTCCCTGGCCAGGCGGACCATCTCCGCCTCCACGCCGGCCCATTCCGGCTGGCCCGATTCCGAGAAGCCGGCGGTGTAGAAGTAGACCGCCCGGACCCCCTTGCCCGGGCACTCCCGGAGCAGATCGAGGACCCCGCCACGGGGGATGCAGACGATGACCAGGTCCACCTGGCCGGGGACCGCGCTGAGGCTGGGCCGGATGGGCCGGCCCAGGAACTCCCCGCCCTTCCTGTTCACAGCATGGAGGTGGCCCTGGAAGCCCCGCTCTGCCAGGCACCTCAGCCACATGGAGGCGATCTCCTCCGGATCGGGGGAGACGCCCACCACGGCGATTGATCTGGGGAAGAAGATCCGCTCCAGCTCGTTCAGCTTCGAGCTGTCCAGTCGGCCTGCTGTCTCCGAGGAATGAGTCACAGTAGAGAAAGGAGGGCTGCGGCCGCAGTCCCCTACGTGGACGGCCGGAGCACCAGGGTGGCCTGAGTGGTGAAGGTGGACTGCCCCCGGACGTAGGTGATGGCCACCCGGTCACCCACATTGCGGCTCCTGATCAGGGCCCGGAGCTGATCGGCATCGGCCACGTCGGTGCCGGCGAACTCGATGATCACGTCGTCCGCCCTCAGACCGGCGTCATCCGCCGGGCTTCCGGAGACCACCTCAACCACCAGCGCCCCGGAGTCCACCGAGAGGCTGTATTCCTCCTTCACCGCCGGGGTGACGCTGAGCATTCTCACCCCCAGGTAGGCGCAGGAGACGAAGCCCCTGGTGATCAGGTCGTTGACCACCGAAATGGCTGTGTCGGTGCTGATGGCGAAGCCGATGTTCTCCGCCCCTTCGGCGATGGCCGTGTTGATGCCCACCACCTGGCCGGCCATGTTCACCAGCGGCCCGCCGCTGTTGCCGGGGTTGATGGCCGCGTCCGTCTGGATGAGGTCGTCCAGCACCGTACCGCCGGTGACCTCAATGGACCGCCCCAGATAGCTGACCACCCCCTTGGTCCAGGTCGGCCCACCGGGCAGGGCCAGGGCATTGCCCACCGCGACCACATCTTCGATCAGCCCTAGCTTGGTCAGGGAGCTGCTCAGGAAATGGGCGTAGGGCAGGTCTTCGTCGGGCTCGATCTGGACCACCGCCAGGTCAGTGGCCGCATCCCTGACCCAGGCCACGGCCTCGTACTTCCGTCCGTCGCTGAGGTAGACCTCCAGCTGCTGGGCGTCCCGGACCACATGCTCGTTGGTGACGATGAAGCCCTGGGCGTCGATGATCACCCCGCTCCCCGCGCCGGTCTCCGGCACGGGACGGAAGAACCGGTCGTAGCTCCGCTTCTCAGTGATGATGGACACCACCGTGGGGGCCAGCCTGTCCACCAGATCCGCCTCGTCGAAAGGCGGGCCCACCTCATCGTCGATGTAGGCCGGTGTCCAGTCAGTGCAGATGGGGGTGCCCGAGGCGTCAGCGGGGCTGCTGCCGCTCTCGAAGAAGACGCAGCCGTGGCCGGCGCTGGAGGCCAGCACCAGCAGCAGAAGAATGCCCAGAGCGTACTTCAGTCTGACCAAACCGCCGTCTCCCTGCTGAGAGTATTCTAGCACTTCTCCATCGAAACCGACACGGCCGTCTCAGCAGGAACAGTGCTGCGTCCGGGGGAATGCAGAAGGGATCTCCGGCAGGGGGTCTTACGGCAGGACCGCGCCGGCCACCGACTGGGCGGCGTCCCTCGCCACGTCGAGGAGGGGCGAGGGGTAGAAGAAGAGGGCCAGGACCCCGGCGCAGGCCACGGCCAGGGCCAGGCGGAGCGCCAGGCTGGAGGGCACGCCCTCGGCTGACGCCGGGGTGCCGAACCAGGTCATCTTGACCACGCGGAGGTAGTAGTAGGCCGAGATGGCGCTGTTGATCACCCCCACGATGACCATCCAGACCAGGTCGTGGTGCACCGCGGCATTGAACAGGTACAGCTTGGCCAGGAACCCGGCGGTGGGCGGGACTCCGGTGAGGGAGATGAGGCACAGGGTCAGCGCCAGCGAGATCACCGGGGCCCGGCTGCCCATGCCGGCGAAGTCGTCGATGGCATCGCTCTTCGTCTTGTTGGTGATGGCGATGATGGCGATGAACGCGCCGAGGTTGGCCAGGGCATAGCAGCCCAGGAAGAAGACCAGTCCCGTGGGTCCGAACAGGACGGGGTCGTTGGCCCCGTCAACCCTGGTGGCCGCCGCCAGGCCCACCATGAGGTAGCCGGCCTGGGCGATGCTGCTGTATCCCAGCATGCGCTTGACGTTGGTCTGGGAGATGGCGATGACGTTGCCCACCGTCATGGAGATGGCCCCCAGCACGGCGAAGATCATGGCCCAGTCAGGCAGGATGTCCCCGCCGAAGGCCTCCAGGAACACCCGGAGGATGACCGCGAAGCCGGCCGCCTTGCTGGCCACCGACAGGTAGGCGGTGACCGTGGTGGGCGCCCCTTCATAGACGTCGGGGACCCACATCTGGAAGGGGACGGTGGCGATCTTGAAGCCGAAGCCGCCGATCATGAACATCACTCCCAGGAGCAGCAGGGGATTGTCCCAGATCCGCCCCGCGGGCACCGCCGCGGCGATCTCCGCCAGGCGGGTCTCTCCGGTGATGCCGAAGATCAGGGCCATGCCGTAGAGCAGTATGGCCGAGGCCACCGCCCCGAGGAGGAGATACTTCAGTCCGGCCTCGCTGGACTTGGGGTCCTTCAGGAAGCCCACCAGCGCATAGAGGGAGATGCTGGTCAGCTCCAGCGAGACGTAGATGGTGATCAGGTCCCTGGAGGCGGCCATGAGCATCATGCCCACCACCGAGAGGAGGATCAGGGCGTAGTACTCACCCTGGAAGCGGGCGATCTTCGAGACGTAGTCCTTGGTGGTCAGCAGCACCAGGATGGCCGCGCCGGAGAAAAGCACCTTGAAGAAGATGGCGAACTGGTCCGCCCGGAGCAGGCCGTTGAAGATGTCCGGGTCCGCCTTGCCCCACAGGGCGGCGCTGACCACGATGGCGGCGATCAGCGCGGCGATGCTGGCCATCTGCAGTATCCCCTTCCTGGCGATGACCAGGTCAAGCAGGATGACCGCTATGGCTGTGCCGGCGAGGCACATCTCCGGGATGAGCAGATGGTAGTTCAACTAGCTACTCCCATCACAAGTCATTCTCCTCACGGCAAAGGCATGGTCGGCAGCCAGGAGTCGATTACGTCAGTCAGGATCCTGGGGTAGATGCCCACCAGCATGATCACGGCCACGAAGGTGAAGATGTAGGCCATCTCCAGCTTATTGGCGTCCGGCACGCCATCGTACTTCGGCTTCGGCTCCCGGTAGAACACCCGCTCCAGCATCCACAGGATGTAGCCCGCGGTGACCACGATGGCCAGAGCGCCCAGCAGGGTGTAGATCTTGATCCCGGCCACCGCCGTGCTGGTGAAGCTGCCCAGGAAGACGATGAACTCCGCCGCAAATCCGCTGGTGCCCGGCAGACCCAGTGACGCCAGCCCTGCGACGCTGAACACCGCCACTATGATCGGCATCTGCCTGGCCAGACCGCCCAGCTCGGGGATGCTCCTTGTGTGGGTCTTGTCATACACCAGGCCCACCATGGCGAAGAGCAGTCCCGTGACCATGCCGTGACTGAACATCTGCAAGCAGGCGCCGGTGATGCTCAGGTCCGACAGGGCGAAGACCCCCAGCAGCACGTAGCCCATGTGGCTGACGCTGCTGTAGGCGATCAGCCTCTTCAGGTCGGTCTGCTTTATGGTCACCGCTGCGCCGTACAGTATGCCGATCACCGCCAGTATCACCAGCAGGTGCGCGTAGTCCCGGGCCACGTCGGGGAAGACGGTGACGCAGATGCGGATCATGCCGTAGCCGCCCATCTTCAGCAGCGACCCGGCCAGCATGACGCTGACCGCCGTCGGGGCGTCCGTGTGGGCGTCAGGCAGCCAGGTATGCAGCGGGAAGACCGGCAGCTTGATCAGGAACGCCGTGATCAGCAGCCAGAAGATAGCCGCCAGCGGGATCACGGCCACCAGATCGGCAAAGTCGGTCCCGGCCAGCACCGTCATGTCGAAGGTGCCCGTGGTGGCGTACAGGGTGAGGATGCCGGCCAGCATCATGGCCCCGCCGAACATGGTGTAGATGACATACTTGATGGCCGAGTAGGCCCTCCTGCCCCCGCCCCAGATGGAGATCAGGAAGTACATCGGGATGACCTCCACTTCCCAGAAGAGGAAGAACAGCAGGAGATCCAGGGAGCAGAACACGCCCAGGATGCTCGACTCCAGGATGAGCAGCCAGGCGAAGTACTCCTTCGGCCGCAGCTCGATCCTCCAGGAGACGAAGACCGAGAGGAAGCCCAGGAGGGTGGTCAGAATCACCAGGGGCATGCTCAGGCCGTCGACGCCGATGTGGTAGTTGATGTTGATCTGCGGGATCCAGGAGACACTCTCCACGAACTGGTAGGCACTGCTGCTCCGGTCGAAGAGGCAGAACATGGCCAGGGACAGGGCGAAGGAGCAGAAGGTGAAGAAGGCGGCGATCCGCTTGACCCCACCCGAGTCCAGTCCGGGGATGACCGCAATGAGCAGCGCCCCGACAGCGGGCAGGAAGATGATCAGTGATAGAGGATAGAAATCAGCGAACTCCAAGCTCTAGCTCCTCACACCGCCGTTCCGATTCTCAAGCACTTCGCCTCTGTTCAAACTTCTCTCGCTTATGTCAGCCAGTAGACCAGGCCGATGATGATCAGGATGCCGGCGAACATGACCAGGGCGTAGGTCTGCAGCCTTCCCGTCTCGGCATTCCTGATCAGCCGGCCGGCCATCACCGTCCCGCCGGCCACGCCGTTGACCAGCCCGTCGACGATGTAGGTGTCGAAGGCCTGAAACACCCTGAACAGTCCGTTGAGCAGCACCCTGACCACGAAGATCCGTTCATAGAGCTCATCCATCCAGTACTTCCGGTAGAACACCGTGTAGAGTGGCCGGAAGGTCCTGCCCATCGACTCCGCCGAGATCCGCTTGGCCTTGTATATGGCATAGGCCAGCCCGATGGCCGCCAGCGCCACGATAGATGAGATCAGCGCCACGTTGTTATTCTCAGATGCCGTGAAGATGCGCACCAGGTGGTCCCATCCCACGACGTGATGCCCCCCGAAGAAGCGGTCGAACCACCCGGTGACGTTGACCAGTCCCGCCCCGATGGCCAGGCAGAAGAGCAGCAGCATGGGGGCGATCATCACCGGCGGCGACTCGTGGAGGTGGACGTCTCCATGACCGTGGGAGCCGTGACCGTGGCCTGCGGCGCTGGCCCCGCCCCGGTACTCGCCGTGGAAGGTCATGAAGACCGCCCGGAACATGTAGAAGGCGGTCATGAAGGCGGTGATCAGGCCCAGGTAGAACAGGATCACCCGGGCGTCGCTCAGTTCGAAGGCCTTGACCAGTATCTCGTCCTTGCTCCAGAAACAGGCCAGGGGCCAGACGCCGGCGATGCAGATCGAGCCCACCAGGAAGGTGAGGTAGGTCCAGGGCATGTGCTTCCGCAGCCCGCCCATCAGCCTCATGTCGAATGTGCCGGTGGCGTGGTTGACGCTCCCCGAGCCCAGGAAGAGGAGCGCCTTGGAGAAGGCATGGGTGAAGAGGTGGAAGATGCCCACGGCGGTGGCCACCTTGGCCAGCTCCAGGGTCGCATGACCCTCCTCAGCCAACACCAGTCCGGCCGCCCCCAGTCCCAGCATCATGTACCCCAGCTGGCTCACGGTGCAGTAGGCCAGGACCCGTTTGATGTCCGTGGCCACCAGGGCCATGGAGGCGGCGAAGATGGCCGTGAAGCCGCCGATGCAGGCCACCACGGTCAGGGCCGTCTCGGAGCCGACGAAGATGGGGAAGGTCCGGGCCACCAGGAAGACGCCGGCGGTGACCATGGTCGAAGAATGGATCAGGGCGCTGACCGGGGTGGGACCTTCCATGGCATCGGGCAGCCAGACATGCAGCGGGAACTGGGCCGACTTGCCCACCGCGCCGGCGAAGATGCCGATGGCCGCCAGGGTCAGCGTGCTGGCCGCAATGCCCCCGGCTATGGCCATAGTGTGCAGCTCGCCGATGTCCACCGTGCCGGTCTTGAAGTAGAGGTAGAGCAGGCCGGCCAGCAGGCCGAAGTCGCCCAGACGGGTGACCAGGAAGGCCTTCTTGGCCGCCGCCGCGGCGGAGGGACGGTGGAACCAGAAGCCGATGAGCAGGTAGGAGCACAGCCCCACCAGCTCCCAGAAGACGTACAGCTGGATCAGGTTGCCGGCCATGACCAGGCCCAGCATGGACGCAGTGAACAGGGACATGGCCGCGTAGTAGCGGCAGTACCCCGGATCGCCGTGCATGTACCCCTGGGAGTAGATCTGGATCATCAGGCTGCAGAAGCTGACCACCAGCAGCATGATGGCCGTCAGGGAGTCCACCATGATCCCCAGGCTGATCTGGTGGCTGCCCACCACCAGCCATTCGTGGGCGTGGAAGTCCAGCTGATGCTCGTGGGTCTGCAGCACGCTGTACAGCGTCCACAGGGCGAAGAGCAGCGATGTGGCGATGCAGGCGATGGTCAGATAGCCGGCCAGCTCCGCCTTCTTGTTGAAGAAGGGTCGGATGACGAAGGAAATGAAGGCAAAGGAGAATACCGGCAGCAGGAAGATCAGCCAGACCGCATACTCGGGAATCTCAGCCATCAGACCTTCCTCAGTATCTCCCGGACCACGTGGTCCTTCTCCTCGGGGATGAGGACCCGGTACATCGCCCCTTCGCCCAGGGTCTTGCTCTCCGGATGGATCAGTATCCGGGTGGGTATGCCCTCACCCTCGAAGAACTCCTTCCACATCTCGGCGAGCATCAGGCTCGGCGCGGTCTTCACCTCAACCCACATCTCGGCTATCCCTTCATCAGATCGATTTCAGTGGCGTCCACGGTGCGGCGGCTTCTGTAGATGGACACGATCAGGGCCAGGCCCACCGCCGCCTCGGCCGCCGCCACCACCATGACGAAGATGACGAAGATCTGTCCTGAATACACCACTGGGTCGGGGGGTTCCGGGACCAGGTACCTGGCGAAGGCCACCAGGGCGATGTTCACCGCATTGAGCATGATCTCGATGCACATCAGGATGACCACAGTGTTCCGCTTCACCAGGGCCCCGTAGAGCCCGATGCAGAAGAGGACGGCGGACAGTACCAGGTAGTGTTCCAGGCCGACTGACATCATTCCTTCCTCACCAGCACAATGGCCCCCACTATGGCGGCCAGAAGCATCAATCCGGCGATCTCGAAGGTCATGACATAACCGTTTTCGTCGAACAGCAGCCCGGCGATCTCTTCGGTGCTGACCATTTTGCTGGTATCGGCGGTGGTCTGCCAGTCAAAGGTGATCATGGAGCCGATCATCACCCCCATGAGGGCCAGGGCTACCACGATGGCCGGAAGCCTCAGCTTCCCCGCCGGACTGCCCTTGCTGGGATCCCTGGTCAACATGATGCCGAAGATGAGAAGCACCGACACCGCCCCGATGTAGACCAGCACCTGGACCGCCGCGAGGAAGTCGGCGTTCAAGGTGACATAAATTCCGGCCACTCCGAAGAAACACACAATCAGGAAGAGGGCGGCATGAAAAATATCCTTCGCAAAGATCACCGCCAGCGCCGTGCCCACGCAGAGTGCCGCCAGGATCCAGAAGGCCACATCCAGGCTCATCGTTTCTTGCTCCCCCTGTCCCCTTCTATCAGCAGCGTCTGCCGCGGCAGGGCCGGCTCCAGCTTGGGCCGGGCGTAGGCGCTGCGCTGTTTGTCAGGGGTATACAGCAGCTTCTCCTTGGACAGGACCAGCTCCCCCCGCCGGTAGCTGGAACACTCGTACTCCATGCCCAGGAAGAGCGCATCGTAGGGACAGGATTCCACGCACAGGCCGCAGAAGATGCACCGGCCGCTGTCCAGCTCGAACTTCTCCACCACGTAGGCGTTGTCGGCGCCCTTGGAGGTGACGATCTCGATGTTGCCCTGGGGGCAGCTCTTGGCGCAGGTGGCACAGCCGGTGCAGCGCTCCCTGTCCCACACCATGGTGTAGCCCCGGAACCGCTTGGACAGCGTCAGCCTCTCCTCCGGGTACTGGGTGGTGATCCGCGGCCGCAGGAGGTGCTTGAAGGTCATAGCCATCCCCTTCAGCAGCCCCAGGCCGGACCCGTCAAGCCGTGACGTCAACTCTGCCTCCTCCGAATTTGAACAGCCTCGACCACAGGTAGATCAGGGCTATGGCGGCGGGGAAGTTGACGAAGATGACCCACCAGGGGACTCCGCCATCAGCGCCGCCCCAGAAGATGACCTCTGCCGCCATGATGAACACGTTGGCCAGCGCCAGCGGGAAGAGGAACTTCCAGCCGAACCCCATCAGGTGGTCCACCCGCAGACGGGGGAAGGTCACCCTGGCCCAGATGAGCAGGAAGAAGATGAAGAAGATCTTCAGCAGGAACCACAGGATCCCCAGGTACACGTCCCCCGGCCCTTTCCACCCTCCGAAGAACAGGGTGGCGGCGATGGCCGACATGGCCAGGGCATGACCGTACTCCGCCAGGTAGAACATGGCGAACTTCATGCCGGAGTACTCGATATGGAAGCCGGCCACGATCTCCGAGTCCGCCTCCAGGAGGTCGAAGGGACCCCTGTTGATCTCCGCCATGGCAGCGATGAGGAAGATGATGAAGCCCAGGGGCATGAGCAGGAAGTACGGTACCTCCTGCGCGGCCACGATCCCGTTCATGGACAGCGTCCCGGCCACCAGCACCACGCTGATGATGGACAGGACCAGGGGCACCTCGTAGCTGACCATCTGGGCGATGACCCGCATCCCCCCCAGCAGCGAGTACTTGTTGCCCGAGGCCCAGCCGGCCATGAACACGCCCACCACGCCCAGGGCGCTGATGGCCACCACGTAGAGGATGCCGATGTTCATGTCCGGCAGCAGCCCGTGTCCTCTGTGGAAGGGCACCACGGCGAAGATGAGCAGCACCGGCAGGAAGCCGATGATGGGGGCGATGAAGTGGACCCACTTGTCGGCCACGGCGGGCACGATGTCCTCTTTCAGCAGCACCTTGATGGCGTCGGCCACCGGCTGCAGCGCCCCCCAGGGACTGGCCCGGTTGGGACCCCGGCGCAGCTGGAAGGGACCGAAGGCCCGGCGCTCGAACCAGATGAAGACCATCACCATGAGCAGGACGAAGGCGATGATGGCTATGCCGAAGAGGGCCAGATGGGCCCAGAAGTTGTCCAGAACCCAGAAGTTGATGGGCGCCATCAGCGGTCCACCTCTCCCATGGCGATATCAATGCTCCCGAAGGTGGCGATGACGTCCGCCACCTTCCAGCCGATGACCATGTCCCGCAGCGCAGTGAGATTGAGCAGCGCCGGGGGCCGGATGTGCATCCGGTAGGGGGCGATGGAGTTGTCCGAGACCAGGTAGAAGCCCATCTCGCCCTGCGGTGTCTCCACCCGTCCGTAGGCTTCGCCCACCGGAGGCCGGAGGAACTGGGGCACCTTGGCATTGGCCTCCCCGGCCGGGAACTGCTTCATGGCCTGCTCCAGTATGCGCAGGCTCTGGTGCATCTCCATGATCCTCACCCGGTAGCGGTCGTAGTTGTCGCCCACCTCGCCGATGGGCACCTCGAAATCGAAGCGGTCGTAGACCGAGTAGGGATCGGCCTTCCGGATGTCCCACTTCACCCCGCTGGCCCGGAGCACCGGACCGGCGGCCGAGGAGTTGATGGCCAGGTCCCGGGGCAGAATGCCCACGCCCTTGGTCCGGGCCAGGAGGATCTCGTTCTGGGCCAGGAGTTGCTCGTACTCATCGATATAGTGGGGCATCTCGGCCACGAACCGCTTCAGGATCGGCATGAATTCCTCGGGGACATCGTTGCTCACGCCGCCGATGCGCATGTAATTGTAGGTCAGACGCTGGCCGCAGACCATCTCGAACATGTCCAGGATCTTCTCCCTCTCCCGGTACATGTAGAGCAGCGGGGTATACACCGAGCAGCCCAGGTCGTTGAGGAAGAAGCCCACAGCCATGAGGTGGCTGGAGATGCGCATCAGCTCATCGATGATCACCCTGATGTACTCGCCCCTCTCGGGGACCTTGATCCCGGCCAGCTTCTCCACCGACCGGACATAGGCATGATTGCAGGCCATGGAGCTGAGGTACAGCAGCCTGTCCGTCAGGGGGATGACCTGGGTGTAGGTCCGGGTCTCGGCCAGCTTCTCTATCCCCCGGTGCAGATAGCCGAAGACCGGCTCCAGCCCCACGACCACCTCGCCGTCCAGGGTCACCCTCATCCGGAAGACGCCATGCGTCGAGGGATGCTGCGGCCCCATGTTGAGCACAAAGGGCTCAGTCTTCAGTTCCATGTCCAGGCTTACGCTCGGCACAGGCTCCATATTATCCTCGGCATGCTACGCAGAAATGACCGCGCCGGCCATTGCAGTTCCTCTTTGAGGCAGGTCGCCGCCAGGCTCAGCTCCTTCTCTCCCTCGGCCCACGATTCCCGGCCGTGGTCCCGGGCCCGCCTCTCGATCTCGGCGATCAGCACCTGGTCCTTCTTGATCCTCGACTCCACCCGCTCGGCCACCTGACGGCTGACCAAGCCGTTCATCCTCTTGATCTGATTGAAGCGTACGGCCGCCTCATAGGTGACATCCACGATCTCCTGCCGGCTGAGCCACTTGGTCTCATAGCTCAGCATCTGGCTCCAGGCCGGTGAGAGCAGCGCCTGGCGGTGCTCTTCCAGCGTCCGGTAGAACAGCCGGTACCCATAGTCCTCCGGCCTGTCGAAGACCTGGCTCCCCGGGTCGATGAAGGGCGCCAGCGGCGAAATGTGAGGGTGCAGCCCGCTCTTGCCGCCGAACTCCTTCAGCAGGCTCCCGGTGTACCGCACGGTATCCATCACCGAGACGGCGTCCTGCCTGGCCAGGCCGATCATGTAGAACAGGTCGAACCTGCGGCAGCCGCTCTCGATGGCCAGCTTCATGGTCTCCTCGACGTCGGCGTTCCGCCAGCCCTTGCCGAAGGCCCGGCGGACCTCTTCATCATGCGACTCCACGGACATCTGGATATTGAAGTGGGGAATGACCTTCCTCACCTTGTCGAAGAAGTCCCTGCCCGCGGGCGAGAAGAGCTCCAGGACGATGGGGCCGTGGACCCCTCTCTTGCTCATGGCGGCCAGCAACCTGTCGGCGTAGTCCTCGCCGGCCTGCCGGATGTCCCCGATGATGAACACCGGCCCTCTGAGGTAGCGCTGGATGCTGTGGATATCCTCGGCCAGCATCTGGGGACTGCGGTAGGCCACCTCGTCCCGGTTGCACACGCCCTTGAAGGCGAAACGCGAACCGCCGCAGGAGTGGCAGTTGAGGCTGCAGCCCCGGCAGGTGAACACCGCAGTCACCGGATAATCCAGCCAGTTGTTGAAGGGCAGCATCCCGGAGAGGGAGCGGTACCTGATCACTGACCTCACCGGATAGGCGTAGTCCAGGGGCAGATCGTCCAGATTGGCCGGCACGTAGGACAGCTCGTTGTGGTGCACGGCACCCTGCTTGTCCTTCCAGCTCAGGTTGGGCACGTCCTCCACCGGGGCGCCGCTCTTGATCCGCCTCATCAGCTGGAGCACCGGCTCCTCGGTGGAATCACCCCGGACCACGTAATCAACCTGGGGGTACTCCATCAGCTCCCGGTAGAAGTGGCTGGCCGACAAGCCGCCGAAGATCACCGGTATCGAGGGATGGAGCTTCTTCACCACTTTGGCCAGCTCCAGACTGCCCTGGGCATGAGGCAGCCAGTGCAGGTCGATGCCGAAGGCCACGGGACGGAGCTTGCTCAGGAAGCGCTCCACGTTGAAGCCCCGCTCGGTGAGCATCCTGTTGGCCACGTTCACCACCCTGGTGGCCACTCCCGCCTTCTCCAGGTAGCCGGCGATGCTGATGAAACCGATGGGGTACATCTCGAACACTGGCGTGGAGGGGATGACATCACTTATGGGACCATAGACGATGGACCTCTCCCGGAAGTCGTAGTTGCTCGGGGCGTGGAGGAGCACCAGCTCGGGCTTGGGCATCAGAGGTAGTCCCTCCTCAGCGGATGCCCCTTGAACCCCTCCCAGAGGAAGAGGCGCTTCATATTGGGATGTCCCGCGAACTTCACCCCCAGGAGATCGTAGACCTCCCTCTCCTGGAAGTCAGCGCCCCGCCACAGCTCCACCACCGAGGGCACCTCAGGCTTCTCCCGGTTGCAGCGCGTCTTGAGGACCACGCTGTGGTTGTGCTTCATCGAGGTCAGGATGTAGACCACCTCAATGTAGTCCAGGTAGTCCGTGCCGGTGAGACAGGTGAGGTAGTCGAACTCCAGGCCGGGGGTGGTCTTCAGGTATCGGGCCACCTGGAGGACCGACTCCGGCTGGACCAGCACCCAGGACTGACCGGAGTCCACCACGGACTGCGGTACCCCGCCGCTGATCTGCCGGGCGATCTCCTGACCGATGAGTGGCTTTGTCATTTGCCGTAGTGCATCCAGCCGGGCGCGGAGGCCGCAGCTAGTCCTGCTGTCTGAATCTCCTCTTGTCGATCTTCTTGTGCAGCATCATCACGCCGTAGATCAGCGCTTCCGGGCGGGGCGGACAGCCGGGGACATAGACGTCCACGGGGATGATCCGGTTCACGCCTGGCACCACGCTGTAGGAGTGGGCGAAGGTGCCGCCGCTGATGGCGCAGGCCCCCATGGCGATGACCCACTTCGGCTCGGCCATCTGGTCGTAGAGCCTCCTCACCGCCGGGGCCATCTTCCAGGTCAGGGTCCCGGCCACGATGAACAGATCGGCCTGGCGAGGCGAGGCCCGGAACACATCCATGCCAAACCGGGTGATGTCGAATCTCGAACTGGCCGTGGCCACCATCTCCATGGCGCAGCAGGCCAGTCCGCTGCCGAAGGGCCAGGTCGAGTAGTGCCGGCCCCAGTTCAGGACCTTGGCGATGGAGGTCATGAACACATTCTGCCGCAGTCCGCTGTCCAGCCACTCGTCGGGGTCCTTGATGGGCTGCTGGGAGCGGGCAATCAGCTCCTCGATCTGCCTGCCCTCCTCCAGGTCGAATTCCCTCAGGGAGAGGTCCGGCTTGCCTATTTCCACTCTAGAAGCCCCTTCCTCCAGGCATACACGTAGGCCGTGCAGACGATAGCCACAAAGACCGCCACCGCCGCCAAGCCGAACTCGGCTAGGCCCTTCACGTCGGTGGCCCAGGGATAGAGAAAGATGGTCAGCACGTCGAGGACGACGAAGACCAGGGCATAGAAGTAGTAGCGGAAATTGAACTGGACCCACGCCTTACCCACGGGCTGCACGCCGCACTCGTAGGTGGTGTCCTTGTGGGGATTGGGCTTCCTCTTGGCGCCTATGCCGGCGAGACGGAGGGCCAGGGCCACCAGGGGCAGCATGGTGGCGAAGAGGATGGCGACGATGATGAACAGCGCTAGAAGTCCGTAATCTGCTAGCAAGTGCCCCTTCCTCCGGCTAGCTGAATAAGATAGCACATAGGCTTTTTCCAAATCAAATATCGCCGCCGCAAACCGCGCAAAACCGAGGGTTGCCTGCAGTGCAACACTGTGATATAAGGAAGGCAGATTCCTCGCTTCGGGACATCGAGACCGTGAGATGGTATAGGAACGTCGGCGCATTGAGCGTGGGCCGCCACGCCCGGAAGGGGCCGGCTGCCGCAGGCCAGGAGGGCCCGGATGACCTCCGCATAGAGGAGCTCACCTGGGGCGATCTCCGCTGGATCAACATCGAGAAACCCGGCCGCGCGGAGACAGATCAGTTGGCCAGGAGCTTCCCCTTTCATCCCCTGGACCTGGACGACTGCCTCAGCCGCATCCAGCGCCCCAAGATCGACGAGTATGACGAGTACCTCTTCATCGTCTTCCACTTCCCCCTGTTCCGCAAGGAAGCGGAGGTCACCGTGGCCAGCCAGCTCTCCATCTTCATCGGCAAGAGCTACCTCATCACCCTCCACGAGGGCGGACTGAAGCCGCTGGTGAAGCTGTTCCGCGACTGCCAGACCAGCGAGCAGGCCTGCCAGGCCAACATGAAGAGCTCGGGCTATCTCCTCTACCGGATCACCGATATCCTGGTGGACTACTGCCTGCCCATCACCAACAAGATCATGCACAACCTTGAGGTGGTCGAGGATGAGATCTTCAACCCCGGCGGACGTCGCGCCGTGGTCCGGGAGATCTCCAATCTCCGCCGCGACGTCATCTCCAACCGCCGCATCATCTGGTCCATGAAGGGGGTCATCAGCAGCCTGGAGTACCGCACGGGACGCTACACCGCCGAGGATATGGAGGTCTTCTGGGGGGACGTGGTGGACCACGTTGACAAGCTCTGGGATACCCTGGATGAGTGCAAGGAGATCATTGAGGGACTGAAGGACACCAACGACTCCATCTCCTCGCACCACACCAACGAGACCATGCGCGTGCTCACCGTCATCGCCACCATCATGATGCCCCTGACCCTGGTGGCCAGCATCTACGGCATGAATGTCGGTCTGCCCAACTTCGGCGGCGAGAGCAGCCTCGTCTCCTTCATCATCATCATCACTATCATGGTAGTCGTCATCATCGGCATGTTGCTCTTCTTCCGCAGCCGCCGCTGGATCTAGTCGATCCCTTTGGCAAGCGAATAGACGATTGAACCCCTGACGGGGACTGATGCGGATCAGGATTCTGGGTGCCCATGCCATAGAAGCGAACAGCGCCAGGGCCGCGGCTATCCTGGTCGATGAAGTCCTGGCCCTGGACGCCGGCAGCCTTTGCGCCAGCCTCAGCCTGGCGGATCAGCAGAAGCTGAAGGCCATCCTGCTCACCCACCACCACTACGACCACGTCAGGGATATCCCCTTCATAGGCATGAATCTGGCCCACATGGGATCAGTCAGCATCTACTCCACGGCAGCCACGCTGGACACGCTCTGCTCGCACCTGCTGGATGACGAGATGTACCCCGATTTCCGCAGATGGCCAGAGGGCCAGCCGGCGATACGGCTGGTGACCATCGAGGCCAACAAGCCCTTCCACATTGCGGGGTACGGCATCCTGGCCGTCCCGGTGAGGCACAGCGTGCCCAGCGTGGGTTTCCAGATCACCTCTTCCCAGGGGAAGAGTCTCTTCTATACCAGCGACACCGGGGCGGGGCTCTCTGAATGCTGGGGGCAGGTGTCTCCCGACCTGCTCATCACCGAGCTGACCCTGCCTCAGAAGATGGAGGAATGGGCCAGAAGAACGGGCCACCTCACGCCGCAACTGCTCAAGGCGGAGCTACTGGAGTTCCGCAGGCTGAAGGGGTATCTGCCCCCCACAGTGCTGATTCACCTCAACCCCCTGCTGGAGAACGACATCGCAGCGGAGGTCGCCGAGGTGTCCCGCGACCTGGGGGCCAGCATCACCCTGGGCAGAGAAGGCGCCGAAGTCCTCCTCTAGGAACTGACTTGGAGACCACCTTCATCGTCGACGCCAACGCCGGCAAGTTGGCCAGATGGCTGAGGATGATGGGCTACGATACCCTGTTCTTCAGCGACATCGAAGATGGCCATCTGGTGGACATCGCCCTCCGCGAAGGCCGCGTGGTGCTCACCCGGGATTCCCAGATCGCCCGAAGGCGTCCCGTGGCCAACGGTCAGCTGAAGGTCATCCTGACCAGCAGCGACGATCCCGAAGAGCAGCTTCGCCAGGTGATCTGTGAACTGCAGCTCGATTGCTGCTCCAGGCAGTTCACCCGCTGTCTGGAGTGCAACCAGAGCCTAGCACCCAGGAGTAGGGATGAGGTGGCAGACATCGTGCCCCCCTACGTCTTCCGCACCCAGGACCAGTACATGCAGTGCCCCTCATGCCTCAGGATCTACTGGCAGGGGACGCACTGGCAGAGGATGAAGAAGGCCCTGGAGAAGGTCTGCCGGGGTGACGACGGTCGTGCCCCGTGAGCGGACTGAGGCTTGCCGGAGCGAGGTCATGAATTGACCATGCAGAAGAATCTCTCCCTTCAACTCGAGCGTCAACTGCCCCGCGGGTCGCTGCAGCTGATCCGCACCGCCGGCGCGCTGGCCGCGGAACGGCGCTGCGGCTTGTACTTGGTTGGCGGGGCAGTGCGGGATATCCTCCTGGGACGCGACAACTTCGACCTCGACCTGGTGGTGGAGGGCGATGCGCCGGAGTTGTCCAGGGCGCTGGCACAGGGGATCAGCGGCAGAGTCCTGGTGCACCAGCGCTTCGGCACCGCCAAGGTCAAACACGATCACGGCAGCATCGACCTAACCACTGCCCGGTCCGAGACCTACTCCCGTCCCGGCGCCCTGCCCACGGTCAGTCCCGGCTCGATCACCGATGATCTGCGGCGGCGCGACTTCACCATCAACGCCATGGCCATGGACCTCAGCCCTGGACGGTTCGGGGCGCTGGTAGACCCCTTCTCCGGTGAGGCCGACCTCCGCCGGGGGCTGATCAGCGTTCTGCACGACCGGAGCTTTGTCGACGACGCCACCCGCATGCTCAGGGCGGTCCGCTACGAGCAGCGCTTCAGCTTCCGCCTGGAGGAGTCCACCGAAGCCCTCCTCCGCCGTGATCTCCCCATGCTGGCCACCATATCGGGCGACAGGCTGCGACACGAGCTGGAGCTGATCCTCAAGGAGGACCGGCCTGAAGACGTCCTGGAAAGGGCCCAGGCACTGGGACTGCTGGAGAGGGTCCACCCCTCTCTCAAGGCCGATGGATGGCTGAGGGACAGGTACCGGCTGGCCCGGTCAGCCTCCCCGCCGTCCCTGCCGCTGTACCTGGCTCTGCTGACCTATCGGCTGGGCGCCGATGAGACGGAAGACATCATCGCCCGGCTGCGCATTCCGGGCAGAGCGGCGGCGGTGATGCGAGACGCCTGCCGGCTGAAGGCGGACCTGCCCTCACTGGAGTCTCCCGGCCTCCTCCCCAGCGTCATCCACCGTCTTCTCCGGGGCCGTTCGCCAGCCTCAGTCCTGGCTGCCGCCGTCGCTGCGGACTCCGCCGCCGTCCGGGAGCGGCTGGAGCTGTACCTGAACAGGTTGCGCTACGTGAAGACCTCCCTGAACGGCGAAGCCCTGCAGCAGATGGGCCTGTCGCCCGGGCCGCAACTGGGCGAGATGCTCGGGGCCCTGCATGAGGCCAAGCTGGACGGCCGGGTGAAGACCAGGGAGGACGAGGCTGCCTTCCTGCGCGCCAGACTCACCGGGAACCAGTAGTGCCCTCACCGCCGGGAAGAGGCAGAGGCACTACTCCCCCAGCCACCGGATCACCTCCCGGGGCATGTCCTTCAGGGCGCCGGCGCGCACGGTGCACCTGGGCAGCGACTGCAGGAAGGCCCGGCCGTAGGACTTCGATTGCAGCCGGCGGTCGAGGACAATCACCGCCCCGCGGTCGTTGCGGCTGCGGATCAGCCGTCCGAAGCCCTGCTTGAACTTCAGTATCGCCTGGGGCACCATGTACTCATTGAAGGGATCGTCGAACAACTCCGCCCGGGCCGAGAAGACCGGATCGTTGGGCACGCCGAAGGGCAGCCGGGCGATGACCAGCACGCTCAACCCCGGACCGACAACATCCACGCCCTCCCAGAAGGCCGCCGCTCCCATGAGCAGTGACTCGGGATTGTCCTTGAATCTGGCCAGCAGCTTCCTGGGACTGCCGTCGAGTCCCTGGCCCAGGACCAGGATGCCCTCCTCGTCCAGGGCTGGCTCGACGGACTTGTAGGCTGTGCGCAGCCCGGCATGGGAGGTGAACAGGGCCAGGGTCCGGCCCCGCGTTGCCCGGCACAGTCCCACCAGGGCCTCAGCCACGCCGTGCTGATAGCCGGCTCTGTCCGGCTCGGGGATGTCCTGGGGCAGGTAGATCATGGTCGACTTCACATAGTCGAACGGGGGCTCCACAATCAGCTCCGCCGCCTCTTCCAGCCCCAGGCAGTTCCTGACGTAGTCGAAGGTGCCGTCCGTGCTCAAGGTGGCGCTGGTCAGCACTACGGTGTCCTTCCGCTGGAAGAGAGGTTCACCCAGAAGGCTGCCCACGTGCACCGGAGCGGCGTGGAGGCACACGGCGCCCTCAGGCCTCAGCGAGGCCCAGTAGACGTAGTGCGGCAGGGCATTGACGATGACGGCACCCATCTCGCTTCTTATGCCCCGGACCTGCTGCAGCAGATATGACGACTCACCCAGCGAGCTGTTCAGGTCCGGATTCCTTCTGTCGGGCAGGTCCTCCATCAGGTTGCACAGTTCGCTCAAGCCGCTCTCCAGGCTGTCCATCTCCAGGTCGAGGTCTTCCCAGGAACGTTCCACCTCGGCCCATCCCGGCTGGCGGCGCAGGGCGCCGGTCAGCCTCAGCCGCTGCTCGTAGCCGCGCTGATCATCGCCAAGCTCCAGGCCCAGGAATCGGGTCAGGGCATCCAGCAGATCATTCACCGCATTGCGGGCCCGCTTCGTTCCCGCCACCAGGCCGTCGCTCTTCTGTCTGATCTCCGCCTTCTTCGGGGCGCCGGTCGTGGCAGTGCGCAGGTAGTTGCGCAGATAGAACAGGAAGCCCCCTCTGTCTCCCAGGCGGTCCAGACAGGCCCGCAGGTCCTGGTCGGCCACCTTGAAGCCCAGTTGTTCGGTGGCCTCGTCCTCCAGGTGATGGCCTTCATCGACTACCAGGCAGCCGTATTCAGGCAGTATCCCGCCCCGGACCAGATCTGACAGCAGCAGGGCATGGTTCACCACAACGAGATGGGCCCCCTCCGCGTGTTCCCTGGCCCGATAGAGGAAGCAGCCATCGGTGTAGTGGGGGCAGCGGTTCACCACGCAGTTCTCCTCCGAGGCGCAGACCCTGCTCCACAGAGCGGCGTCGCCGCCGGTGATGCTCAGCTCGGCCCGGTCTCCGCTGGTGGTGGAATAGACCCAGAGCAGCAGACGGAGGAGGAATCTGGCCTCCTCCCAGGGCAGTCCCGGGGTCTTCCGCCAGGCATCCCACCGCCGCAGGCAGAGGTAGTTGCTCCGTCCCTTCAGTTGGGCGATGCGCGGCTCGCCTTCCAGGAAGGAGGTGCCCGCCTCGCGGAGCACTGCGAGCAGGTCGGGAATATCCTTGCCGGTCAACTGCTCCTGGAGGTTGATGGTATTGGTGGAGACCACCACTGGCCTGCCGTTCCCGACGGCGAAGACCATCGCTGGCAGCAGATAGGCGATGGACTTCCCGATGCCGGTCCCGGCTTCGATGATGGCGTGCCGCCTGCTGTTCAGCGCCCCGGCCACCTCCCTCATCATGGCCACCTGACCCAGCCGGTACTCGAAGCCGGGGAAGGACTCCGCCAGCAGGCCGTTCTCGCTCAGAAAGGCCGTCAGGCCTTCGATGTCCAGCGGCCTGGGGCTCTTCACCGGCACCAGGGGCTCCGCCGGCGGCAACTCCAGGGCCAGCCGCCTGGCGCTCAGGTCCCAGGCCTCCCGGTCCCAGAGGGAGGCCTCGCCCACCTTGCTCCTCTCCAGGTCCAGAAACATGGTCCGCCAGGGCCAGCTGCTGGCCGCGGACAGACGGTTGATCTCCACCACCAGGGGCAGATCCAGCTCCGCGGCCCGGTCCATCAGTGAGAGGAACACCTCCTTCACCATGAGGGCGTCGGCCAGGGCGCGGTGCTGAATGGGATTGGGGATGCGCAGCTCCCGGGCCAGCATGGCCAGGCTGTAGTCCTGCAGATGGGGCAGCAGGACGTTGGTGATCTCCTGGGTGTCGTAGACCGGATTGGTGAAGCTCAGCCCCTGGCCGCGGAGGAAATCAAGGTCGAAGCCGATGTTCTGGCCCAGAATGGGGTATCCGCCAACGAAGGCCCGCAGTCCCTCGGCCACCTCGGAGAAGGCCGGGGCCGCCAGCAGTTCCTCCGGGGTGATGCCGGTCAGCAGCCGTATCCGGTACGATAGCGGGCAGCCGGGATCGACCAGGGTTTGGAATGTCTCCAGCACCTTCCGGCCCTGGAACTTGACCGCACCGATCTCCATGATGCGGTCCTTCTCGGAGTCAAGGCCGGTGGTCTCTAGATCAAGCGAGATGAGGATCTGGTTCTCCACGGGCTACTGAGTATCCCACTTCCCGGCTGAGGAAGGCAATACCTTTCCGCATTCTCAGATTCGCGCACTGTTTCTCTGCGTACCCGCAGCCCGCTTCTCCCTCTTCCTGTCTCATGCCGCACGCCCCCGCTGTCAACGGGAGGGGACGCCGCAGGTCCTTCCCCTCAGGGAAGGATCATGCCGCCCGCCTCTGGCGGGATGAGGCATCCATTCCCCCATGTCATTCCCGCGAATGCGGGAATCCAGGGCTGGCTGGGGAGGGGCGGGGCAGCGCAGGCCTAGCCGGAGAAGGGCGAGCTCACCCAGTGGGGCAACTGAGAGAGGATATTGTGGAAGATCCAGGTATAGAAGTAGACCTCGATGATCGCCCGGGGCAGCCGGCCCAGGTAGGTGAAGAGGAGGAATTTGGGCAGCGACAGCCGCAGCGCTCCGGCGGCGATCCCCACGAAATCGAAGATGAACAGGGGCAGAAAAGCCAGGACGACCACAGCCAGCCAGCCGCGCCGCTTCATCCACTTCTCTGCCGTGCGGTACCGCCCGAAACGCTCCAGCTTGAACAGACGCAGCCCGCCGTAGCCCACGTAGTAGCTGGTCACCTCCCCCAGCGTGGCCCCCAGCGCGGCGATCACCGCTACCCAGATCAGCGATGCCCCGGTGGAGGCCACCATCACATTCACCGCCTGTCCCGGGATGAAGAGGTGGGCCGGCACTATGACGCTCAGAGAGGGCAGGAGGTTGGATGCGAAGACCCCCAGGTAGTCATACTTCATCAGCCCTTCCAGCTGCACCCTGGGGATGACATGCAGGAGCACGATCATCAGGGCCAGGCAGGCCGCCGAGATGGCCATCAGGGTCAGCAGGGCACCGACCCTCCGGGGCGTGATCCGGGGGATGGCCTCCTGAATGTCGGCGATGAACTCGTCGGTCCTCATAGTCAGAGAGCCCTCACAAGATAGGACTCCACCCTCTCACTCCTCAGCTTCTCGACAGTGGCCACGCCTCGGGCTCTGTCCCCGGTGATGGTGAACAGGACCGGTCCGGCACCGGCCACGTGAACCTCGTCTGCTCCGGCGGCCAAAAGGCTCTGCCGGTACCGCTCCAGGCCTGGAAAGAACGAGTAGGCCACGTTGTCGAAGGCATTATAGCATAGTTCCGAGACGACACTTTCCCCGCGCTCGATCAGCCCGGCCACCCTTCGGGCATGGTGTCCGTCGCTGAACCGCGACGCATCGAGACAGGCGTACATTCTCCCGGTCTTGTCCGCCATCCGGATATCGGGAACCGCCAGTACCACCCACGTCGGGCGCAGGGACGGCAGGGCGGTCACCCTCTCGCCCCTGCCCTCAGCCAGGGCCGTGGTGCTTCCGGAGCAGAAGAAGGGCACGTCCGAGCCCAGTCCCGCACCCAACCCGCTCAGCTTCTCGGCAGAGAGACCGGTCTGCCACAGGTCGTTCAGGCTGCGCAGCACCGCCGCCGCGTCGCTGCTCCCCCCGCCCAGCCCCCCGGCCAGGGGAATCCCCTTGGTCAGCGAGATGGCCACGCCCCGGTGCTGACCCGCCGCATCCTGCATCAGCCTGGCCGCCCTGAAGACCAGGTTGTTCGGCGAGACAAGCTCGGGGATGCTACAGGCCAGATACAGCGACTCCCTCGGCTCGAAGGTGAGCACATCGCAGAGGTCGATGGCCTGCATCACACTGACCACCTCGTGATACCCGTCGGCGCGCTTGCCGATCACTTCGAAGGTCAAGTTGACCTTGGCGAAGGCCTTGCGGGATTCCGGCTCGGTCCTACTGCCCATCCGTGGCCCTCTCCTGGCATAGTCGGGCCCATTCCTGGAGATCCAGGGTCTCGGCCCGCCTTCTGGGGTCGATCCCGGCCCTCACCAGCGCGGCGGCGGACTCCTCGGCGGGAATGCCCAGTCCCTGCGCCAGCGAGTTGCGCAGCTGCTTCCGCGGGGCGCTGAAGCCCGCCCGGACCACCCTGAAGAAAGCCTCGACTCCCGGGACGTCCACCGGGGGCTGGACATAGACATCGATGCGAAGGATGACGGACTCCACCTTCGGCGCCGGGTAGAAGCTCCTCGCCGGCACCCGCCCGGCGATGGCCGGCCTGCCATAGAACTGCACGCTGACAGACAGAATGCTCATGTCCCCCGGACGGGCCACGATAGCCTCCCCCACCTCCTTCTGGACCATGACCACCATCAGGGAGGGCCTGTGCCCCGCTTCCAGGAAGTGCCGCAGGATGGGCGAGGTGATGTAGTAGGGGATGTTGGCCACCACCTTGTAGCTGGGTGGGGCATCCTCCTCCCCCTGGCCGGCTACCAGCGCGCCGGGGTCAACCTGAAGAGCATCGGCATTGACGATGCTCACATTCCTGGACTCGGCCAGCACTTCCCCCAGGGCAAGGGCCAGCCCCTCGTCCGCCTCCACTGCCACCACCCGGCGCGCCACCCTGGCCAGCTCCCGGGTCAACACGCCCAGACCCGGACCGATCTCCACCACCACATCCTCAACAGTCAGCTCCGCTGCGGCTACAACGCGGTGCAGCGCCCCCTTGTCCACCAGGAAGTGCTGGCCCAGGCTCTTCCTGGCCTTCAGGTCGTACTGGTTCAGCAGTCCCCTGACTTCAGAAACGGATGGTCCCATCAGCGGCACCCCGGCGTCACATGAGAACCAGGAAGGGTCGTGCACCCACCTTCGACCCCACTCTGCAGCTTGCGCACCACCGCCCGGCTCAGACCAGGAGAACCTGTGGCACCCGGAACTGGCTACTTACCGCTGCTTCCTTCCGGACCTGACGGGCTTCATAGTGTTCCGCCGCACAGGACCCGATCCTCAACGCCAGGCCATGGAGGCAGTCCTGCAGGGCAAATAGCCTCGGGTGGGAATTCAGCCCCGCTGTAGCGGATTGCGGGTACAGGGCACCGCTATCTCCCCACCTAGCACGACCCAGGGCCAATGTTAGCCCGCCCCGCAAGCCTTGTCAAAGCTCGGGGGTCGTGCTCATTCCAGGAAGACCCGCTTCACGTCTTCAGCGCTGAAGGGCCCGCCGTGGCCAGAGAGGAGCACCCTTGGCGAGAGGTCCAGCACCCTCTTCACGCTCTCCCGCAGCCGCCCGGCGTCCTTCACCCAGAACGGATACGCCGGCTTCCTGGAAACCCCGAACCGGCCGATGACCAGGTCCCCCACGATGGCCACCTCCCCCGGGAAGACCACCGAGATCGACCCCTCGCTGTGGCCGGGGGTCCTCACCCACTTCGCCTCGATGCCCCATTCGCTCAGGTCTCCCTCCTCCCCGCGCAACACGATATCCGGCTCTATGGGTTGGGACTTCATCCGGCTCACCGAGAACTTCAGCAGGCTCTCGCGGAGATTGCGGCAGTGCAGCGCCCCGTTGCGGCCCCGGCGCAGGTCATCGGCGTCCAGCTCATGGATGGCGATGGGCGCCCCCAGTTCCTCCCGCAGCCGCAGCGCCCCGCCGAAGTGATCGATGTGGGCATGGCTGATCAGGATCAGGCTCACCCGGCGCGGCTGGCCGTTCTCGCTCCGCCTCACCGCGCTCAGCACAGTCCTGCTGAACCGCGTGGTAAGGGCGTCCACCAGCACCGAGCCCTTTTCTCCCTGGATGAGGTGGACCCTGCCCGTCAGGGTCGGTATGGGCACGATGTGGTGACTACCCGCCTTCACCTTGTCTGACTGCACGGAATCCCGCTGCGAAGAGAATGCCCCGGTCGGCTTCAGTTCTGATCCGTTCCCCTATGGAGATTATCCCCCGGCGGCGGCATCCCTCGCAACACGAAGGCAAGGTGATTCCTACGTGCGGTATCTTCTCAGAGTGATGTTCCGCTTCCACCTGCTGAAGAGCCTGATGTGGAGGCCGAGCTTGAGCTGCCTGGCCCCGAGCTTCTCTTTGAATTTCCGCGCCGGGGCGTTGAAGTACTCCGTGATGCTGTAGAAATCGGTCCGGCCCATCTGGTTCAAGTACCTGTACAGTTCGTATCGCAGCAATGGGGCCACGTTCCTGCCCCGGTGGGCCATGAGGGTCACCGCGCTGCAGAGATAGGCCTCGTTCTCCTTCAAGGCAAACGAGTCCAGCTCGCTGTGACACCGGTGCACATTGCACCACGTGCAGGCCGCCACCTCTCCGTTGAGCTTCAATCCGAAGCAGAAGCAGCGCTCGCCGAGCAGAGTCTCCTTGCTTCCCATCGTTTTTCCTTCAGGATGGGCAAGGATTTCGTCTATCTCAGCAGGTGACAGAAGACAGGTGACCACCGGGCCCAGCCCCTGGTCCAGGCTGGGGGCAATCCCCTCTTTGAGCGATTCCTGGGTGACGAAGTAGGGTATGATTTCGATTCCCCTGGACCCCAGCACCCTCAACACGGTTCGCAGGACAAGGCCGTACCTGAACCTCTCCCTGACCAGACCGAGGATTCCCTGCCGCTGCTCGTCCTGACTCACATTCACAGCTTCAACAGGCTCCTGGCTTCCTTGGGACTGAGTGGCTCCCGGCCCATGGACCTGGCGATGAAAACGATCCTCTCCACGATGTCCCGGTTGGTGGCCAGCCTCGTCCTCTCTGCATCGAACCAGATGTTGTCTTCCAGGCCCACCCGGACTCCCCCGCCGGCCGCAATGGCGATGGAGTTCATCCTCAGTTGAGAGTCACCGACAGCCCCCACAGACCAGATGGACCCCTCCGGCAGCTCATTGATCATCAACCCCAGATGAAGCATGTCGGCCTGGGCACAGGCAATGTTGCCCAGAATCAGGTTGAAGTAGTACGGCGGCTGCAGCAGCCCCTTCTGGATGAGGTACTTGGCGTAGTTGATCATGCCCAGATCAAACGCCTCCAGCTCCGGCTTGATGCCCCTTTCCAGCATCCGTCTGGCCAGATCCTGGATCATCTGCGGAGAATTGACGCTGGCCTGCTTGTTGAAGTTGAGCGAACTCAGAGTCAGGCTGCCCAGATCGGGCTTCAGCCTGCCCTCAAGGTTCAGGCATTCCGAACGCTTGTCGAACTTGTTGAACACCCTGCCCGACGTCGAAACGCACAGAATAAGGTCCTTCCGCTTCTTCCTGATCCCGCCGATGATCTCCCCATAGACCTCCTTGTCATGCGTCGGCTTGCCGGTCGCCGGGTCCCGCGCATGTATGTGAACCATGCTCACACCGAGATCAGCCACCTCCAGCACGTCCCTGACGATCTCGTCTGGCCGAACGGGCACATGCGGGGTCATCTCCCGGGTAGGGATCAGCCCCGTCGGCGCGAAGTTAAGGATGAACTTGTTGTCTGGCATGGTTCGCTGCAACCTGGCAGAGCGTGGTGGGGAAGGGGAGACTCGAACTCCCACGCCTTGCGGCACATGATCCTAAGTCATGCCTGTCTGCCAATTCCAGCACTCCCCCACAAGCGGAGTTGCCTACCATTCTAGGGTTTTTCGGGGCATTCTGCTTGACACTCCCACGATCGAAGTTCATTCCGACAGATCCTCGCCCCCTGGGTTGAAGGCTGAGGTTGGGTGGTATAATCCTTCGGTGGCATCTTGAACCAGGCTGCGTCAAGCTGGATTGGGGGAAAGCGATGGTCTGTCCAAAATGCGGCAGGGAAGTGGCGGGCAATCCAACATTCTGCCCGGGGTGCGGAGCCGGACTCGGCGATGGGCAATCACCAAGGAAGACAGGGACGATCGTAGTCGCAGGAATCCTTGATATCATAGTTGGCTGCCTTGGCCTCTTTGGGGTCCTCGGTTTGATGGTCGCCATTGCCTTTGTGTCTGATGAGCCGGATACTCTGGCCATACTGGTGCCCATTGCAGCGCTCCTGGCACTCAGAAGCATATTGGCCCTGGTCGGCGGCATATGTGCCCTGCAAAGAAGGAACTGGGTGATGGCTCTTGTTGGAGCTATCGCCGCGGCTTTGCCTTTCTCGCTCCTGGGCATAATTGCGCTGATACTGACGGCTCTGTCGAGAGACCAGTTCAGGCAGGGGATGGCATCGACGTAGAACATCTGGTCTCATCAAGTGCTCACCCCGTCATCACCCCGCAAACCCCATGAAGCGCCGTTCAGGGCCTCATCAGAGGCCCTGGGACGACGGTACACATTGGAGAGTGCTCCGCTACTTCTTTGAGCCCCGGTTCATCAACTCCAGAAGAAGACGGTTGTTCTCGGCGAGAAGGATGGCAAAGGCCTGAGCCGCGGCGAATTGCTGCAAAGACAGGTCAACCACGACTTCCTTGGGGTCGATCTTGCCCTTCTTTGCGAACACTGCCAGATCATCTTCTTCCTGTGGTGACTTGCTTTGCCTGAACGCCTCCAGCCTGGGCCGTTCTGACTTCAGCAATGGCTTCATGTGCTTCAAGAATTGTTTGAACAAAGCATCCGCACTTGTCAGGTCTTCAGGCTTTGCTGGCATGGGACACCTCCTCGTTTCGATATCGCGTCTAGGATTCTATTAGAGCGCCAGGGGAGCGTCAAGGGTCAGGACTCACGCATCCTTCTCCAAGCTGAGCCGAGCTTGACAATCTCCACTGGCTGGCGCTATCCTGACCTCGTCTCAGCTAGTTCGTGTGGTGTGGTCTCGGCCAGATTGGGGGGTAGTGTCATGGCAGAAACACCAAGCGGATACCGCCTGATATACCAGCTCCGGGCGTACTTCGCCAGAAACCCGAACAAGTCCTTCAGCGTACCGGAACTAAGGAGGAAGTTCGGTGAGTCAGTGCAGTTCCCGCTTCTGAGTCTCTCTCATGAAGGCTACCTGAGTACTTTCCTCAAGTACGGAATGCCGTACTATCAGCTGGCCAAGCCCTAGTCACCCCTTCTGCTCGCAGTTCGCCGGCTTCCCTGGTGCCTCGGCCCGTTTTAGAAGGGCGCAGCCCACGCTGACTGTCTCTCCCTCACCCTTTCGGCCCCGGAGGCTCACGGCGCAGCCCCTTCGTATCCAAGCCTAGGTGGCCGTGCTACAATGCCAAGACAGATTGCGCCCCGGTCCATCGGCCTTGGCGAAACCAAGAAGGGAGGTGCAGATGAAGGCTATCTACCTGTGGGTATCCAGGTTGTCAGCCGTGGCAGGTCTGGTCTGCGTTGTGCTGGCCGGCATCAGTGGCCTCATGATCTACCAGTTCAAGATCCTGGCCCAAACGTACGTCGACCTGGCAGTTGTTTCCTTCCTCTTTGCCATCTTGGCTCATCTGTACTACTCTAAGGACTAGAGCAAGGGCAGACCGGTCAACTGCGGGTCAAGCGGGGTGTGCACGGAGGTCTCACCGGCGGCCAGAAGACGGATGTTACGGTACGGTGCGCTGTGCGTTTCCCCTTTCCTCTGGTCACGGCATGAAGCCATTGTGGTATGATCTTTGCTGCTGAGGCAGAAGGGGGAATGACTTGACTACGTCGACGCCGAAGAAGAAGAAACGACGCAGCTCTTCTCCATTGTCATTGCAGTTCTTCGGATTGTTGCTTGCCATATTGGGATTCTTCCTTGGCATGGTCGGCTTCGTTGGCATCTTCACCAGCTCCGGCAGTGGAGCCATAGTCATACTGGTCATAGGCGCCCTCATGACCGTCCTCGGTGTTGCTACTGGCCGAAGCGAGAAGGCAGCCAGAATAGTGCTCTGGCAGTAGGAGGCACTTCCCTTTCGGTCTCGGTCCTGTTGATACCTGCACAGGATCTACCTGTAGCAAGGGCACCTCAGGCAGGCGGCAGACTACGCCGCAGCATGATCACAGGTGCTTGAGCCGCACCGCCCTAGTAGGTGTAGGGCAGGGGTAGGCGAGCCCGGAGTTCCACCAGGGCTGAATTGCGCAGCTTCTCCAGGAGCCCGTTCAGGCTGGCCCGCTCCGATGGAGGGAGGCAGCCCACGATCTTGTTGATCACCCCCATCTTGTTCTGCATCTCATAGGCCTTCTTGCCCTTCGGGGTCAACACGATCCTCACCTGGTTCTTCCTCTTCAGGTCCTTCACCCGCTTGACAAACCCCTGCTTCTCCATGCGGGTCAGCAGTCCCGACACCGTGTGCGGCTCCCGGTGGAGCGTTCGGGACAGCACGGCGGGCGTCACCGGCCCATCCAGAGTGCTCACGAAGTGGAGCACTCCCGCCTGGATGGCCGAGAGGCCGATGTCATCCAGTTCCCTCTCTCTGGCCCTCCAGATGGCATGATGCGTCTGGTTCAGAAGCGCCCATAGCTGCCTGTCCTGTTCCGCGTTGGTCCCCGTAGCTCTGACTGCCATTTCCACCCCCTTGCTTGATCCAATATCGGCTCATTATACCACAGTCGATCATCCATGAGCTACTGTCGCAGGTGATTCATGCTCAGCCACGCTCAGGACAGCCGCCAGCCCGGGCCCTTCCTTTTGATAGACATTTGTGAATCCGCCACAGCCCGACGAGACACTGGTGAGAGGTCATCCCTGCATACTTGCAGCCAAGGGTCAGGGCCATCAGGCCGGGCCCGCAGGGAAGCCGAGAATGCTCAACGAAGTGGCCAACGATACCGGCGACGTCAAGGCCCTGATCCGGGCACTGAGCGATGAGACGTGGTATGTCCGGCAGGAAGCCGCCTCGGCCCTGGGCAATCTGGGCGAATCCAGAGCGGTGGGGCCGCTGATGCGGCTTCTGGACGACGAAGACGAGGATGTCCGCGAGGAAGCAGCCTGGGCCCTGGGGAAGATAGGCGACGCCAGAGCGGTGCAGGCCCTTGTCATCGCCCTGGAGGACGAGGACAAGGACGTCCGCGAGGAAGCTGCCCGGGCGCTGGGCATGATCCGCGATCCCAGAGCTGTCGAGCCGCTGGACCGCACTCTGCGTGACGAGGACGAAGACGTCCGCGAGGACGCGGCATGGGCCCTAGGCAGGATCGGTGGGCCCAGAGCCGCCCAGCTCCTGAGGCAGGCCATGAACGATGGCTCGGTTCAGGTGCGGGAGGCGGTGGAGGAGGCTCTGGGCAATATCAAGGCCAAGATGTCATGAATGTCGCCCGGCCTGAGTCGGACCCGGTGAGCCTCGGCCGAAAGAAGATGGGAGAAGTCTGTTGATGCAAACCTACTGCTGCAACCACTGCCATTTCAACTCAGAGTCGATCTTTGAGATATTCCTCCACATCTTCACCGACCATCTGCATCACGACGTGGGGCTGGACAGCGATGAGGGCCAGTCCCTGCTGAAGAAGACCTACCTCTACCAGGCAAGCCCCCAGACGCTGGTCTCCTCCCGGAACTAGCCGATCAGCCACCGGCGCGGGGCAGCGCCGTGCTGGCACACCCGATCCCGGCTTCCCGGCATCAGCGGTTCTTGTAGACCGGCTTGCGCTTCTCCTTGAAGGCCTTCATGCCTTCCTTGGAGTCCTCCGTGGCAAAGACGGGCCAGCCGATCTCGTCCTGTCGCTTCAGGGCCTCCGCCTCCGGGACCGACTCGTCGATCTCGCGGAGGGTGCGGGTGATGGCCTTGATGGATATGGGCGCATTCTCACAGAGCTGCCGGGCGATGTTCAGCGCCTCGTCCAGAGCTTTGCCCTTGGGGACCACCCGGTTGATCAGTCCCCAGTCCAGCGCCTCCTGGGCGCTGATGTGCCGGCCCAGCAGGAGTATCTCCGCCGCCAGGCAGTAGGGGATCTGCCGGCGCAGACGGATGGCCGACGCCGACATGGGATACAGGCCTCGGGCCACCTCGGTCACCCCGAACCTGGCGTCCTCGGCGCCGACGCGGATGTCGGTGCCCTGGAGTATCTCGGTGCCCCCGGCCACGGCGAAGCCTTCGATGGCCAGGATGATCGGTTTGTTGGGCCGGTTCTCCCGGAGCAGCGCCCGCCAGTGGAGGTTGGGCACGTCTTTCATCAGGCGCTGGATTTCCTCCGGGTCATCGCCCGGCCCCGGGCCCGACTTCAGGTCCATGCCGGCGCAGAACGTGTCCCCCTTGCCGGTCAGCACACCGCAGTAGAGGTCATCCTGTTCCTCCAGAAGACGCCAGGCCTTGTACATGCCGATGAGCATGGAGGGGGTCAGGGCATTCTTGGCCTCCGGCCTGTTGAGGGTGACGATCAGGATATGGCCTTCCCGCTCCACGGTGCAGTTCTTGGTGGTGATGTCCAGTTGCTCAGCCATGCGTTCCTCCTGCTCTTCGTTCCGGTGGCTCGTTCCCGGCTTCCCCGGTAGGGCAACCCCCAGGGCCTGCTATTTCCTGGTCTTCACTCGGGCCGGCAGGTCCTCATCCAGCAGCCGCACCGCCTCCTCCACCATCTCCTTGACCACCTGCCCGGCGCTCTTCATCTCCGTGACCGCGCCGCAGATCTGGCCGGCGGGAATGAAGTAGTAGTCCACCAGCTTGGCCTTGCCGATGTGGTCCTGGAGGCTGGTGCACATCACGATGGGCAGCGGGAAGGGCATCATCGGGCCCTCCTTCTCCCATTTCTCGATCAGCTTGGTGGTCAGCAGGCGGCAGGTCTTGCCGGTGAACACCCGGGTCACCCGGGTGTCCCGCTCCGTCATCTTGATGATCCGCTCCTTGGCCACCTCCTCGATGCCGGATTCATAGGTACAAAGGAAGGCCGTGCCGCACCACACCCCGCAGGCTCCCAGCGCCAGCGAGGCCACCAGTCCCCGGCCGTCCGCGATGCCGCCGGCAGCCACTACCGGCACCGGGGCCACCGCCTCCGATGCCAGCCGTACCAGGGGCATGGTGCCCACATGTCCTGTGTGCCCTCCGCCTTCGTGGCCCTGGGCCACGATGATGTCCACCCCCGCCTCCGCCTCCTTGCGGGCCTGGTTGACCGTGCCCACCAGGCCGATGACCTTCATCCCCCGCGAGTGGGCCTCGGGGACCATGAACGCTGGACTGCCCAGGGCAGCCGCGAAGACGGGCACTTTGTGATCATAGACCACCTCGATCTGCTTCGGGGTCATGCCCGCCGCCCAGCCCGTGCCGCCTTCCTTGCCGAACCGGGTCCCGTCAGGTACAGGTATGCCCAGTTCCTTCACCAGTTTGGAGGCGTAGGCCACCGCCTCCTCGGGGATGTAGTTCCTCAGCTCGTCGATGGTGGCCGCATCGACCATGTTCGTCGGGGCGATGGTATCCACACCGAAGGGCTTGGAGGTCAGCTTCTTCAGCTTCCTGATCTCGGCGTCCAGCTCATCGGGGGTGAGGTTGATCGCCCCGATGATCCCCAGGCCGCCGGCTTCGGAGACGGCGGCCGCCAGCTCGGCGTTGGCCGCGCCGCCCATGCCGGCCAGGAGGATGGGGTACTCGATGTCCAGCTGGTCACACAGGCTGGTGCGCAGGATCTTCTTCGACACGCGTCACTCCAGAATCGACGAATCGAGTCACGGGTGCAGGCGCAGGATGCCCTGCATCACAGCGGAGCGAAGTATTTGATGTCCAGGATGCTGCCCACCCGCTTCTCGGCGAAGACGGCTTTGACCCGCATGCCGACAGCCAGCTTCTCGAAATCCACCCCGCTGATCATGTGCACCAGGCCGGTGCTGGCTCCGTCAAGGAGGACCACGCCGTAGATGATCGGGGGGTCGACGGGCTGTACGCCGTTGGCCTGGCCGGCTACAGTGTAGGTCTGCAGAGTGCCTCTGTCGCTGACCTCCACCCACTTGTCGAGTTGGGCGAAGCAGTGCTTGCACACGGAGCGCGCCGGGACATAGACCAGATCGCAGGCAACGCACCGCGTGCCCATGATCTTCTTGTTGTCCCTCATCTCGATGAGGAAGCGGCTGCCCACCGCACCAGCAGTGTATGACGCCGGGATGTATATCTTCCCGTGATAGATGAAGACGTCTGCGTCTTTCAGTCTCTCAACTCGGTCAGCTGTCAGCTCAGCCATCTCTCGTCCTCCTACTCCTCAATCGTCCTGAAGCACAGGATATCGGCTAGACCACGCCCCCTCCCCTCCTCCTTCCACACCGCTTGAACCCTCTTGACCTTCTTCAGCTTCTCCGGGTCCTTCTCTTCCAGGAAGTGTACCAGGAACACGCCGTTGTCCAGCTTGATGGTCGCCGTCGGATAGGGATTGGCCAGCCTGTCACCGTAGTGGGGGTCCCACAGCGGAAAGACCAGGTAGGTGTACTGTACCACCGTCCCGGTGTCGCTCATCTCCACCCAGTCCTCCCCCGTCGCCACGTTGCACCGGCCACACACCGCCATGGGGGGCCACATCAGCTGCTTGCACTTGGGGCAGCGGTTGGTCACCAGCTTCTTCTTCTCCAGAGCCTCTTTGTACAGCTTCCCCAGGTACTTCCCGCTGGACCACTTGTAGCTCCGTGGGCGGGCTATCTCAACCTTGAGGTATTCCGGTTTCTTCTCAGCCGTCTTCTCCGTTGTCATCCTTCTCCTCCTACAGCGACCTTCTGAGCAGTGTCATCACCGTCCAGTTCGGCCCGCCCAGTGCGGTGGCCACTGCGGTGTGGACGTCCCGGGTCACCTGGTGCTCGCCGGCATCGCCCCTGACCTGCAGGGCCGCCTCCGCCACCCGGATGGTGGGGGTACCCCCTATGGGGTTGGTGGCGATGACGCCGCCGGAGGGATTAACCGGGAACGCCCCCTCCATCTCCGTTATCCCCTTCTCCACCAGCTTCCAGCCCTCGCCCTTCTCGCAGAAATGGTAGTGCTCGTAGTGGCTCATCTCCTCCCAGTTGGACGGCTCGTAGATCTCCGCCATGCAGATGTCCTTCATGGGATTGGTGATGCCGTTCCTCTTGTAGAGCCTCTCAGCGGCGATGTCCTGGCTGTACTCCTCCGTCCCGGTGGGGTCTCCGAAGGACCCGGCCCTGAACGGCTCCTGGTGCACCGTGACCACATCGGCTATCCAGACCGGCTTCTTGGTGATCTTCTTCGCCCGGCTCTCCGAGGCCAAGATCAATGCGCAGGCCCCGCAGGACTGCGGGCAGAAGTCCAGCAGCCGCAGAGGCCAGACCAGGTAGCCGGAGTCGAGGACTTCCTTGATACTCTTCAGGCCCAGCTTCAGATGGGCATAGGGATTGCGGCAGGCTCCTTTGTCCGCCTTCAAGCGGACCATGGCCGCGTGCTCTTCCTTGGCACCGCTCCTCTCCATATACGTCAGGGCCTGCTTGGCGAACTCCCCGATGGCACCGGTGGCCACCCCTTTGCCCCAGACCGGGGTGACCGCCGCAGTGATGGCCGCAGTGGTGTCGCCGGTGTCCTGCTTCTCGAAGCCGATGACCAGCGCCGTGTCGAAGAGGCCCGAGGCGACGAAATGGAAACCTTCCTCCACCACCGAGGCACCGCTGGTCCCTCCGGTAGCCACCTTCAACCCCGGCTTCATGTAGGCCGCAATTTCGTCGGCCATCAGGTGATCAGGTAGGAACAACCCTTCGAACGTCTCCATGTTCGAGGTGAATACCGCTTCCACGTCCTTGGCCTTCATCTGGGCATCCGCCAGGGCCGCTCTGACCGCTTCGCCGACCATCTCCTGCTGATTGACATCCTTGCGGGCGCTCTTGTGGTAGGTCTGGCCTATTCCGACTATCGCTACTCTGTTTCCCATGTCTCTACCTCCGACAATCAGTTGCCCAGGATCATGACGCCCTGCAGTTGACCGCAGGCGCCAGTGAAGCCGTGAACCAGAGCCTTCTTGGCCCCCTCTGCCTGATGCTCACCGGCCTCACCCCGCAGTTGCAGCACTGCTTCCGCTGCTCGGGCCATCCCGGCCACCACGGTGGGATTGCCGGCCAGCATGCCGCCCGAGGGGTTCACCGGGAGTTGCCCCCCCATCTGGGTCACCCCGCTGTCCAGGAGTCTCCCGGCTTCCCCCCGCTGGCAGAAGCCCAGTCCCTCCATCCACAGCAGCTCCTGGTAGGAGTATTCCTCCGATATCTCGGCCACGTTGACCTGGTTCATGACGTCCTTGATCCCGGCCATCTTGTAGGCCTTCTTGGCCGCCGTCACCAGGGCATCGCACTCGGCCAGGTCCCGGTCACCCAGGTAGTTGGTCTCGTAGCAGTTGGACGCCCCGAGTATCCAGATGGGCTTCCTGGCCAACTTCTTCGCCTTGCCCTCCCGGGCCAGGATCATGGCGCAGGCCCCGTCGGAGGTGGGCTTGCTGTCCAGTTGCCTGATGGGCGACGCCAGCACCTGCGAGCCCAGGACGTCCTCTACGGTGATCTCCATGGGCTCCTGAGCCAAGGGGTTCCTCTTGGCGTTGCCCCGGTTCTTCACCACCACCCGGGCGCACTGTTCCGGGGTGATGCCGTACTTGTACATGTAGCGCCTGGCCTGCAGTGCGGCGGCGCTGAGGAAGTCCAGGCCCAGAACCCTGAGGAAGATGGGGTCCATGGCCGCGTTCTCGATGCCCCTCTTGTCGCCCTGCGACTCCTTGCAGTGGGTGGCCACCAGGATCACATCCTGATGACCTGACAGGATGCGGGCGAAGGCGGTGTACACCGCGTTCAGGGAATCCTCGGCAACCTTGTCTTCATCGCTGTGGTGGTGACCCACATAGGACATCACGTTGCAGCTGGATATGGTTCTGCCGTCCCAGAAGTCCTGCGAGCAGGTCACGGTGGCATCGATGCCGCTGCCGTCCTGGGCGAACTTCAGCCCCGTCTCCTGCAGCACCTGTCTCACCGCTTCGTATACCAGCTCCCCTTCGTTGGCATCGGCTCTGTTGGGACTGTACTTGGTCTGGGCCACCGCCACGATCCCCACTCGTTCGGTCATGGGTACCTCCTTCTCCTTCGCAAAGTGCGATGAGCCACGGCACTGCCCCGGCGGGAATCCGGGGCGGAGTGCGGTGGCTCAGTCGTTGAACTGCATCGGACGGGCCAATCTGCAACCCTGGCTCGTAGATTACCACAAGCCGGCCTGCTCTGTCGAAAAACCCGGTGGCAGACGGCGGGGTGGCTACTCCGCCAGCAGGTAGTCCAGGATGGCCGGCTCCGCTGCGGCCCGATGCGTCGGGGCCGCGCCCAGGTCCAGCTCCAGGGCCTTGGCCCAGCGGAAGTAGTAGTGCAGGTCGTAGTCCAAATCCATGCCCACTCCGCCGTGGATGTGCTGGGCGCCGGAGGTCACCCGAAGGCAGGCGTCGCTGGTCCAGGATTTGGCCATGGCCACCTCTTTCTCGGCGGGCAGACCCCGGCTGAGGCGCCAGACGGCCTGGTAGGACAGCCACCGCGCCCCCTCGACGTCGGTCATCATGTCCGCCAGGCGGTGCTGCACCGCCTGGAAGCTGCCGATGGGCCGCTCGAACTGTATCCGCGTCCCTGCATAGCTGGAGGTCATCTCCATGGCTTTCTGGGCCACGCCGACCATCTCCACGCAGCGGATGGCCGCGGCCTGGCGCATGGTCTTCTCCACCGCGGGCCAGCCGTTGTGCAGTTCCCCCAGGATATCGCTGATAGACGCCGGCACTCGGTCGAAGGTCGCCTCGAACTGCCTGTCGCCGGCTATGGTCACCAGGGGGTGGCGGCCCATCCCCGGGGTATCTCGTGCCACCATGATGATGCTGACACCTGCTGCCGCGGAGCCCGTCCGGCCCGTTCTGGCCACTACCAGGAGGTAGTCCGCGATATGGGCGTTCTGGACGAAGAGCTTGGTCCCGCTGAGGGTCAGGCGGCTTCTCCGGCGCACGGCTCTGGTCCGGTACCATCCCGGCCGGTAGTCGGCCTCCGGCTCGGTCAGGGCCATGGTCAGCATCGCCTCGCCCCGGGCCACCCGGGGCAGGAAGTGCCTCTTCTGTTCCTCATTCCCCGCCTCCAGGACGGGGAGAGCGCCCAGGACCACGGTGCTGAACAGTGGGCCGGGCAGGGCCGCCCTGCCCACCTCTTCGAAGAGCACTGCCAGGTCCATCAGGCTGCCGCCCACCCCGCCGTACTCCTCAGGCACGATCAGTCCCAGCCAGCCCAGGTCGGCCATCTTCCGCCACAGCTCCGGCGAGTAGCCCAGATCGCTGGATTCCAGTTGCCTCACCAGCGACTTGGGGCATTCCGTCTCCAGGAAGTTCCGGGCTTCCTTCCTCAGAAGTTCCTGTTCATCGCTCAGAGCGAAGTTCAACCGGGCCTCCTCCAGCCTCGGGAAAGATCATCTTCCATCAGACATCCCTGGGCCACGGCGCTATCTCGATCTGGGCAGCCCCAGTCCCATCATGGCCATCATATCCCTCAGGACCTCGTTCGTCCCGCCGCCGAAGGTGAGCAGGACGTCCATTCTGTAGACGTGCTCGGGCCTGCCCCTGAGGGGGACCCATTTCGAGCCGGTCTGCAGTTGCCCGAACAGGCCCATGATCTGCAGGCAGGCATCGGTGACCCTTCTGATATGCTCGCTGCCGAAGACCTTGATCATCGACGACTCCACCACGGGCACAGCGCCACCGGCGATGAGCCAAGCCACCCGGTAGTTGAGCAGCTTGAGCACCTCCATCTCCACGGTCAGCTCCACCAGCCTGTTCCTCACCCAGCCTTGCTCGAGGACGGGCTCCCCGTTCAGCCTGTTGTCCCTGGCCCACCGGGTCACCCCCCGGAGGGCGCCCAGGGAGAACGAGTGCGGTGACAGGGCTATCCGCTCGTGGGCCAGTTGCATGAAGAGGTACTCCGCCCCCCGGTTCTCCTCGCCGATGAGGCAGTCCCTGGGCACCCTGACGTTCTCGAAGAACTCCTGGTTCAGCCTGAACCCGGCCATGGTCCAGATGGGCTCCACCGTGATGCCCGGGGTCTTGGCGTCGACCAGGAAGATGGAGATCCCCTGGTACTTCTTGGCCGCCTTGGGATCGGTCCTCACCGCCAGCCAGAAGTAGTCGCAGGCATGGCCCATGGAGGTGAAGGTCTTCTGCCCGTTGATGACGTAGTCGTCGCCGTCCCTGACGGCCGTCGTCTTCAGGGACAGCAGGTCCGTTCCCGCCTCGGGCTCGGTGTAGCCGATGCCGATGCTCAGCTCCCCCCTGAGTATGGGCGGCAGGAACCTCTTCTTCTGCTCCTCGGTGCCCACCCTCATTATGGTCGGGCCTACCGTCATCACCGCCAGCATGGGGATGGGGATGTGGTAGTAGCCCAGCGCCAGGTCGAAGAAGATGTACTGCTCCACGGCCGAGAGGCCCCGGCCACCGTAGTCCCTGGGCCAGCCCAGGCCCATCCACCCGTCGCTGCCCAGCTGTCTGATGAACTGCTTGCACAGGGGGCCGTCACCCTCAGGCAGGACATCGATCTCCTGCTCCAGCTCGAGGGTCACCCTCTCCCGGAAATACTCCTTGATCTGCCTCTCGAAGTCCTGCTGCTGAGGCGTCAGTTCGAATTCCATAGCTTCCCGAGACAAAGGGTAGGCCCCGTCCTTCTGGCCTGTCAAGTCAGGGCCGGGACCCTATCCCGCAATGGAACGGCCCAAAGAAACGTGGCCATATGCTCTTTCACATATGGCCACGCGCGAAGACTCAGACCGGAACCGGGTGGCTAGAGACCCACGATGCAGACGCTGACCACCGGGGCATAGGGCTCGTTGCCCATGTTGTGGGCCAGGGCCAGCTTGGGATCCTTGATCTGGCGCTTCCCCGCCCTGCCCTGGAACTGCAGCCACGGCTCGTAGAGCATCCTGATCCCGGAGGCACCGATGGGATGGCCAAAGCACTTCAGGCCCCCGTCGGGCTGCACCGGCAGCGATCCGCCGAGCTCGAAGGTCCCGGCGTCGATATCCTCCTTCACCCGCCCCCGGGGACTGAACTGCAGGTCCTCCATGGTCACCGCCTCGGTGATGGAGAAGCAGTCATGCACCTCGGCCATGCTGATCTCCTGCCGGGGATTGGTGATGCCGGCCTCTTTGTAGGCCGCGATACCGGCCCGGTGGGCCTCCTCAACGTGGGTGTAGTCGTAGCTGGTCAGCATCCGGCCCGTGGTCGGGCTGGCCGAGATCTGCAATGCCTTCACATAGACCGGCTTGTTGTGGAACTTCTTCACCATGTCCGCCCTGACGATGACGGCGGCTGCCGCGCCATCGGAGACGCCGCAGCAGTCAAACAGGCCCAGCGGCCAGGCGATGATCGGCGCGCCCAGCACCTGCTCCAGGGTTATCTCCCTCCGCAGGTGGGCCTTGGGGTTCATGGCCCCGTTCTTGTGGCTCTTCACTGAGATCTTGCCCAGCATCTTCTTGCCTTCCTCCGGGCTCAGGCCGTAGCGGTGGAAGTACCGGGTGGCCATCATGGCGAAGACCCCCGGCATGCTGGACTGGTAGTGGGTGTTGGTCCGGTTCTCCATCCCGGGCAGACCACCCATCCCCTCGTCCTTCAGTTTCTCATAGCCCACGGCCAGACAGATGTCGTAGATGCCGGCCGCTACCGCATACGAAGCACCCCGCACCGCCTCGTGGCCGGAGCCACAGGCGTTCTCCACCCTGGTCACCGGTACGTACTGCAGCCGCAGGGCCTCGCTCACCGTCCGGCCCCCGGTGCCGCTGAACAGGGTACCGCCCCAGACGGCCTGGATATCCTTCAACTCGACCCCGGCGTCGGTCAGGGCCTCATTGACCGCCTCCACGATGAGGTCGGTGGGTCCCTTGTCCCACAGCTCACCGAACCTGGTGCAGCCCATGCCGACGATGGCAACCTTATCTCTAATGCTCCCTGGCATTTCTCTCGCCTCCTTCTACCTTACCGGTCGGGCTTTCCAGAAGTAGTTGGTCAGGCCCCGGTCATACTGCAGCTTCCTGAAGGTCATCTCCACAGGCATGCCCACCTCGACCTTGGCAGGATCACGATCGGTGAGGTCGAAGAATGCCCGCCCCCCGCCTTCGAATTCGATCAGCACCACGGAGGCCGGCGGATCGGTCACGGCGGCAAGGTTGTCCTGGGTATAGCTGAAGACCTTGGCCTTTCTTCTGACGAAGTTGTAGTCGTCGAAGTCGTCCTGGGCCTGGCACTGGGCGCAGATGCGGATGGGGCCGGTGGTGGCGGCGCCGTTGTCGTATTGCGGAGTGCCGCAGCGCCGGCACTTCACCCCCCAGAGCCCCAGCAACTGCTTCCTCTCCCGCCAGTTGGCCGAGAACCGGATATGCTGCTTGTCGGGCCGGCGCGCCGCCTCCTGGGGCACCAACTCCCGCCAGCGGAGGTAGTCATTATAGTTGGCCATCACCTGCTTGGAGGCCACGTTCTTCTTGATGCCCCGCCGCTCGCCCAGCTTGCCGATGGCATCGGTGACCTGGAGGATCATGGCGTCGGCCCCATTGCCGCTGCCCACCACCAGGATCCTGTCGCCCGGCTTGGCGTCCTCCAGGGCAGCCACGAGCATCATCAGGGACGTGGCGCAGCCGGGGAGGCCCACGTTCAGGACCAGCCCGTAGGGGTCCTGCATTTGCCCGGCCTCGAATCCGGCCTGGGTTATGGCCTTGCCGTGTCTTCTGGGATCGCCCGGGGGATCGAGGGTCACCTTGGTGATATCCTTGGGAGTCAGTCCGCACTTCTTCAGCACCCCGCCGATGGCCTCGGGCACCCACTTGGAGTAGCCTTCGTCCATCACGAAGCGGTCTTCGCCGGCGCGGACGAACTTGTCTTCCTCCGACCGCCAGGTGGCCGCCAGTTCGTCTGACGTGGAGTATGTGCCCAGTATTTCGGCAATCATATGGTCCTTGCCCACCAGCAGGGCCACCCCACCGTCGCCCATCTGCTGCTCGCCCATCCCCGCCGGAGCCCCCAGGCGCATGTCGGCGGCGGCCACCAGCAAGCTGTGGGCCGAACCGGACTTGACCGTGTCGGCCGCCAGCATCAGGGCACTGGTTCCGGCCCGGAGGGAGGTGGTGATGTCGGCGGTGCGGATATCGGAGCGCATGTCCAGCGGCACGGCGATCAGGGCCGAGCACTGCTTCTCCTTGTATGGCGATGAGGTGGTGGCGAAGAACAGGCCGTCCACCTTCTTGGCGTCCACGCCTGTGAGGCAATCCAGGGCTGCCTCCACGGCCATGGACACGCTGTCTTCATCGTAGTAGGCCACCGCCCTTTCCCCGGGCATGGCGAACCCGCCCCAGGCCTTGACGCAGTCCTCCCGTTTCATCCGGTGCCATGGAATGTAGGCACCGTAGGACGTTATTCCGACCATCGCACCTCCTGTTCTACTCTACTCTACCCTGGGTCACAGACTGCCCCACTTGCTTTCCATAACGCACTGCCATGCTTACCTTGGGTGACATAAAGCATTGCGGTGACGCACACCACTCATAAGGGTAATATTTTGCGCCGAGCCAAGTCAAATACAAGGAAAGCGGGGCCATTCTTGGTCACCAGAGGGGGGTTGTCGTAGAATCTAGGTAACGCCAAAGACACTTCGAAAGGAGGCCACTCGATGCCATCTCTTATCTATGAGAAGAAGGGGCGGATCGCCTACATCACCCTGAATCGCCCCGAGGCCCGCAACGCCATGAACTTCGAGGTCTGGGACGGCCTGGTGAAGGCCTGGATCGACATCAGAGACAACCCTGACGTCTGGGCCGCCATCGTCACCGGGGCCGGGGACAAGGCCTTCTCGGCCGGGCAGGACCTGAAAGAGGTCGCCGAATGGATGAAGAAGCCGGTTGACCAGCGCCCGGCCCAGCCGGTGCCCGAGATCAACCCCATGCGCGGCCTGCAGACCTGGAAGCCGATCATAGCCGCCATCAACGGCATCTGCACCGGCGGCGGCCTGGAGCTGGCCATGGCCTGCGACATCAGGATCGCCGCCGACAGCGCCCGGCTGGGGCTGGCCGAGGTGAAGCAGAGCGTCATCCCGGGAAACAGCGGCACCCAGAAGCTGATCCGGCTGGTGCCCTTCGCCAAGGCCCTGGAGATGCTCATGACCGGCGACTTCATCGATGCCCAGGAAGCCCACCGCATCGGCCTGGTCAACAAGGTGGTCCCCTATGACCAGCTCATGGCTGAAGCGGAGAAACTGGCCCAGCAGATCTGCGAGAACGGGCCTCTGGCCGTCAGGGCGGTCAAAGAGCTGGCCTGCAGAGGCGTCGAGATGAGCCTGGCCGAGGGCCTGCGGCTGGAGGTTGAGGTGGGCCAGCGTCTGGCCCTCAGTGAGGATGCCAAGGAGGGCCCTAGGGCCTTCACGGAGAAGCGCAAGCCGGTCTGGAGCGGCAAGTAGGCCCACTGTCGGGGTGAGCCCGACACGGATGCGCCAGGGTCAAGGTCAGTCGCCTGCGCCGCGCCGGCTGGTGACCGGCATCACTCGGCCATCTCCATCTCCGCCTGTATGACGTTCTGCATCAGGCGAAGATCTAAGTAGCCCGATATCCGCGGCCTGCCGTTGACCAGCAGCAAGGGGAACCGCCAGACGTCAGAGCCTTCCTGCCCGGGCGGCGGCAGATGGAGGCCCGGGGCATCCCACGCCGACGGGTCTCCCAGATCATGGTAGTCGAGCTGCACCCGGTCTCCATAGAGCTTCCGCAGCTGCTCCGCCATGGTACGCCTCTCCTCCGGGGATGACAGGTTCAGGCCGCAGCGCGCCTCGCACGTCTCGCCACGGCTGTCGTCAACAATGGTGATCCGTATCGGCTGCTGATCCGCCAAGGCGCCCTCCCGATGTCTCTAGCCGGTCAACACCCTGCTCCACAGGTCGCAGCGCCCGCCCCAGCGTCCCAGGACATCTCCGTCGACGGCGGCCTGGGCGATCTCGCAGAGACTGGAACAAACGCTGCATTCAAAGGACGAGACGGCGTAGGTGGCTTCACACGCTCCGAACCCGCGGAACCTGGTCCCGGCGTCCCGACGCCCGCTGTCCTCCATGGCCAGTAGAGCGGCCCCGACAGCCCCCATGACCTCATGATGGGGAGGCACGGTCAGGTCCTCCGTTCCCAGCATCTGCCTGAAGGCTCTGACCATCCCCCGGTTGAAAGCCACGCCACCCAGAAAGACGATGGGGGAAGCCACGTCCTTGCCCGCACCCACGTTGTGGAGGTAGTTCCGCACCAGAGCCTGACACAGTCCGTAGAGGATATCGTCCACAGCATATCCCATTTGCTGCTTCTGAATCATGTCGGACTCGGCGAAGACGGTGCACTGCCCGGAGATCCGAACACTCCCCTGGCTCCCGGCGGCGCGATCCCCGAAATCGCCTATGTCCAGGCCGAGGCGGGAGGCCTGATGGTCCAGGAAGCTGCCTGTCCCGGCGGCACAGACCGTGTTCATGGCGAAGTCGGCCACGGCCCCCTGTCTCAGAATGATGATCTTGCTGTCCTGGCCGCCGATCTCAACAATGGTCCGGGCCTGGGGCACATACCGCACAGTGGCCACCGCCTGGCTGGAGATCTCGTTCTTGACCGCGTCGGCGCCGACTATGGCCGCTGCCAGGTACCGGGCGCTCCCGGTCGTGCCCACGCCGCGGATGATGCCACCCCCAGGGAGCATATCCTTCACGCTCCGCAGCCCCTGCTGTACGGCAGCGATAGGATTGCCGCAGGTGCGCAGATACACCGAGCCGGCCACGTCGCCGGTCACATGGATCAGGGCCAGCTTGGCGGTGACAGAGCCGACGTCAATACCAAGATAGAGGTCCATCTGGCCTCGCCGGGGTCGCTCTGACGGGTGAGGGGTGAACAGTTGTCTCAGTCCCTCCCCAGGGCAGGCGGCAGACGCCATCTGCGGCCGGGACCGGGGTGATCTCTTCACTCTCGGGGAACGGTAGGACAGACAGGAGGAGCCGCAGCACGGATGGACGCTCGGGGCCCACCTTGCCCAGCGTCAATCAGCGGGACGGGCCCCGGTCCCCGCTCCGCACGTCACGCCCTCAGCCCAGCTGCACCCCCTTGGATTCGACAGGGTCCAGCTTCCAGATCCTCTCCTGGCTGGCATCAACGTAGTAGTCGATATTCTTCCCGCAGTCCACACACTTGGCCGTCACCCTGCCGGCATAGCCCGATACCGCAGTGCCCAGCATCAGGCCTCCCTGCGTAGCGTAGCAGTCGGGGCAGGTGCCAACGATGTGAATATTCCCGGTTCCACATGAAAGCCAGCGCATAATCATTCAGTGCCTCCTTCCCGTCTGATCCGTTCCCTCTTCTTCTGAGCATTATGATAAGGCCACATACACGCCCTGACAAGCCCCATCCCGCACAATCAGGAAGGGCTCCGCCCCCAGCCTGTTGCCATGGCCTCCGGCTCCGGAGCGTCCCAGTGATGCTCCTGTTTTCAGCCTTCCAGTTTTCCAGGTCGCAGGGTATAATACTGCCCATGAAAGTCGTCCTCATCAAAGACGTGGCGGGCCTGGGCAAGACCGGAGATGTGAAGGAGGTGGCTGACGGGTATGCCAGGAACTTCCTTCTCCGCAGGAATCTGGCCCTGCCAGCCGTCCGGTCGTCGATGAACAGCATCGAGACCCAACTCCGGAGAGAGGTCAAGAAGCAGCAGCAACACGCCGATGAGCTGGCCAGGCTGGCCCAGAGCATAGAAGGGCTCTCCATCGAGCTGAAGGCCAAGGTGATGGAAGAGGACCGCCTCTACGGGTCCATTCGCGATCACCACATCGCCGACGAACTGAAGCGAACGACCGGGATCGACATCGAGCGGACCAGCATCGAGATGGAGCAACCCATCCGCCAGCTGGGGAGCTACGAACTGACGGTCAGGCTGACCAGAGACCTGGCACCGAAGATAAAGGTAACAGTCGCCAGGGAGGACTAGTGGCAGATAGCGAGAAGCTGCCACCCCACAATATTGAAGCCGAAGAGGCGGTTGTTGGCTCCCTGCTGGTCGATCCCGATGCCGTGGTCAAGACGGCCATCTTCCTCAAACCCGAGGCTTTCTACAGGGAGAAGAACCGCTGGCTCTATGAAGCCTGTGTGTCGCTCTACGAGCGCAGCGAGGCCATCAACCAGATAACGGTGGCCCAGGAGTTGGCCCGACAAGGCAAGCTCGAGGAGACCGGCGGCGTGGCCTTTCTGAGCCATCTGGTCTCAGTGCTGCCCACATCCCTCCATGTGGAGTACTACGCCCAGATCGTCCACCGCCTGTCGGTGATGCGAAGGCTCATCGCGGCCGCCGGACAGATCGCCGTCATCGGCTACGATGCCGAGCCCGACCTGGATGCGGCGCTGAACCGCGCCGAGGACGTCCTGTTCAAGGTGCGCCGCGGCGAGAGCCCCCGGGACTTCGTCCACATCCGCCGCGTTCTGGAGCAATACTGGGAGGGGTCCGAAGCCGAGCCGTCGGAGAGAACCGGGCAGTTGCCCCACGTCAATACCGGGTTCCCCGCCCTGGACCAGCTCCTGGGCGGACTGCAGCGCTCCGACATGATCGTCCTGGCTGCCAGGCCCAGCCTGGGGAAGTCCAGTCTGGCCCTGAACATCGCCAGGAATGCCGCGGTGGAACAGGGAGCCCAGGTGGCTTTCTTCAGTCTGGAGATGGCCAAGGAGCAACTGGTGCAGCGTCTCCTGTCCGCCGAGGCCGCGGTGGACTCATCAAACGTCAAGTCAAGGCAATACACCCCGGCCCAGGAGAGAAGGGTCATGGATGCCACCGGCCGGCTGTCCGGGGCCCCCATCTACATCGATGACTCGCCGACCACGCGGGTGATGGAGATGCGGAGCAAAGCCCGCCGTCTGCACCGTGACCAGGGGATCGATCTGATCATCGTAGACTACCTCCAGCTCATAAGGGGAGACACCAGGGCCGAGAACAAGGTCCAGGAGATCAGCGACATCTCACGGGCGCTCAAGGCACTGGCCCGCGAGATGAACGCTCCCCTGATCGCAGTGTCGCAGTTGAGCCGGGCGGTCGAGATGCGCACCCCCCACATCCCCCAGCTCTCCGATCTCAGAGACAGCGGCAGCATTGAGCAGGACGCTGATGTGGTCATGTTCATCTACCGCGAGGACATGTATGCCAAGCGCGACGAGTGGGAGAGGCACAATCCCGACAAACCCTACCCCGAAGGAATAGCCACCATCAAGGTGGCCAAGCACCGCAACGGCCCCTGCGAAGACAGGAATCTGAGGTTCCGGAAACACATCACCAAGTTCGAGAGTTGCCAGGTGGAGGACAGCAAGATTGCCCAGCCAGCCCTTCCCAGGTTTTCCGGCTAGGTCCAGGCTCACCCCGCTCCCAGACGTCTTCTTCAGCAGGCTGCTCCCGGAGACAGAGAGCCTGACTGAGCTGAAGGTCGTCCTCCACATCTTCTGGCGGCTGTACCAGAAGAAGGATAGCCCCAAGTTCATCACCTATGACGAGCTTCTCAGCGATGAGACACTCACCGCCGGACTGGCCGGAAGCACCACTTCGGCCTCAGTCCTGCGCGAGGCTCTGGATTCGGCCGTGAGCCGGGGGGCACTCCTGCACACAGTGCTCAACGACAGCGGGCAACCCCGGGAGGCCTACTTCGTCAATACCGAAGCCGGCAGGAGCGCCGTGTCCGCGCTGCAGTGCGGCCCTCCGGCGTCGGTACAGGCCCGCGGGCAGACGCCCGCAAGGCCGGGGGCAGCCAACATCTTCACCCTGTACGAGCAGAACATCGGACTGCTCACTCCCATGATTGTCGATGAATTGAAGGAGGCCGAGAGCCTCTATCCGGCGTCCTGGATCGAGGACGCCTTCAGGGAGGCTGCTGCCCTGAACAAGCGCAGTTGGCGCTACATCGCCCGTATTCTGGAGCGCTGGTCGGCGGAAGGCAAGGGAAGTGGAGAGCCTGGGAGAGATTCTAAGAAGAAGAGGGGCCCCGAGCGCTACCTCGGCGGGCGGTACGGCCACCTGGTCAGACACTGAGCCGGAGGATGAGAGGCCGCCCTGTCCCCAATGCAAAGGGGCGGGATTCGTTCATCCGCGGCAGCCCTCAGGCCAGCCCGACTACGCCCGGCTGATACCTTGCCAGTGCACACAGAAGAAGCTGGACGACAGCCGTCTGGAGAGGCTTCAGTCCTACAGCAATCTGGGGGCCCTGACACACCTCTCCTTCCACAACCTGGTGCTGGAGGGCAAGACCGACGACCCCGCCAACCAGGAGAGATTCATCCGGGCCTACCGGGCGGCCGTGGCCTTCGCCGCCAATCCCCAGGGCTGGTTGATCTTCCTGGGGCCGAGCGGCAGCGGCAAGACCCACCTGGCTGCGGCCATCGCCAATCAGCGCCTTCAAGAAGGCCACCAGGCCCTGTTCTTCGCCGCGCCTGATCTCCTCGACCGCCTGCGGTCCACCCTCGATGGCAACAACGACACCTCCTATCAGGAGCTCTTCGCGGAAGTGGAGAGCACTCCTCTGCTGGTACTGGACGACCTGGGCACCCAGAGCAGCACGCCCTGGGCGGAGGAGAAGCTGTTCCAGATCGTGAACCACCGCTTCCAGGCCAGACTGCCCACGGTGATTAACGTGGCCGCAGGGGCCACTCTTGATGAGCTGGAGGAGCGGTGGCGGACCCGGCTGGCCGACCCCGGCCTCTCCCAGATCCACCTCCTCGAGGTCAGGAAACCTTCTCTGCTCGACTGCTCGGGGAGCATGGGGCTGGAGCTGCTGAAGAGCATGACCTTCGACAACTTCGACTGCAAGAGGGTGAACCTGCCTCTTGAGCAGCGGAGGAACCTGGAGCACGCCTGCGAACTGGCCCGCAGGTTCAGTGAATCGCCCGAAGGCTGGCTGATACTCCAGGGCGAAAATGGCTGCGGCAAGACCCACCTAGCGGCCTCCATCGCCAACCACCGCCTGAAGAAGGGCCATCCGGTATCCTTCGTGGTGGTATCCGAGTTCCTGGATCACCTCAGATCAACCTTCGGGCCGGAGAGCAAGGTGACCTATGACGATCTCTTCGAGAGGGTGAAGAGCGCCCCCCTCCTCATTCTGGATGACTACGGAGAGCACAGCAGCACACCATGGGCACAAGAGAAGCTGTATCAACTGATCAACTACCGCTACAATGCCCGCCTGCCCATGGTAGTCACCATGTGCTGCTCGCTGGACGAACTAGACGAAAGCGAGAGAAGGGTCAGTTCCCGCCTGTCGGATGTCCGTCTCAGCACGGTGTACTACATCAGCGCCCCAGACTACCGGGCAGACCATGCGCAGAGCCGGAAGCCCAGCGGCGATTCCCGCCCCAACAGGAGAACGTAGACCCCACCGGACAGCCCCCGGCCCCCATCCGCCAGGCAGTGTCACCGCGAAGCCGCCCAGCGCTTCCCGGGCTGCCCCCCCACCCACCTCCCCCGGCGTGACATGAGTCCCACTATGAAATAGAATGGGATCACGACATGAGCAGGATCGCCATTGAGTCCCTGGGCTGCAAACTGAATCAGGCCGAGGTCGATTCCCTGGCCCGGCAACTGGCCAGCCGGGGGTATCTGCTCACGGAATCAACGGACGAAGCCGACGTGTACGTCCTCAATACCTGCACGGTGACCCACATCGCCGACCGCAAGTCGCGCCATCTGCTGAGAGCGGCACGGCGGCGGAGTCCCCAGGCGTTGATTGTGGCCCTGGGCTGCTACGCCCAAAGAGACCCCGGGATGCTGGAGCGGTCGGGCATCGCCGATCTGGCCCTGTCCCATGACCGGAAGGAAGCCTTGGCGGAGATAGTCGAGAGCATCAGGCCCCCCCGGGGCGGACAGGCCGGGGATCCGGCCAGCGGCCGGCGGCACCGCACCCGTTCCATGGTCAAGATCCAGGTTGGATGCAATCAGTTCTGCTCCTTCTGCGTGGTCCCCCTCGTCCGGGGCCCGGAGAGGAGCCTGCCCCCGGAAGACGTCCTTCAGGATGTCAGGGAGAGGCTGGCGGCGGGGCACAGAGAGATCGTCCTCACGGGGACCAACATCGGCCGATACACCTGGAATGGACAGCGCCCGCAGGGACTGGCCGGGCTGGTGGAGCGCATCCTCAGCGGGACAGACATCACCCGCCTGCGCCTCTCCTCTCTCCGACCCCACGATCTCACCCCGGAGCTGGCGGGGTTGTGGTCCGATGAGCGTCTCTGCCCCCACGTGCACATCCCTCTGCAGAGCGGCTGCGAGTCCACGCTGCGGCGGATGAACCGGCCCTACTCCCTGGCCGACTACGCCCGGGCCGTGCAGTCCATTCGTGAGGCCGTTCCAGCCCTGTCTGTGACCACCGACGTCATGGTGGGCTTCCCCGGAGAGAGCGCTGGGGAGTTCGAGGAGAGCTACCGGTTCTGCGCCGGGATGGATTTCGCCGGCATGCACGTCTTCCCGTATTCAGCGCGACCCGGCACCCCGGCGGCGGAGATGCCCGACGGGACACCGGACGATGTGAAGAGAGGACGCCTTCAGCGGATGCTGGCCCTGGCACGGCAGAGTGCCCGGCATTACAGACTTCAGTTCCTGGGTCAGACCATGAATGTGCTCTGGGAAGGCGAATCAGGCGGCGGCACCTGGGAAGGCCTGACCGCCAACTACATCCGGGTGTCCACCCGGAGCAGCGAGGATCTGGGCAATCGACTGCTGCCGGTGAAGCTGACGGCCGAGAAGGGCCAGGTCCTTCTGGGCGAGAACATCGAGGGAGGCTACATTGGGCATGGGTGATATCCTGGAGGAAGCATCCTCCCTGATCGAGTGCAAGGAATGCCCCTGGTACAAGGCCTGCGTTATGCCCATGAGGGTCGGTGTCGATGACCTGGCCCGGGAGATGCGCCATCTCTCCCCCGGGGCTGCCCCGGGGCAATCCGGGGAGCAGGAGTTCCGCAACATGCTGCTCAATCTGGCCTCAATGGCGCAGAACATCCTGCTGGAGGGCTGCCCGGTCTTCGTTCGCCGGCTGAAGTCCAGCCCCAGGCTGGCGCAGCAACTGAAGAAGCTGATGCAGACCTGGGGAGAGGAAGACCAGGCTGAGCGGTAGGTCAGCCGGCACTCAGCCGGCAGTCGTCCTTCTCCACAACGAGAGTCAGCCGCCGGGGCAGCACCACCCGCTTGCCCCTCCTCAAGTCGAAGCCGGTCCGCATCCTCTCGATGTGCTTCCACTCCACGTCCTCAAGGTCCCCGAGCAGCCTCCGGACCACCTCCCGGAGCAGATGGCGCTGGACGGCCGGGGGCAGAGCCCGGAAGCCTTCCCTATGCAGCAGAAACGCGGCACCATCCTGGGCCACAACTTGAGGCCAGGCCCTGGACACCTGATCCTCGGCCAGGGATGCTTCCCCGGCCAATGACTCAGCGGTGCGCAGCAGGGCCTCGTCGATCCTGGGATTGTAGCTCCGCAGCAGGGGCAGCAGTTCGTGACGGACCCGGTTTCGCATTCGATCCGCGAGGAGATTGCTCGAGTCCCTTCTGGGATCGAGACTATGGTCCCGGCAGTATGCCTCTGTTCTCTGTCTGGTCACTCCGAGCAGTGGCCGGACCACCGTCAGGGCTTGGCCCCCCGCGGAATGCCATTTGGAGGCAGGCCGCATTCCCTGCAGTCCCCTGGCCCCGGCTCCACGAATGAGGCGCATCAGCACGGTCTCAACCTGATCATCGGCGGTATGCCCCACCGCCACAGCCCCTGCGCCAACCTCATCAGCCACAGCAGCGAAGAACCGGTACCGCAACCTCCGGGCCGCATCCTCCAGAGAGAGGTGGTGCCGGGCCCGGTAGCTCCTCACATCCCTCTCTTCCACGGTGACGCCCAGACCCAGGCAGCCGGCCATCTTGACCACATACTCAGCGTCATCATGGGATTCCCCGCCGCGCAGCATGTGATTGAGATGGGCTACGTGAAGCGAGATGCCCAGGTCCCGACGCAGCTGCGCCAGCAGATGAAGCAGGCAGACGGAGTCCGGCCCTCCAGAGACACCTACCAGAAGCGGCTCTCCGCTCTGGACCAGGCGGTGCTCTCGGATGAAGGCCAGGACATCTCCGGCCAGCGGTTGGTCTCTGCGGCGCACGGGGCCCTCCTCACGAAGAACGGCGCCAGCCCAGTATATGAACGGGGCCCGAACCTGTCAAAGTGGGCACACAGCAGGGAATGGGACTATAATCATCTCCTCAGAGATGAGCCACAGACTGCAGGTCATCGAAGAACTGAAGCTGGATTTCGAAGTCCCCTACATCACGGGCCGGGGCGAGGCCATCGACTCCATGACCGTGCCGGTGAATGAACGAGAGCACGGCTTGTACTTCAGCTACGACCTGCTCAAGCGGACCGGCAGGAATCTGGACATCCTCTTCCCTGCCGAGGGCATCGCACTCCTGGGGCAAACGACGAAGCAGATCCTACACGACCTGGGCATGGCGCCGGCCAGAGTGGTTCTCCAACTCCACGAATGCAGTCCCGATACGGGGTCGGGCTCTGTCGAGGGACGGGCGCCGGTGAACCGGGGCAGGGACACCGTGCTGATCATCCTCACCAAGACCCCCTTCGTATACAAGTTCGGCTACGAGATGGTGCTCTGGCATCAGGCCATGCATGCCAAGGACCGCTGGGAACGCAGATTCCCCTCAGCACACCCCATGGTCCACATTGGTGACTGGATGGACGCCCTGTGGCACTTCTCCATTGAGGGCAGGCTTCAGAGCCTGGGCAGGCCCCACTACACGAAGGAAGAGCGACTGGATGAAGCCGTCAAAGCCTTCGGGGGATTGCCTGTGGCGGAACCTCTCCCGGCACTGGCCCGCAGACTCGGCGATCAGCTCTGGGGCAACGCGGTGACCCTGACCGAGTTGCTGCAGATGGGCCATGACCTGGGCCTGGGGGCCACCGAGCCCGGGTAGTCTGCGAGAACTCAGTCGGTCTCTCCATGCAGAGACACGCCTGTTCGGCCGGGCCAGTGAAGGCCCAATCAGAACAACCAGTGCAGAATGAGGGCGAAGACGGCCGCAAGCGCGAAACAGGCGGGGAAGGTGACGATCCACGTGCCCACGATGTGCCCTCCCACACCCCAGCGCACCGCCGACAGCCGGCGGCTGGCTCCCACCCCCATTATGGCCGTGTTGATGGTATGAGTGGTGCTGAGTGGTACGCCAAAATGTGAGGCTATCTGTATGGCTGAAGCCGCGGCTGTCTCCGCGGCAAAACCCTGAACCGGCTCCAGCTTGGTCAGCCCGAATCCCATGGTCCGCATCACCCGCCAGCCACCGACAGCGGTGCCCAGACCCATTACTCCGCCGCAGAGCAGTATCACCCACAACGGGATATCCCAGTTAGACTGAGCGCCATCAAGGACCAGAGCCAGAGTCAACATTCCCATGAACTTCTGGCCATCGTTGCTGCCGTGACTGAAGGCCATGAAGGCTGCCGACAGGATCTGGAGCCGACCGAAGAGGGCCCGCACCACGTGCGGCCACATTCGCTGGAGAGCCCAGTAGATGCCGACCATGAACAGCAGAGCCAGGGAGAAGCCCACCACGGTGGAGAACCCCAGCCCGATGAGTACCTTCTGCCAGCCGGACCAGAGCAACACGTGGGTACCCGCCATAGCCACCCCGGCTCCGGCCAGGCCGGCCACTAGGCCGTGTGAGATACTGATGGGCAGGCCCCGCAGAGTGGCCAGGGCGCCCCAGACGGCAATGCCGAGCGCGGCGGCTCCCACAACCGGCAATCCTATCCCACCCTCCAACGCCTCCGGCATCACTATTCCCTTGCCAATGGTCAGAGCCACGGCTGTGCCTGTCAGCACGGCTCCCAGGACGTTCAGAACCGAGGCCATGGCCAGTGCATGCCACGGACGAAGCACCCTTGTTGAGACGACAGTGGCAATGGCATTCGGGGCATCGTTCATGCCGTTGACGAACTCGGCCGCCAGCACGAGAGCGCAGACTATGATGAACTGCCACGAGGGCTCATACACGCCTGAGGATCACTCCTTTCAGGAGCCAAACGGTTCTGCGGGGCTGTGACCGGGCTCCGTATGCGGCTCCATATTGCGGCTGTATATATGGCCGACAACAGAAGCGCACCGCCGAGGCCCACGGCAAGAGGGCGGACAGCAGTATCACCCACTGGGCAGGCTGCAACAACACTTGCGCCTCTAGTCCGCTGTCTCCTCCATCTTGCCGGTCACTGTGAATACGACACGCTCGCAGATGTTGGTCGCCCGGTCAGCGACGCGCTCGAGATTGTGCGCCGCCCAGATGAGACGTGTGGCCCGATCTATTGTCCTGGGGTCAACCATCATGAAGGTGATCAGCTCACGAAACACCTGATCGTAGAGGCCGTCCACCACGCTGTCCGATGTCACCACCTTCCTGGCCAGCTCCACATCGCGGGTGACGAACGACTTCAGGCCTCCTTCTATCATCTCGACGGACAGTTGGGCCATTCTGGGGATGTCAATAAGGGGCTTCAGTGGCGGCTCATCACCGATCACTATGGCGATCTTGGCGATCCCCTCGGCGTAGTCGCCCACCCTCTCCAGATCTGAGATCATGTTGAGGATAGCCACCACAGGGCGCAGGTCGTCCGCCTCCGTCACATGGCCGGCGATCAGCCTCATGCACTTGTCTTCAATAGTGAACCGCTGCCGGTTGATCTTGGCATCATCAGCCACAACCTGGTGGGCCAGACTCAAATCCCTCTTCTTCAGGGCTTCGACGGCGCGGCTTACCGCCTTCTCCGCCATGTCCCCCATGGCCAGGAGATCGTCCTGAATCTCCTTCAGACCCTCTTGGAAGTCCGCTCCGGTTCCCAATGTCATCTCCTCTCTATGCCCTCATCTGTGGCCACCCTGCCTCAGGCATACTTGAGGGCCACGCCCTCCAGCGTGTTGGCCACGTCCTCACAGCGGTCGATGGCGGTCTCCATGTGCTCATAGATCTCCCGCCATTTGATGAGATAGGCGATGTCCGTCGAGTCGGCAAACAGCTCAGCGATCGCCGCCCGAAAGATATCATCCCCGACGTTCTCCAGCCGGTTGATCTCCACACACCGCCTGAGCAATCGCTCCCGGTCAATATGGTCATGTATCTCCAGCACTGCCTTCTCCACCTCTGCCACCACCTGGACTACTACATCGGCCAACTCCTTCGCCTTTTCGGTGGGCCGTCCCGCCTTGTAGAGAATCATGATGTCAGCCGATGACTGGATGAAGTCGGTTACATCGTCCAAGGAATGGGCCAGCAGGGCGATGTCCTCCCGGTCGAACGGCGTGATGAAGCTGCGGTGCAACTGGGCCATGATCTGGTGCGTGATGGCATCCCCCTGATGCTCCAGATCGGAGATGATGCCCAACCTCCCCTCGAGGTTCTCCCAGGTGTGGACCATATCCTTGAACTGCTGGGCGATCCTGACCGCATTGTGGGCGCTCTGCTCAAACAGAGCAGCGAACTTCTTTTCCTTGGGGATAAGCGAGAACCTAGCCAACTCCAGTCACCCCCCACATGCAGTTGGGCAATCAGACTTCATGTTCGATGCCGCAGTCATTGTAGACGTGGCTCGACGTGCAGTCAAATGGCCGGTTCATCACTCCAGATGACAGGTGTCATTGAACAGCAGCAGAGTGTTCCCCTGTGTGGTGAACTCCACAATGCTGATCGACGCCGGGGCCAGCCTGAGACGCCGGATGTTGTGCAGGCCAAGTCCCAGCGCCCGGCAGATGACGACCAGGTTGGTGAACAGATGCCCGACAACGACCACCGTTTCCTCCGTGTGCCTCTCCAGGATGCGCTCAACGGCCCACCAGACCCTCTTCTGCAGTTCCTCCAGAGATTCCCCTCCCGGCAGGTGCAGAGCCGGATCGCCCTTCCTCCACTCGCTCCAGAAAGCCAAGTGACCCGGGCCCATCTCCTTCTCCGAAAGCCCATCCAGATCGCCGGCGTCGATCTCCTGAAGCTCCGGCATGGTCCGAACCTGGAGTCCGCAGGCTGTGGCAACCGCTTGCGCCGTGTTCATCGCCCGCTTCAGCGGACTGGAGTAGATGGCATCTGTCCTCTCCCGCTTCAACGAAGCGGCAATCCTGTCGGCCTGGTCATAGCCCGTCTCGCTGAGTTGGGTGTTGCTCCGCGATCCCTGGATTCTCCGCTGCTTGTTCCACGCGGTCTCGCCGTGCCGGATCAATATCAGTCTCACTCTCTCAGCCCTCCGCCAGTACCAGTCTGGAGCGGTGGATGGACAGGGGGTGTTCCTTCAACCCCAGTGCGGCTGCCACCTGTTCCGGCCTGCCGGTGCCCTGCGGCCCGCAGCGCAGCCTCATGCCGAGAACAAAGGCGACATCGTCGCCCCCTTCCAGCCAGATCCGGTCAATCAATGGCCGCAGATCATAGAGGCGCGGCCCGGTATCACGCATGTGCTGCCACGGCAGCTCCCGGGCACGCATCAGGCAGTCAACAGCGACCCGCATTTCCTCACCACTCCGCTCCGCCGCCACTTCAACGCGATACTCCGCGTAGCGCAGTTGTGACTGAAGCGATGGGGCCGTCAGCGGTACATGCCACACCTCGAAAAGGTCCACTCCCCGTGGGAGCTGCGGCCTGACCCCCCGCATCAGGGAGTGCGCCGAGGCGGATCTGTCCACAGTCAAGTCCATCAGCTCGGCTTCGCTGGTCATGCCTATGGAGAGAGGGGCAGCCAGGGATATCCGCGGGTGGGGGCTGTAGCCTTCCGTATAGATCAGAGGGATCTCCGCTCTGCGCAGCACCCTCTCCCAGAGTCGCATCAGGTCGAGGTGGGATATGTACTTCAGTTCCTGCCCGCGGGAGAATCTGAGGCGCAGTCTCTGCACTGCCCTATCATATCGTCGAGCCATCTGCCGGGTCAAGCTCATCCCAGATCAGATATATCCTACGCGTACTTGACGTAATGAAGTGCCACGAATATACTCGGAGCACGCCATGGAGATCTCCCAGTTGCTGGACAGGGCCAAAACGTACTTGTCTGAAGACAAGCTGGCCGTCGTTGAAGAGGCCTACCAGTTCGCGCTCAAGGCCCACGACGGCCAGTTGCGGCGCTCCGGCGAGCCCTACCTGCAGCATCCTCTGGAGACGGCCTTCATTCTCACCGATCTGAAGTTCGACGCCAGTTCCATCGCCGCAGCCCTGCTCCACGACGTTCCGGAGGATTCCGGCGTGCCTCTGGAGGAGGTGGGGGCCAAGTTCGGACCGGAGATCGCCAGTCTGGTGGACGGCGTGACCAAGCTGAGCTACATCTCCGGGCAGATGAGCAGCAGGCAGACCAAGGAAGACCTGCAGGCTGAGAGCATGAGGAAGATGCTCGTGGCCATGGCCGAGGACCTGAGGGTGGTCTTCATCAAGCTGGCCGACCGCCTGCACAACATGCGGACACTGGAAGCACTGCCGCTGGCCAGGCGGCGGGCAATCGCCAACGAAACCCTAGAGGTCTACGCCCCTTTGGCTCATCGGCTGGGGATCGGCAAGCTGCAGTCGGAGCTCGAGGACCTGGCCTTCTTCAACCTGGAGCCCCTGAAATACAAGCGAATGAAGCACCTGTTGGCCGTGCGCCAGGCGGAAGAGGAAAAGCGCATCAGTCAGGCCGTCGCCATCCTGGAGCAGGAGTTCCAGAAGGCGGGGTTGAAGGCCAGGGTCTCCGGCAGGTCGAAGAGCATATACAGCCTGTACCGGAAGCTGGACAGATACGCCCTGCAGGGCAGGGACCTGGACGACATCCACGACATCCGGGCGATCAGGGTGCTTGTGGCCAAGCTGGAGGAATGCTACCACGCCCTGGGCATCGTGCACAGTCTGTGGCATCCCATAGGCGGCGAATTCAATGACTACATCGCCACCCCGAAGGAGAACGGCTACCAGTCACTGCACACCAGCGTCATGTGCTTCAATGCCCCGCTGGAGATCCAGATCCGCACGCTGGAGATGCATGAGAACGCCGAATACGGCGTCGCCTCTCACTGGGTGTACAAGGAAGGACTGAAGCAGGATCAGTTCGAGCAGAGGATCGCCAGGCTGCGCCAGCTCCTCGAATGGCACAAGGAGATCAGCGGCACGGCTCAGTTCCTGGAATCTGTCAAGGCGGACGTGTTCCAGGACCAGGTATTCGTGTACACGCCGAAAGGCGAGATCAAGAACCTGCCCGCCGGTTCCACACCCGTGGATTTCGCCTACATGATCCACACCAGCCTGGGACACCGCTGCATCGGAGCCAAGGTCAATGGCAAGCTCATGGCCCTGACCTACTACCTCCGCAACGGCGACACGGTGGAGATCGTCACCAGCAAGGAAGACAAGGGGCCAAGCAGGGACTGGCTCAATCCCAACCTGGGGTATGTCAACACCACCCGCGCCCGGGACAGGATCCGCCAGTGGTTCAAACGGCAGTCCCGCTCGGACAACATCGAGAAGGGCAGAGAAATCCTGGAGAAGGAGATGCGCAGACTGGGCATCAGCCTGGGCAATCGGGAAGACCTGGCCAATTCGTTCAAATACGAGTCCGTCGAGGACTTCTACGCTGCCATCGGCTACGGCGAGGTCAGTGCCAGTCAGATCGCCTTCAAACACGCGGTGCAGGAAGAGCAGCCCAAGGTGGCCGAGCCCATTCCGCCCACGGTCTCAGCACCTCTGGGCATCAAGGTGCTCGGCACGGGTGAACTGCTCACCCGCCTTGGGAAGTGCTGCAAGCCGGTGCCCGGCGATGAGATCACCGGCTACATCACCCGCAGCGCCGGCGTGACCATCCACCGCTCCAATTGCCCCAACATCGTCCATGAGAGGGAGAGGGAGCGACTGGTGCCCGTGCAATGGGGGCAGGTGGACCAACTCTACCCCATCGTGGCCCGTATCGACGCCTGGGACAGGCTGGGGTTGCTCCGTGACATCACCGCCGTGGTGTCCGGGGAGGGAGTGAACATCTCTTCCATCAAGTCTGATCTGCACGATGACCACTCCATCTCGATCTTCCTCACGCTTGAAACCAAGGGGCTCAGCCAGCTGTCGCGGCTGCTCTCCAAGCTCGAGCGGGTCGGGGGCGTGACCAGCGTCACGCGGGGCTTCGAAGGAAACTAGCTGAAACTGGCCATTTTGGCCCGTTCATGGTACATTTGTGGCAGGAAACCCCACGGCCACAGAAGGAGGTTAGGGTCAGTTGGCAAAACTGGACAATGTTGATAGAAAGCGCAAGCGCAACCGCTCCGGTCGCACCTTCGTGAAGTCATCACTGGCCAAGGCGGAGCAGTTGATAGCAGCGAAACAGACCGAGGCAGCTCAGAAGCAGGTGGTCAAGACGGTCAGTGCTCTGGACAAGGCTGCCAAGAAGGGGATCATTCATCCCAACCAGGCCGCGAGGAGGAAGTCCCGCCTGATGCGGAAGATGAACAAGGCCTCGTAGAGTCAGGCCTGAGGGCGCAGCCCAACACTGTCTTGACTTGAAGGCCCCTGTGGTAGTATCATTCGCCACACGAGAAGAAGGACCGCTTGACAAGTAGGGTGCTGACTAGCGAAGCGTTTTCGAGATAGCTACTGAGAATTCCGTTGACAAGCCCGGCCGCTTTGTCCTAGAATAAAAGTTCGGGCTTGTTTATCAGTTCTTCAGCCCTCCCGTACTTTAACAACAGAATAGGTGCTGCTATTGCTCTGGAAAGAGCAGATCAAGCTATTAAGGGCACATGGCGGATGCCTTGGTGTGAAGGGCCGATGAAGGGCGTGGCAAGACTGCGATAAGCCGCGGTGAGCTGTCCAGCAAGCTTAACCGCGGATACCCGAATGGGGCAACCCGTCCAGGCAAACCCTGGACACAGCTGGCTGAACACATAGGCCAGTGTGAGGCAACCGGGGGAACTGAAACATCTTAGTACCCCGAGGAAGAGAAATCAACCGAGATTCCCCTAGTAGTGGCGAACGAACGGGGACTAGCCCAAACCCTGAAGGAAGATTGGTTTTGGAGCTTATGCCTTCAGGGGGTTGTAAGGCATGATAGCCTGGTCCAAGACAGGCACAGAGTAAGAAACCCCTGCCCTAGCTGAAGGTTCCTGGAAAGGACCACCATAGGAGGTGACAGTCCTGTAGGCGAAAGGGGAGAGGCTCTGATCATTGACCTTGAGTACCGCGGGACACGGGAAATCCTGCGGGAAGCAGGGGGGACCACCCTCCAAGGCTAAACACCCTTCACAACCGATAGTGGACAAGTACCGTGAGGGAAAGGTGAAAAGCACCCCGGGAGGGGAGTGAAATAGTACCTGAAACCGTGTGCCTACAAGCGGTCAGAGTCTGCCGCAAGGCGGATGATGGCGTGCCTATTGAAGAATGAACCGGCGAGTTGAGCTACGTTGCCAGGTTAAGCAACTGACGTTGCGGAGCCATAGTGAAAGCGAGCCTGAACAGGGCGTTGTGAACTTCGGTTCACAGGTAGCGTGGATCAGACGCGAATCCGGGTGAGCTACCCATGGTCAAGGTGAAGCGGGAGTAAAATCTCGTGGAGGCCTGAACTCTTCAGTGTGGCAAAACTGTGAGATGAACTGTGGGTAGAGGTGAAATGCCAAACGAACTCGGAGATAGCTCGTTCTCCCCGAAATGTATTTAGGTACAGCCTCGGGAGTTGAGCTGTGGAGGTAGGGCACTGGATGGGCTAGGGGGAGAAAATCTTTCCAAACCCAACCAAACCACGAATGCCACTGCTATAGACCCCGGGAGTGAGACTGTGGGGGATAAGCTTCATAGTCGAGAGGGGAACAGCCCAGACCATCAGCTAAGGTCCCTAAATGTGGGCTAAGTGGGAAAGGAAGTGGAGTTACCCAGACAGCCAGGATGTTGGCTTAGAAGCAGCCACCATCTAAGGATAGCGTAATAGCTCACTGGTCGAGTGATTCCGCGCCGACAATTCAACGGGGCTCAAGCCCACTACCGAAGCTATGGATTCTAGGAGATACCTTCTGGGATGGTAGGGGAGCGTTCCCTTTGCAGCGAAGTCCTGATGTAAGTCAGGGTGGAGCAGAGGGAAGTGAGAATGCCGGTATAAGTAGCGTTAAGGTGTGTGAAAAACACATCCACCGAAAGCCTGAGGTTTCCTATGCAACGTTAATCGGCGTAGGGTTAGTCGGGCCTAAGCCGAGGCCGAAAGGCGTAGGCGATGGACAGCCGGTTAATACTCCGGCACCGCCACCCTCGTTAAGCCTTTGGGGGACACAGTCAGGTAAGTTGAGCGTGCCCACTGGACATGGTGCGTCGCTCCAACCTAGTTGGAGCGGGAGTGGAGGGGAGACCCGAAGCGACTCAACTGATCCCATACTGTCAAGAAAACCCCAGGGGTTTGAGGAAGGCGCCCGTACTGCAAACCGACACTGGTGGGCTAGGGCAAATACCCTAAGGTGGACGAGAGAACCCTCGTTAAGGAACTCGGCAAGTTAACCCCGTAACTTCGGAATAAGGGGGCCCCACGTAGGTGGGGCGCAGAGTAAAGGCTCAGGCGACTGTTTAACTAAAACACAGGTCTCTGCCAAAGCGAAAGCTGAGGTATAGGGGCTGATACCTGCCCAGCGCCGGAAGGTTAAGGGGAGGAGTTCGATAGTCTTCGGAATATCAAAGCTCTGAACTTAAGCCCCGGTAAGCGGCGGCCGTAACTATAACGGTCCTAAGGTAGCGAAATCCCTTGTCGGGTAAGTTCCGACCTGCACGAATGGTGTAACGACTTGAGCGCTGTCTCAACGAGGGACTCGGTGAAATTGAAGTACGCGTGAAGATGCGCGTTACCCGCGACGGGACAAAAAGACCCCGTGGAGCTTTACTACAATTTGGCACTGGATCCGGACTTGGCATGTGTAGTATAGGTGGGAGGCTGAGAAGCCCCAACGCTAGTTGGGGTGGAGCCATCAGTGAAATACCACTCTTGTTGAGTTTTGATTCTAACCTTAGAGCAAGCTAGGGGACCGTGCCTGATGGGTAGTTTGACTGGGGCGGTTGCCTCCCAAAAGGTAACGGAGGCGCCCAAAGGTCTCCTCAAGGTGGATGGAAATCACCTGTAGAGTGTATTGGCATAAGGGGGCTTGACTGTGAGACCTACAAGTCGAGCAGGGACGAAAGTCGGGCAAAGTGATCCTACGGTTCTGTGTGGAAGGGCCGTGGCTTATCGGATAAAAGCTACCCCGGGGATAACAGGCTGATCTTGCCCAAGAGTTCACATCGACGGCAAGGTTTGGCACCTCGATGTCGGCTCATCGCATCCTGGGGCTGGAGAAGGTCCCAAGGGTTGGGCTGTTCGCCCATTAAAGCGGTACGTGAGCTGGGTTCAGACCGTCGTGAGACAGGTCGGTCTCTATCTGTCGTGGGCGTAGGAGATTTGAGGGGAGCT
>Ga0194112_10000346_pt1:55000-66945 | contig 66945 bp, 61 predicted proteins | sample TA2MahC400mmetaG_FD_146191 | JGI IMG/M metagenome (GOLD analysis project Ga0194112, IMG submission 146191) | Freshwater microbial communities from Lake Tanganyika, Tanzania - TA2015016 Mahale Deep Cast 400m | ecosystem: Environmental > Aquatic > Freshwater > Lake | place: Tanzania... | reverse complement strand
CCCGCCACGCGAAATCTAAAGCCTCGTATTCTTCCTCCGTGGGGCTGCGTTTCGTGGCAACCCGGGCCTTCCTGATATCGAAATCGTCGATGTCGCTCTCCTGAACCAGGAGACCGCCCGCGACCCTCCGGAGATCGTATCCGGTAAACCGGGTTCCTGTCGGGGGGATTTCCAGAAGTCTCACGTTCTTCTTGGCGCTCAAGACCGCTCTCGCTTCTTCGTCGAAGGCAGGTGCCATGATGACTTCGAGAAACGTCCTGGACAATTCTTCCGCGGTGTATTTATCCACGGGCCGGTTTATCGCGACGATGCCGCCGAAGGCGGATACGGGGTCCGTTTCCATTGCCCTTTTGTACGCCGTGGCGATGTCGCTGTCGGAGATTGCCACGCCGCAGGGATTGGCGTGTTTGACGATGACGGCGGCGGGGAGTTCAAAATCGGAGACGATGCGCCAGGCGGCGTCGCTGTCCATGATGTTATTGTAGGACATCTCCTTTCCCTGGAGTTGACGGGCAGAGGTGATCGCTGATGCGGGTTTGCCCGCTTCTCTGTAAAATGCTGCGCGCTGGTGGGGGTTTTCTCCGTACCTAAGTTCGTGAGCCTTCATGAATTGGACAGTAAGGGTGTCGGGAAATGCCTTTTTCAGTCCTTCCGGGCTTATGCCCCCCAGGTAATTCGAGATGGCCGCGTCATATCTGGCGGTGAGCTGAAAGGCTTTCTTTGCGAGGGTGAAATTGGTGGTTTCGGAGATTTTACCCCCCGTGAGTTTCATCTCCCTGAGGATTTCCGGATAATCGTCCGGATCGGTGACAACACTCACAAAGCAATAGTTTTTCGCTGCCGCCCTGATCATGGCCGGTCCGCCGATGTCGATGTTCTCGATGGCTTCGTCTAACGCGCAGTCTTCCTTTGCGACCGTATCCTCGAACCGGTAGAGGTTGATGACCAACATGTCGATCATCTTAATGCCGTGTTCGGCGGCGGCTTTCTTGTGCGTGTCGTTGTACCGCAGCGCCAGGAGACCTCCGTGAATCTTCGGATGGAGGGTCTTGAGTCTTCCGTCCATCATTTCCGGGAAGCCGGTGTAGTCGGATACGTCGGTCACCTCAATGCCGGAGGATTTAAGCTGTGCGGCGGTCCCTCCCGTGGAGAGGATCTCGACCTTAAAGTTCTTGAGCTCCTTCGCGAATTCAACAATCCCCTTTTTATCGGTGACGCTGATCAATACCCTTTTGATGTCGTTAAGTCCCATAGCAAAAAATAGGGGACAGCGCCCTATTTTTTAGTGGTAAAAATAGGGCGCTGTCCCTAGTTTTATTTTCTTACCTGCTGCATGTGGCGGATTCTCTGTTCGATAAGCGGTTTCGTTCCGATGTCCGGCCTGTGATCCACATGTCCTTTAATTGCGGATACCGCCTTCTCGGCGATTTTTTCCGCTTCATCCAAATTGTCGGCGATGCCTACCACACCGATTGCCCGGGACGCGCTCATGTAGAGGCCATCCTCCCTTTTGTCAACGGACGCGTAGTACAGGCGTGCATCCCCCACGTCGCCCACCTCAATTTTTGCTGACGGCGATTGCGCGTAGGGATGGTCTTTCGGGAGACCGTAGCCTTTCGGTACGATGTACTTGCACACCGATGCCTTTTTCTCGCATTCGATGTTCATCCTGTCGAGAGAGCCTTCAATGACCGCCCTGCAGACATCGACAAAATCCGTTTTCAGAAGGGGCAGGGTGTTCATCGCCTCGGGGTCACCGAAGCGGGCATTGTACTCTAAAAGCTTGACCCCTGATTTTGTGACGATGAATCCGCCGTACATGATCCCTTTGTAGTACTCACCCGTCTCTTTGTAGATCGCCTCGGCAACCTTCTGGGTGATCATGAGTCCCTCGGCAACGTCTCTTTGGTCCATGAAAGGCAGGGAGTGATCTTCGCAGGAGTATGAACCCATCCCTCCGGTATTCGGACCTTTGTCGTCGACGAAGCGCCTCTTATGATCCTGTACGGGGGGCGTGGCAACGACCGTCTTGCCGTCGCAGAGACATTGCAGGGAATACTCCTCACCTTCCAGCTTCTCGTCAATGATCACGCACGGATGTTCTCTCAACACCTTTTCACAGTATGCCAATGCCTCTTCTTTGGTTTCGAAGTGGTCCCCCTGAACCATGACTCCTTTCCCGCCCGTCAGTCCGTCGGGCTTCACCACGATGCCATCAAGTTCATCAAGAAATTTTTCAATTCCTTTCATGGAGGTGAATACCTCAAATTTCGGGTTTCCCGGTATGCCGTATTTTTTGAGCAGGTTTCTCGTAAAGGACTTGGAGGTTTCGAGGCGGGCCAGGCTTTTCGTGGGCCCCACGGAAGGGATGCCGATTCCTTTCAGGGAATCAACCACTCCGTTGTTCAGGGGATCCTCCGGTCCGATGATCGCAAAATCGATGCGGCATTCCCTGGCGAAAGCGTTGATTGCGGCTAAGTCGTCGTAAGTTCCAATAAGCACTTTCTCCGAGATTGACGCGATACCGGGGTTGTTTGCTCTCATGAATGAGAAGAGCCGGGGACGATGTGCTGATTTCATGATCGCTTCGGCAAGGGCATGTTCTCGGGCACCATTTCCTATGAGCAGTACGTTGTACATGGCCAAAACTCCTTATGCGGTAAAATTTGGGAATCGGATTATCCACCCTTAAAACCTTTGCATAATTTCCTGCGGGTCATCGCGAGGAGTGAAACGACGTGGCGATCTCGTTAATATCAGGAGTTATGAGATTGCGTCGCTTTCCCCGACGCTTCGCTCGGGGCTTACGGCTCACCGCAATGACTGTTTGAATTATGCAAAGATTGTCCTTAATCAGTGCGTTATAAATATAGGAAAAAAGGATGTGAGTCAAATAAATCTGAGAGTGTCATGTATATTAATAATTTGTCTTTTCTCTCTAAAATCTGATAAATTAGCAAGCAATATCAAATTCCACGGTACGCCGTTGTGGTGAAAACCGAAAACTATCTCACGAGTCATTTGTATAATATTGGATTATTTCATTACCTTTAAAATTGTATTGCTCGTTTTTCTCCTTCTCCTTTCGGGATTTTTTTCCTGTTCTGAAGCTGCACTTTTTTCCCTCACCCCTCTTCATCTCCACAAAATGAAGGAAGAAAGGATTCCTTTTTTATCCTACATTCATAATTTGTTGAGTTATCCGAATCGCTTGCTCATCACCCTTATTGTCGGGAACGAGGCGGTGAATATCGCACTGTCTGTTTTGTCGGCTTCCCTGTTCATTCATTGGCTGGGTGGCGGCGGTCTGTGGGTATCCATTGCTGTAACGACTATGATGCTTTTGATTTTCGGAGAAGCGGTTCCTAAAACTTTCGGCGTGACTTATCCCATTCGTCTTTCGTTCATCGTCGCCCCTTTCATCAGCATGGTGTCCTATATTGAACGTCCTGTCGTCTGGATTCTCGAAGTCGTATCGGACCGGGTCGCATCGCGTCTGCCGCTCGGCCATGCAAGAGAGAAAACGGTCCTGACTGAGGATGAATTCAGAACCTTTGTTGATACGGGGGAGCAAGAGGGAGCCCTCGAAGCATCCCAGCGCAGTCTTATCCATCGCGTATTTGAACTCGGTGATACACCGGTTTCTGAGGTTATGGTTCCACGAGTAGATATGTTTTGTCTCCCCGTTTCACTAAAAATTGAAGACGTCCTGAAAGAAATCATCGCGGCACGTCATGGCAGGATACCCATTTATGGGACAGACCGGGATGACATTCTGGGCATCCTGTATGCGAAAGATCTCCTGCAACATGTATCGGAGCCGGACAGGACCATACGTCTGGAGGAACTTCTGCGGAAAGCATATTTTGTTCCTGAAGAAAGAAGCGCCGCATTGGTTCTCCGGGACTTTCAGGCCAGAAGGATACAGATCGCGATTGTCGTGGATGAATATGGGGGCGTTTCAGGACTTGTTACCCTGGAAGATATTCTTCATGGTCTGTTTGAAGACATATATGGAGAATATGGCATGAAGTCCATCCTCTGGCAGAGGATCGACGAAAGAACCTTATTAGTGTCCGGGAAAATGTTGATCGATGATTTAAACAGACTGATCGGCTGCAACCTTCCATCGGAGGATTTCGACACTGTTGGGGGTTTTGTTTTCGATCTTTTTGGGAAATTACCGTCAAAAGGGGAAAGTGTCCGTTTTGGTGATTATACATTTCATGTGGAAAAGATGAGCCGTACCAGAATCCTGATACTAAAGGTCGAGAAAATTTAAGGGGAGGACCATGGATAATTACATTACGGTTATCTTAATCCTTTTGTGTCTATGTCTCGAAAGCCTGTATTCAGGTGGAGAGATCGCCTTTATATCATCTGATATAAACCGTATAAGAAGCAAGGCGAAGGCGGGTTTGAGATCAGCTGGACTTGCCGTGAAACTTCTTGAGTCGCCTGAATGGTTCTTGGCCACGACTCTGACCGGAACCAATCTGTTTATTGTAACCGGTACGACACTGATGACGGCCCTGTGCCTCTCTCTTTTCGGGTCATCGCGGGGCGAAATGATTTCCATGCTTGTGATGATTCCCACCCTGCTGATGATGATCATATCCAGAAACATCTTCCAGCGGCATTCGGAGATTCTGGCGATAAAGATTTCATACTTTATCTGGTACTCTTCACTCCTGTTTTATCCGGTAGTGTATCTCATCGCAAAAATCTCTAAAAAGACCTTGCGGATGTCAATGGGGGAAAGCGGGAGATCCTATTCCTATGTTACGAAAGACGGATTAAAGTATATTCTGGAAGAGCAGGGGGTAGACAGTGACATTATGAGTATGGAAAAAAACATGGTAAGAAACATCATAGATTTTTCCGAAGTCACCGTCGGTAATATCATGGTTCCCTTGTCAACCATGGCAGTTCTGCCGGTTACGGCCACACTCCGGGAAGCGGCACAGCTCACGGCTGAGAAAAAGTATCTCCGTATTCCCGTTTACCGTGATCAGGTGTTCAACATCGTCGGCATTCTCCATTACTTTGATCTTCTGGATGTCATGCAGGGGAGCCCGTCAGATTCTCGGTCAATTGCAGAAGACAGGACTGTTGAATCCTGCCTGAGACCCGTCGGCTTTTATGTCCCGGAGACGAAACTCGCCAAGGAACTTCTGATCGAGTTGCAAATAAGAGGTGAGAGGATGGCCGTTGTTGTCGATGAATATGGTGGTGCCGTCGGCATCGTCACCATAGAAGACATCCTGGAAGAAATCGTCGGTGAAATTGATGATGAGTATGACTCAGGTGAAAAACTGTATAAGAAAATAGGGCCGGGGAAATACCTGTTCAATGCAAGAATAAGTATAGAGCGGGTCAAACAGACGATACCTGTTGAGATTCCGGAGGGAGACTATGAAACCCTTGGCGGCTTCCTGCTTTATACAATGGGGAAGATACCGAAGAGGAAGGAAGCGGTGAGATATGAAAATGTCCTCTTTGTGATTGAGGATGCGGATATGAAATCAATAAGAGAGGTGCTTGTTGAATTGCAATCGGTGGATGTGGAAGGGGCATCCGGGGGAGAGCACAAATGAGCGGGAAGAGAGGAAGAAGCCTGTGCGCCATCATATTGGCCGCCGGAAAAGGAACGCGGATGAAGTCGGATCTTGCGAAGGTGCTCCATCCGGTCTGCGGGAAACCCATGCTTTCGTATTCGGTGGAACTTGCGAGAACCGTCGGTGCAGACAGGGTAATCGTGGTCATAGGTCATCAGGCAGACCTCGTGAGAGAGACTTTTCGTGATCAGGGGCTGATGTTCGTGGAGCAGCGGGAGCAGCTCGGGACCGGTCATGCCGTCCTCCAGGCGAGAGAGATGTTTCGTGATTACGACGGTCTGATTCTCATTTTGTGCGGTGATGTCCCGCTTCTCCTCCCGGAAACGGTGAGGTCTTTCATCAAGCACCACATCGTCAGTCGATCAACAGTTACCGTGCTGACCACGCTCATGGAGGATCCTTCCGGATACGGGAGGGTGATCAAGAGGGAAGAGACCGGAGAGGTGCTCAGGATCGTTGAGGAAAAGGATGCCACGCCCGATGAGAAGAAGACAGGAGAGATCAATACGGGCATCTATTGCGTGGAAAGCAGGTTTCTCTTTGAGGCGGTTGCGGAAATAAGAAATGAGAATGCGCAGAGAGAATATTATCTGACGGACATAATTGAGATCGCGAGAAAAAAGGGATTCAAGGTCGGTTCACTGGTAGCCCCGGATCCAGGTGAGGTCATGGGCATAAACACGGTTGAGGATCTTGAGAGAGCATCCAGGATAAGGAGTGACCTGCACGGTGAAGATTGGAAGCCTGGCCCTGAAACATAATGTATTCCTGGCTCCCATGGCGGGGATTACCAATCTACCCTTCCGCCTGCTCATGAGGGAATTCGGCTGCGCCCTGGCATTTACGGAAATGGTAAGTGCGAACGGCCTTATCAGAAAAGGTGCGAAGACAGGGAACTACCTTGATTCGACCGCAGAAGACAAACCGCTGGGTGTTCAGATATTCGGCGCGGATCCGGTAATCCTCGCCGAGGCGGCGGGTATCGTCGCGGCAAATGGTGCGGATCTGCTCGATATAAACATGGGTTGTCCCGTCAAGAAGGTGATTAAAACAGGAGCCGGTGCGGCACTCATGAGAAGCCCCGAAAATGCAGCTTCCATTCTGAAAGCGGTGAGGAAGGCGACTTCGCTGCCGTTGACCATCAAGATCCGTTCCGGCTGGAATCACCGGGAAGTAACGGCTCTCGATATTGCCCGTATTGCCGAGGAGAACGGTGTTGACGCGATCGTACTCCATCCCCGTTCGGCAGAGCAGGGATTCCGAGGGAGTGCCGATTGGAATCTCATAAAAACGCTCAGGGAGAAGATACGCATCCCGGTCATAGGAAGCGGTGATGTAAGGCACCCTGAAGATGCCGTCAGGATGCTGGAGGTTACCGGCTGTGACGGTGTCATGGTGGGCAGAGGGGCCTTAGGGAATCCCTGGATTTTCCGGGACGTTGTTTCATATCTGAAAGAGGGAACTTTATGCTCACCACCCGCGCTTTCCGAGAGGGAGAAAATCATACAACGCCACATGGGTATGGAACTGGAATATGCGGGAGGGCACCACGGTTTGAGAAATTTCCGCAAGCATCTTCTCTGGTACACGAAAGGGTTGAGAGGAGGGAATATCTTCCGGAAGGTCGTCGGCACGACGGATAATAGTGATATAATGTTAAAGCTCGTTCATGATTTTTTTCACTCCGTCAATGACGGTTCTCTTAAAATAAGAACTTGACTTTTACGGGTCAACTTGGCATACTTTTTTACAAAGGGGCGATCTGCTCAACTATCAATTACGACAGTGGAAAGGTCGCTTCTCCCTTTTTCTCATAGGGTGATTTCAAGGATAGTGTCGCTGGTTGTCATAGGCGAATATACGAAGGCTGTGGTGAATCGTGGAGCTTGTGAAGTTTAAGGAACTGGAAAATAAAATAAAAAACCTGATTGATGAGCATACAGAATTAAAAAAAAGAAACCGAGATTTAGAAGAACTTCTAAAAAATAAAGGATTGGAGTTAGAAGAGGCGAATAAAAAAATAAGGGGATTAAACGAGGAAAGGGATACGGTACGCACGAAGATAGATTCACTATTGGATATGCTTCAGGATATTGATGTACAACAATGAATTGAGGGGTCGTACATTTGAAAAAATGTTTTAATATCAAAATACTGGGGCAGGAGTTGTCAGTTTTGAGTGATTCAGGGGAAGAGCATGTTGCAAATGTTGTGAAGTATGTCAGTGGTAAGGTGGAAGAGGCGGGCAAATCGTACAATAACTTCAATAGCCTGAATATTGCAATACTGGCTGCTTTAAACATTGCAGACGAGTATATCAAGTATAAAGGAGTTAACGAAAATATTTGTAATCACTTGGAAGATAGATCTGAAGAGTTGATTAAACTGATAAGTGAGATCAGGTAAGAGAATCAATCCCCTGCGATGTGCGTGATTAACATTTCGTTTTTTGAGCCAACACCTTGAAACCGGGGGCCTTTCCTTGTTAGCGGTGAGCATGTCTGCCAGCATCCCGTAAAGGCGGGAGGTGGAAAGCCTGAAGCAACAAAAGGGGTGCCCACCTTGTAGAAAGGTTCAAAAAGGTGGTTAACACGGCATTGGCGGGGGTTCTTATTTTATATTCTTCATCCCCGGCTATTTATACAGCCACCGAGAGTTTCCACACCCTTTCCTCGTTTCCCTTTCATTAGTTTTCACAGGTAAAACGCAGAGTGTTTTTTTACAAGCCTTGACGGCTCTGCGTAAATCAGAAAGAAGGAGGTGTAAAGGCTTTGATATATAACGACATTGTTTTATATGCTCTTTTTTCGGGAGCGGCGGTTGCAGGGATCATCCTCGGATATGTGTTGAAGTGGAGGCTTTCCCTGAAGAAACTTGAATCGTCGGAAAGTCTCGCGTCGAGAATTGTAGATGAGGCAAAGAAAGAGGCGGAGAATATAAAGAAGGAGGCAATCATTCAGGCGAAAGAAAACCTCCTCAAAGCAAAAACGGAGTTTGAAAAGGACACGAAGGAAAGAAAAATCGATCTCGATAATCTGGAAAGAAGGCTGCGTTCAAAGGAAGAGAATATTGATAAGAGAATGGATGCGTTGTCTCAGAAGGAAACCAGTATTGAAGGCAGGGAGAAGAGCCTCACGCATAAGGAGTTGCAACTCAATGAAAAACATGAGGCCATGAAACGGCTTCTTGATGAGCAGAAGGAAAGATTGGAAAAAATCGCGGGTATTTCTTCCGAGGAAGCGAAGAATTACCTTATCCAGTCGATGGAGGCCACGGCAAAAAGGGAAGCGGCGGTTGTGATAAGAAAAATTGAGGAAGAGACGAAGCGCAGTGCCGATAAGGCTGCGCGGGAAATCATTACCTATGCGATACAGAGATTTGCGAGTGATTTTGTCACGGAAAACACAGTTTCCGTGGTGAATCTTCCGAATGATGATATGAAAGGCAGGATCATAGGGAGAGAGGGAAGAAATATACGGGCAATAGAAGCCGCTACCGGGATAGACCTGATTGTTGACGATACCCCGGAAGCGGTTGTCCTTTCAAGTTTCGATCCCATCAGGCGGGAAGTTGCAAGGTTGTCCCTGGAGAGATTGATCACCGATGGGAGAATTCATCCGGGCCGTATTGAGGACATCGTGAACAAGGTGAGAACGGAGGTCGACACGATTATCCGTGAGACCGGTGAGCGGACATCCTTCGACGTGGGCGTTCACGATATTCATCCCGAGCTCATTTATCTCCTGGGGAGCCTCAAATATCGGACAAGCTTTTCGCAAAATGTCCTCCAGCATTCCATAGAAGTGGCTCACCTGGCGGGTATTATGGCCGCTGAACTGAAAATGAACATGAAGGAAGCAAAAAGGGCAGGATTGCTTCACGATATAGGGAAGGCAGTGGATCATAAGATAGAGGGGACACATGCGGCAATAGGGGCCGATTATGCGAAGCGTTTCGGCGAATCGATGAGGATCGTCCAGGCCATTGCAACACATCATGACGATGGCCGGACCAATTCTCTCCTGGGCGTGCTGATACAGGCGGCGGATTCCCTTTCCGCGGCGAGACCGGGCGCCCGGAGGGAAATGCTGGAAACCTATGTGAAGCGGCTGGAAGAACTGGAAAGTATTGCGAACTCCTTCAGCGGTGTGGATAAGTGTTATGCCATCCAGGCCGGACGGGAGATCAGGATCATTGTGGAGAACGAAAAGATCTCCGACAATGATGCGGCCATGCTCTGCCGCGATATCATAAAAAAGATAGAAACGGATCTGACCTATCCCGGTCAGATCAAGGTGACCGTGATCAGGGAAACCCGGATTTCCGATTATGCGAGATAGGATATATTCACGATGAAGTTATTCTTTATTGGCGATATCGTGGGCAAACCCGGAAGGAGGGCAGTGCGTGAAATTCTGCCGGGTATCATTTCCCGTCACGGGGTAGATTTTGTCGTTGCCAATTGTGAGAATGCTGCTGCCGGATTCGGCGTCACGAGAGATATCGTTGACGAGCTCTACGGAAGCCGTATCGATGTTCTGACTTCGGGCAATCATATCTGGGACAAAAAGGAAATAAGCGACTTCGCACAGGATTACGAGACGCTCCTGAGACCGGCCAATTATCCCGATGGTTTGCCCGGTCAGGGAAGCGTGGTGATGCCCAATTCTTCGGGGGCATATATCGGTGTAATCAACCTTGCCGGCAGGGTATTCATGAAACCTCTCGATTGTCCTTTCAGAACCGCGGAGCGAGAGATAGAGAAACTGAAACGCAGGGCGAATATTATCATCGTGGACTTTCATGCAGAGGCGACATCGGAAAAGGAGGCAATGGGGTGGTTCCTTGATGGCCGGGTCAGTGCTGTGCTGGGAACTCACACCCATGTGCAAACTGCGGATGAGAGGATTTTACCGGGAGGCACGGCGTATATCACCGACGTGGGGATGACAGGCCCTTTTAATTCCATAATCGGGATAAAAAAGGATGATATTCTCAAAAGATTTCTCACCCAGATGCCGAACAGATTTGATGTGGCGAAGGATGACGTAAGGCTTCAGGGGGTCATGGTTGATATTGATGGGAAAACCGGGAGATCCATGAATATAGAGAGAATGACGATTTCACTGAAGTAGCAGAAACATGACTTATGCGGGGTTGAAGGGGTTTGGTTGAAAAAAACGTTTTGCGCTGAAGTGGGCTGTACCGGGTGTTGCGGGAGAGTGTGCATTGAAGAACGTGTATGATGTTTTTTCCGAAAGGGGATTTATAGAGCAGATAACGGACGGCGAAGAGCTGAGAGAACTTCTGGGTACCGAGAAGGTCACCTGCTATATTGGCTTTGATCCGACGGCAACGAGCCTGCATATCGGGAGTCTGGTACCGATAATGGCCCTGGTTCATATGCAACAGTGCGGTCACAGGCCAATTGTTTTGATCGGCGGAGGTACAGGATTAATTGGCGATCCGAGCGGCAAATCAGAGATGCGCCAGATTCTCACACGTGAAGAAATTGATCACAATGCCCGGTGTCTCCATAAGCAGCTTTCTCAATACATGAATTTTGAGGGTAATAAAGCCATCCTTTTGAATAATGCGGAGTGGTTGACCGGACTTAACTATATTGAATTTTTGAGGGATATCGGGCGACACTTCAGTGTGAACAAAATGCTCGCAGCCGAGAGCTACAGGATGCGCCTTCAGACGGGCCTCAATTTTATTGAATTTAACTATATGCTTCTTCAGGCATATGATTTCCTGTATTTATTCAGGCGATATGGATGTGTTCTGCAGATGGGAGGGAATGATCAGTGGGGGAACATGCTTGCCGGAAGCGACCTCATACGAAGGGTTGAGATGAAAAATGCATACAGCTTGACGTTTCCCCTCATTAGCACGTCGTCCGGAAACAAGATGGGCAAAACAGAGAGAGAAACAATCTGGCTTGATCCTGCATTGACATCCCCGTATGACTATTATCAATACTGGATTAACACGGAAGATGCCGACGTGGAAAGATTTTTGGCCCTCTTTAGCCTGTTACCCATGGAAGAAATCATAAAGACGGGGAAACTTGCCGATGTCCAGCTGAATATGGCGAAGGCTGTATTGGCCTTCGAGGCGACAAAAATAACCCATGGAGAGGAAAACGCATTGGCCGCGTGGAAAGCTTCTGCCGCCGCCTTTGGTGTAAAACCGGTGGATCCGTCGATCCTTCCCTCGAGTACTATTCCCCGTGTCGAATCGATTCCTGATGATGCCGCAATATCCAGGATTACGAAAGCGAGAAGCGAGCTGGAAAAAGGAATACCTGCGTATGAGCTTTTC
>Ga0194112_10000346_pt1:0-47500 | contig 66945 bp, 61 predicted proteins | sample TA2MahC400mmetaG_FD_146191 | JGI IMG/M metagenome (GOLD analysis project Ga0194112, IMG submission 146191) | Freshwater microbial communities from Lake Tanganyika, Tanzania - TA2015016 Mahale Deep Cast 400m | ecosystem: Environmental > Aquatic > Freshwater > Lake | place: Tanzania: Lake... | reverse complement strand
GGCCGAACGTATGGTAGTCGAGCTGAAAGATAAAGTGCTGAAGCTTGATTCCTTCATAGCGGCAGATGTACGGAGTGGTGAAACACAGGTGGGAGAGACAATGAAAAACGATGCCCTGTCGGCGTTGATCAATCTCGGGTACAGGTCCAATACTGCCAAAAGTGTGATTGATACCATCATCAAAGGATCAGCCGAAACGTTGACACTGGATGTGTTATTGAAAAAAGCGCTGAAGCATCTGTCACGTTAGAAGAATGAAAGTGAAAAGTAGGGAGGTGTTGTAAGCTCTTTCCGGAGCTCACGGTGAATGTGCCATGGTTACGAAAAAGACCCTGATCAGCCCTGTGGCGATTGATGAGGAGAAAGGCTTCGAGTATTCTCTCCGTCCGAAGACTCTGGTGGAATATGTCGGACAGGAAAAGATTAAAAGCAACCTCTCGATTTTCATCGAGGCAGCCCTAAAACGGCATGATGTCCTTGATCATGCGCTCCTTTATGGTCCTCCGGGTCTCGGGAAAACGACACTTGCGTATATCATGTCAAGAGAGATGGGGGTTGATATAAAAGTGACTTCCGGTCCGGTGATCGAGCGGCCGGGCGATCTCGCCGCGATATTGACAAACCTGCATGAGAAAGATGTCCTTTTTATAGATGAGATACATAGGCTTTCTCATGTCGTTGAGGAAATATTATATCCGGCAATGGAAGAATACCATATTGATATCCTCATCGGACAGGGTCCGTCTGCCCGGTCAATGAAGCTTCAGATACCGAAATTTACCCTGGTGGGGGCAACAACGAGGGCGGGGCTGTTGACCTCTCCTTTGCGTGATCGGTTCGGGATGAGTTTCAGGCTTGATTTCTACACGCCGGCGGAACTCACCGTGATTGTAAAAAGATCTGCCGGAATATTATCCATCGTGCTTGATGATGAAGGAGCAGCGGAATTGGCATATCGCTCGCGGGGAACGCCCCGTATCGCCAACCGTTTATTGAGAAGGGTGAGGGATTATGCCCAGGTGAGAGGAGATGGGTCTATCGATAGAAGGTTGGCGATCGAAGCACTCAACATGTTTGAGGTAGATCACAAGGGATTTGATCATATGGACCGGAAGATACTGCTGACGGTTATTGAAAGGTTTAATGGCGGTCCCGTGGGAATTGACAGTCTTTCATCAGCGATTGGTGAGGAAAAAACGACGCTCGAGGATATATATGAACCCTTTCTGATTCAGGAAGGGTATCTCCAGAGGACGGCCAGGGGAAGGATTGCGACGAAAATGGCCTACGAGCATTTCGGAAAGGCCTGGAATAACTCAAGCCAGAGGGATCTCTTTTAAAAAAATTCGCTGCAGAGCAACTACCTGACGCGAGCTTCCTCATGGAAAGACTCTGGACATTCGAAATCAAAATCATACGTCATGAATCTTCTCCTGCATATTTGTTGTGCTCCGTGCACCGTCTATACCGTAAAAAAATTAAGGTGTGACGGGCACGACATATGCGGCTTTTTCTATAATCCCAACATTCATCCATATTCAGAATACAAAAAGCGTTTCGCTACAGTGGAGGAGTATGCGGGGAAAGATGCATTAAGGGTGATCTTTTCGGAAGATTACACCATGGAAGAATTCTTAAGGAATGTGGCGTTCAGGGAAAAGGACAGGTGTCTTTACTGTTACTATGATCGATTACGGCGAACGGCACTAACCGCAAAAAAAGAAAATTTTAAAGGTTTCACGACCACCATGTTATACAGCAAGTATCAAAGACACGAGATGATAAAAAGCGTCGGTGAGAATGTTGCGGAAGAAGTAGGCATTCCGTTTCATTATCACGATTTCCGTGAAGGTTGGATCGAGGGTGTAAAGAGCTCCAAAGAGATGGGACTGTACAGGCAGTCATATTGCGGTTGTATTTATAGTGAGAAGGAGAGATTTTTCCCCGTAAAGGCATAATTGTGCTGGTGTCGGGTAAAAAATCACAGGGAAGGATTATAAATGTGTCTTTTTTAACACACGGACAGGATGACGTTCCTTGTCCTCCAGGCGGATCGTGTGTCACTATATAGACCGTATAATTAATATGTTAACACTTCCATCCATGCCGATCGCTATCAGGCCGATTGGTGGTATGTTTATTGCAATTTGTACCGCATCCTTTACAGGGTAATTCGTCACATGTATCAGCAGAGAACAATAAAATGTGAAATAGGCTGCAGGAACGTAGGGTTGCACTCCGGGCGCAAGGTAAGTATGAAAATAAGGCCCGGGGGAGTGGATTCTGGTATCTCCTTCGTAAGGACCGACTTGAATGGTAATAATATTGTGAAGGCAGACTTCCAGAATGTGCGGGGTACCACATTGGCAACTACTATCGGTCTCAACGGGATAAGCGTCTCGACGGTTGAACATCTGCTCTCTGCGTTCAGCGGGATGGGTGTGGATAATGCCATTGTTGAAGTTGATTCACCCGAGGTCCCTATTATGGACGGAAGCTCATTGCCCTTCGTGAATTTATTAAAGGATGTGGGTACACAGACGCAGGGAAAGTGCAGGAAATTGCTGGTGATCGAGAAACCTGTTTCCGTTTCGGATAGAGATGGGTCCGCAAAGATTGTTCCCTCCGCTGAATTCAGAATCACATACGATATTGACTTTGAACATCCGCTCATAGGCAAGCAGTCGTATGATATGACATTTTCAGATGAGGTCTATGAACGGGAAATCTGCGCAGCGCGCACTTTCGGTTTTCTCAAGGATGTCGAATATCTTCAGGCGAAAGGACTTGCGTTGGGAGGTTCCTTGAAAAACGCCGTGGTCCTGGATGAAAGAAGGATCATTAATAAGGATGGCCTGAGGTGTCATGATGAATTTGTCAAGCACAAGATTCTGGATGCAATCGGAGACCTTTCTCTTCTGGGCATGCCGATCATCGGTCATTTTATTGCATATAAATCCGGTCATAAGTTAAACAACCTTCTCCTCAAAGAACTCATGGAGCATAAGGAATGCTGGAAAGTTGTCACTTACTATAACGGAAAAAATGACCAGGATGGGAATATGTCTTTAAATGTACCGTCTTTTAAAATTCTTGACTCGATTAACAATCAAAAGCCCGTCATGTATTAATATCCGCCCGCAGCTCTTCCATTCCCGATAAAATACTCTTGCATTTTAGCGTTCTCTTTCTTAGTATACCTGAAAAAAACATGAGAAAAATCTATGGGTTGATATTGTGAAGAATGAGGAAGAGGCATGGGAATGGTGTTTTTGGATGTATGGAGTAAAATAGGTGCATGCCTAAAAAACCGCTTGTAGTGTTCGCTGCATTCTTTGCATTTTATTTACTTCTTATCTTCCCCCTGAGCCCGTACAGACGGGATGCAACGATAACGGATATTATAATCACGAATCACGCACACAATGTCACGGTGTTTGCGCGGGTGCAGAATTGTTTTACCAAGAAGATGCAATCAGCGATCCTGGCCGGTGTTCCCACCACCTTTACTTTTTTCCTGGAATTATATCAGGAGAGGAAGTACTGGATTGACATGAGAGTGGCCAGTATCATAGTCAAACAGACAATCAAGTACGATAATGTGAAGAAGATATTTTATGTTTCCTCCGAAGGAGATCATCAACAGACTGTATTTCAGGATTTTAACAGTGCGAAAAGGGCGATGGCTGACATCAACGGGATCGCTGTCGCATCGCTTGCTGATCTGCAGAGAGATGAAACATATTATGTGATGATAAAAGCCAAGCTCGATACGATCAGACTTCCCATGCACATGGAATACATATTATTTTTTGTTTCACTCTGGGATTTTGAAACTGATTGGTATCGGCAGAAAGTAATCCTTTGATATTCAACATGTTCCGAGAACATACATACCTCGACAGCCAGGAATGGAAGCGGCGCAAGCGGGAACGCATCATCATTCTGGTCACCGTATTTGTGATCATTACTGTGACACTCCTCTGGAGCTACCTGTCTCAAACGGAAACCAGCCTTCCCATTTCTCATAATGTCATTATTTTTGGTCTCATTAATATCAACATTATTTTAATCCTCCTCCTGATTTTTTTGATAATCAGAAATGTGGTGAAGCTGATATTTGAGAGAAGGCATGGAGTTATTGGATCAAAGATACGTACGAAACTCGTGGCGGCCTTCGTCAGTCTATCCCTGATTCCCACATTCATTCTGTTTCTGGTCTCCATAAACTTTCTCTCCTACAGCATAGAATATTGGTTCAATTTAACGATAGGAGATGCCCTTAATAAAACTGTTGAAGTTGCTCAGGTGTATTATCAACAGACGGCTGACAACGCGAAGTATTATGCCGGTCAGATCAGTACGGATATTTCAAAGAACCGGCTCTATGACGAACAACGGTCGGAATATCTGAATGCGCTGATTGAACAGAGGCTGAAAAACTATCGATTCGGCTTACTCGGGATTTACTTGAATAATCAAAAAAGAAATATCATTCTGAGAGATCCGGACAATCCGAACATCTCTCCCGTGCCGCTGACACCGAAGATTATTGAGGATATATTCACCGGTCAGGTCATCTCAGAAGTGCATTCTACAGACACGGGGGATCTGATCAGCGGGATGGCACCGGTGTATTCGTATCTCAATCCCTCGGAAGTTATTGGTTTCGTGGTGGTCGGCTTTTTTGTTCCCAGGGCGCTGGTCAACAATATAGGAATTGTCTCTAAAACATCCGAGCAGTATCGACAGCTTTCGCTGTTAAAGAATCCGATCAAGTTCAGCTATATCATCACTCTATTCATTGTAACGCTTCTGATCATATTTTCTGCAACATGGTTCGGTTTGTATCTCGCGAAAGGAATCACCGGGCCCATTCAGGATCTGGCTGATGCAACAAACAAATTAGCCCGTGGAGACCTGGATCACCAGATCAATGTTGTTGCTGACGACGAGATAGGAGTTCTCGTTGATTCCTTTAACAAGATGACCAGAGATCTGAAGAAGAGCAAAGAAAACATCGAAATGGTGAATATTGATCTTGAACAGCGACGCAAATACATGGAAACCGTTCTGAGTAATGTATCTGCCGGAGTTGTATCTGTGGATGGTAATGATGTCATCACCATCATCAATATGGCCGCAGAGAGGATGTTGGATATCAATAGGGAAAAGGTTCTCTATAAACGTTACCAGGACGTTTTGATTCCCGAACATATGGCCCTGGCGGAAGAGATCCTTGGAGAACTGAAGGAAACCGGAAAAGGTTTTATAGAGAAGCAGATAGAGCTCATGCTCAAGGGGAAAATGCTGACGATACTCATGACGACTACCCTGATACATGATGATGAGGGGAATTATATGGGTATGGTGATTGTGTTTGAAGATCTTTCCCAGATTCGTAAGGCCGAGAGAACGGCGGCGTGGCGTGAAATTGCCAGGAGAATGGCTCATGAGATAAAAAACCCTCTGACACCGGTTCAGCTCTCTGCTCAGCGTCTGCAAAAGAAGTACGGCGACAGTCTGGATGATGGGGATACGGTATTCCGGGAATGTACCAGAACGATTATAGATCAGGTCGAGGTGTTGAAGAATCTTGTCAATACATTTTCACGTTACGCGAAATTGCCTGAAACCGACGCCGTGCCCAACGATCTCAACGAGGTAATCAATGATTCCGTAGTCATGTTTCAGGATGCCCACAAGGGAGTTCGGTTTGAGTTCGACAGAGGTGAGGATATCCCGCAGTTGAATCTTGATGCGGAACAGATAAAAAGGGTGATGGTGAACCTCTTAGATAACGCCGTCGCCGCGATTAATGAACAGAGTGGGCATATTTTTGTCAGGACATCGTACGACAGGGTTCATAGAAAAGCCAGAGTCGAGGTTGCCGACAACGGGTGTGGGGTTCCTTACAGTTATAAGACGAAAATGTTTGAGCCTTACTTCTCAACGAAAAAGAGCGGGACGGGCCTTGGACTTGCCATCGTGAGCTCAATCATCGCGGACCACCATGGACATATTATCGTCAAGGACAACAGCCCCAGCGGTACCATTGTTGCATTTGAACTGCCGGTGCCGGAAGGGTAAACCCCGGTGAAGTGAAAGAAAAAAAATGTCTGTAAAAATGAATGACAGGACTTGATAGTATCGTATGCAAAAAACAATTCTGATCGTTGATGATGAAAAGAGTATATGCCAGTCCCTCGGTTCTATTCTCATGGACGAGGGGTATGATATCCTTACGGCGGAAAGTGGTGAGGAAGCCATCAGGATGGTCGAAGAGGAATATCCAAACCTTATGCTCCTGGATATATGGCTTCCCGGTATCGACGGGATAGAAGTGCTCAAGGTTATTAAGGCGAAGCATCCCCAGGTACGCGTGATAATCATGTCGGGTCATGGCACCATAGAGACAGCGGTGAAGGCGACGAAGCTTGGGGCTTTCGATTTCATCGAGAAACCTCTGTCGATGGAAAAGGTGATACTTATCGTGAACCATGTCTTTGAAGTGATCCGGCTGGAGGAGGAAAATAGATTATTACGTCAGAAGATTGTTCAGGATTATGAGCTCACGGGAGTCAGCGGTCCGATTATGGAGTTAAAGGAAATGATCGGAATCGTGGCTCCCACGAACGCGTGGATTCTGATCATGGGAGAAAACGGAACGGGAAAAGAGCTTGTCGCCAGGTCCATACACAGACAGAGCAAGAGGGCGCATAAACCTTTTGTCGAGGTCAATTGCGCGGCCATTCCGGAAGATTTGATCGAGAGTGAACTTTTTGGACATGAGAAAGGTGCGTTTACAGGAGCCACCGAGAAAAAGAGAGGCAAATTTGATCTGGCGCATGAAGGAACAATCTTCCTCGATGAGGTGGCTGATATGAGCCTGAAGGCACAGGCAAAGATACTCAGAATTCTTCAGGAGAAAAAAATTGAAAGAGTAGGGGGAAGCACCCTCATCCCGACGGATGTGAGAGTGCTTGCCGCCTCAAATAAAAATCTTGAGGAAGAGATGGAGGCGGGGAGATTCAGGCAGGATCTTTTCTACAGGCTTAACGTCATTCCTCTGAGAGTTCCGCCGCTGAGGGAAAGAAAAGAAGACATCCCCGTCCTGCTGAACTGGTTTTTAAAAGAATTTGCGGTGAAGGAAGGTGTGGGAGAAAAATCAATCGCGTATGACGCCATGGCAAAATTGATGGCACATGACTGGCCGGGCAATGTGAGGGAATTAAAAAATATTATCGAAAGACTCGTCATCACCGTTCCTCAAGATGAGATTTCCGCAAATGATGTTCCTCTTCTGGGCGCGGAGCGCCAAACTCTTGATGCGTCCGTTCCTTTGTCTCTCGCCGATTCACTGAGGGAAGCGAAGATGGAGTTTGAAAAAAAGTACATTGTAAAAAAGCTTCTCGAATTTGATGGAAACATTTCAAAAACCGCGGAAGCAATCGGCCTCGAGCGGAGCAACCTTCACAGGAAAATTAAAAGATACCGCATTGACGAGGTTTCAAAGTAGCATCAACAACCCGACGCAATAGCTTCCCGCCAGCGTGACCTTTGTGGTCAATGGTCGCTTCATCATCGCACAAGCGGAATGTGTTTCGAGAGATATCCCGCATCCCCTAATTTTGTCCGGACGGGACCTGCAGGGTGAGATCGGAGTAAGAGAATTTATTGAAAGGAAGAAACACCAGTCCGAGGATAATCACCAAGCCTATGGAGATGAAGTGATAAATAACCGCGAAGGTAAGGGCCTCTGTCTTGGGAATGCCGTAGAACGAGAGTGCGAGAATACAGAAAAAGTGCCAGTTGCCAATGAATCCGGGCGCTGCCGGGATGACGATCCCGATCATAAGGACAATCATCAGGACGAGAGTGGCCTCCGGGGGGAGGGTGAACCCGAAGGATAAAAACATGAAGTAGATGGCAACCGCATTTATCAACCAAATCAGGATGGACAGGAAACCCACGTTGAATAGGAGTTTGAGATTGGTGATCATGGCAAATCCGTCGATGAAGTGATGAAGCAGGCGGTTTATCTTTGTTGAATATTTCTCGGGGAGTTTTCGAAGTAATCGGTTTAACACTTCGAGGGAGGGATCTCTCTTGATGAACATGAAGATCATGACTGCAAAGGCCATCACGGTAATGAGAAGAAAAATGGCGCCGGATTGTATCAACCATGACGGCAATGGCGTGATGAACAACACGAAAAAGAAAATGATCAGCACCGTGAGGCTGTCAAAAACGCGTTCCACAAAAATAGTTCCCAGGGCCGCACTCATCTTGATGTGACTTTTGTTTGCAATAAGATAAGGTCGGACCAGCTCACCCAGGCGGGCCGGTATGGCGACGATGGCTAAAAATCCTACACTCGTTACGGAAAAGAGAGAAAATTGATCGACTTTTTCTATTGGGCTGAGTATCAGTCCCCAGCGCAACGAGCGTAATCCCTGCATGCAGAGAAGGATTATCAAGACAGGCAAGATGTATCTATAGTTGACGCTTTTGAATCCTTCAACAACGTCCTGAAAGTTAATCCCTCTGACCGACAGGTAGACAAGGAGTCCGCCGAGGAACAATCCCACCACCAGTTTTTTCTTCATCGGACGTTCCCCTTCAGAGTACAAGGCGAGGCATTCCCGTCCCTGAAGATCCTTATTTCTTCAGGATATTGTCACCGATTTTATCGTGAATGAGCTGTGACGAGAGTTTGTTCCCGATGATACCCACCCGTATGGCTACCGTGGTGACATTTTTTGCCTTATAGGTAACCGAAAATCTGACCTTTTCATTATCAATGACTGAGTCGATAGTTCCGGTTCCGATTTCCTTGTTCGGCACGACATCGAACCCGTGCATGTCTGCAACGGTTTTTTCGCATGCGGCCCACACCTTGTCAAAGGGGGAATAGTAGTCTGTCTTCAATTCGCCGTTGATGTAAAGGTAAGTTCCCGAACCGGCCCCCACTGCTGCGCCACCGACTACCAATCCGGCACAACCATACATGAGAAAAATACCTGCACACAATATCAGTAACCAATTCTTATTGTGAAACATGACGTCTCCTTTCCCGAAATGTTATTTGCCCTCGGTTTTTGCCGTTTCCTCGCTTTTTTCTTCCTTGAGACTCTTGGCGAGCTCTTTCAACCTCTCGTTGACAAGAAAATGTACCGTACCGGCCGGGTACGAACCATCTTCCCCCAACAACCCGCATTCGATTCCGGTCAGTATGGCAATACCATCCTCGATTGTGTTCACGGCATAGATGTGAAACTTGCCTTCAGACACGGATGTGACCACATCTTTTCTCAGCATCAGGTCGGGAATGTTTATCGAAGGGATAATCACTCCCTGGGTTCCTGTGAGACCCTTTGCGTTGCACACGTCGTAAAATCCCTCAATCTTCAGATTAATTCCACCTACGGGCTGTATTTCTCCCTTCTGGTTTACAGAACCCGTCACCGCGATTTCCTGACGGAGGGGAACGTTCGCTAAACTTGAAAGAATGGCATAGACCTCGGATGATGAGGCGCTGTCTCCATCCACTTCTCCATAAGATTGTTCGAAGCAGATACTGGCGGACATGTTTAAGTTTTTATCCTGGGCATATTTCCTCCTGAAATATCCCTCCAGGATGAGAACACCCTTATCATGGGTTTTGCCGGAAAGCTTGGCTTCCCTTTCTATATTGATGACGCCTGACCTTCCGACAGATGTCTCTGCGGTGATCTTTGAAGGTTTTGCGAATGCATATTCCCCTAACTCATACACGGAGAGACCGTTGACCTGGCCCACTGCGTTTCCTTCCGTGTCGATCATGATGGTACCGTCGTCAATTAATTCCTTGATTTTATCTTCAAGCAGGTTCACCCTCCTGATTTTTTCGTCATACGCTCTATCCACATTCGTATCAGTTACAATCTGATGGTTATCTTTCTGCGCCCAGTAACACGCTTCCCTGATCAGATCCGCAACGTCACTGAATCGGGTTGATATCTTTTTCTGGTGGCCGGTAAGACGCACCCCGTATTCAATTACTGCGGCAACGGCCTTTTTGTCAAAGGGCATGAGTTTCTCATCCTCTGTGATCTTCTTGATGAAGCTGACATACGCCATGTTGTTTTCTTTGTTGTTCGGCATCTCCGTATCGAAGGGTGCTTTGATCTTGAAAATCTTTTTGAAATCTTCCACCATGTTATACAGCCGAGCATAGAGATATTCGTCGCCGATCATGATTACTTTCACGTCAATGGGGATGGGTTCGGGCTTCAATGCGGTGGGGACAATACTGTAGGGATCATAATTTTGCATGGTGATGAGACGGTTTTTCAGAGTTCTCTTGAGAAATTCCCATACGCCGGGTTCGATGAGCGCGTCAAAGGCGTCAAAAACGATGTACCCGCCGTTTGCTCGCAGGAGAGATCCGGCCTTGATCCGGCTGAAGTCGGTACTCCAGTATCCCAGTCTTTCAATATCCCTTTCGATCGTTCCGAAAAGGTTTTTGTAGGTGGGTGTGGTTTCGATGATTACGGGAGCACTTTCTGTGTGAGAGTTGTCAACGATCACATTTATCTTGTATTCAAGGAATTGTTTTGCCAGGTAAATCACTGCGGTGGAAACAGGTTGCGGAGCAGGTTGCTCATCCTCTTTCTCCTTGAATGATTTTAAATGAGAAAGAATGTGATCCTGAACATCGTCCAGGTATCCGCTGAGCTTTTGATTGTCCCTGGCATACTTTATACGAATATCGTGTATGACACTGCTGACAACGGGGAGTCCGTATTTGTATTCCAGAACACTGATTTCCTTCTGAATTTCTCTTTCCATTTCCCTCGATTGTCTCATGATCGTGTCAAATTCGATTCGGGACTGCTCAATGCTCTTTTTTATATTGTTCAATTCCTCGTTATCAAATTTATTCTGTTCCGCAAGAGATTCGATCTGCTCAAAAGGAATAGGCTTTCCTTCTATGACGGGAACAATATCCTGTTTTGTATAGGGACCGATCTGATATTGAACGAGCTGAAGGTGTTCTTTTTGCAGTTTATCGTGGAAGGCTTTTATCATTTCCTTCTGCTTTGTCCTGTATATGTTTATTGTTTCCTCGGAGGCCTTTTTGAAATAGTCACTTTCTAAGATCTTGGGAATTTCTCTTCTGAGAAAAGAAACCAGATCATCCATGTCCTTCTGAAATTTTCTGCCCGTACCTGCCGTGAGCATGATATATTTCGGCATGTCATGATCCTTGAAGTTGTGGACGTAACAGATGTCATTGGGAGGAGGTTTCTTCAGGTCAATCTGGCTCAAAAGGGTTTTTATTGTCGACGTCTTTCCCGTTCCGGTAAGGCCGGAGGCAAATATATTGTACCCTGGGCTTTCTATCTCCAAGCCCATGCGGATGGCCTTCAGTGCTCGTTCCTGTCCGATAATCCCCGGTATCTGATCACATTCTGCGGTGGTTTCAAAGCCGAGTGAGTCGGGGTCACACCTCCATCGTAATTTTTCCGGCGGAACTCCAAGGACTTTACCTGTGTCTTTTATATCCTGTCTCACTTCGCGCCCTCCGAAAGTATCCTTTCACTCCCATTATTATGGCGGTAATATAATTGATGTATTTCTAATTGTCCATTTTTTCTTGCAGACCTGTCAGTGAGACTTTCTTTTTTGGGAATACAAAGGTTGGATTGCAAAGGGAAGAACATGGCTGAGGGTGCTATTTATTATCAGTGTAGCTCTCGTAAGGACGGAGATGCATCAGGACTCGCCACTGAGTTTCGCGAATTCTCTTAGCAACTCTTCCTGTCTTCTGCTTAAATTGGTGGGGGTCTTGACGACAGTTTCGATGATCTGATCACCCCGGCCGAATCCTCTGAGGTGAGGGACACCCTTTCCTCTGAGACGGAATGTGGTTCCGCTCTGGGTTCCTTTCGGAATTTTAAGTTTTTCCGCTCCATTGAGTGTCGGTACCTCTATTGTCGCTCCTAAGGTTGCCTGGACAAATGATATGGGAATCCGGCAGTAGATGTCGTGATCTCTTCTTTCGAAAAATTCGTGTTCCCCCGTGTGAATGAATACGTAGAGATCACCGTTCGGCCCGCCGTAAACTCCTTCCTCGCCCTCGCCACGGAGTCTCAGTCGTGAGCCCGTCTCCACCCCGGCGGGGATCTTGAGATGTACGGTTTTTCGTATTTTCGCTCTCCCTGTTCCTTTGCAGTTTGTGCACGGTTTGGTTATTACTCTGCCCTGTCCTCTGCATTGAGGGCAGGTGGTACTGATGGTGAAGAAGCCACTCGACTTGGATACCTGTCCCCTTCCCGAACACTGTCGACATGTTTCCGGAGAGGTTCCCGGTGCCGCACCGATTCCGTCGCAAACGCGGCACTGTTCAAATTTCGACACTTCAATATCTTTCGACGTACCGAAGGCGGCGTCGATAAATGATATCTTGAGATCATACCGGAGGTCGGCACCCGCGCGCTGGACCGTTCTCGATCTCGGTCTTCCAGTTCCGAATCCGAATACATCCTCGAAGATGTCACTGAAGCTTGAGAAGATGTCGTCAAAACCTGAGAATCCTCTAAATCCGATGCCGTTCAATCCTTCATGGCCGAAACGATCGTAAATATCCCGCTTCTCTCTATCGCTGAGAACCTCGTAAGCCTCTGCAGCTTCTTTGAATTTTTCTTCGGCTTCTTTATCTCCGGGATTTTTGTCCGGATGATACTGCATCGCCAGCTTTCTGTAATTTTTCTTTATTTCGTCTTCCGTGGCGTTTCGTTCTATTCTCAGGATTTCATAGTAACAGCGTTTATTCATGCGGTCTTTCCATTTTCTTGCGCTTTAATCGCTCTCCTGATCGTATCTATCATGGGGTCGTTCATGCTCTTTTCAAAGGCGTGAAGGGCGAAGGAATATTTTTGCAACGCAAAGGCTTTTTCCCCTATTGAATTCCAATCTTTTTCCGTAGGGTTTCTCTTCAGGGCCTTCAAAGCGTTTTGATAAAGCATCACGTCTCCAGAGGATTCGGCAATGTCCCTGATTTTTTCGAGGCCGGTAATATCGTTTGCCACTGTGTAGAATTCAAGAGCATCAGAGACTTTCCCTTCTTCCAGGAAGGCGTTTCCGTATGTGATGAGTTCAGCCTCAGGTCGTTTATCAATGTAGAGTATCCGTTGCTTCTCTCTGTAATCAGGCAATTTCTTCAAGATGGTACTACTGATGGCATCAGAGGTATTTTATTTTTATATAGTAACAACCATTTCCTCTCTGTCAAGACTGAGGGATGTCCTTTATTTACAGAATCGGTTCAGTACCTCTTCGTATTTTTCCCTTGTTTTATTAATAATGTCTTCCGGAAGTTCCGGTGCTGGTGGCCTTTGATTCCATTGGATGGAGAGAAGGTAATCCCTCAGGAATTGTTTGTCGAAGCTCTTCTGGGGTTTTCCCTCCTCGTATTGTGTGTGCGGCCAGAATCTCGAGGAGTCGGGAGTGAGCAGTTCGTCAATCAGGATTAAACCGTCTTCGGTGAGACCGAACTCCATCTTGGTGTCGGCGATAATAATGCCCGCACCTTCTGCGATTTTTTCCGCCTTAGTGTAGATGGCGATACTTGTTTCGATAATTTTTGCCGTGAGGTCGCGACCGATGATTTCTTCCATGTTTTTTCTCGTTATCGTCACATCATGCTGGCCCGCCTCGGCTTTCGTCGAGGGGGTGAACAGGGGCTCCGCCAGGCGGCTTGATTCTTTCAATCCTTCCGGAAGTCTGATGCCCGATATGGACTTATTCTGGAGGTAATCCTTCCACCCGGATCCGCTCAGGTATCCCCGGACGATACATTCTACGGGAAGGGGGTTTGCCTTTTTCACAAGCATGCTCCTTCCTTCGAGTTCATCTGCGTAAGGTCTGCACTCTTCGGGAAAATCCTCCAGATTCGCTGAGATGAGATGATTTTCAATGATATCCTTCGTCTTGCCGAACCAGAAAACGGATAACTGCGTGAGAATTTTACCCTTTCCGGGAATGGGGTTCGGCATGACGACGTCAAATGCGGATATCCGGTCTGTTGCCACAATGAGGAGATAATGATCGGTTTCATAGATATCGCGCACTTTTCCCCTGGCGCGGAGGGTAAGTGTTTTAAAATCAGTTGAGATCAGTCCCTTGGGGAGCATTGCATATTCCTCCGGAGTTCATCTCACATAGGGGTTGTTCTTTTTCTCATGACCGATCGTGGAAGTGGGAAAACGTCCGTAATTATGTCCCGGCATTACTTCCGTCTTATCGGGAAGGGTGAATAGTTTCTCCCTTATGGAACGGAGCATCACCGGCCATGAGCCTCCGGGGAGGTCGGTTCTCCCCACTGCTTCGACGAAGAGGGTATCCCCGGTGAACACGTAACCGTCCGTGTAAAGAGACATGCCGCCGGGTGAGTGTCCCGGTGTATGAATCACCTTCAGGGATATGGAACCCACCGTGATATAATTATTATCATCAACAGTGATATCGGCCGGTGGAGATTTTTTCGCCCCGAACATCCTTAAAATCATCGGCGGTGTCGATACAAGCATGTCGGCATCGTCTCTATGAATGATAATTTCCGCACCCGTTTTATCTTTCATTTCGTTGTTTCCCGCTACATGGTCGACATGCCCATGGGTGTTGACGATGTATTTGATGTGTATTTTGTTTTTTTTTGCGGCCGCGATAATGCCGTCAACGTGTGCTGCCGGATCAATGACCAGTCCCTCTCCGCTTTTCGGATCACCGACAATGTAGGCAAACACTGCCATGTGCCCGACCTGCATCTGTTTTAAAAACATACGCTCTCCGTTGGTCCTTTCATTATTGGCAAATGCAATCGTCAAGAATGTTTTTTCACAAGAAAAATTTCTTTTATTTATCCTTTTCCTGGTCAGTTCAATATGGGGCTATTGCCAGCCGATAGGTTTGTACCCTCTTTCCCTGAGGCACTTCTCGACAAACCGCTTATGGATCGGGCTCGGTTCGGATGCCCTGGAGATTCCTCTCACGAGGCCGGTGGCGGCACCCGCCGCGGCACCCACTGCCGATCCCCTCTTCAGGGAACCTGTAACTGCTCCCGCCGCACCCCCTATTACTGCACCGGCTGCTCCACCCGTTACCGTGCTTTTCGCTGCCTGTTTCCCCGCATCGGATTTCACATATGCTTCCGCCAGGCGGTCACATTCTTCAATATCCCTGTGTGCCTGTTCCTCTCCCACCTTTTTCAGGTGTTCGTTAGGATAGAGAACGGGGCCGGTGGTCGCGCAACCCGCCACAAGCAGGATAGCGGCCAATACGCAAAATATTTTCATTGTACGCCTCCATGGTATTTTTTGCCGTGAGGGCTCATCGCTTTCTTTCGAGTACCGCCGCAAAGAATCCATCTGTACCGTGATGATGAGGGAATGACCTGAAGTACCCATGGGAATCAACCAGACGGGAATGTATTGTATTCGAAGGGTGAATACAAGCGAAATCACGATGCTGTGAGAGAAAATCCTCAATGACCTTTTCGTTTTCCTCCGGTTCGGTGGAACACGTGCTGTACACAAGACGTCCCCCTTTTTTCAGGTACGTTGTCGCCGTGTTCAGTATTTTCCTTTGTGTGGCGGCGCACTGTGTCACATCTTTTCGCGAGGAGAGCCATTTTATTTCCGGATTCCTTCTCAGGGTGCCGAGGCCGGTGCATGGGGCGTCAACGAGGATCCCGTTAAAAATGCCGTGGAAGGTTTCACCCATATCCCGAGTGGCATCATCCGCGCGTGTGCTTGTGATGGTGACACCCAGTCTCTCTGTATTTTTCTTCAGGGCCAAGAGTTTCGCCTCACTGATATCAGTGGCTAAAATGCTTCCCCGGTTTCCCATAAGCTCCGCCAGATGGGTCGTCTTGCCTCCGATTCCGGCGCATATATCGAGAACGGCTGTGCCCGGTTTCGGATCAACCAAGCGAGAGATGAGCTGGGATGCTTCGTCCTGTACATGAATAAAACCTTGTGTGTATAGGGTTATTTGCTTTAAGGGAATCGGGACGCCCGATATGGCGATGCCGTCGGGGGAAAAGGCAGTTTCCCTCACAGTGAAACCGAGGCGGATCAGCTCCCGTTTCACATTTTCCCGGTTCGCCTTTAATCTGTTCACCCTCAGGGTGATTGGCGGGGTCTCGTTGTTGGCGCGGCAGAGGGCAATCGTTTCGTCGGTGCCGAAGTTCTTCAACCACCTTTTCACCATCCATAGAGGGTGTGAATACACCGCAGAGATGTGTCCCGGCGTATCCTTTTCGAGCTCGGGGTAGGTTATGTTATTCTTTCCCCTGATGGCATTTCTCAGTATGGCATTTACCAGTCCCGATCCGGCGGGGTGGAGATTCTTGCTGATTTCCACAGCCTCATCGACAATGGCAAATTCCGGAATCCTCTCCATGAACTGTAACTGATACAGTCCTGTTCTCAGGATATTTTTTGTTATTGGATCCATAGAGGCAAAGCTTCGCCGATAGAATTTCCGGATTATCCAATCCAGATGACCCCTCATTCTCAGGGTGCCATAGACAATCTGAGTGAGTAGCCTTCTATCAGGGGGATTGGTGAGAAGGTCAGTGGACAGGATTTCATCCAAAAGGGATTCTGCGAACCCACCGCGCTCCTCCACCTGATTCAAGATTTTCACGGCGATCAGACGGGGTGATTTTTTCATCATTTCTCTCAACCCAGAGCATCACCCGGAAATATGCGGAAACCTCTCAGGAAATCGTGAACGGACATCCTCTTTTTGTTTTCCATCTGCACGTCAGTAATGAACACATATCCATTCTTTGCCGCAACCTTAAGGCCACTGTCCGTTTTTCCGCAGATGCTGCCGGCTTGTTCGGTGACTGGTTCTTCTGAGCAGGTGGCCCTGAATATTTTCAGGAGCTTTCCTGCGAGGAATGTGTGGGCGGAAGGTTCGGGAGAAAGTCCCCGGATAAGGTTGACGATATGGTGAACATCTGAGTTCCAGGGAATACGGCAATCATCCTTGTTCAGCCGCGGTGCATAAGAGGAGAGCTCAGAGTCCTGAGGAGTTTTTCCGATATTTCCCCGAATGATCGTCTCCACGGTTCTGAGGAGAAGGGAAGCACCTGTGATCGCAAGTCTGTTACTGAGTTCTCCAAAGGTTTCCTCGGGACCTATCATGGTTTCTTCCTGCGCGAGAATTTCGCCTGTATCCATGCCCTCATCCATGAGCATGATGGTGACCCCTGTGCTTTTTTCACCACGGATGATGGCCCAGTTGATCGGTGCTGCTCCTCTGTACTTTGGCAGGAGGGATGGGTGCACATTCAGCGCTCCCCACTTTGGAACCTCGATAATTTCTTTGGGAAGAATCTGTCCGAAGGCGGCGACGATCACCATCTCCGGTGCAATGTTTCTGATGGTATCGATGAAATCGTCACTCTTTACACGGTCCGGCTGGAGGATAGGAATATCGTGATTTTCCGCGAACACCTTGACCGGAGACGGTGAAGGTGTTCTCCCTCTCCCCTTCGGCCGATCCGGCTGAGTGACGACCCCGATGATGGGGTAATCATGCCTGAGAAGGACGTCGAGGGAATGGATTGCGAATTCCGGTGTTCCCATGAAGAGTATTGTAGGTTTCGTCATTTCCTGCCTCGTATTGTTGTTGAGTATGGAATAACGGCAAGCACTATAGGAAAACGGAAGGGGCATGTCAAGGGAAAGCCGGGGATGGGAGTAACGTCGCTACTGAAGGATAGAAGGGGTGCCACTCAGGAGAATAGTGAGCCCCTTTCTCACCATCATCACGGCGATCGCAGCCAGCAGGAGATCGCCTAATTTTGAAACTGTTTTTGCGCCTGACTTTCCCAGGAAACGGATAATTGGCGCTGACATCCAGAATGTCATACCGGCGATGAAGATGTTTACGATCAGGGCCGCGACAGTGGCCACGGGCCCGTATTCTCCTATGAGGATGAGGATCGTGGTGAGTACGGCAGGCCCGACGATCAGGGGTACCCCCAGCGGAACGGCACCTAAACTCTCGGGATCGATCTGGCTCCACTTTTTTTCCACCGCCAGCAGATCGTCCAGTGAGATGATGAAAAGGAGGGCTCCCCCGGCGATCATAAAATCGGCCACCGTGATTCCTAAAAGATTCAGGATAATTTTCCCCACAGCGAGAAATACGAGAGCGACAACCGTTGCGGTGATGACGGATTGAACTATGATCTTCCTGATCTTTTGACGATCGAGCCCTTCCGTAAAATTCATGAACATCGGTAAGACGCCGATGGCATTCACCGCCATGAATATGGGAAAAAAGCAGAGCCAGAACTTGTTCATAGAGGTATTTGATACGAGAATGCAAACACAACGATTCCCCGTCTTTTTGCCGGGTTTACCCGGAAGATATTATTGCGAAGAAAAACGTGCCATCGCATGTGCTATTGTGGGGGAATAAAAAAATATTTGCAAGGGTAATATATGAAAAGAGTTTTGTGCATTTGTGAGCGATTGTGGTATAGCTCTGACGGCTGTCGGGTTCCCCCCGTATGATGCGGTAACTTTTTGCAGTACGTTTACAAAAGGACTTAATTCATGCCGAGAGTGGTGCATTTCGATCTCAGCGCGGATGATCCGGATCGGGCAATTAAATTCTACCAGAGTGTCTTCGGCTGGAAGATCGAAAAATGGAAAGGGCCAACGGACTACTGGCTGGTTTCAACCGGTGACGCGGATGAACTCGGCATCGATGGCAGCATCGTGAAGCGGACCGATCCCGCTCGCACTACCGCGAATATCATCCATGTTCCCTCCGTTGACGAATACGCCGAACTGGTAAAGAAACACGGCGGTGGGATTATAGAGCCGAAGAAGGAACTTCCCGGGATCGGGTATCTCATTATGTGCAGGGATACGGAGGGTAACGTCTTCGGGATCATAGAGATCGCGGACTCTGTGGAATGACAGCCTTTCACTGATGCTGATATTCAATAAGGGGACACGGCGGCGGGTCCGTTCGTCCTCGTATTACATGAAATTCAGGGGATCGATGTCCGCTTTGATATCCAAACCTGTCGTGTGAGCTTTTTCCAGGATATTGCGGACCAGGCGATGCAGGATGCGGCTGTCCTTTCCCTTGATGAGAAGCTGCCAGCGATATTTCCCTTTGAGTTTGTGAATGGGAGCTTCCGCCGGACCAACGATTTCAATTTTTCCTTCCCGTATGGCATCATACGACTCTTCTCTTATGATCAGCTTCGTTTTTTCTATTCCTTCCATACCACGGCTCTTGCTTGAGCTCGAGACATGAAGATTTACGATCCGCGAGAATGGAGGATACGCCATGCCTCTCCTCAGGTTGATTTCGTTGCCGTAGAATCCCAGGTAGTCATGCGACTTTGCCTTGATGAGAGCGTAATGGTCGGGATTGAATGTCTGGATGATGACCCTCCCGGGAGCTTTTCCCCTGCCGCCTCTGCCCGCAACCTGGGTAAGCAGTTGAAAGGTTCTTTCCGATGCCCTGAAATCGGGGATATTGAGAGACGTGTCTGCCGAGATGACTCCAACCAGGGTGATGTCGGGGAAATCATGTCCCTTGGTTATCATCTGGGTTCCCACCAGGACATCAATCTCCCTCCTCCGAAGAGCGTCTATGATCCGTTCGTAGGCTCCTTTTTTTGACGTCGTGTCACTGTCCATCCGCGCTACTCTCACATCCGGGAAAAGTCTTCTCACCTCTTCTTCCAATCGTTCTGTTCCCACTCCGTAACTGCGGATCCGGTCTCCGTGGCAGCTCGGGCATTCGGAAGGGGTTTTGATGGAAAAATCGCAATAGTGGCATTTTATGATTCCGCGGCCGGCGTGATAGGTGAGGGACACGGCGCAATTCAGGCAGGTGAACACATAGCCGCACCGCTGGCATACCATGAATGTATGGAAACCCCTTCTGTTCAAAAAGAGGAGCACCTGTTGTCCTTTCTTGATGGTGTCCCGAATCGCTTCTCTGAGCATCCGCGAAAAGATAAGGGGAGATTCCCGATCCTCCACTTTCTTTTCCTGTTTCATGTCCACGATTTCCACCACGGGAAGCGGCCTGTCTTCCGTACGCCTGGGGAGTGTGAGGTACGAGTATTTTCCCTTTATCGTGTTGTAGTAGGTATGAATTGCAGGAGTGGCTGAACCCAGAATGACCGTTGCGCGGTGGAGTTGAGCTTTCATGATCGCGACGTCCCGGGCATTGTATCGCATCCGCTCTTCCTGTTTGTACGAAGTGTCATGTTCCTCATCTACGATGATCAGCTTCAGGTTCTTTACAGGTGCAAATATTGCGGATCTTGCGCCTATGACGACTCTTGTTTCGCCACTTCGTATACGGCGCCACTGGTCATACCGTGAGGATTTCGTGATACCGCTGTGAAGGATGGCTATCTCCTCGTTCGGAAACCGGGCGTTAAACCGTGTCATCAGCTGAGGGGTCAGCGCTATTTCCGGTACAAGACATATTGCCCCTCCCCCTCTCGCGAGACACTCTCTGATGGCACTGAGGTATACCTCCGTTTTGCCGCTTCCGGTGACCCCGTGGAGCAGGCAGGGGAAAAACGTGTTTCCATCCAATCCTCTTGTAATTTCTTTGAGGGCTGAATCCTGATCTTCATTCAGGATGATCTGTCGGTCACCTTCCTTTATGATGGCTCTCTGGCCATGGCCGCGGTAGACCTCTTTTTCGCTGACGGTAACCATTCTTCTCTGTTCCAGTGCGATTATGGTGGAAGGGATGTTAGTGAAGGTTCGTCTGAGGGTGCTGATGGGTGAAGGGCCATGGAGGCGAAGAAATTCGATGAGTGCCCGCTGTTTTTTTGTCATCCGTGCGTCTTCCGGAGGTTCGTGACTGAGAGCGATGATTTTTTCCTTTTTCAGGGTCACTCCCGGTTTCGCCATTCTCTCCTCGAGGGCGATCATCCCCATTTTCTGGAGGGCGCTGATATCCCTGCCCAAATCTTTCTTCCCCAGTTGCTTTCGGAGGATGCTGAGAGGGAGAATGCCGCAGGAGCGGTTGAGCACATCAAGGATACGTTGCTGAGATGACGAAGGCCTGTAATCCATCCCCTCAGATGTTTCTGTCACAAGAGATACCCACGTATTGCTCTTAAGATGAATGCCTCCCGGCAGGATTTCGTGAAGCGTTTTCCCCAGGGGGTAGTGATAATACCGGGATAGCCACCGGTAAAATTTCAGGTCCTCATTATGAAAGAGCGGCTCGGAGTCGAGAATATCTACGATTTCTTTTACGTCATCGCGGTGTGTGACAGAAGTCTCTCCGAGAACGTAGCCCGTGATTCTTTTTTTGCCGAAGGGGATAAGAACGCGCTTTCCCGGAACAACGCTCGTTTTCAGTGATTCCGGAATTGCATAGGTGAAGGTTTTATCGGAGGGGATATTGACGGCGACCTCTATGAACATCATGTCTCCCCGCTGCCGGGCACGATAGAAGGAGAAAAAGGATGATAAAAGATCGTTCTGCGGAGGTATAACCGTGTTTTCGTTGATGAACGCAGAGTGTGGTGTATTGGTGAAGAGTGAGTCGAAGCGTTCACTCTCCCTTCAGCTTTTCCAATTTTTCCTGTTTGGTTTTACAGTCTATACATTGGGTCGTTACCGGCCTTGCCATCAGCCTTTTTTCCGATATGGGGCCGCTGCAGACCTCGCATATGCCGAAGACTCCGTCATCGATTCTCTTGATTGCCTCCTGTATCTTGACAATGAGCTTTCTCTCTCTGTCTCTGATGCGGAGTTCGAAATTCCTGTCCGATTCAAGAGATGCCCTATCATTGGGGTCGGGAAAATTTTCTTTCCCGGTGGTCATATCGTTGACGGTCTTTTCCGCTTCATCAAGCAGCTCGTTCATCTTCTGATTGAGCATGTACCGGAAGACTTGCAATTTTTCAGGTTTCAAGGATGTTTTCATCTCTCTCAACACATGTGTTTCGGTATATTGGAGAGCACCTTTTACATAAAGAAAGCCATTTTGTAAAGAAAAAATTGTCTATGGGGGTGATAAGAAATATCGTACGAAATTATAAAGAGTTACATCTCATTGCGGGGATGCTGACAGTATATGTCGCGGATTTTTTCGATGATGTTTGTCGTGGATGCACCTTTTATTTCGGGGATGATGACCACGCTGCCTCCCCATCGTGTTATCGCATCCCTGCCCACGACAGCCTCTTCCTTCCAGTCCCCGCCCTTGACGAGGATGTCGGGTTTCAGGTATTCGATGAGCGTGAGGGGGGTAGGCTCATCAAAAATCGTCACGTAGTCCACCGCCTCGAGTGAAGCAACTATGTCAGCCCTCTCTTCTTCGGGAATCAGAGGCCTTCTGTCTCCTTTCAGGCCCCGTACCGAACTGTCACTGTTCAGGGCGAGGATCAGGATGTCTCCCAGCTTTTTTGCCTCTCTGAGATAGCGGGTATGTCCCACGTGGAGGATGTCGAAACAGCCGTTCGTGAAGACAATTTTCTTGCCTTCTTTCCGCAATCGGTCGATTTTCTCTTTCAGTATTTCCCGGGAATGAATTTTACTCATACCGTGTCTCCTTCGTGCTTAATGTACTGTCCTGGCGATGGTCAGGACCGCTACTTCAGCAGCATTACAGTTCCTCAAAACCCGGGCACACTCTTTCACCGTGCTGCCGGAGGTATAGACGTCATCGATAAGGATGATTTTTTGTCCTTGTATCTTCCTGGCGTCCCGCACCCGGAAAACGCCGCGCACATTGGATTCCCGCTCCACCTTTCCCAGATTGATCTGGGGGTCCGTATAGATATGCCTGGAGAGTGTCATGAAGTCAAGCATAACGGGAAATTTTTTGATGATTTCTCTGGACAGGATCAGAGATTGGTTGAAACCCCGTTCTCTCAATCTTTTTGGATGGAGGGGAACAGGCATGATCAGCGAGTAATCCGCAATGCTCAATTCAGGATAATCGAATTCTGCCATCATTTTTCCCAGGATTTTTCCCGTGGCGATTTTCCCGTGATATTTGAATCTGTGTATGGTTTCCAACAGGATGGTTTCATAGCGTCCGAGGGAGCGGGCGACAGAGTAAGGCGGAGGTGATGTGATACAGTCACCGCACAGGTGGTTACCTCCGGCGCTTCCGGGAAAGGGGATGCCGCAGCGGGAACAGAGCGGTGCGGTGATGAAATGAATTTCATTGGAGCAGGATCCGCAGAAAGGGAAGGTGTTCTGATAATCTACAATGACATCGCATGAAAGACATCGTGGAGGAAATACGAGATCAGCGAGACCTGCCAGTATGCGTTTCAAAATCATATCCCTCTGTCAAGGGCCGTCAATTCGGTAACGTCATCAGCGATTTCCATCCGCGGGGCGTCTGACCAGAGTCGCTCGATGTCGTAGAATAGCCTGATGGGCTCGTAGAAAATATGGATTATTACATCGTTATAATCCATGAGGACCCATTTTCCGAGTCTCTCACCCTCAACACCTAAAGGGATGATCCCAAACTCTTTCAGGTTTTCCTGGATTGATGAGGCTATGGCCTGAACCTGCCTGTCGGATGTGCCGCTGCAGATAATGAAGTAATCTGCGAAGGAGGACAATTCTTTGACGTTGAGAATAATTAAATCTTTTGCCTTTTTTTTAAGAGAAGCATTGACACACAGGAGAACTCGCTCTTTCCCGTCTATACTTTCTTTCCCCAATAACACCCCCTCGGCAAGTCTATGTTGATGTTTCTTGATATCCTCGAGATGTAGTTTCTCTCATGATCGGATTTCATCTGAGTGCGTGATTAAATATATTCTACAATGAAAACAACATGTTTATCAATAAAAAAATTGACGGGGTGTTGTCCGCAGACGCACTGCCAGATTGCGGTTGTGAAAATATAACCCCTGTGGTAAACGAAGCGTCACGTTCAATAAGAATCGTCTTGTGCGGGATACGGGAACATGCATGAGATACTGAGGGATGTTCAGGTTCATATACCATTTCATATCCTCCAGAAGCGCCTTCTTCCCAGGGTGATAAAAGAGGGAATAAACCCTGAAATCAGCTTCAACTACGCTACCCTGGATCATTACCGGAAGGAAGATTATGCTGAGATTGCAGACAAGCTCCTGGATGCGGGCTTGAGGGTTACTTTCCACGCGCCCTTCATGGATTTAAGACCGGGTGCCGTTGATCCCGAAATCCGGCGGATCACGATGGACAGGCTGCAGCAGGTATTTGCACTTGTTCCTTACTTTCGTCCCCTTTCCGTGGTCTGTCACCCGTCTTTCGACAGACGATATTATGTGTCAAGTGAGCACACATGGCTCGAAAACAGCATAAAGACGTGGCGTCATTTTTTAACCCAGGCACGCGAAATGAATACCGTCATTGCTTTAGAGAATGTGTACGAGACGGATCCCCATCACCTGGGTCTTCTCCTCGATGCGTATACCTCACCTCATATCTGCTTTTGTTTCGATACGGGTCACTATAACGTATTCTCCACGGCGCCACTGGAAGAGTGGATGGAGAGACTCGGATCACGTATCGGGCAGATTCATATTCACGACAACAATGGAACCCTTGACGAGCATCTTCCTGCAGGCGAAGGCAATTTCCCCTTCCGGAATTTATTCAACATGATCCGCAAAAGAAGACTGAAACCGATCGTCACCCTGGAGGCCCACAGGGAGGAGCACCTGTGGCGGATGTTGGAAAATATCAAATCCATGAATCTTTTTGGGTGAGAAAGGGTGGAGTTATCCCGTGATCAGATACATCGTCAAAAGACTGATATTCATGGTTCCCCTTCTCATAGGTATTACCATTGTCTGTTTCGTGGTGATGCACCTGGCTCCCGGTTCTCCCACTGATCTCGAAACTCAGATGAATCCGAGGGCATCCGCAGAATACAGAGAACGCCTCAAGGCGATGTATGATCTTGATAAGCCCCTTCATGAACAGTACCTGATCTGGGTGAAGAAATTGGCGGTGCTGGATTTAGGGAGATCTTTTTCGCCGGACCGCAGGCCTGTTTCGGAGAAGATCATGGAAAGGCTTCCCATTACCATATCACTCAATGTCCTCTCCCTGATCCTGATTCTCATTATCGCCATTCCCATCGGTGTCCTTTCCGCGGTGTATCAGGATTCCCTGTTTGACAAGGTGACTGGCATCTTCGTGTTCATCGGTTTTGCCATGCCGACATTCTGGCTTGCCCTTCTTTTGATGATCCTCTTCGGCGTGAATCTGGGCTGGCTTCCCATATCGGGCATCCGGTCACTGAATTATGAATACCTTCCTCCCGGGATGGCGATTGTGGATTTGATAAGGCATTTGATACTCCCCGTGACGCTCGCTGCGTTCGGCGGACTGGCGGGGCTCTCCCGGTACATGAGATCCAATATGCTGGAGGTGATCAGACAGGATTATATCATGACGGCCAGGGCGAAGGGATTGAGCGAGAGGGTGGTCATATACAGGCATGCTCTCAGGAACGCCCTCCTTCCCGTGATAACCATCCTGGGGTTATCAATTCCGGGACTCATCGGAGGGAGCGTGATTTTTGAGACGATTTTTGCCATACCCGGCATGGGGCAGCTTTTTTACATGTCCGTCATGGCGAGGGATTATCCCGTGGTGATGGGGGTTCTCTTCATCGGCGCCATATTGACCCTGCTGGGGAATTTGATTGCAGATGTATCCTATGCCGTAGCGGATCCGAGGATCAGGGTATCTTAAAAGGTGGTCACGGTGAAGACGGATTTCTGGAAAAGGTTCTCGAAAAACAAAATGGCCCTGGCGGGAAGCTGCGTGGTGATCATGCTGTTCGTCATTTCTCTCCTCGCACCGTGGATAGCTCCGTACGATCCCAATGAGATTGATCTCCAGAAGGTGCTTTCAGCCCCTTCGCGGGATCATGTCCTGGGAACGGACCAGTTAGGCCGGGATGTGTTCACGAGGATGATCTGGGGTTCCAGGATATCGCTGAAAGTGGGATTTGTGGCAACGGGAATTGCCATTCTGATCGGCACCGTGCTGGGGGCGGTAGCGGGATATTATGGCAGATGGGTCGATGCGGTGATTATGCGGTTTGTCGATATAATGCTCTGCTTCCCCACGTTCTTTCTTATCCTGGCAGTGATCGCTCTCCTGGAGCCGTCCATCTGGAATATCATGATAATCATCGGTGTAACCGGCTGGATGGGAATTACCCGCCTTGTCCGGGCGGATTTCACGTCACTCAAAGAGAGGGACTTCGTGCTGGCGGCAAGAGCAATCGGTGCCAGCGATTTGCGGATTATCTTTGTACATATCCTCCCCAATGCGATGGCGTCCGTCCTTGTTGCCGCAACACTCGGTGTCGCCGGTGCGATTCTTACGGAATCCGCCCTCAGTTTCCTGGGTATCGGTGTTCAGCCGCCGACTCCGAGCTGGGGAAACATCCTTACCGCCGGCAAGGACAATATCGACATTGCCTGGTGGCTTTCCCTTTATCCCGGAATGGCCATTCTGATTACCGTTCTGGGATATAACTTGCTGGGTGAAGGAATAAGGGATTCCCTGGATCCGAGACTCAGGTAAAGAATTCCTTCTCCTGCTCTAAAGGAATCGCTCATCCTTTAATCAGCATCACCGGGCCAGGATGGCGAAATCCGCACCGGGAAAATCATGGGAACGTTCTTCTGGTATTGTCGATACGCATCTCCGAAATCTTCAACCAAGTCCCGCTCTTCAAGTATTGCACCTGTGTAGATCCATACAGTCCAGAGAATATTGAATAGCAGCCGGTCCCAGGTGAGATACGGGTACGACCAGATCATGACCAGAACAAAAAGATACAGGGGATGGCGTACCCAGCGGTAAGGTCCCCTGATGGTCAATGGTATTTCCTTTGGTTTTTTCCCGTGGAGGTAGCTCACTATTGCCCTGACGCCGAACGGATCGAAATAGCCAAGAGCCCTTATTCCCCAGATGAAACCCGCAATGGACGCAAGAAAGGCAGCTCTCAGCAACAAGCGGGGGACACCCCCGATTTTTACAATCGTGACGGATGTTTCCTGCCAGAAAATAACGACTGCAGTGAGGACAATGCCTGAGGTGATGGCGTAGAGCGCACTGACATAGGCCTCAGGGACAAACCGGGCCAGATAGTTGCGAAACGATTTCCGTACCATGCCGCTGTGCTGGAGGAAAAAGGCGAGAGAAAGAAAGGAATCCAACAACAGCCTTTTACTCTGGGTTAACCCGAGTTTGATCAGGTGCAATGATCCCGCATAGCAAAACGTTCCGAAGATCAGCAATGAACCGCCGCCGAATACATATGCAAGAGAAATGATTACATATGCGGGATATCTGCGCATCACCTGTTCCTGTTCCCCGCGTACTGCGCTGTCCGAAGGCAACCGTCGCCATGAAGATGATTCGCGTCATCAGGAAGTACGACGAGATGGCTTGCCTGGAGATAACCGATGAATTGACCGGTGACTCACGCATTACCCTGAGGAATCCGCGTACGCAGAAGAAATCGACGATACCCTTCAAGGAACCAATTAAGTATGGCTTCTTTCTCCTGCATCAATTCATCAAGCAATTGTCCGGCTTCGATGTCCGAGATTTCTTTGTCGAATCTATGCAGTTCGGGAGGCATCGAGATTTCTATAAAGGACAACATCTCGGCTATGAGTTTTTTGGGTTCGCCGGATAATTCCGAAAATATTTCTATAAAGACGTCGCCCCGTGTCATAATAATTTCCTTTTGTATATATCCTCACCCCGGAGGTTGAACTCAGGATACGATCCTTGATTCTGTCAGGCCGCAGTGAGAATATTGTTACATTCTCCTGACAAGAACTTTCCTTAAAGGGAGTATAGGGGTACTTTTATTATACGTCAATGAGATAATGATCGCATACTCCACCACGATTATTGAAAGCGTTATGACTGGATACATTCATCCCGGGGATATTCAGGGTTAGCATGGAAGTGGTCATTACTCATTGGATTCCTGTAACGTGCAAGAAAGACAGACCTGTTGATTTTGGAGAGGAAGTTTCCGACGTTGGGGTAAACCGCAGGGGAACGTTATTTTTACCGAGTACACCTACAAGTCCTTGGATACACGGTAACGCAGGATATAATGATTACCAATGGAAACAAGCGATGGCCATTCCCCGAAACTCCACCACCCGCTGCTGATGGCAGGGGGCAAAAATGTAGGCGCTTGCAGGAGAAGGCCAGAAGGTACCTATTAAAGACATAGCAGGTGCAGCTTCATTTTGCGGACTGCACAAATCCTTCGACCCTTTTTCAGTCCTGCGTCTTTAGAAGCTCCACATGCCGCAGTTGTGATGAGGCTACGTTTCAGATCCGGCGGAAAATCTCCGTTAACGTCAAGTCTGACTAATATACTTCGTGAAGGGCACTTCATGACAGAAGAGTTTTTGATCAATTCCCTCTAGGGACAGATTGCCCCCTTCAAGATCCCGAAGAGAGGTTTTTTTGTGAAAGACTTTCCCCGCAATTCTACCGGTAAGATTCTGGTAAAGGAGCTAAAAAAGCACTTCACGGGATATGCAACAATGCCTTTCGCAAAACTATGAAGCCATAATAAGGAAAAGTGAAACTATTCATACGATGGCGCAGGGACTTTCAGATAGCGTATTCCTGTCCATATCAGGAAGGCAACAAAGATTATCCTCAGAGTAAATTCCGGCAGGAGATTGGCACATGAACCTCCTGCGTAAGTTCCCAGAATTATCCCGGCGATTAGACCTTTCAGGAGGCCCGTTTCTACATTTCCTAAACGCCAGTGGGTAAAGGCTGCCACCCCGCCCCGCAGGAACCATGGCCAGAAGGGAACTCCCCTGAGCCGTATGCTGATCAAACCCTGCCAGGAGAACCAACCCTTCAGTGGCGAAAAGGATTTCTCGGGAGGGCCGCCCAGAGTGGCACAGGAACTCTTCCATTTTCATGCCGAATAAATCGCATATCAGCAGCTGTTCTCAGAATTCATCGCCTTCTCCCCTTTCCCCTCTGACGAGAAGTTCCCCGTCTGCAAGGTGGAGCTTAGGGTGTACGCTTCCGGCCAGGGGGATCGGGGGCAAAGGGAACATTTAATTAAACTCTATTTTCCCCTTGCCTTACTATACCCAAGTGAAATCAAGGCTTCTTCTATTTCTCCCAGAACCGCGGGATCATCTATGGTAGCAGGCACTTTGTATTCTTTGTTATCTGCAATTTTTTGAATGGTGCCTCTCAAGGTTTTCCCGGAACGTGTTTTGGGGAGACGCTTTACCACGGCAGCTGTCTTAAATGATGCCACAGGTCCGATGCGAGCTCTTACCATATGGATAACTTCCAGAATAATGTGGGCGTGATCACGGTTAACCCCTGCTTTCAGAACCATAAAGCCAAGAGGCACCTGTCCTTTAAGAGCATCTTCAACACCAAGTACCGCACATTCAGCCACATCGGGATGAGAAGACAGAACCTCTTCCATCGCTCCGGTAGAGAGACGATGCCCTGCAACATTGATAACATCATCCGTACGGGACATAACGGACACATAGCCGTCTTCATCGATATAGCCCGCGTCGGCGGTCTTATAATATCCCGGAAATTCCTCAAGATAGGCTTCGACAAAGCCGGCGTCATTATTCCAGAGGGTGGGCAGCGATCCGGGCGGAAGCGGCAGTTTCACAACCAGCGCACCGGTTTCTTTGGGTTTAACTTCCTTGTTAGTCTCATCAACAACCCGAACATCCCAGCCCGGCGCCGGCTTTGTTGGTGAACCAGGCTTCACCTGAAAGTGATGGAGCCCCATGCAGTTGGCACAGATCGCCCAGCCTGTTTCTGTCTGCCACCAGTGGTCAATCACCGGTACGCCAAGATTTTTCTCTGCCCATTGCAGGGTATCGGGATCAGTCCTTTCACCGGCAAGAAAGAGGGCATAAAATTTTGACAGGTCATATTTTTTCATCAGCTCGGCTTGGGGATCTTCCCGCTTAATTGCCCGAAACGCCGTGGGAGCTGTGAAAAGAGTTCGGACATTGTGCTGGGAAATGACCCGCCAGAATGCGCCGGCATCCGGTGTATCTACGGGCTTGCCCTCATAAAGGATGGTGGTGCAGCCTCTGAAAAGCGGGCCATAGACAATGTAAGAATGCCCCACAACCCAGCCCACGTCGGAAGCAGCCCAGTACACATCGCCGGCATCCACATTGTAGATGTTTTTCATGGTCCATTTCAAAGCGACCACATGTCCCCCGTTGTCCCGTACAACACCCTTGGGCTGAGCGGTTGTACCGGAAGTATAAAGAATGTAAAGGGGATCCGTCGCTGCCACAGGAACACAATCATGGGGTTTTGCCACTGACACGATACTGTACCAGTCCAGATCTCTTCCCGGTATCATTGGAGCCGGATGCATGGGTCGCTGGAGGATAATACATCGTTCGGGCTTTGATTTTGCCATTTCAATGGCACCGTCTAAGAGCGGTTTGTAGCGTACGACGTTCTTGACTTCAATTCCGCAGGATGCCGAAACTATAACTTTTGGCTTGGAATCATTGATCCGGGTTGCCAGTTCGTTTGCCGCAAATCCGCCGAACACCACAGAATGGACTGCACCGATGCGCGCACAACTAAGCATAGCGATAACCGCCTCGGGGACCATGGGCATATAGATGATGACCCGGTCGCCTTTTTTCACTCCCAGATCGGCAAGCGCTCCGGCGAATCTGGCCACCTCGTCCCGTAACTCATTATAGGTGAACCACTTGATCGTCTTTGTAACGGGACTGTCATAGATCAGGGCAGTCTGGTCGCCTCTGCCGTTTTCAATGTGGTAGTCTAACGCATTGTAACAAGTGTTGAGCTCTCCTCCGACAAACCAGCGATAAAAGGGCTTGTTGGAATCATCGAGGATCTTGTCCCATTTTTTGTACCAGTGGCAGTTTTCTGCCGCTTCGCTCCAGAAATCCTCGGGGTCTTTTATTGATCTTTGAAACGCTAATTCATACGGATTACTCATGTTTTCCCTCCTTTTTAAAAGTTAATCAATTCTTGCCGCAGAGGATCGTCCCGCTGTGGATTCAACCCTTACCGCGGTGAGATATATGTTGGCAACGGGGTTGCGTCCCTTGGAATAATTATGACCAGATAGGTAAAACCTATTGGGGTATTTTATAATTTAATCCTTGTAGACACCGCTGCATATAATCAGGTCATCGACCTTCTCAAAATACAATGTCTTAGGTAACACCTGTTTGGTTTCCGGGTGGTGCCATTTGTATTCCACCCAGCCGCTACCTTTTGTGTTGGCAGTGTCGAGGATCTCTCGGACAAAACTCTTGCCGTCAGTATCCCTGAGATCAGCGAACTCTTCCCCTACATACCTTTCATTGACTCCGTGTGCGAGCATGGTCCCTTTGGGGTTCAACACAAAAATATACAATTCATCTTTAACAAACCGTCCTCCGGGATTTGTGTATTCAGCCAAAGCGATCCTTTTACCGGCAGCTCTGTAAAAATCTATTGCCTTGGCCACCCAGTCCTTGGCGTCTTCTTTAACTCGTATAGTCATATTGTCCCTCCTTTTTTACACATTCTCACGTTTCGAGAATATCTATATCACTCGATTATTGAACACCCTTCGCGCGGGAGTACCCCTTAATTTCCTCCCACCATTTCCCCCCGTCTGCATCATTCGTAATCTGTTGATACTTAAATCTTTCATATTCCCTGATGAATAGTCGAATCTTTCATTGATCCCAAAACGCATCCTGAGCACTATCTCCTCTTTCGGCTTCAAGGTTGATAATATCTTTCTTGTCTGTTGGGCAAGATTCATGCTTATCACCGCTTCTGATGGGGACATATTGTTTTGATCTGCAACAAAATCGCCAAGGTAACCGTCCTTCTCCTCACCGACTGGCGCCTCCAAAGACAAGGGTTCTTTGACAAGCTTCAAGACATTTCTCACCTTTTCCAGAGGGCACTCCATCTTGCTTGCAATCTCCTCAGGATTAGGTTCTCTTCCCAACTCCTGTACCAGATACCGGGAGGTTCGATTCAGGACCTTTACAGTTTCAAGCATGAGCACGGGAATTCTTATGGTCCTCGCCTGCTCGGCTATTGCCCGCTGGATCGTCTGTCTGATCCACCATGTGGCATATGTAGAAAATTTATATCCCCGTTGGTACTCGAATTTATCAACGGCCTTTATCAAGCCGATATTCCCCTCCTGAATTAAATCCGGAAGTTGCAATCCTTTAACGGTATATTTTCTTGCGATATACACAACCAGCCACAGGTGCGCTTCCACCAGTATTCTTTTTGCCTTTTCTGCCTTCCCTTTTCCTTTTTCGATAGAGACGATCACTTTTTTCAAGACTGGTAAAGGGAGTCCCGTTTCCTGGGTAATTTTTATAATCTTCCTTTTTGCTTCGCTGACAATTGCTTTACACTTTTTTAATGTATCAATCGATATGCCAGTCTTTCTTGCAATAAATTCCTCTTCCTCCGGTGATGTCTTCATCCTATTCCAGGCTCTTTCCATTTCTGTGAGGGATAAATCCTTTTTCTCTTCACAAATGCGAATACTATTTTCAGCCTTCTGGCCCTCAGCGACATAATTCGTTAGCCTTGAGATCATCCTTTCCATTTGTTTTTTGCTGAACTTGACTTTTCTACACAGATTTACAATGCTTCTTGTGTTTTTTGCTAATTCTGATTTGCTAATACTTTTTTGTACCTTATCTGTACTCTTTGCCTTGAGCTTCCACGTGAGGACGCCATTTCTTTTATCCAGAACATTTATTTTCTCTATAAGCTTCAATACTCTTTCTCTCAGCGCACTCTCTTCAAAGAAACCTTCTTCGTCATCAAGATCAGCTACAACATTTTTTATGTGGAGATAGCCACTCTTCAGTCTTACACCGATATCCACCACATCCTTGACTGAAATCGGCACACTGAAGATTGCATTCACGACCTCCTTCTCTCCTCCTTCGATCTTTTTCGCGGTTTCAACCTCACCTTCCCGGCTTAGTAGAGATACACATCCTATCTCACGTAGGTATATTTTAACTGGGTCATCTGTATTCCTTGTAGTAGTTATGAGATCAAACGGATCTTCTCTTTGAGTATCTATATTTGAATCAATTCCTTTTTTAACAACAAGTTGTTTCCCTTTGAACTCATCAATAATGTCACGGTTTTTCTCATCAGAGAACATGAAGATATCATCGAGCTCATCAGAATATAAGACGTCCGATGGCAACAAACCGCTTACATCATCGTAGGTGAGAAAACCTTTTGACTCAGCCAAAAACATCGATTTTTCAAATCCATCTGATTCTAATGATTGTTCCATATCGGTTTCTCCCAGAGTTCGGATTTCGCAGTATGCCTATTCTGAGAAACGATCCCATAGGATGAATTGGGCCGACAAAAAGTTTCCCCTGCATCAACCCCCTTCTGTTTGTGGGAAGGCTGTATTTGCATAAATCTGATCACACAGCTTTAAACTGATATGTCTTCTTACCCACGGTATTCATAGATATCGTATTCAGTTTTTTTCCCGAGCAAAGTGTCAATCTGGTTCTGAATCTCAGCCCTTTCTTCACTTGCGAGCCACGCCTTCCATTCATCAATGCCGTTCCATGCGCTGATAACCAGATATACATCCGGCTTGTCTATACTCTTTAAAGACTCCCCTGATATATAACCTGGTTGGTTTACAACATGCTGCCTAAGTTGCATGACAAGATCATATAATTTTGCTGCCTTGTCCGCAGGCACCTTCCTCTGGCAATGAAATTTTTACATCACCAAGGGTTTTGACCTTATTGTCTATCTATGATGATTTTAATTAAATAATCTTAATCAGTCTATTGGCAGACCGCTAATTATACAACCTCCCAAGGCTAATTCTTTATGAGCATATGGAAGGAAATAGGGGCGTTTAAGGAGGGTGCGGTGCTTTAGTTCAAAAAGTGATCAGGGGTTCAAAGACGTCAGTCCTTCACGGAGTGCGTATTTGATAAGCTCTGCCAAGCTTTTAAAGCCCATCTTATTCATGATTTGCCTGCGATGGGCCTCCACGGTTTTTAAACTGATATAAAGCGCGGCGGCAATTTGTCTGGAATTCTTGCCTTCGGCGAACAGTTGCAGTACCTCCCGCTCCCTGGCCGTCAGTACGGTAAAAACAGAGGTGCTATCTGAACCCGATGATTTATAATCTTCCACCACAATCCCGGCAATCTCGGGACTCAAATAGATTTTATCGGCCATGACTAACCGGACGGCCTTTATCAGTTCCTGCGAGGCTGAATATTTCGACAGATAAGCGGACGCCCCGGCTTGCAGCATGCCCTTGACTATGTGCTTGTCGGAATGCACGGATAAAGCGATCACCTTGACCATGGGAAGGTCTTTCATAATCTGGCGGGTTGCCTCAATGCCGTTCAGATCCGGCATAGTGACGTCCATAATGATCGCGTCGGGCAGGAGCTCTCGGGCCAATCGTACTGTGGTACGCCCGTCTCCCGCTTCTCCTACCACTTCCATATCGGGTTGCTTTTCCAGCAAAGATATCAGACCTTCCCGTATAATGTTATGATCGTCAGCCACGAGAATTCTAACATTCATAAATATTCCCTCGTGTCTTTACTGACACAAACAATTATATTTATAGATAATAAACATTTTTCCCCACAACTCTCTCCGGATGATTAGCACCATGTAATGTAAAATTCTATAATCATCTTTTTGCGAAAAGAAGATAGTTATTATTTTAATCGTCTCATAACATGAGATTGGATTATCGTTAGCTGTGACTTGATATAGCACTCCTCTTTATAATCTTTATTGTGTCAATAGGAATATTGTATGTTATTCGAGTTCCTAAACCTTCCCGGCTCCATATATCAAGCAATCCTCCCAACATCCTCACCCGTTCCTGCATTGCAGCTATACCAATCCCCCTTTGGCTGGTCTTTCGGGCAAGGATTTTTTTTACATTGAAACCTTTTCCATTATCTTGAACCATGAAAGAAACATGATCACCTTGTTCTTTGATTACCACTGAATAATGAGTGGCTTTTGAATGTCTGGCTATATTTGTCAAACATTCCTGGAAGATTCGATAAATACTAATCTGAGATTGTTTTGAAAATAAATTATCAATCTTGTCGATATCTAATGTGCAATCTATATGATGATGTTCGCTGAAATCACTGAACAAATAATTAAGGGATGATGAAAGACCCATAAGTTCCAGTGAAACAGGACTCAGATCCCTGGAGAGCCTTCGGACATTTTCAATGATCTCATCTACATATGAGAGAAGACGCTGACATTGCTTTTTCAGTGTCTGCTGGTCTCTCCGAAATTTTTCCTCAATTGCCACTAAATGTATCTTCAAGCCGGCGAGGGACTGCCCCAGTTCGTCATGCAACTCCCGGGAAATCCTCCGTCGCTCATTTTCTTGCGCAGTGATGAGTTCGGAAGTGAGGAATTGGAGCTCCTCGCGCGACTCCCTTAGAGCCTTCTCTGCCAGTATACGTTCATCTATTTCACGCTTCAGTTCGATATTTAATTGTCTCAGTGCCTCAGTCCTTTCCTCTACCCGACTTTCCAATTCCTCATGGGCTTTATGAATGGCTACTTCAGCCTGTTTACGCTCCGTTATATCTTCAAGGGTCTCTATGGCACCGATCACATCCCCCTTTGAATCCCTGACTGCCGTAGCGGTAAAGCGAAGCCACCGGCCTCCTTCGCCCATTTCAGGGAAAAAATTCGTTGTCTCATACGCCTCTTCCATAAAACTGGACTTGGCATACTCCCCAGCATAGTATTTGGGAATCGCTTCTACAAGCTCATCTACCAGAAGATACGCCATGCAGGGCCGCTCTGTGCCGTAAAACACACTCAATTCCTGTATTGTCCCAATCGCTTCTTCAGCCTTGATTCCGCTTAACTCTTCCATTGCCTTATTCCAGTGCACGACCCTATGGTCCTTCCCGATTGCAAACGCGGGAAACGGCGATCCCAGGATGATGTCGTGCAATCTTTCGCTTTCTCTAAGCGCTTCCTGGGTCTGCTTGAGCTCCGTAACGTCTATGGCATTGCCCAGGATAGCAGGCCTCCCGCCATACTGGATAGGCGTCACTGTCTGCGAAATCCATCTGATGTCATTCTGTTTGGTCACCATCCTGAATTCGAATGCCGCGTTGCGCGCCCCGACCAGCATTTCCTTGGACAACCTCTTCACCTTCTCTCTGTCTTCCGGGTGAACGATGATGTCGGAATCCTGTCCTATAAGCTCTTCCGCGCTGTATCCGGCATAGGCAATGGCACTGGTGTTAATAAAGCAGAACTTCCCGTCTTGCACGATAAAGACAGCAGCAAAGGAGCTTTCTGCGAGTGTTTTATAGAGTTCTTCTGCCCGCCTGTGTTCGGTAATATCTTTTGAAACAACGGCCAAACTTGTAAATTTTCCCCCAGATCCGACTTCCCTGACTGGGCTGAAGGTCCGGAGGAAATATCTATTATCCCTTGCGCTTTGATGCTCATGCTGGATTGATTTGCCTGTTGTAAAAACCTGTTTAACTTTTTCTGCAAATATTTTTGTGTCCTCAGGCGAGTGAAAGTCCCCATATGGCCTGCCAATGATATCAGCCTTCGACATACCTAATCTCGATAAGTGCTGACTATTGATAAACAGATATCTGCAATTCTCGTCCACTAAATACATTGAGTCGGACGTCGATTCCACTAAAGCGAAACAGGCATCCTCTGTTTGTACTTTTTTCATGGCTGTATTGCTCAATTTTTTCAGTATCAGTAATTTCTTTATTACTGCTTTGACCTGCCCCCAGAACACATGTACTATATTTAAGTCAAAATTCTATTACTATTATCTAACAATAGTATTTTTTTTCGATCACTCATTTCCGGTTGAAATTTACTATATTTTGACAAATTAATGAAGTGAGACTTTCAGGAAGCTATACGTAACAGAATCCGATTGATGAATATTTATGATAATCTCATCCGGCGGCATTGCTGACTCTATCAACGCGGCATCGAGCGAAGCAGTGTTTATGATCAGATGTCTGTTGATTTAGGGATTTAATGGGGAAATTGACATACAGGATTTAATCATGTAACTTGATATATAATTGAATACAGAATCAGGGTTCAGGGGTATACCTCTGGAGGAAATTTAGTTGGTCGGGCCGCCATCTAATAGATAATCATTTGGCGGCTCTTTTTATTTTACCCGACGGTCAGTCTCTTTTCACTTCGTGATCGTTTCTCTTTTCTGGGAGAGAATATTTCAAATGATTTTGCTGGGCGATATTCTAATTATTGTGGGACTGTCTGTCGTCGTCCTCTATCTCTGTTTCCAGATGCGGGTTCCCATTATTGTGGGATTCCTGTTCACCGGGGTGGTCACCGGTCCCCATGGACTGGGACTGGTCAGGGATATCGAGTCCGTCAAAATTCTGGCTGATGTGGGTGTGGTGCTGCTGCTTTTTACGATCGGGCTGGAATTTTCCTTCCGGAACCTGCTTCAGGTCAGGAGACCCGTCCTTCTCGGCGGCGCCCTTCAGGTGTCACTCACGATATTAATTGCTTTTGCCATATCCAGATACTTTGGACAGACCATCGGGGAGTCGCTTCTGATCGGTTTCTTGGTTTCCCTGAGCAGTACCGCCATCGTCATGAAATTTCTCCAGGACCGCGCCGAAGTAGAAACCCCACAGGGCAATACCGCTCTCGGCATCCTGATTTTTCAGGATATCATCATTGTCCCTATGATGCTGTGTATACCCTTGCTGGCAGGCGAGGCAAGCGGTGGAACGGAGGCACTGCTTCTCTTTCTGGCGAAGGTTGTCTTCATTATTGCATTGGTGTTCACCGGTGCGAAGTGGATTGTCCCGCGGGTCTTTTTTAGTATCGCCAACACCAGGAGCCGGGAGCTGTTCCTTCTCAGTGTGATTGCCATCTGCCTGGCTGTGGCCTGGCTGACCCACATGACCGGACTTTCTCTGGCCCTGGGCGCCTTCCTGGCGGGATTGATCATATCCGAATCCGAATACAGTCACCAGGCGTTTGGAAATGTTCTGCCATTTCGCGATGTGTTTATGAGCTTCTTCTTTGTCTCCGTTGGAATGTTGCTCAATATGGGGTTTTTCATCGAGCATTATCTTTCTCTTTCGATTCTGGCTTTTGCTGTGATGGCCTTTAAGGCGCTGGTTGCCGGTCTTGTTTCGGTATTCCTGGGCCTGCCGTTGCGGACAGCCATCTTGGTGGGCGCCTCCCTCAGTCAGGTCGGTGAATTCTCGTTCATTCTCTCGGAGAAAGCCATTCAGCATGGTCTGCTTACCGGCGATATGAATCAGGGATTCCTGGCCTTATCCGTCTTAACGATGATGGCAACGCCCTTGGCCCTCTCTGCTGCCCCCCGGATTGCGTCATTCGTTCTCGAATTACCTCTGCCCAGAAAAATCAAGAAGGGGTCGTATCCGGCAACATATGAAGAGAAGGTACATATAAAGGACCATCTGATTATTGTGGGATTCGGTCTCAATGGGAGGAATCTGGCACGTGCCGCAAAGTTCAGCGGCATTCCCTATGTGATTACCGAAATGAATCCGACCGTGGTGAGAGAAGAGCGGGCAAAGGGTGAGCCGATATATTATGGTGATGCAACCCAGGAAGCGATTCTCCAGCATGTGAATATTAAAGCGGCGAGAGCCCTGGTGGTGGTCATCAATGATCCCGCTGCGACGCGGAGGATTACAGAGCTTGCCCGGCGGCTGAATCCGAAGCTTTATTTAGTGGTCCGCACGCGTTTTCTCCAGGAAATGGTCCCCCTTTCCGAACTGGGCGCGGATGAGGTGATTCCGGAAGAGTTCGAAACATCGGTGGAAATCTTCAGCCGGGTTCTGGCAAAATACCTCATGCCTAAGGAGGAAATCGAGAAGTTTGTGACGGAAATCCGCTTGGAGCATTATGAGATGCTGCGAAGTCTTTCCCGCGAGGCTACATCCTGTCTGGACATTGAATTGTGCCTTCCGGATGTGGAGATCAAGACCTTCCGCATCGCCGAAGGGTCGCCCTTTATCGGCAAAACTCTTGCCCAGACGGAGATGAGGAAAAAAATGGGGGTGTCATTACTGGCACTGCGCCGGAAAGGTGAGGTTGTGTCCAACCCGGCGGCCGATACCGTCTTTCATGCCGGGGATATTCTCTTTGTTGTCGGCGAACCAAATCAGATTAAAAATGTGATTCGTCTCTTTAATGTGCCGAATAGAGACGGGAGTGCAGATAAACATACCTGATATTTATACCTTAAGAAAGGAGTGAGATTACATGAGGAGAGCGTCCCAAATACTGTTCATACTTTTGATAACCATCAACCTTTTGTCATGCACAAGTAATACGGCGCCCGTGAGCGATAAAAAAAGCCAAATATGGAATTTTCTGTTGATCATTTGACAATTAAAGATTCAGATGTGAACAAGGTAAAAGGGCAGGTACTTTATGTTCCGATTTATTCGAATATTCCCTGTCGGGACAATAGAAGACTGTTCGATTTGAGTGCATTTCTTGCCATACACAATACGGATGTGAAAAATTCTATCAGGGTCACAAGAGTTCTTTATTTTGACAATGATGGGAAATTGGTGAAAGAATTTACAACACAGGAGCGTATATTAGGTCCCTTGGGGGCAACGACCTTTTTTATTCCCAAGAGTGACCAGAGTGGAACAGGCGCCAATTTTTTGATCGAACGGATTTCGGATGTTGCCGTCACGGAGCCTTTAGTGGAATCGGTGATGGTGAACTGTGAAACAAACTATGGTCTGTCATTCTTAAGCAAAGGGAAGGTCATCAGGGAGATGAAATAATTGGTTCAGTACCTGTGGAATAAATGTCAAGTATTAAAGTCTTTGCATAATTACTCTCAGGTTATCGCGAAGAGTGTGTGAACCGAAGCCACAAGGCAAAGCCGTGGTGTGACGTGGCGATCTGTTGAAATATCAATGAGGATTATCAATAGAAAGCTTAAAGAATATTCAGATTTGCCTGATGCTTTGTTTTGTGAAGAAGCAGAGACCTATATGCTTCCGCTGTTCCTAAAAGGCAGTTCTCTGTCAATCGGGAATTTTTCCTCCCAGGTCTCTTACCAGCCTCCGGAATGTTTCGGATGAGCGGAGAAGACGACCGGCAACATCCCTCAACCTGTCGACCTGTTCTTCCGACAGGTATAAGGTGGTGGGGATATTTTGAAAATATTCGCGTTCCTTTCTGTCCGGGAGGTAGTCGAACGCTATGTGGATGATGGAGAAATCGATCGGCCTCCGTCCGGCGGCGAGATCTCCAGCGGACCATTCGAGGGTATACCGCCGAAGGGAGTCGATGATCTCGAAGTTGTATTTGTTGATCATGTGAGATGATGATGCCCTCACTATGTCCCCCAAACCCGGGATTTCGTCATAGAGATGCCAGTGAGCTTTTGTCTTGGTTGCGGCATCAACAATGATGAATACGACCTGTCCGGTCTTTTCAAGGCCTGCCATTTCGAGCGATTCTCTAAAACCTCCACGGATTGCGATGGAATCCATAAAACCGCGCAGGCCGAGGTTGTCCGACACACCGCCATCAACCAGATGGATATATGGTTTGGATTCAGGATCGAGATAGGTTTTCATTCTCAGGGCTACATGATAAGCCCGGTTAGTCACGTCGGGATTACCGATGGCCTGTGACATCCAGGTCGGTGTCTTTGTATTGCACTGACCGGCATAGTTTCGCAGTATGATCGGCGTGAAGAGTCCCGGGACGGCAGCGGATGCAGCTACCGCACGGGAAACGGGGAATTTCTCAAAATCAGAGCATATCAATGCGAACTGAGCCGGTGTGAAGGAAAAACTCAGGCCGTCGATGGCGTCTGTGGCGAGAATAAAGACAGCAGGCCCCTTTCCCTTTATGAGATCGCCCAGGGTTGCGTTTTGGAAGAGCACCGAATCGTAGTATTCCTGGGCAAGGTCACTCCTCCCGAAGCGCGGCGACATGAGCCTTGGCCAGTTCATGGGGTTCACAACACTCAGGAAGAGGTTCGTCTGGTGATTTTGAATAAGAAAGCGGGATCGAAAGTCTTTGAAGATGTTTTCGCCATGCAGTCCGTAATAGGCCGCCGTAAAACTGCCGCCGGATACAGAGGAAATCACATCAACTTCATCCAGCAGAGATCGCCTCTTCAGAGAAGGCTTTTTGTCGACGTACTCGGTGGGACCGGGCAGTTCGATCCTGGCCATGGCCTCCAGAACTCCATAGGAGAGAGCCGCGGCGCGAGTACCACCGCCGGAGAAGGCGAGAATGAGAAGGAGCCTGTCGGAACGATCCCCGGAAGATAACTTGTTTTTCAAAAGCTGATATTGCGGAACGGTTTCCGATTTAGGATTCTTGAGGTAGTGAGCAGTACAGCCGGATAAGATTGCTGCTGCTGTGAGTATCAGGAATATTCGGCAAACGCCGTGGTACGCTGAAATCCGGCAAAGCGGCATATTACCTCCCCGTCCATAAAGGTTTCCTCTTTTCGAGAAATGCGGAGATACCCTCCCTGGCGTCTTGAGCAAAGAGGTTGCTTATCATAACCTCGTTGCCAAGGTTGTAGGCCTGGGCATCACTCAGATTCACCTGGGCGTAAAAAGCCTGCTTGCCTATCTGGAGAGTAAGGGGACTTGCCTCGGCAATCTTTTCGGCCAACGCCTTCGTTTCTTCTTCCAGCTTTTCCAACGGGACGACCCTGTTGACAAGCCCCCATTGTTGCGCTTCCCTGGCAGGAACGAGACGTCCGGTGAAGAGCATTTCCAAGGCACGTTTTCTTCCCACTGCGCGGACTACGGGTATTGCCGGGGTTGTACAGAAAACGCCCAACCTGACACCGGGGGTTCCGAAAAGCGCTCCTTCCTCCGCGACGGCTAAATCGCAGGCAGCGACCAACTGACAACCGGCAGCGGTGGCTATACCATGGACCTGAGCGATGAAGGGTTGCGGCATGTCCTGTATTTTCTGCATGAATGTGCTGCACGTGTAAAATACTTCCCTGTAGTCTGTCAATGAACGGTTGATCATTTCCGAAAGGTCATGACCTGAGGAAAATATCTTGCCCGCACCTCTGACGATCACAACTTTTATGTCGCTTTGCTCTTTGAGGTCGTCTAAGAGAGTATGGAGCTCTCTGATCATGTTGAGGGAAAGGGCGTTTCTTTTTTCCGGGTGATTGAGCGTGATCGTTCCGATGGCATTAGCCTGACCAAAGGCGATGTATTGGTAGTTCATGGTTTACCTCCGCGATTGTAAGAGACTTCATTTGTCTTGCAATAACTTTGAAACCAGTTTTTCATATGAGAGGGATACCGATGTTATCTCTGTTGGCTCTCTTTCCTTTTCTTGAGGCTGAGAGCCGCTTTGATGCCTTTCTGTCTGATTATCTTGAGCTTCAGCCGGGTTTCGGTGATCTTAAAGAATCGTTTTCCGTACTTTCTCAGAAGGCCCTGGTTGATTTCGAACCCGAGTCCCGGTTTCGTGAATGGCTGGAGCATGCCGTCTTGATCGGGGAATACGGGATCTATGATACCCTCTCTGAACTCCGGCACCCACGAGGGTTCTTCCAGGGGATACTCCAGGGGGAGCGTGTTTCTCCTGTCCGCGAGGGCCATGTTCCAGTTGATGTAGAACCCGATCCCGTTTGTCCAGGTGTGGGGTGTGAATGCTCTTTCCTTTTCCCGGCAGGCGTGAATTACTTTCATCACCTGGGCGATGCCTCCCGCAAAGGTGGCATCAGGCTGGTAGATGTCGAAACAGTCCTTCTCAAACATGATCTTAATCTCGTCCCAGCCGTAGTTCAGTTCCGCCCCGGCGATCTTCACTATGGCCATTCTTTTAAGAGCCGCGTTGCCATCGTAGTCCTTTGAGTCCAGTGGTTCTTCAAGCCATTGAATGTCATTGACACGGCAGGCTTTCGCGAACTCAGTCGCCCGTTCCATATCCCATGCAGGGATCTTATCCACAATCGTCACCAGCCAACCCTGATTGGCATCCACACCCAGGACAAGAGAGTCTCCGACCCCTTTCCTGATCAGTTCTATATGCCTTATATCATCTTTGAGTTCTCTGTTTTTTACCCTGAGCTTGGCTGTCCGGAATCCCCGTGCCCTCATGGCGAAGAGCTCGTCCACCCTCCTTTCGGGTTCATGCATCTCACCGGTAGAACAATATGCGGGAATGGGTTTAGCCATGCCACCGAGTATTTCATATACAGGCTTCCCCTGGCTCTTTCCGATGATATCCCAGCAGGCCGGCTCGATCCAGAAATTACGCCATCCCAGGGAGCCCGCCTGTTTCAGGAGACCCTGAACACTGTCGATATCTGTGGGATCGGCGCCGATCAGATAGCCCCCTATCAGGTCTCCCAGTCCCTGTCTCTCCGTTCCCATGGCGGTTCCTGCGGAATATCCCTCGATGCCTTCATCGGTGATGATTTTTATGAGGGTGAAGTTATTGTGGGTTTGCGGATAGCCGGGAATCCATGTAGGCCAGAAGGTGTGCTTAAGCGGTACGGACACATGGAAGAGTTCAATCGTTGATATCTTCATAAGAGCGTTCTCCTACTTTGCGGTGGGCAAATTATCGACCTGTTCATGATTTTAGATGCGTTTGTCCTCTCCGGGGGACACCTGGATATAGTCCTGAAACTTTCTAATCCCGATGAAACCCGTTGTCAAATGGTACAGCGCGAACAGCTCCATTGAAAAGGGTAAATAACCCAGATACCCCAGTATGGGCATTTCGAAAATGTGCAGGAAATCGAAGAATGGGATGCGGTAAATCCATTTCGGGAAGGAATAGACATTCCACATCTCCCAGAAGAAACCGCACACGATACATCCTGCCCATAGGGCGATTACCGGTCGCCAGTCACCATGAGCGATATACTGGAGTAGTGACCGGTTTCCGAGCCAGACGTTGAGGGGATCCAGCATGAAATACAGGGAAAGCCAGACGAAGGGAAAGAAATAGATGGGCCAGGCAAGGAGCAGAAACAGCATGACCACTCCGGCGATAAAGAGTGAAAGCAACACTGCCGGTGTCAGTGTGAGCGCGGGGCCGCGATTTATTTTTTTCATCCGGAGGAAAGTACCGGCCAGTTCCGCTGTTCCGAACACGGCGGGCATCACGGTGGAAAAGCTCAGTGAAGACAGCAGAAAATATTCAATGTCCGATATATGTTCTTCACCTACGTAATACCAGTTTTGCGTCCGCCAGTTGATCACTTCGAAAAGCCACCATGCCGGTACCGAGAGGAAAAAGAGGGCGATGTATGCCGCGGGACTGCGGGTAAGCATGGAATCTCCTTTTCTTTTGAAAACGAGCGCGTCCACGGTAAGACAGTACCCCAGCCACATGGGGAAAAACCCCCAGTGGGTGCGGGGTCCTGACAGTGTCCAGTTGAGTATCCAGAAGGTGACGGCCAGTCCTGCACCAAGCCAACCATGCCATGGCCACTTACGTGTATGTGGCACCGGTCCCGAGTTCATAGCGTATCCGTGTCTTCCGGTTATCAGAAGCACTTCTGAAAAGAAATGAATATTGTTGTGCAATATTCAGTTCAGTGACTTTTTGAAAACTTATAGAATGTCATCGGCCCTGTCAAGGAGTTTACCATTCTTGAGTATTTGTTGAAAAAATGAGAAAAATATAATAAAAAAAATGCCCTGAAAATATTATCACGTGGGAGGAGCCATCATGAAAGATAAATATGTAGGATGCGAAGGTGAAACTGATAAGAGAATAATCACTAAAAAGTTGCTGGATGGTGAAATTTCCGAGGAGAAACTGCAGAAATATCTTTCGGGTCTTCCCGACGTTTCCTCATGTGCGGATGAGGTCACCGTAGAGTGACATCGGGATCTGAAAATTTGTTGGTCGAAATGATTGACGATGCTGATTGATTCGCACGCGCACCTGGAAATGAGAGAGTTTGACCGCGACAGGGAGGCGGTCATCCGAAGGGCAGAATCTGCGGGGGTCGATTTGATCATTACGGTCGGTACGACCCTCGATGATTGTGGAAAGGCGATTTCCATTGCGGCGAAGTATAAAGCTGTTTATGCGGCGATTGGTATTCATCCTCATGAAGTCAAGAGCATAGGCCAGTCTACCTATGATGAACTGAAAGTAATGGCAAAGAGGGAAAAGGTTGTCGCCTTCGGAGAAATCGGTCTCGATTTCTTCCGCAATCTTTCTCCCCGTGATGTGCAGGTACGAAGGTTTGGCGAACAGTTGGAGCTGGCGTGGGAAATCGGGTTGCCGATCATCATCCACGATCGGGAAGCACACAGGGAAACCCTGGAAATGCTGAAATCGTGGAAGGGGGTGCAGGGGGGGGTTGTCCATTGTTTTTCCGGGGACGACAGGATGGCCAGGAAATGCCTCGATATGGGATTTCATATTTCCATTCCCGGTGCGGTCACGTTCGGAAAATCAGATACACTTCAGGGAGTGGTGAGAAACATTCCCCTGACCAGTCTTCTTCTGGAAACGGATGCGCCTTACCTGACCCCTCATCCCTTCCGGGGAAAGAGAAATGAACCGGCCTATATCATTCACACTGCTCAAAAAGTGGCAGAGATAAAAGGCCTTTCTTTTGACGAACTGGCATATGTAACCTCCCAAAATACCAAGAACGTCTTCAGAATTGCCTGAGGGATTCCGAATTGCATTGACGCGCTGCGTCATATTTCAAAAGCTTCTACCCCCGCCCCGGGCAGGTCAATACTCACTCCCGATATAAATTTCCTTTGTGGCAGTTATTTGATAGAATAATACCATTTACAATTCAGTAGAAGGTTAAGGCCTCCCCTTTCTAAAGGGGGGAATATGCGGAGGCTGTTTTCATCGTAAAGAGGGAATGTCCATGAAAAAGGTTGTCTTTGTCATCACTGGGGGTCAGATAGGGGATCCTGATTTTTTACGCGTAAAGATAGCCGAGCTGGACCCTGTGGAGATAATCTGTGCTGACGGTGGGGCAAGACATATGCATGCCCTTGGTCTGATACCCGGTGTGATTATAGGGGACATGGACTCCCTCAGTCGAGAGATCACCCGCTACTTTGAGGAGCGGGGGAGCCGGATACTCAGGTATCCGGAAAAAAAGGATGAGACGGACACCCAGCTGGCCTTGGAATATGCATTCGGAATGGAGCCTGAGAAGATTTATATATTCGGTGCCTTCGGCACCCGTATAGATCATGTGCTTGCCAACATATCGCTGCTGATTGCAGGTGAGAAGAAGGGCATACAGGTCCTGTTGGTTGATGAGTGGTGTGAGGTATTCCTCGTGACCGGGGAGCATATCATCGAGGGAGAAGAAGGACAGACCGTATCGCTTCTTCCCGTCTCCGGCATGGCTACGGGCATTCGCCTTGAGGGGTTCGAGTATCCCCTTGAAAACGGAGTGATGGAGATGGGGGTGCCCTATGGCATAAGCAATCGTTTGATTGCGTCCAGGGGTATCGTGAAAGTGGGTACCGGGCAGCTTTTGGTGATCAGGTATTTTAAAACGGGAAATCTTCCTTGAGGAGGATACATGAAGCCGGCAAGGGTCTTAACCATAGCGGGTTCTGATTCCAGCGGCGGAGCGGGAATTCAGGCGGACTTGAAAACGATCACCGTTTTGGGTGGAATGGGAATGAGTGTCGTTACTGCTCTCACGGCTCAGAACACGCACGGAGTGCTTGGTATTTATGAAGTTCCACCTTCATTCGTGGAAATGCAGTTCGACGCGGTTGTCGGTGATATTGGCGTGGATGCCGCCAAAACGGGGATGCTCATGACCACGGAAATTGCAAAGACGGTGGCGAGGAAGATCAGGCAGTATGATATTGACAAAGTAGTGGTTGATCCTGTGATGACGGCGAAGGGAGGCACGGCACTTTTCAGCGGCGAGGTCAGGGAGGTTCTCCTTGGTGAGCTGGTTCCTCTCGCCCTCCTGGTAACGCCCAATATCCCCGAAGCTGAGGGTATGGCAGGGATGGAAATTCATACCGTACAGGAAATGATGAAGGCGGCGGAATTTCTCGTCCGGTGCGGTGCCAGAAATGTGCTGTTGAAGGGAGGTCACCTGACTGGTGATGCGGTGGATATTCTTTATGACGGGGAAAGGTTCCATACGTTTTCCGCCGAGAGGATACGCACAAAGGAAATACACGGAACGGGATGCATTCTCTCCGCTGCCATTGCCACAGCTCTCGCTCAAGGGAAAAGTGTGTTCGAGGCAGTGAGAGAGGCGAAGCTCTATATCACAGAGGCAATCAAATCTATGTATGATGTCGGTACAGGCTATGGATTGATCAGCCATAAATTCCGTTGAA
>Ga0194112_10000341_pt1 | contig 67244 bp, 59 predicted proteins | sample TA2MahC400mmetaG_FD_146191 | JGI IMG/M metagenome (GOLD analysis project Ga0194112, IMG submission 146191) | Freshwater microbial communities from Lake Tanganyika, Tanzania - TA2015016 Mahale Deep Cast 400m | ecosystem: Environmental > Aquatic > Freshwater > Lake | place: Tanzania: Lake... | reverse complement strand
GCGGCGGACGTCCCCAGCGTGAACGTGGTCGGGTATGGCAAGGTTGTGATCGGACCTGGCAAGCTGGTCTTGGTGGCCACGACGTTCGAAACCTTCGGCGACTCCACCCTCAACGATCTGGTGGGCAACCAGCTCCCGAACGGCAGTGGGGCGTTCATATGGGACAGAGTATCGAAAACGTACAAGACCTCGACTTTGGGCCGCGGCGGGTGGTCAGGCACCAACGTGATTATTCGTGGCGATGCGTTCTGGCTCAAGAACACGGGTTCGACGACGAATGTGGTCACGTTGAAAGGAGAGGTGCCGTACTACTACAACGACTCGGCCACCACAACTGTTTCCCAAATCAGCGGTATTGATGCGGTGGCGTATGCTTATCCCGTAGATGCTTTCTGGACGAACACAGCTCTGGCGAAGGCCGCTGCCGTCAATGATGCGCTCTACATATGGAATGGTGGCAGCTACGACGTCTATACAAAGGGGCGTGCGGGATGGAGTACGCCGGCCGGGTTCAAGATAGCAGCGGGACGGGCCTTCTTCGTAAAGACTGCCGCGGCGATTGACTGGACAGAGGTTGCGCCGTACAATTTGGACTAGAAGCACAGAGGCTGCGGTTCTGAGGCATGTTGAGGGAGGAGAAACGATGAACAAGCGATTGATGCTGATCATGGTCGCCGTCGGGTTGATGTGCGTCGGAATGGCGCAGGCGAATGTGTACGTGCACTGGTACTCGTCATGGGGGTTCTACGCCGCGGATGGATCAACTCCTTTGCTGGGGAGTGACGGAAGCGGCCAGAAAACGCTTGCTCAGCTCATCTGGTCGGAAGACAACTACGCCGACGACGCCGATGTGGGCGGATTGACGACCGGCGACGATGTGTGGCTTGCAGACTTCACCGTACAGGAGGATTCGGCAGTCAACAATCCGGAGACATTCGACTACTACGCTCTGTTCACTGCTACGCCTGACCACAACGATGGTGGGGCGAGGCCGGATGGCGGATACATCTACGCGCGCATTTTCCAGGACGACACGCCGGCGGCGGGCGAATGGTACTTTGTGGGCGCTGTGGTTGCGGCAAATGATCTGAACCCCGGTGGTGAGCCGCCGGATCCGGCCCAACTCTACGATATCAACACGGATTCCGAGAACGGCAACGAGATTGACGAGGATTGGACGGGGTCCAATAACGGCCTGCTTGGCGAGCAGGTGATTCCCGAACCCGGGACAATCGGCCTGTTCGCGCTGGGAACCGCGCTCGTGGGTCTGCGTAAGCGGCGCAATAAGTAGACAGAGGCTCTTGCCGAACCTCCGGCGTCCAGATGGCTCGCGAGGACGCTTGCCCTCCATCCGTGGAGTGACATTTTATGGGGACCAATGGAGGGCGAGCGTCCTCGCGAGCCGCGGGGCGGTTTTTGCTCGAGCCTCAGACAGGCAAAAGCATCGGTTGATGAGCGCCCCTTCTTGAATAAAAGGAGGGGCGTTTCTTTCAGGCTTCCGGACGATCCGGCATGGTTCTTTTCTCCATCCTGTTCCTCGCCTCAGGCTTCGCCGCTCTGGTCTACGAAACGCTCTGGTTCCGCCATCTCGGCCTTATCTTCGGGAACACCGTTCAGGCGGCGTCAACCGTTCTGACCGCGTTCATGCTCGGGATCGCGATCGGTTCTCGGCTTGCGGCCGTTTTTGTTCCGAAGATGCGCCGGCCGCTGCGCGTCTTCGGCCTCGTGGTCATGGCGATCGGCGGTTATGCCCTGTGCGTGCCGTGGTTGCTGGGTCTGTTGCGGCCTCTCTACGGCGCCGTCTACGCGGCCGCCGGCAACCATGTGCCGCTGCTCACCGCCCTTCGATTCGGAACGGCCGTTGTGTTTCTTCTTCTGCCGACCGTTCTGATGGGCATGACCCTGCCTTTGCTAGCGCAGGGACTCCTGCGTCGGGCGGAGCGTTTCGGCGGCGGCCTCGGCCTCCTTTACGGTGTCAACACGCTGGGTTCCGTGCTGGGCGTTCTGCTCTCGGGATTTCTTCTTCTGCCCCGCCTGGGCCTGGCGCGCACGAATCTGCTGGCCGCGGCCGTGAGTCTGCTCGCCGGCGCCGCGGCTGTCGCGCTTTCGGCCGTCGCGCCCTTCCGGCATGCGCCGGGTGCGGCCGTGTCCGGCGCGGCGGCCGACGGCGGAGCCGCGGGTTCCCGGCGCCGGCTGGTTGTTTTCGCGGCCGCTTCCGGTTTCCTGGCGCTGGGGCTGGAGGTGGTGTGGTTTCGCGCGCTGATTCTCGTCTTCGGTTCCACCACGTATTCGTTCGCGGCCATGCTCGCGGTGTTTCTCTTTGGCCTCGCGCTCGGCGCGGCGTGCTTGAGCTGGCTTGGCGATCGCGCGCGCAACACCGCGGCGCTGTTCGCGATGGTCCAGTTCCTGGCGGGAATCTACACGCTGGCCTCGTTGTCCTGGTTCGCCGGCATGCAGGAGTTCGTGCTGGCGCAGTTGGCGCGGTACGGACTGCGCTGGGGCGTGCTTCTGGCCTCCAAGTTCGTCGTCACGCTGGCGTTTCTGCTCGTACCCACGCTGCTTTTCGGAATGGCGTTGCCTTTGCTGGCGGCCGGCGCGCGGCGGCTTGGGGCGACCGCGGCGGGCGCCGCGGGAAGGGTCTACGCGTGGAACACCGTCGGCGCGGCGGGGGGCGCTTTCGTGCTGGGTTTCGTGCTTTTGCCGCGGATCGGTATTTTCAACTGTCTGGTTCTGCTTGCCGTCGGGTCGGTTCTGCTCGCCGTGCTCGCGGCGGCGCTTGCGGAGACGCGCCGGCGCGCCCTTGCCATGGCGGGGACGGGGGCGGCTGTCTGCGCCGCGGTCGTCCTGTTGGCGTCGCCCCGCTGGGACGCGAAGGCGCTGGCGGCCGGTCCGTATTTCGCGCCGTGGAACTTCATCCGGGACGGGAAAATCATACTGCGGTCGAGATTGGCCTCGGAGCGGCTGCTCTTCTACAAGGAAGGCGCCACGGCCACGGTGTCAACCACGCTGGCCGCCGACGAGGAGATGTTCTTCTGCATGGACGGGAAAGTGGAGGCCGACACGAGCCCGCGCAGCATGACGCTGCAGCGGCTCATGGGCCACCTTCCCATGCTTCTGCACGCCAATCCCCGCCGCGCGGTTAATATCGGACTGGGCGCCGGCGTGACGCTCGGGGCGCTGGGCTGTTACCCCCTCGATCACTACGAGGTGGTCGAGATCGAGCCGGTGGTGAAGCACGTGGCGCGGCTGTGGGGCGGCCGGAACCACAACGTGCTCGACCGCCAGGATCTCAAGATCACGATCAACGACGGCCGCAACCACATGCTCGCCACGCGCGAAGTCTATGACGTGATTACGTCCGATCCCTTCGAGCCCGTCATGACCGGCGCGGCGGCGCTCTACACTGTGGAGCATTTCGAGATCTGCCGGAGGCGTCTGGCCGCCGGCGGCGTCATGGCGCAGTACCTGCCGCTCTACGAGCTGTCCGGCCGCGACTGCCTGACGATCATCCGTTCCTTTGTCCGCGCGTTTCCGCAGAGCCTGCTCTTCTTCACCGGGTTTGATACGATTCTGATCGGATTCCGCGACGGTATTCGTCTCGACCCCGGCGCGATGCGGGCGCGCATGGCGATACCGGCGGCGCAGGCGTCGCTCGCGGAGATCGGTTTCAAGGACCACGCGGCGATTCTCGGGCTGATGGTGACGGACATGTCCCAAGACCGCGCGTTGGCGGGGGCCGGTCCCCTGAACACGGACGACCGGCCGATCATCGAGTTTTCCGCGCCGCTCAGCGCGCTGCGGTACATGCCGGACCGTAATCAAGAACTCCTGCTTGAGCATTTCACGGCGTTCCCGGAGGGGTGGACGGCGGCGCTCGCGCCGGAGGATCTGGACAGCATGCGGCGGGGCCGAAGCGCGTTGCGCGACACCCTGCGCGCCGGTGTCCTGCGCGAGGAAGGCAAGGGCGAGGAATGCGTGGAGCTTTTGCTGCAGGCCGTGACGACGGCCCCGGAGAATCCCGTCATACGGACGGAGCTCGTCGCCACCGTGCTGTCATCGGCCGACAACCTGCGGCTCTCGGGGAAACTGGCGGACGCCTTCTTCCAATACCAGATTGCCGCCCACTACAGTCCTCGCGAGTTCTGGGCGTTGTACTATCTTGCGACGCTTGCGATGCGGGCCGGCAAAGCGGATGTCGCGCAGGTCTTCCTGGACCGGGCGCTGGCCGCCTATCCGCGATCGCCGATGATGATTGCCCTGCGCGGACGGTATCGTGGCACTCTAGGCGACATCGCCGGAGCCGTTGCGGATCTCAGACAAGCCATTGACAAGCTCCCGGAAAGACGCGATTTATGGGAGGACTACGCCCTGTTCCTTGCGGCCGCGGGTGACGCACGGGGTGCCGCGGCGGCGCGAGAGAAGGCTGGAGGGCTGCCGGAATGAAACGTCTGACTCTGATGGCATCGGTTCTCGCGGCAGCGGCCCTGGGCCAGGGCGCTCAACCCGACAGCGGGGAAGCGGTGAAGACACAGGACTCTGTTCTGGTCCTGTACGCTCCCGGCATCCCTGGCGATCTAGCGGCACGCATGGTGGCATGGGTCGAGCGTTGGTACGGCATCTCCGTCGAACAGCGCGAGGAGGCGGGGCTTTCGGAAGGACTTCCGGCGGACTTTCTCACCAGGAGGATACGCGGGGACGTGGCGAAAAAACGCTTGGTGCTGCTCATTGTCGACTCGCCACCCGCGGAGGGCGAGCCGGACAAGTCGATTCAAAGGCTGACGGCGACCGTGTCTGCCCTGAATCTCGCGACCCTTCGTGATGCGCGGCAACAGTCGGACCTTCAGCGACAGCTCTTCAACGAACGGGCCGAGAGGGAGGCCCTGCGTGCCGTTGCCGGTCTCCTCGCGCTGCCGGAGTGTCCGTTCCCCCGGTGTCCGCTTTCCGGCCACAGGGACCTAGCCGAGTTAGACGCGAAGGGGCGCGGGCTGTGTCCGCCCTGTTCCATATGTGCCGCCGAGCGCGTCAAGACGCTCGGATTGTCGGCTCAGGCCCGGGAGGCCGAGCGTTCGGACGTCAGCCCCGGCTCTCCGTGAGTTGCTCTACCTCCCTCGACGACAACTCACGCCACCGGCCTGGACACAGATTTCCCAGTTCCAACGGACCGACGCCGACACGCATCAGCCGCTCCACGCGCAGGCCGACATGTTCACACATGCGCCGGATTTGACGCTTGCGGCCCTCTTTGAGGACGAATTCGAGCACGAGGCCCGGCCCAATCACCCGCACGTCGGTCGGTCGCGTTCGATAGCCGTCGAGAACGAACGGCTGCCGGAGGCGCTGCAGCATCTCGTCGGTGACCACGCCGCGGGCCGTATCAACGTCTTCGCCGGTGGGGCGCGGGCGCCCCGAAACAGGCGCGTGCGGCTTGCCCTCCGAAGCGCTTCGCGCGAAGGAGGGCGCCCGCGCCCTACCTGTGCTGGGTGTGGAAGACGGGTAGGGCAGGGCCTCCGGCTTGCCCCGCCGAAGCTTCCCGGCGAAGGCGGGCCGCGCCGAATCCGGGCCGCGAGACTGTTCCGTTTCCGGCGGGTCCGGCGGCCCCGCCCTACCGCCCGGGAGCGCACTAACCGTGACGCGATACGTCTTCGCATGCTCAAACCGCGGATGACTCAGGCGGTGCACCAGCTCGCCGTCATTGGACATCAGCAGCAGCCCTTCGCTGTCCTTGTCCAGCCTTCCTATGGGAACGAGCCCTTCTCGCGGCCGCGCGGCATCGGGTGGCCCGCGACCTCCGGGCGCGGGCAAAGGCAATTCAGGCGCTGCTTCTTGGCCGCCCGCGCCCGGAGGTCGCGGGCCACCATGGGTCGGTCGCGGGCCACCATGGGTCGGTCGCGGGCCACCATGGGTCGGTCGCGGGCCGCCCGGGGACGACTGCCTGCTCGCCAGATTGCGGGTAGGATGCAGACCCTCCGGCAGCAGCTCATACACCGTCCGCCCTTGTTTCGCCGATGCGCTGCAGATGTAGCCGCGCGGCTTGTAAAGCATGATCGTGCGCCGTTTCGGCGCGGCCGCCAGGGGCGTGCCGTCAACCGTTACCGCGTCGCGATCCGGATCCACGCGCGTGCCGGGCCGCGTGACGACTTCTCCGTTCACGGTTACGCGGCCGGCCGCCATGAGGGCTTCACAGGCCCGGCGCGATGCCACGCCGCGCTCGGCGAGATACTTCTGCAGACGAATGGCGCGTGAACTCATCGACGTTTGGTGATTCTCTCGCCAAGACGCCAGGCTCGCCAAGACGATTCTGTTGTCCGCCAACGAATACCGTTGTCAAGCCATCCCCGCTTCGCTATATGGGACACCAGATGATCGCTTCGGATACCAACAAGCGGCCTGACCTGATCATCGGCGCGCTGCTGGGTCTTGTTGCGCTGGCGGCCTATGCGGCGACGCTTTGTCCGGGGGCGTATCCGGGTCTTTCCGCCTACCAGATCGCGGCGCATACCGGGCTCTTCTACCAGGGGACCGCCTATCGTTTTCTGTATACCCTTGCGGCGCGCGCGGTTGACGCCCTCCCGTTCGGCGGCCTGGCGGCGCGTCTCAATGTCTTCAGCGCGCTGTGCGGCGCCGCGTCCGTTGTATTTCTATACGGCCTGGTCTCCGGCACGGTGCGGCGGGTGGCGCGTCTGGATGACCCGCAACGCCCACGCGCGGCGCTGGCCGGCCGGATTGCCGGCGTTGGAGCCGGACTGTACCTGGCTTTCAGCATACCGTTCTGGATCGCCTCCAACCGCGCGGGCGTGGCCGCGTTCGACACGCTGCTGCTGCTGGCGGTGACGGCGATCTTCTACCGCTATGTAAGCGGCGGTCCGGGCTGGCTGGCGCCGGTGTTTGGGCTGGCCTGCGGGATCGGCGTTACGGAGTCGGCGACGCTGATCGTTTTCGCGCCGCTTTTCGGCCCGGCGCTGCTTTTCGCGATGTGGCGGCGCGGCGAGGCCACGCCGGCGCGCATCATTGCGCTGGTTGTGTCGACGCTGGCCGGGCTGTGCCTCTATCTCGTGGCGGCCTGGGATTTCCACGGCTCGCCGGGTTACGTGGCGCGCGAGTACACGGGCTTCTTCAAGGTCGTCTGGTTCATATGGCGCGAGGAATACCTGCTCATCACGCGCGGGCTGCCGCGCGTGGGCTGGCTGGTGGTGCTGTTCGTGGGAGTCGTGCCCGGGCTGGTGGCGGCGCTCGTGGCGCGGCGGGCGCTTAACGACGAGCGCGATCTGACCTACTACGCGCTGCACGTGTTGCTGACGGCGATCGCGGTTCTGGTGCTGCTCAACCACCGTATGGCGCCGTGGGCCATGCTGGGCGAGGAACGGTTCCTGGTGACGCCCTACGTGCTCGGCGCGGCCCTGTTCGGATATCTCCTCGCCTACTGGCTCTTTCTGCCGGGGACATGGTGGCCGGACCCTGAGCGCCGTTCGGCGCGCCGGTTGAGCCGTCACCTGGGCTGGGTCTTCGTGGCGCCCGCGCTGGCGCTGGCGTGCCTGGCGGCGTTCCGCAATCTGGCGCGGGCCGACGCGCGGCCCGGCGGCGTGGCGGACGCGTATGCCCGTCGCATTCTGGACCGCAGCGCCGGGGTGGAATGGATCGTCAGCGACGGAGCGCTGGACATGCACCTGCTGATCCTGGCGCGGGACCGGGGCCGCGCGCCGCGGCTGGTGAACGTCGGCGCCGGGAACAGCGAGCTGTACATGAACTACCTGCGCATGCAGCTTGCGGATGAGCCGGACCTGCGGAGCGCCGCGTCCGTGAGCATGGTGGCTCTGCTGCGCCGGTGGTTCGATACGAAGCCGGACGTGGACCGGTCCGTGGCCGTGATCTGGCCGGCGGATCTGTGGATGGCCGCCGGCTGCAGCATGCTTCCGGAGGGCGTGGTATTCCTGGGAACGCGCCGGCCGGAAGATGTCGATGCGGACGCGCTGATGGGCCGCAATGCGGCGATCTGGGACGAACTCGTTCCGGCGCTGAGGCGCGCCTCGGCGGAAGGGTCGCCGATCGCGAAGCTTGCGTCCTTCCTGCTGACGCGGCTCAGCCTGGGGGCCAACAACCTGGGCGTATTCATGGAAGACATCGGGCGCAAAGACGAGGCCTATGCGGCGTACGCCAGGGCGCGGGAGATCAATCCCGAAAACGTGAGCGCGCTGCTCAACCTCAACGGCATGCTCAACGGCGGGTATCAGCCGGCCGACGCGGACAAGATCCGGGAAGCCACGCGCGATTTCGTGGCCGATTTGAAGGGCAAGTATCGCGTCTGGGCCCTCTCGCGGCACGACGGCTATGTCCGGATGGCGCAGGCCTACGCCGACCTGGGCATGACCTGGGCTCTGTCCGGCCGCCCGGGCCTGGCCGTTTCCGGGATCAGGAAAGCCATGGAACTGGCGCCCGAGGCCGGACGCAACCGCCTCGCGCAAACGCTGGCCGAGATGTATCTGCGGATGGGCGAGACCGTCCGCAGCGGAGACATGTACCGCGAGATGCTGGCCGCCAACCCGAAAGACGGGGAGGCGCTGCTCGGGCTGTACCGCGTCCGGACGCTCGAAGGCAACATTGAAGCCGCCCGAGAGCTGCTCGAACAGGCCGAGAAAGCCGGGATATCCAAGACGCGCGTTTCGCTGGAATACGCCCTGCTGCATCTGCGGTCCGGAGACCTGGACCAGGCCCGCATCGTGCTCCAGGAGCTGGTTGACCTGCAGCCGCGCATGACGGAGGCGTGGGAGCTTCTTACCGACGTGATCGCGCTGCAGCGGGACGCCGACGGGCTCGCGGAGGCGATTGAGAAGATGGAGAAGGGCGGCGGCTCCGATCGCGTGATATACTTTGCGCGGGCCCGTCTGAGCGCGCTGCAGGGCGATCTCGTTGCCGCGTTGGACAACGCGGAGCGGGCCCTTCGGATCTTCCCACGCGATCCGCGCGTGCTGGAATTTCTGATGCAGGCCGCCATGGCGCTGGGCCGTTATGACGATGCGACCCAGCACGCGCGCGTCATGCTGGAAATCGCCCCGGCCAACGGCATGGGCAACTACGTGCTGGGATCCGCGTATCTTCTGAAGAACGAATTCGTCCTGGCGGAGCAGTTCCTGCGGCGCGCTCTGGCCGTGCGGGAGACCGCCGAAGTGCTCAACAATCTGGCCTGGATCGTGCAGGAGCGCGGCGACTGCGCGGAGGGCGAGGAGCTGGTCCGGCGCGCGCTTGCGCTCGACGCGAATACGCCGGGCGCATGGGACACGCTGGGCGTCGTCCTGATGAAGCTGGGCCGGCCTGACGAGGCGGAGGAGGCCATGGAGCGCGCGGTCGGGCAATCGCAAGACGAACTGCCCGCGATGCTGCATCTCGCCGAGGTGCGCGTGCGCCTTGGCAAGCTGGATGGCGCCGCAGACCTGCTCGATGTGCTGGAGCGGAGGCGTCGCGAGCTGCCGCAGCGGGAGCAAGACCGGCTGGACGATGTGCGTCGCATGTATCGTCGGGCACGGGAGCGGCAGTGAAGAGGCGGCGCGGAAGCTTCACTATGGGGGACCCACCCCGGCCCCGCCCTGTGGGCGGGGCCACCCCTCCGCAGGAGGGGATCTTGGGAAAGCGATCGCATCGACAATGACAGATCCCCTCCTGGGAGGGGTGCCCGCGCGCAAGCGCGGGCGGGGTGGGTTCTCCCCTCCCAAGAGGGGTGTCCCCGCCTCCGGCGGGGGCGGGGTGGGTTGGCGTCGCCCGCGGAACGACCGTTGAGGTGAGGGCGTCGACCTGAGCACGATACGCCATGACCTATGACGAAGCCCTGGCGCGCCTGAAGGCCCACGGCCAGGAAGGAGCGCTCCGGTTCTGGAACAAGCTCGACGCCGAAGGGCGTCGAAGGCTGCTGGCCCAGATCGGGCGCATTGACCTGGATAACGTGAGTCGTCTGGCGCGCCTCCTGACGCCGAGAGGCTCCGCCGGACCGGCGCACGCCGATATAGCGCCCGCGACGGTGCTGCCGGGCTTGGAGCTTGCGGACGCCGCCAACGTGCGCGCGGGCCGGGATGCGCTCCGCGCCGGACGCGTGGGCGTTCTGCTGGTGGCGGGGGGGCAGGGATCGCGCCTGGGCTTCGAAGGGCCCAAGGGCATGTTTCCGCTGGCGCCGATCACGGGCGCGACGCTTTTCGAGATACACGCGCGGAAGATCCTGGCGTTGCAGCGCGCGTACGGCGCCGACCTGCCGCTCTACGTGATGACCAGCCGCGCGAACGACGCCGCGACCAGGGATTTCTTCGAGCGGCACGGCCGCTTCGGCCTGCCGGCCGGCGCCGTGCGTTTCTTCGTGCAGGGGATGTGGCCCGCGTTGACCGCGGACGGACAGCTCCTGCTCGACGCGCCGGACCACGTGTTCGAGAGTCCCGACGGTCACGGCGGAATTCTCGACGCCCTTGAAGCCGACGGTTCATTTGACGACATGTCCCGGCGCGGGGTGGAGTTCCTTTTCTATTTCCAGGTGGACAACCCGCTTGTTGAGATTGCCGATCCCGGTTTCATCGGTCTGCATCGTCGGCGGGAAGCGGACGCCTCGGTGAAGGTATGCGCCAAGAAGCATCCGGCCGAAGGCCTCGGCGTCGCGGTCGAACGCGGCGGGCGCAACGCCATCGTCGAATACTCGGAGCTGACGGACGCGCAGAAGGAGGCGACCGGCTCCGGGGGTCGGCTCCTCTTCCTTTACGGCAGCGTGGCAATTCACGTCTTCTCCCTGGACTTTCTCCGCCAGGAGTGCGCGCGGCGCCTGCCCGTTCACATTGCGCACAAGAAGGTGCCGTACTGCGATGCCGGCGGGCAGACGGTGGCTCCGGACCGCCCGAACGCCTTCAAGTTCGAGAAGTTCATCTTCGACGTCCTCCCCGACGCCGAACGTGTCGTCAACGTGGAATTCGCCCGGGAAGAGGAGTTTTCGCCCGTCAAGAATGCCCGGGGGGACGACTCCCCCGACACGGCCCGGCGCGACATGATGCGCAAGCAGGCGCGGCGGCTGGAGCAGTGCGGCGTGACCGTGCCGCGGGACGCGCAGGGCCTGCCGCGGCACAGGATTGAGATTGACCCGTGCTTTGCGCCGGGTCCGGCCGATTTGCGGGGCAAGGTGAAGCCGGGCATGCGGGTGGAGGGGGACCTGCTTCTGGCGTGAGAGGGCGGAGCCGCCGGCTTGCCCGCCGAAGCGCCTCGCGCGAAGGAGGGCGCCCGCGCCCTACCGTAATTGGCGGGCGAGACGGTAGGGCGGGGCGTCTCGCCCCGCCGGAAGCAGGAGAGGAGAACGCGAATGAGCAAGGCGTTGATCATCGGGGCGGGGGGCGTCGGATCGGTGGTGACCCAGAAATGCGCTTCGGCGCCGGAGGCGTTTGCGGAGATCATGCTGGCCAGCCGCACCCTGGACAAGTGCGAGAAGATCAAGGCGCTCACGGGAAGGCCGATCCGAACGGCCCGCGTGGACGCCGACCGCAGTGCCGAAGTAGTCGCGCTCATCCGCGATTTCGCGCCTGACGTGGTGATCAACGTGGCGCTGCCCTACCAGGACCTTGCCATCATGGACGCGTGCCTGGAGACGGGCGTCGACTACCTGGACACGGCCAACTACGAGCCGCCGGACGAAGCGAAGTTCTGTTACAAGTGGCAGTGGGACTACCACGAACGCTTCAGGAAGCGGGGGGTCATGGCCGTGCTGGGCTGCGGCTTCGACCCGGGCGTAACCAACATCTTCTGCGCCCACGCGCTGAAGCACCACTTCGACGCCATCCGCACCATCGACATACGCGACTGCAACGCGGGCGACCACGGCCGCGCCTTCGCGACGAACTTCAACCCGGAGATCAACATCCGCGAGATCACGCAGCGCGGCAAGTACTGGGAGCGCGGCCGGTGGCGCGAGACGGATCCGCTCGCCGTGCACGAGACGTTCGACTTCCCGGAGGTCGGCCCCAAGGAGGCCTATCTGCTCTACCACGAGGAGCTCGAATCGCTCGTGAAGCATATTCCCGGCCTGGAGCGCATCCGGTTCTGGATGACTTTCGGCCAGCAGTACCTGACGCACCTGCGCGTTCTGGAAAACGTGGGCATGACGCGCATCGATCCGGTCCGCTTCGAGGGGCACGACATCGTGCCCATCAAGTTCCTCAAGGCGCTGCTGCCCGACCCGGCCTCGCTGGCCGCCGGCTACAAAGGCAAGACCTGCATCGGCTGCTGGATCGAGGGCGTCAAGGACGGGCGTCCGCGCGCATATTCGGTCTACAACGTGTGCGACCACGCGGCCTGCTACCGCGAGGTGGGCGCGCAGGCGATTTCCTACACCACGGGGGTGCCCGCCATGATCGGCGCGCTGCTGATGGTCACGGGGGCCTGGCGCGGAGCGGGCGTATTCAACGTGGAGCAGCTCGACCCCGATCCGTTCATGGAAAAGCTGCCGGTCTACGGTCTGCCCTGGCGGGAGCGGGTGTCGTGAACCCGGACTGGCGTCAGGTGCCCACGCCGTGCTACGTTCTGGACGAAGCGGCGCTGGAGCGCAACCTGCGGCGCCTGGCGGACGTCCAGGAGCGCGCCGGCTGCCGGATCCTGCTCGCGCTCAAGGGGTTCGCGTTCTTCCCCGTGTTTCCGCTGGCGCGGCGCTACCTGGCGGGGGCGACGGCGAGCTCGCTGCACGAAACCCGGCTGGCGGCGGAGGAGTTCGGCGGCGAAGTGCATGTCTGCGCGCCGGCCTACGCCGATGACGAATTTCCGGAGCTGCTGGCGCGCGCCGACCACATCGTGTTCAACTCGTTCGCGCAGTGGCGCCGCTTCAAGCCGCGCGTGGCGGAGGCCGGCCGCCCGGTGGCTTGCGGCATTCGCGTCAACCCCGAGCACTCCGAGGTGCGCACCGCGGCCTACGACCCCTGCCGTCCGGGCTCGCGCCTGGGGGTTACGCGCGCGGCGTTCGACGCGCGCGGCCTCGACGGCATCGACGGACTGCACTTCCACGCGTTGTGCGAGCTGAACGCCGACGCCTTGGAGCGCGTTCTGGCCGCGTTCGAGAGCCGGTTCGGCGAATTCCTGTCGCGCATGGCGTGGGTGAATTTCGGGGGCGGGCATCTCATCACGCGCGAGGACTACGACGTGGACCGTCTCTGCCGGATCGTGGCGGATTTCCGCGCGCGGCACGGCGTCACGGTCTACCTGGAGCCGGGCGAGGCGGTGGCGCTCAACGCGGGGGTGCTGGTGGCGCGCGTGCTGGACATCGTGCGGAACGAGAAGTCCATCGCCATCCTCGACACCTCCGCCGCCGCGCACATGCCCGACGTGCTGGAGATGCCCTATCGGCCGGCGGTGGCCGGCGCGGGCGCGCCCGGCGAGTTCGCCCACACCTACGAGCTGGCGGGCGTGACTTGTCTGGCGGGCGACGTCATCGGGGAGTATTCCTTCCGGGAACCGCTCGAGGTCGGTGCGCGGCTGGTCTTCATGGACATGGCGCACTACACCGTGGTGAAGAACAACACCTTCAACGGGGTGCGGCTTCCGTCGCTGGCCGTGTGGAGCCCCGGGAAGGGCGAGCTTCGGGTCGTGCGCGAGTTCGGCTACGAGGATTTCAAAGCGCGGCTCGGACCGGCGGGGTAGCCTGCCGAGGAAAGAGAGGCGCGCGCGGCTTGCCCTCCGAAGCGCATGGCGCGAAGGAGGGCGCCCGCGCCCTGCCGTTGTGTGCCGAAGGCGGCGGGTAGGGCGGGGCCGCCTGGAGATCGTGGCGCGGAGGTCACTCGTGCGCCTTCTTCGCCACGACGATCCGGAAGCCGATCGTATCGTAGCGGGCTTCAGGGCGGTCGACTCCGCGCCATTCCACGCGCAGCGCGGTCTCGCCGTCGAAATCCCAGCACCCGCCGCGCCGGCTCCTGGCCGGGTCGGCCGCGTCGAAGCGGTCCGCGCACCACTCCCACACGTTGCCGCCCACGCCGTAAAGGCCCCATTCGTTGGCGCCGCTGCGGCTGACGGGGCAGGATACGGCGAAGCCGTCATTGTAATCGGCGAATCCGCGCCAGCCCGGAAGCGCGCGCGCGGAAAAGTCCGAATAGTTGCCGTAGGCGGGCGGCATGGCATCCCCCCAGGGATACTTGCGTTCGGTGCCGCAACGCGCGAACGCCGTCCACTCGCGGTCGGTGGGCAGACGGTACGCGCTGTGCAGCGGGATGCGGTCGCCGCAGAACTTGTTCAGCCAGGCGCAGTAATCCGCGGCGTCGTTCCAGCTGACGTTGACGACCGGCTGGTCGTCGCCGTCAAGCGAGTGCCGTTCGAAGAACAGGCTGCGGTGCCGCGGGCGGAAGCAGCGATACTGGCCGTTGGTGACCTCGTATTCTCCGACCCATATGCCGAGGGGTTCGATCCAGACGAAGACAAGCTCTTCGTCGATCCCGATGGGCACCCGCAGGATCTTGCCGAAGGCGGGCCTGGCGTGCGTGGGCGCCGTCAGCGGCACGTCCCCGGCCGCCGGCGCGGCTTCGGCGCCGCCCGGGTCCGCGGTCCCCGAGCGGTCGGCGGCGTCGGCCGCCGCCGCGGCGCCGTTCTCCGCGGCGATGGTCCTGAGCAGCGCCTGGTATTCCGAGACTGTCGCAACGATGTTCTCGGGGGGGGCGGAGTCCTGCGCGTCTTCCGCGGGCGCCGCCGCGGGCGGGGTTCCGGCCGCGGCCGTTTCGCGGTCGACCGTCGCGGCCGCGAGCAGAACGGCGGCTTCATTGCGGCCGTGTTCCACGGCCCAGTGCAGGGGGGTGAGACCGGCGGCGGTGGGCGCGGCGTGGTCGGCGCCGGCGGCCAGCAGCAGCGCGAGCACGTTGGTGGCGTTGCGCGCGGCGGCCCAGTGCAGGGGCGTGATGCCCTGCGCGGCGCGCGCGCCGGCGTCGGCGCCGGCGCCGATGAGCAGGCGCGCCGCATCCGCGGCGTCGCGGCTGGCGGCCCAGTGCAGGGGCGTGAAGCCGCCGGCCGTCCGCGCGTTCAGGGCGGCGCCGTTTTCGATCAGCGTCGCGGCGGCCGCGCGGCGGTTGAGGCCGGCGGCGACGTGCAGGGGCGTAATGCCGGGCCCGGCCGAAGCGTTGACCGCGCCGGGTCCCGCGGATGCAAGCGCGGCCGCGATGCCGCGCGGGTCGTTGGCCCGGGCGGCGTCGTGAATCGCGGCCGCGCGCGCGGAGCGACCCGGGACAAGGAGGGCGCCGGCCATGGCGGCGCTCAAGGCGACACGCAGGCCTTCCGTTTTCATGCCGACAAACCCGCGCGCAGGGCCCGGATGTTCAGATTGGTGCTTGCGGCCGCCTTGGCGGCCAGGTGCGCCCGTATGCCGGCCTCCAGGGCCGCGGCCGGAACAACGGGTTTGCGCGCGATGTAAGCGCCAAGCATGATGAAATTGGCGGCGCGCGTGTCTCCCAGGCGATCGGCCAGCTCCGTGGCCGCGACCGACACGGTAGACGGGTCGTCAACGGCCGGGCACAGCGAGCCGTTCAGGATGACCAGGCAGTTGCGCGCGCGGCGCGCGAGGTATTTCCGCGCGCTTTCCTCGTTCATCAGCAGCATGGAGTCGAACTCGTCGGATACGGGAGAGGAGATCGGATCGGACGAAAGCACAATCTCGCAGTTGGAGGCGCCGCCGCGCACCTCCGCGCCGTAGGCGGGGAAGAAGGTTACATGCGGGACCTCGTCCACGGCGACGCCGGCCAGAATGCGGCCGACCAGGAGAATGCCCTGTCCCCCGGAGCCGGCGATGACGAGACGCTCAAGCATCGACGATCAGGCCTCCTTTCCGGAAGGCGCGCACGGGGAAGGTTGCGGACAAGGGCCCGCGCACGAATTCCAGGGCTTCGACCGGCGAAAGACGCTGGTAGACGGGACAGGGCGAGAGCACCTCCACGAAGCCGTAGGCGTTGTGTTCGGTCTGCGCCCGGAAGGCCTCCAGGATGGCGCGCCCGGCCCGGCGCACGCCGGCGGGTCCGTCGAGCGCAACGCGCTCGATGTGGTAAGGCCGGTCAAGCGTGTTGAGCAATTCGCACATGCGCACCGGCGGACCCATGGTTGCCGCGTCGCGTCCCTCGGGCGAGGTGGCCGTGCGCTGACCAAGCAGCGAGGTGGGCGCCATCTGGCCGCCGGTCATGCCGTAGACGGCGTTGTTGATGAAGATCACCGTAATGGCCTCGCCGCGGTTGGCGGCGTGGACGGTCTCGGCCATGCCGATCGCGGCCAGGTCGCCGTCGCCCTGGTAGGAAAAGACCACGCGGTCCGGCAGGACGCGCTTGATGCCCGTGGCCACGGCGGGCGTGCGCCCGTGGGCGGCTTCGGTTACGTCGAAATTCATGTAGAAATAGGCCAGCACGGCGCAGCCTACGGGGGCCACGCCGATCGTGCGTTCGCGCACGCCGAGCTTGTCGAGGGCCTCGGCGACAAGGCGATGGGTGGTGCCGTGACCGCAGCCGGGGCAGTAATGCGTATGCGCGTCCTGCAACGCTTCGGGGCGATCGAATACGACGCGGGTGCTCATGGCTTGTTACGGATTCCGGAAAGGGCCAGCAGAACGTCCTTCTCGGTGGGCACGATTCCGCCCATGCGCCCTTCAAAATGAACGGGCACGCGCCCCTCGACCGCGAGGCGCACGTCTTCCAGCATCTGTCCGCTGCTCATTTCGACGACCAGCACGCCGCTCACGCGCCCGGCGAGCTCGGCCAGGCGCGCGGAGGGGAAAGGCCAGAGCGTCACCGGGCGCAGGAGCCCGACCCGCAGGCCGTTTGCGGCGGCGGCGCTTGCCGCGCCGGCGGCGATGCGGGCGCTGGTGCCGTAGGCGACGATCAGCAGGTCGCAATCGTCCGTGGCCTGCTCCTCCCAGCGGACTTCGTTGGCAATGATGCGACGGTACATGGCCTGCAGCCTGATGTTGACCTGTTCGAGATCGGTTTCGGCGAGATACAGCGACCGGATCATGTTGGGGGCGCGGCCGGCGGCGCCCGTCAACGCCCAGGGCTTCGGCGGAACCGGCGGCGGCGGACCTTCGTAGAGCGTCACCGGTTCCATCATCTGGCCGAGCCGTCCGTCCGCCAGAAGCAGCACGGGAGTGCGGTAGCGATCCGCGAGGTCGAAAGCCAGGACCGCCAGGTCGTGCATTTCCTGCACCGACCACGGCGCCAGCACAACCTGGTGATAGTCCCCGTGCCCTCCGCCTTTGACCGCCTGGAAGTAGTCGGCTTGCGCCGGCGCGATATTGCCCAGCCCGGGACCGCCGCGCTGGATATTGGCGATGACGGCAGGCAGTTCGGCGCCCGCCAGGTAGGAGATACCCTCCTGCTTGAGGCTGATGCCGGGCGAGGAGGAGCTGGTCATGGCCCGCTTGCCGGCCACGGCGGTTCCGAAGACCATGTTGATCGCGGCGATTTCGCTTTCGGCCTGGATGAACACGCGCCCGCGCGCCGGCATGTGCCGGGCCATGTAGGCCGTGAACTCGTTCTGCGGGGTGATGGGGTAGCCGTAGTAGGCGTCGCACCCGGCGCGGATGGCGCCTTCAGCCATGGCCTCGTTGCCCGTCATGAGCACGCGCGGCGCTGCCCGGCCCACGGTCATCGGTCATCCTCCTCCGCGTCAATCCGGATGGCCGTGTCGGGGCATATTACGGCGCAGCGGGCACAGCCGGTGCAGGCCTCGGCTTTGACGACTTCCGGAAAATGCTGACCGCGCGCGTTGAGCTTCCCGCACATGGCCAGCACCTTCTCGGGGCAGACGGAAATGCAGAGCTCACAACCCTTACAGCGTTCCGAGTCAATGCGTACGGCAAACTTCATCGCAACCTCTCAGGATACCTTGCCAGGGGCGGTTTTCAAAACAAAAAGCGGGGAACGGCCCTGACGCCGGGCCGGTGAAACAGGGGAGGGCGGTGTCCGCGGCGCGGGTGACCGGTTTCGACGGCCGGGACGCGGCGCGGTGCAAACGAAAGACGCGCGGCAGGCTGTTACGGCAGCCGCTTCACCGCGCCTCGAGGCTCGCGCGCGGCACCCAGCCGCGATTGCCCCGGGACTCGATCTTGGCCCAGTCGCCGGACGTTTCGACGAGCCGCACGGCCGTGCCGGCGGAGAGCTCGAACCCGGCGACGGACGCGTGCGCCGGCGCGAAGCGGGCGGTGGCGTCGCGCGCCATGACGGCGTTCCGCGGCGGGGCGAGCAGGGCGCGCAGGCCCGCGCGGAAAGGCGCGAACAGCGCCGCCGCCGCAAGCAGGGCCGCAAGCGCCGCGGCGCGCTTGCGTGCGGCCCGCACGGCCGCCGCGAACGCGGCGCCCGCGGCGAGGATCCAATAGGCGACGGCGGCCAGCGCCATGCGGGCGGCGTAACCCAGGGACGCGGTCCGTCCCGGCCGCCTTGCGTCGCCGACGCCCGCTTGCTCCGCCGGGCGGTAGCGCGCGAAGGCCGCGCCCTCGCGTTTCGGCGCGTAGGTCAGGGGGAAGGGTCCCTGGCTGAGGTTGACGTACGCGCCGGACAGCGGCTCGAAAAACGACAAACGCACCGCCGGCACCGCCGCGGCGTTGGTGCCCTGCGGCACGATGACCTGCTCATAGACCAGCCTGTTCTCCTCCCGGGAGACGAGTGACGGCTCGTAGATCTTGAAGAGGCCGGGCGCGTCAGCAACAACGGCGGGCGCACGCTCCGGAAAATGCCCCGTGCCCGAGACCGTGATTCGCGCGGTCACCAGGTCGCCCAGAACAATCTCGGCCGGCGTCACGCCGGCCTCCAGGCGGAATGTGCCGACCGCGCCCGAGAAATCGTCGGGCCTTCCCTCGGCGGGCAGTTCGCGCACGTTCAGGCGCAGCGGCGTCACGGGCACTTCGTAGGCGCGGCCCGGCATGAAGGACTCCACGATCAGCGTCGGGGCTGCCTCGACGGGGCCCGCCGCGGGCGCCCGGGCGGCGGTCCGGAAGCGTCGCACATCCACCGCGCGGCCATCCTCGATACGGCGTTCGGCCCGCAGTTCGCGGAATTGGTCGAAGGTCAGCACGCCGGGAGGAGGCAGGGACGTCAGCTTGAAGCTGGGGCGGATCGGCGCGCCGCCGGCGCGAACCTCCAGAACCACGCTGAAATGTTCGTTGACGTAGATATCCGCGCGTTCCGCCGTGAGTTCCGCCGCAACCAGCGGCGCGGGGAACTGGGCGCGCGTCGCGGCCGGCGTGAAGAGGAGGACGAAGCCGGAGAAAAGGGCGAGGGAGAAAAGACCCACCCCGCCGCCGCCTGCGCGGCGGCACCCCTCCGAGGAGGGGATCTGAGAGAGGCAGGTAACAGGACAATCCCCTCCCGGGAGGGGTGCCCCCGCTGGAAGCGGGGGCGGGGTGGGTTCCCCTCCCGGGAGGGGTGCCCCCGCCCACCGGGCGGGGCCGGGGTGGGTTCCGGAATCGCAGCGACCCGCCCCGGACGAAGAGAAGGCGCGCGTATTCATGGCTTCGATGCGACCTCCTCCCCGGCTCCCGCGCCCGCTTTCGGCGCGGCCTCCGCCTCGTCCGCCACGGCCACCGGGTTCAGGCGCTCGCTGCGCTCCTGGTGCAGCGTGGCAAGCGCGCTGCTGCCGAAGACGATGAGGACCGCCAGGGCCGTCGTCAGCAGGGGCGCGGCGATGCGCGCCCGCCCGAATGCCCGGGCCAGCAGAGCGGGCCAGACCGCCGCGAACGCCAGGACAGCGATGGCGATGCGCGTGGAGATGCCCAGGTCGTAGTGCCAGAAGAGCAGGCCGCGATACCAGGGCAGCGCGGCGTCGTCGCTGCCGTCGCGCGCCGCAATCGCCAGCAGCATGTTGCGTTTGATCTCGTCGTTGCTCCCGCAATACCGTTCCGCCCGCAGCAGCAGGGCGACGGCTTCGTCATAGCGCCGGGCGCGCAGCATGGCCGTGCCGCAGTTGTAGAAGAGCGGCCCGTTCCTGACGCCGTCCGCCGCCAGTTCGCGGTACTTGCGCGCGGCGGCGAGCGCTTCCTCCGGCGTGGCCGCGGCCGCCAGGGCGGCGTTGGCTTCGTTCCACCTGAAACGCCGTTCGGTTTCGCCGAGGCCGGAGGCGTTGCGGGTCAGCAGCGCAAGCACGAGCAGCGCGGGGGCCGCGGTTGCGCGCGCGGAGCGCCGGCGGCGGACGCCGAGCGCTTTATCCAGCCGGCGCAGCGTCCGGTCGGCCAACGCGGTCTCGTCGCGCGCCGCGTAGGAAGCTTCCGCGCGCGCCGCGTACGCGGCCTCGAAACCGCGCCGGTGTAGGCGCTCGAATTCCGCGACGATTTCGGCGGGCGCGCCGCGCTGCCGCAGAAGCTCGACGGCGTCGGCCGGCGTCATGCCTTCGCCCCGCACGTCGAAGCGGCGCGCGAGGTAGCCGGACACGGCCCGGCAGACGAGCCGGGCGGCCGCATGCGGATCGTCGCCGCCGGCCGCGCCGGCCTCGCGCAGCGCGTCCAGCGCCGCGCCCAGCGCTCCGCCGCGCCGCCGGCGCGCGCGGAAGGCCGCGAGCGGCGCGCGGAGCGCGCGCCAGGCCAGCCCCAGGAAATACGCGATCGGGCTCAGCAGGCACACGGTTCGCTGCCAGGCGCGCAGACCCAGGGCGACCGGGACGGCCCCCTCCGGGCTGACGTCAAGCGGAGCCATTACGCGCGGCGCCGCCGCCGCTTCGCGCCCGGGGCCGTTGGTGCCCGCGGCTATGACCATCTCGTAGCCCACCTGCGCCGTCTCGTTCACGCGCAGCGGAACGGGTCTTGTCAGCACCGTCTCGTAGGCGCGGCGCTCGGAATTGTAGTAGGAAAGCGCGACGGGCGGCAGCTCGATGGTGCCCGGCGTGACGGGCCGGACCGTGTAAGTGAATTCCTTGGCCCCGTCGCGCGACGCCGTCTGCACGGTGCCGTCATAAGTCCGGAACAGGCGCGTGAGGTTGGTCTGCGCGGCGAGGACCGGCGGGCGTACGTTTTCCGTGTTCACGCCGCCCGAGACGCGCAGCGTGAGCTTGAGGGGATCGCCGACGTTGCACGTCTGCGCGTCCAGCGCCGCCTCGGCCGCCATGCCGGCGCCCACCGCGCCGATGAAAGTGGGAGGGCGGCCCTCCTCGGGAGGCGGCACGACGCGCACCGTGCAGGCCGGGCCGACCGCGAAGAAGCCCTGCCGCACAAGCTGCGCGCCACGGTCGGTCGCGGCAACGATCGGACCCTTGAACGTGACCGGCCCGAAAGTGTAGTCGCCTTCCTTTCGGGGCACGTAACGCAGCGCCAGGCTGTACGCGACGTATGAGCCGGAGTCCTTCTCCACGACTCTTTGTTCCAGGCGGAACCGTGCGGGGCGGGGCCGGAAGAAGTCGTCCATCCCGCCGCCGAAGAAGCCGTCCGGGTCGAAGGGATCCTGGCGCGCGGGAATGTCGTTGATGGAAAAACCGGGGCGGTCGCCGCGCGGCTCGTGCAGACGCCGCAGAACCGCTTCGAGATCGGGGCCGTCCAGGCCGTCGGGCGTCTGTGCCAGGTAAGGGACGTTCAGGGCCGGCGGGGCGGCGCCGTCCAGCGGCTCGCGCGGCGCGTATTCGCCGGGCAGCTGCCGGACGGCCACGGCGAGAACGATGTCGAACGGCTCATCCACGAGCACGGTTTCGCGCGAAGCGCGCACGGAGACGAGGACGTCGTTCTGCGCCGCCACGCCCACCACTTCGACAACCGGCCCTTCCTCGCGCAGCGTACGGCCGTCGGTCTCCAGAACGACGGGTCCCGCCGTGAACCGCCCGGCGGCAGCCGGGGCGACGGCGTAGGTGAACTTGCGTCCGACCACGCTGGTTCGCTGCAAGCGCCCGTTGGCGAAGCTTGCGCTGGTGAAGCTGTGGGCCTGGCTGCCGAGCGGGCGCACCGCGGCGCCCTGGATGCCTGAAAGATCCGGTTCGGGGGGGTTTATGTCGCCGTTAACGCTGACCGTGAGGATCACCGCTTCGCCGAGGTAGATGCGATTGCGGTCGGCGGAAACCTCGAGCGAGAGGTCGGCGGCGGCGCCGGCGGCGGACAGGAGGATGAAAGCGGAAATGAAGACGCCGACGAGCATGGGCTTGAGCCGGTCCGCTCCCCGGGTGACCGACTGCGACCGGACCACGCATGGTCGCTGATCCGTCAACGTATTGCTTGCCCGGTGCCTGTGCATGGCGAACGTCCGTGCCTGAGCCCGGAGCCGAATCGTTCCGATTGCTCCACAACTACCAATCCCTTTCCGACGGCGACATCGGAATCCGGCGGATGCGTTGGCGCAGCTCGTCTTCGTGTTCTTTCTCGCGCCGCAAGGCCTTTTCCAGCAAACGTTCCAGCTCTTTCCGGGAGAGTTCGCCCGGCTTGGGTTCGGGTTGTCCGGGCTTCTCCGCGGGCTGCTCCCGCGGCTGTTCGGCCGGCTGCTCCTGCGGCTGGAGGTCGGGCTGGTCCGACTTGTCCGACTTGTCCGATTGATCCTGCTGCGGTTGTTCCTGCTGGGCCTGCCCGCGGTCCTTGGGCAGCAGGTCGCGGATTTCCTGCAGAATCACGGCGGCGCGGCGCTGTTCCGGCCGGGCGTCGGCGATCGCGGAGCGCTCCAGAGCCGCGGCGGCCGTTTCCTGCGCCGCGGCCGCCTGCTCGGCCAGGTTGAGTATTTTCTGCCTTGTCTCGGCGGTAATGCGCGGCGCGGCGTTGGTCCCGTCGCCGTCCGGCTCGCCGCCCTCGGGGACGGCGGCGGCGAAGCGCTCGCCGAAGAGGCGCGTCAGCTCGCGGGCTTCCGCCTGGTCGGACTGCGCTTCCCGGAGGGCCTGACCGTTGACGGGTTCGGCGTCCACGGCCGCGAGCGTGTTGGTCTGCCGCCAGAGATCCTCATCCAGCAGGGGCGCGTAGGGCGCGACGCTCTTCCAGAACTCGTACACGCGGCGGCCCGAGGCGTCGGCCGCGGCCGCGGCGCGCGCGTCGTCCAGGTCGCGCAGGACATCGGCGGCGGCGAGCATCTGGTCGCGCGTGCTCTCGATAACGTCGGCCAGCACCGCCTGCTTGTCGGGGTCCCGGTTTTCCGCGAGCAGCTTGCTCTTCAGCGGGATCCACAGGTCGGCCGCGGCGGCCTGTCGCTCGGCGGCGCGCTCCATCTGTCCGACGCGGGAGGGGCTGTCGTTTGTGGCGGCGGCGCGCAAGGCGGCGAGCACGTCGCGCTGGCCGGCGAGCATGTCGCCGGCGATCTCGTGGGCGGGCTTCCGGCCGTGCTGCTCCATGAGTCGCTCGATCCTGGCCTCTTCGTCGGCCCGCGGATAGCGGTCGAGCACCACGTCCAGATCGCGGCGGGGGCCGGCCGGGTCGCGCGCGGCGCGCGCGGCGCGGCGGAAGGCTTCGCCGGCCTCGCGCAGGAGAGCGGCGCGCGCGGCCGCGTTCGTGGCGCTGTGCTCCGCGGATCGATACAGCGCCGTTCCCAGCGCCGAGCAGGTTCCGGCCGCGTCGTCCGAAGCGGCCAGGTCCCTGAGTCTGGCGGCGGCCTCGTCGAACCTGCCCGCCTCGTACAACGCCACGGCCGCGTTGTAGCGCAGATCGCGCCGCAATTCAGCGCCGGCGTCCCGGGCGGCCTGCTCGTAGGCCGCGGCGGCCGCGGGATAGTCGCCCGCGTCGAACAGGGCCTGGGCCGCGCGCCCGCCCTCGCGTCCCGCCGGAACGGACGGGGGCGGGGCGTTGGTCTCCGCCCGGACGTGGAAGGCGAGGGTCAAGGCGGACGCGAGAACCCACCCCGCTGCCGCTGGTGCGGCGGCGCCCCTCCGGGGAGGGGGCAGGAGAGAGGAAGTGGACCGGACGGTCCCCTCCCGGGAGGGGTGGCCCCGCCCTTCGGTCGGGGCCGGGGCGCGTTCCGGAATCGCGGGCCGGGCGCCCTGGCCGCCGCTGATATCGCGCAGCGCCGTCGGTGGCGGGTTGAGATCCTTCAAGGCCGACGGCGCGGCCGGCGGCGCCGCCGACCGCATGAGCCGGCCGCGGCTCAGGAAGGCCGCTCCGAGCAGAGCCAGCACGGCGGGCAGCAGGAACAGCTGGTAGCGCTCCACGTGGGTGAGTTCCCGCCGTTCCCGCGATTCCTGCGCCGAGATCCGGCGGAGGTGTTCGCTGTATAGCGTGCCCAGGGTCACGGTGGTCATGCCGGCGGTTTCCACGGGCACATAGGCGCCGCCCGTGGCCGTGGCGATGGCGTGCAGGGTCTCGTGCTGGAGCCGCGTAACGACGTTCGCCCCCTGGTACGTCACGAACCGCCCCTGCTCGTCGGGAATGTGCGTCCCCTCGCGGTTGCCCAGCCCCACGGTGAAGATGGGAACGCCCCGCCGGCCGGCCTCTTCCGCCGCGGAAAGCGCCCTGCCGGTGAGGTCCTCCCCGTCGGAAATGAGCACGACTGCCCGATGCGAACCCTCCTCCTCCCTGAAGGCGTCGAGGGCCTTGAGGATGGCGTCGGCAATGTCCGTCGCCCCGCGCGGGGCGGAGTCGATGTCCATGGCGTCAACCGCCTGGGCGAGGAAGGCGTAGTCCGTCGTCAGCGGGCACAGCAGCGCGGCCTTGTGGCGGAAGGCGATCAGGCCGGCGCGGTCGCCGCGCAGCTCCCTGACCAGGTCCAGAACGTCGGCCTTGGCCCGTTCCAGGCGGCTGGGATGCACGTCGGCCGCGAGCATGGACCGCGACACGTCCACGGCGATGATCAGGCTGCGGCCGCGGGCATACACGGTTTCCTCGCGCGCGCCCCAGCGCGGCCGGGCCGCGGCCGCCAGCGCCAGCACCAGGCCCATGGCCGTCAGGGCGGTCTGCCAGGCCGCGCGGGCGGCGGCGGACGGCGGCCGCAGCTTGCGCTGCATGCGGGCCGAGACCAGGCGCGCCAGGCGCGTCTCGCGCCGGCGCGCGGACCACATCCACGCGGCGGCGGCCAGCGGCACGATCCACAGCAGCAACAGCGCCGTCGGGTTGGCGAACTGCAGGTTCACACGATTCTCCTTGCCACGCCGACGTTCAACGCGGCGCCGAGAGCCGCCAGAGCCGCGGCCGGAACGAGGAAACGCGGAAACAGCTCGTTGTAGCGCTCGTACAGCTCGCGCTCGATCCGCGTTTTTTCCAGGCGGTCGATCTCGCCCAGCGCGGTTTGCAGGCCGTTCGGATCGCGGACGTTGAAGTAGCGGCCGCCCGTCTTCTTCGCGACGTCGCGCAGCAGCTCCTCGTCCAGCGTGACGAAAGCGCGGTACACGACCTGGCGTCCGAAGGCGTCGCGGCCCAGGAACGGCGCCTGGCCGGTGGTGCCCACGCCGATGGTGTATACGCGCACCCCCATCTTCTCGGCCATGCGCACGGCGGCGGCGGGCTCGATCAGGCCCGTGTTCGACTCGCCGTCGCTGAGCAGCACGATGATCCTGGACGCGGTTGCGGCGTGTTCGAGCCGGGCGCAGGCCGTGGCCAGCGCGTCGCCGACGGCGGTGAGGAGCTCTTCCTGGTTCAGGATCCGCCGCGCGTCGTCGTACTGTCGTGACGGTATCTCGACGCCTTCCAGCACGTGCAGCAGGGCCTCGTGGTCCGCGGTCAGAGGCGCGCGGGTGGCGGCGAAGCCGCCGAACGTCACCAGGCCGATCAGATCGTCGGGCCGCGCCCGCACGAACTCGGCGAACGTCTCCTTGACCGCGTCCAGCCGGGTGCGGAAGCGCCCGCCGCCGCCGGCGCCGTCGGACATGTCCAGCGCCTCCATCGAGCCGGAGACGTCGACCACCATCTCAACCGCAATGGCGTCGGCGGTGCGCGGGGAACGCGAGAGGAGCGTCTGCGGCCGCGCCAGGGCGATGACGGCCAGGGCCAGGCCCGCCAGGAAGCATGCGGGAAGAACGGCGGCGGCGCGCGCGCGCCAGGTGCCGCCGGCGCCGGCGAGGCGATGGACGGGCGCGAAGAGCAGTCCGGAGCTGCGCCGCCTGCGGAACACAAACCATGCCGCCAGCGCCAGGGGCGCGAACAGCGCAAAGAAGACAGGATTGGCGAAACGGAACATAGGTTTATCGGTTGTCGGTTGTCGGTGGTCGGTTGTCGGCGGCCCGCGGCCCGTTCGCCGCCGCCGCGTCGGTTTCGATGTAGGCCCGGGCCGTGGAAACGGCGCTGTCGACGGCGGGGCGCCCGGGCCGGTAGGCGGCGAACTTGACCAGGTCCGCGGCCTGCAGGAATTCGCGCAGCGTCGCTACGACGCGCGCCGCAAAGCGGGCGTTGCCGGCCGCCGCCGCCAGGAACTCCTCGGTGGTCTGTTCGGGGGCCCGGATGCCGTGGGCGCGTTCGATGTAGCGGCGGACGACCATGGTGAGCTCCACGTAGAAGTCCTTGATCCGGCCGGCGGCCACGAGGTCGCGGGCCAGCAGCGCGTCGAGCTCGCGCAGCGCGCGCTCGCGCGGCGAGAGCCGGCGCAGGGCGGCGCTTCGGCGCAGCCGGCGCGCGAGCAGGAAGGCGCCGGCGAGCGCGGCCGCGGCCGCGGCGGCGACCACCGCCGGCAGCAGGAAAGCGCGCGGCGAAGGGGCGATGCGCACGGGACGCAGATCGCCGGCAATATCCGCGCCCGGCGCGCCCGGCGCGGCCGGGGCCGCCTCCAGCGTCAGGGGCGGCGTCGGGAACCAGCCTGTCGCGGGCGGGGCGGTGCGGCGGTCGGTGTAGGTCACGGGAATAGGCGCCACGCGATGGCGCGGCGCAACCACGGGCGTCAGCCGGAAGTGATGGGCGCGGCTGACGGCGCCGTCCGGCGCCGCGCGCGGCTCGTCGCTGAACGATCCGTTCAGCGCGAAGCCCTGCAGGCGGTCTTCGAGCGGCGGCAGAACGACGTCCACGCCGGCCGGCGCGCTGACGGTCAGGGTCAGGAGGACATCGGACTCGTAGCGGAACGGGGAAGGCGCGGCGGCGACCACGGCGCGCACGGGCCCGCGTCCGGCCTCGCGGGTAAGAATGCCGGGGGCGGCGCCCTTGGGCGGTGTTCCGTTGCGACAGGCGGGGAGAAACAGCGCGAGGCAGAATGCCGGGGCAAGGAAGAGAGGCGCGTGCGGCGCGCGCGCCCCACCCGCGACGGGCGCACGGACGGGCAGGGTCGGAGCCTCGCCTTTCCTTGCGCTTCCGGAAAGCCCTTGTGCACCTGACGGTCGCACGGTCATGCGGATCGCCCTCAACCACGCCTTGCGCGGACCTGGCGGCGGCGGAAGAGCCGTCGCACGTCGTCAACGAACGGCCGCGCCGTGGAGACCGGGATGGAGTCTATCCTCAAACGCTTCAACATATCCACCAGCCGCCGCTGCTCTTCTGCCGCGCGACGGCGGAAGGCGGCGCGGACGCGCGGCGAGCCGGTGTCGGCCAGCAGCAGCGCGCCGCTTTCGGGATCCTGGATCTCGATCAAGCCGGCGTCAGGCAGCTCCAGTTCGCGCGGGTCCGAGATCGGGCAGGCGATGACGTCGTGCTTGCGGCAGGCCACGCGCAGTTCGCGCTCGTAGCCGGAGGCGATGAAATCGGAGATCAGGAAAACCACGGCGCGCTTCTTCTGCACGTTGTTCAGGAAGCGGAACGCCGCGGCGATGTCGGTGCCGTGCCGGGTTTCCTCGGCGGCCAGGACTTCCCGCACGAGGCGCATGACGGCGGTGCGCCCTTTGCGCGGCGGAACGGACTTCTCGATGCGGTCGCTGAACAGAACAAGCCCCACCTGGTCCTGGTTCTTGATGGCGGAAAGCGCCAGCAGGCAGGCGATCTCCGCGGCGACTTCCGCCTTCGAGCGCGCGCCCGAGCCGAAGCACTGCGAGCCGGAGACGTCGACCATGAATATGACGGTCAGTTCGCGCTCCTCGCAAAAGCGCTTCACAAACGGGTGCCCCATGCGCGCGGTGACGTTCCAGTCGATGGAGCGGACGTCGTCGCCGGGCACGTACTCGCGGACTTCGTCGAACTCGATGCCCTGGCCCTTGAAGACGGAGTGGTATTCGCCGGAGAGGTGTTCGTCGACCAGGCGGCTGGTGACGATCCGTATGCGGCCCACCTGGCGCATCAGTTCCTTTGTGTCGATGGGCATGGCCTTGGTCCGTGATGAGTATTCAGTATTCAGTATTCAGTATTCAGTATTCAGTGTTCAGTGTTCTGCTGATGAGCATTGAATACTGAACACTGAATACTGAACACTGAATACTGAACACTTCCTCTCGCGCTACGGCACCGGTATCTGGTCGAGGATGCGGCGGACAATGTCTTCGCTGGCCACCTCCTCGGCCTCGGCTTCGTAGGTGAGAATGATGCGGTGCCGGAGCACGTCGTAGGCGATTTCCTTGACGTCCTGCGGCGTGGCGTAGGCGCGGCCGTGCAGCATGGCGTTGGCCCGGGCGGCGAGGTTGAGATACAGCGTCGCGCGCGGCGAGGCGCCGTACTCGATCTGGTGATCGATGGGCAGTCCGTACTGCGACGGCTTGCGCGTGGCAAACACGATGTCGAGAATGTAATCGCCGACCTTCTCGTCGCAGTAGACCTGGTCGAGAACGCCGCGCATGGCGGCGAGCTGGTCGGCGTCGATCACCGGGTCGACGCTGATCGCCGCGCGGCGCGCGAAGCGATCCATGATGCGCCGCTCGTCGTCCTTGGAGGGATACCGTATGATGCACTTCAGCATGAAGCGGTCGACCTGCGCCTCGGGCAGGGGGTAGGTGCCTTCCTGTTCGATCGGGTTCTGCGTGGCCATGACCATGAAGGGCTCGGGGATGGCGTAGGTGCGGTCGCCGATCGTGACCTGGTGTTCCTGCATGGCTTCCAGCAGGGCGGACTGCACCTTGGCCGGCGCGCGGTTGATCTCGTCGGCCAGCAGCAGGTTCGTGAAGACGGGCCCCTGGCGCGGGCTGAAAGCGCCGTCCTTGGGGTTATAGATCATGGTGCCGATGACGTCGGCCGGCAGGAGGTCGGGCGTGAAGGAGATGCGCTGGAATTTCAGGCCCAGGGCCTGCGCCAGAGTCTTGACGGCGGTCGTCTTGGCCAGTCCCGGCACGCCTTCCAGCAGGATGTGCCCGCCCGTGATCAGGGCGATCAGCATGCGCGTGAGCAGGTTTTCCTGCCCCACCAGCACTTTGGTGACTTCCTGCCGCAGGCGCTCCACGACGCGGGCCTGGTCGGCGACAAGGTTGGTGGTTCCGGCGATGTCGGTCATGGCTGTTCCTCTCGTTGGTTCCCAAACAAGAAAACGTTTCGCAAGTCGTCGCGCTTAGAGGCGGCGGCCTTGCAGGCACAGGCTGAGAGGGTCGCGTTCCCGCCCGTGCGGCCGCTTTCCCCCGGCCCTGGCGGCCCGGGCAGTGCGAAGCAGTCGAGGACGGCCGGGCGCCGCTGTCCCTTCCGGAACAGGATCCGCCGGCGCCGGGGAGGGGCCGCGGCTTCCCGGGCCGCCCGCCGTCGCTTTCCTCGCGGCGCGGCGTTACTCCGTCGTCGTCGTCGGCTCTCCGCTCGCGGCTTTCGCGTCTTCCCGCGGGGCGCTGGTCTCTTCCGCGTCCGCGCTCTCGCTGCCGGCTTCCGTTTGCGCGGCGTCTCCCGCCTCTTCGTTCTGCGTCTCCTGCTTTTCTTCTTCCTTCGGCTTTGCGAGCTCTTCGCGCGTCCTGGCCAGGCCTTCGGCCTTGTAGGACGAGAGCAGATAGGTCCACCCCGCCAGGCGTTTGTTAAGGTCGGCGACCTTCTTCTCCAGTTCGGCGCGCTCGGCCCGTCCCTTGTCGGTCGCCGGGGCTTCTTCGTCCTCCGCGGCCTTGTCTTCCGGGGTTTCTTCCGTGGCGGGCGGCTCGCCCGGGGCAACGGCGATCCGCGCGTAGCGGAGACCGGAATCGGCGTCGCCGGGCGCATTGGTTCCCAGGCGCACGGTGTAGATTTCGCCTTTGGCGGTTTCGAGGCTGAACACGATCGGCTCGGCGAGGCCTGTCGCCGCGGCGTCCAGCGAAGGGTCGGCCACGTCCTCCAGGCGCAGGTAGCTGAGGGCCGATTCCACGGCGTAGAGCCCGGATGAGTCGAGCTGTTCGTTCGCGGCGAGGTCGTCGAGCGCGAGCTGGTTGCTCTCGGCGTTCCGGCTGAGCCGGACGTCCTTGCGTCCGGGGCCGGTTATGGTGATGCGCGCGACATCGTTCGCCGGAACATTGAGCAGCTCCGCGTCCATCCACTCCTGGGGTGTGCCGGGCAGGTCGTCGAACAGATCGGCCACCAGGTAGACGCGCCGTCCGTTGTCCGGCGACACGTAGGTTCCGTCCGGATAGCCGCCGTATGCGCCCGGTTCGGACGGCGTGCGGCTGTGCGGCGCGCCCACCAGCAGGTTCGCCGCCGCGGCGCCCGACGCCCCCTTCAGTTCGACAAGCGTGCCGGTTTCTTCCGCGGCGGCGCCCGAGCCGGGCGGCAGCACGCGCAGCTTGCGGAGCTGCCGCTCGTCGGCCCGCACCGTCTGGCCGATCTTCATCTCCGACAGCTTCAGGAGGAGCTCCTTCACTTTCGTGAAATCGGCCGGGTACCCGTAGCGGTCGGGCACCGTCCACAGCTCATCGGCGCGCGCCACGGCGGACGTGCCCGCGGGCGAGACGATGCGGACGGCCGTGACGTCGTTCACCTGCAGGCCGGGCAGCACCGGCCGGCCCAGCTCCCGCGGTTCCGCCGCCCTTCGCTCCCGGGACGTCAGCGCGGCCAGCGCGACCAGCACGGCGGCCAGCGCGGTCAGAATAACAAGCGTTCGGGACTTCATGGTTTGCCCTCCTCGGATGCCGTGCGGTCATTTTGCCTTGCGGCGCAGCAGGGCGTAGCCCACGCCGGCGAGGCTCACGGCAAGCGGCATCAGACCGATATTGATCACCTTGACCGCCACGCCCAGCCGCTCGATATCGCGCCGCAGATTCTTGCGCACTTCCTTGAGCTCCTGCTTGATGCGGAGCTCCTCTTCGCGGAAGCGCTCGACGGCTTCCTTCTGGCGCGCGCTCAGGATGAAGCGCTGGCTGGAGTCCTTTTCCGTCTGCAGCTCGCGCAACTGGCGCTGCGCCTCGCGCAGCTTGTCCGAGAGATCGTCCTCGCGGGACTGCCACTCCCGGCGCGCGGCGGATTCCAGGGCGAGCACCCGGTCGAAGGGCCGCGTGAACTTGCCCCGCGAGCGGATGGCAATGAGGTCCGAGCTGCCGGAAGCCAGTTCCACGGCGTTGTCCAGGAAATCGAGGTTGTTGTTCATGGGCTGGTAGGCCGCGAAGCCGAGGAAGTCCATCTGCTGAACGCAGAAGCGGTCGTAGAGCATGTCCGCGTCGCCCACGAGAATGACCATGGACCTGCCTTCCGTGAGGGCGGGGGGGCTGGTCCCGGCTTCGTCCTGGCCGGAGCCTTCGGCCTCCGATGGGGGTCCCGTCTTCCCGGGCTTGCCGTCCGGGAACGCGGTCGTGAACTTCCCGCTGAGCTTCACGGCCACGTGCGCGGGCGTCGGCTCGGGCTTGAAGTCGCGCCGGATCGCCTCGCTGCCGAATTGCGCCGTCATGGCCGAGACCACGCCGATGCTGTCGGAGGAGGTGATCAGAGGCGTGAATTCCAGGTCGGAAGAAGTGCGGTCGGAGAAGACGCCGGCGTAGGGCATCAGCAGCGACTCGAGCTGAGAGGTGAGCAGGTCGCCGGCGTTCACGTTCGCGGCGCGCAGGCTCAGCCACACCGGACTTTCCTCGACGCGGTTCTGCGGGCCGCGCACGCGCGAGACGGCGCGGAGGTCGGCAAGCACCTTCGAGGCGTCGTACCCCACGCCCCAGGTTTCCAGCAGGCGGCCCAGGTTCGAGCCGGCGCCGCGGCCGGCCAGGGGCGAAACGCCGCTGAGCTCGGTTTCGACGAGGCTGGCGGGATCGAGAAACGCCATGAGGTGTCCGCCGCGCAGGACGAACTGATCGATGGCGAACAGCGTCTCGGGCGAGGGGTCCTTGGGGTGGATAACGATCAGGGCCTGGACGTCGGGGGCGATTTCCGCGGCGGCGGGATCGATCGCGCGGAGGTCGTAGTCTTCCCGCAGGTTGCGGAAGGCGATCCAGGGCGGCGCGCCGCCGGGCGGCTGGCCGGGCATGGGGTACATGGGGCCGCGCGCGCCGAGCACGGGCAGGCTGCTTATGACGCCGACGACCGGTTTCTCGGGGTGCGCCACGCGGTAGATCAGACGCGTGACGTGGTATTCCAGCAGCGTCTCCAGGCGCGGATCGAGCGCCGGGATCACGGCTTCGGCGCCTCCGGACACGGCCACCAGGCCCAACATCAGCGGCGCGCTCAGCATGCCGAGCTGCCAGCCCTGAATGCCGTAGCGCTGGGCCCATTCCTCGGCGTCGGAGTCGGGCTTCGGATCGAAGGTTTCGACGGTGATCCGTCCGCCCGAGCGCAGCCGGTATTCCCGGAGAAGATCCTCGACCTGCCGCGCGTAGCTTTTCAGCGCCACGGGCGCTTCGGGCGAACTGCTGTTGAAGAACAGCTTGAGCGTGACGTCGCGGTCAAGCCCGCGCAGGATGTTGCGGGTTCCCTCGGAGAGGGTGTAGAGCTTCTGCTCGGTGAGGTCCGCCCGGAGACGCAGGTTCCGCAGGACCACGTTGGCGGCGATCAGGATGGCCAGCAGGATGAGCAGTCCGGCGGCGCCGGTCGTGGCCCGGGTCAGCGTATCGCGTCCTTTCTTCTTTGTCGTCATGGGTGCGCGCTCCTCAGGCGGATTTGCGGTTGTTGATTACCAGGTGGGTCGCGAAGAGCATGAATACGATCACGCTCACGTAGTAGCCGATGTCCGCAAGGTCGACCACGCCGCGCTGCATGGACTCGAAGTGCGGCATGAGGCTGAACGCCGCTATCGCGTCGACCAGCCAGGTCGGCGCCCAGCGCACGAAGAAACCGGTGACCGGGGGCCAGCCGGCCAGGAGCAAAACCAGGCAGACGATCAGCGAGACGACGAACGCGATGACCTGGCTGCGCGTGGTCGACGAAGCCAGCATGCCGATGGCGACGCAGGCGCCGGCCAGCAGCGCCGATCCGAGGTAGCCCGAAAACGCCACGCCCAGGTCCGGGTCGCCCAGGTAGCCCGTCGTAAAGACCACCGGCAGGGTGAGCGCGATCGCCAGCGTGATGAACAGCCAGGCCGCCAGGAACTTGCCCATGATGGCTTGCGTCATGGTCACGGGCATGGTCAGCAGCAACTCGATCGTGCCCGACCGCCGTTCCTCGGCCCACAGGCCCATCGTGGCCGCCGGGATCAGCAGCAGATAGACCCAGGGGTGCCAGAAGAAGAAAGGCTGAAGGTCGGCAACGCCCCGCTCGTAGAACTGCGTCACGGAGAAGGTCAGAAAACCCGTGAGCAGCAGAAAGGCGACGATGAACACATAAGCCACCGGCGACTCGAAATACGAGCGCAACTCCCTCTTGAACACGGCCATTGAGACTCTCAGGCTATCCATTGGTCACATCCTCCTCGCCGAGCGTGAGTTTCCTGAAGACGTCGTCCAGCCGTCCGCTGCCGCTGCGGGCCCTGAGCTCGTCCGGCGTGCCGTTCGCCACCACGGTCCCGTTGCTGATGATGATGGCGCGCGTGCATACGGCGTCCACTTCCTCGAGAATGTGGGTCGACACGATGATGGCCTTCTCGGCGGCCATCTCCCGGATCATCAGGCGCACGACGTGTTTCTGGTTGGGATCCAGGCCGTCGGTAGGCTCGTCCATGATCAGCACGGGCGGGTCGTGCAGGACCGCCTGGGCGAAGCAGGTGCGCTGGCGATAGCCCTTGGACAGCGTTGCGACGGACTGGTTGCGTACGCTGCCCAGCCGGCATTTCTCGATCGCGGCATCGACCCGCGCCGCGCGCGCCTTGCCGCGGAAGCCGCGGATCTCCGCGGCGAACGTGAGCAGGTCGCGCACGGTCATCGAGCCGTACAGCGGCGCGTTTTCGGGCAGGTATCCGATCACGCGCTTGGCCTCGACGGGGGCATCGCTCACGTCGTGCCCGCAGACCGTGGCCGTACCGGAACTGGGCGGCAGGAAACCGGTGATCATGCGCATGGTTGTGGTCTTGCCGGCGCCGTTGGGCCCCAGGAAACCCAGGACCTCGCCCTTCTGCACGGAGAAGGACACGCCGCGCACGGCGTGAATGCGGCCGAAGTGTTTGTGAAGGTTGCTGGTTGTGATCATCCCTGTCCTCGCTGTATCCGTATGCCGGGCCTTCCGGTCGATGCGGCGCGCCGCCGCGGCCTTTCGTCCTATCATCCCTTTACGAAAACGGGGCTCTGATTCTTAGAGATCAGGATGGGTTTTTCAAGGGCTTTGTGGGCGACAGGGGGGCGAAGAGAATCCCGTACAGTCGGCGCCGAGGTGGGACAGTATGGCGCAAATTCAGGGAGATACGGCGGATGGGGCGTATGCGACTGACAGGCACAACAGTCTGTGCCTGAAAGACGTAGGACCATGGCGGAGGCGGTCGTGTTGATATGGCACGGCTATTGCTGACTGTCCTGTCAAAGACGTTTTCATGCGGAGGAACAAACAGTGAGCGCGACGGTCAGTGAGTTGACGCAGAAAGCCCGTGAGGCCTTGCAGGCGGCGCAGGCCGGATCCCTGCGCGGCGGCCATCAGGAAGTCGATGGCGAGCACTTGTTGCTGGCCATGGTTGAGCAGGCGGACGGTCTTGTGCCGCGGCTGCTTGAGAAGATGGGCGCGGACGTCGCGTCGTTGAAGGCGCGCCTGGAGCAGGAGTTGGACAAGCTGCCGCGCGTCAGCGGCGGGGCGGTCGAGGCAGGCAAGGTCTACGTCACGCAGCGGCTGAACCGGCTGATGTTGAAGGCCGGCGACGAAGCCGCGCGGCTCAAGGACGAGTACATTTCCGTGGAGCACCTGCTGCTGGCCGTGGTGGATGAAGGCCGCGGCACGCCGGCGGGGCGGATCCTCGCCGAGCTGGGCGTGGACCGCGACGGTGTGCTCGAGGAGCTCCGGCGCGTGCGCGGACATCAGCGCGTGACCAGCGACGCGCCCGAAGGCAGCTACGAGGCCCTGACCAAGTACGGCGTTGACCTCGTGGCGCTCGCCAGGGGCGGCAAGCTCGACCCGGTGATCGGCCGGGACACGGAGATCCGCAGCGTCGTGCGCATTCTCTCGCGCAAGACCAAGAACAATCCCGTGCTCATCGGCGAGCCGGGCACGGGCAAGACCGCCATCGTGGAAGGCTTGGCCCATCGCGTCCTGCGGGGCGACGTTCCGGAGGGGCTCAAGGACAGGACCATCTTCGCCCTGGACATGACGGCGCTCATGGCGGGCGCCAAGTACCGCGGGGAGTTCGAAGAGCGCCTCAAGGCGGTTCTGACGGAGATCAAGCAGTCGGAGGGGCGCATCATTCTTTTCATTGACGAGGTGCACAACATCGTCGGCGCGGGCCGGACCGAGGGCTCCACCGATGCCGGCAACATGCTGAAACCCATGCTGGCGCGCGGCGAGCTGCACTGCATCGGGGCCACGACCCTGGACGAGTACCGCAAGTACGTGGAGAAGGACGCGGCGCTGGAGCGCCGGTTCCAGCCCGTTGTGGTGGACGCGCCCTCGGTGGAGGACACGGTTTCCATCCTGCGCGGGCTGCGCGAGCGGTTCGAAGTGCATCACGGCGTCCGCATCCAGGACGCCGCGCTGGTGGCCGCGGCGGTGCAGTCCGACCGCTACATCAGCGACCGTTTCCTGCCCGACAAGGCCATCGACCTGATGGACGAGGCCTGCGCGTCCATCCGCACGGAGATCGACTCCATGCCGGCGGAACTCGACGAGATCACGCGCAAGGTGATGCGTCTGGAGATCGAGGAGACGGCCCTCAAGAAGGAGAAGGACAAGGCCAGCAGGGAGCGGCTGAAGGTGCTGCGCAAGGAACTGGCGGACGCCCGGGCGCAGGCCGACGCCATGCGGGCGCAGTGGGAGTCGGAGAAGGCGGCCATCGAGAAGGTGCGCGAATGCCGCGGCAGGCTGGAGCAGGCGCGCCACGCCAGCGCGGAAGCGGAACGGGCCTACGACCTGAACAAGGTGGCCGAGCTGCGCCACGGCGTGATCCCCAGGCTCGAGGCGGAGCTGGCGGCGCTTGAGCAGGCCATGAGCGGCAAGCAGGGCGGCAAGACGCTGCTGCGGGAGGAGGTCTCGGAGGAGGAGATCGCGGAGGTGGTTTCGCGCTGGACGGGCATTCCGCTGACGCGTCTGCTCGAAGGCGAACGCGAAAAACTGATGAAGCTGGACGAAGCGCTGCACCGGCGCGTGATCGGCCAGGGCGAGGCCGTCGGCGCCGTGGCCGACGCGGTGCTGCGGGCGCGCGCGGGGATCAAGAACCCGCGGCGGCCGATCGGGTCGTTCGTCTTCCTGGGGCCGACGGGCGTGGGCAAGACCGAGCTGGCGCGGGCGCTGGCCGCGGAGCTGTTCGACGGCGAGGAGAACATGGTGCGCATCGACATGAGCGAATACATGGAGAAGCACGCCGTGTCGCGGCTGGTGGGCGCCCCGCCCGGGTACATCGGCTATGACGAAGGCGGACAGCTCACCGAGGCCATCCGCCGCAAGCCCTACAGCGTGGTGCTGCTCGACGAGATCGAGAAAGCGCACCACGATGTGTTCAACATCCTGCTGCAGATCCTGGAAGACGGCCGGCTGACGGACGCCCACGGCCGCACCGTGGACTTCAAGAACACGATCGTGATCATGACCAGCAACATCGGGTCGCCGCACCTGCTGGAGGGTATCGACGCGAAGGGGCACATCCGCGACGACGTGCGGGAGCTGGTGATGCGCGAACTGCGCACGGAATTCCGGCCGGAGTTCCTCAACCGCGTGGACGACGTGGTGCTCTTCAAGCCTCTGACCGGCGAGGAGATCGCGGCCATCGTGGACCTGCAGCTCGCGGAGCTGGTCGCGCGACTGGACGCGCGCGGGCTGAAGGCGGATGTTACGCCGGCGGCGCGCAGGCTGCTGGCCGAGCGGGGCTACGACCCGGTGTACGGCGCGCGGCCGCTCAAGCGTCTGATTCAGCGGGAGATCGAGACGCCGATCGCGCGGCGGATCGTGGGCGGCGAGGCGGTCGAAGGCGGCAAGGTGCGCGCCGACGCGAAGGGCGGGGAGTTCGTGTTCACTGCTTGAGGATGGTTCCGCGCGTAAGGATGGGGAGGGGGCAAAGGTCGCGGTTGCGGCAGCGCGGCGCGAATCGTGTGTCGTCTCTCGGTTGCGTGGAATATCCGGTTGTCGGCGCCGCGTGCGGCGACGCAGACGCAACCGATTCGAGCCGCGCTACCGCAACCGCAGCCGCTTCCGGAACGCGGTCAAGGCGCGGTCGGCGATCCAGTAGACCGCGCCGGCGGCTGCCGACGATACAAACATCAGGGCCAGATAGACGGTCAGGCCGGCCTGACGGCCGGGAAAGCCGTATCCGCCCGCGGCATGCAGCTCGATCCAGCGCAGGGGCCAGTACACGTTGACGAAGGACAGCATGGCGATCAGGAACCAGCGGCGGACCAGCAATCCCGACACGATCAGGCAGGGCAGCGCGACCGCGGCGCTGATGCCCAGGGCCAGGAGCATGAACAGCACGGGGACGTGGGTGTGCAGCCGTTCCGGATTCAGCGCGGCGTGTCCCCACACGGCGATCCAGGGCAGGTTGGCGGCGGCGCCCGCGGTGAGCGCCAGCCATCGGCGTTCAAGGTGTCTCATGCGTTGCGCATCCATCGCTCGCGCCCCAGTCGCACCCGGTTCGCGGTCCCTTCCGCGCGAAGCAAGCATAACCCGGACATGCCGCGGCCGCCACTTCATACGCGGCCGCCGCGTTAGCAATTGCCCTTGCGGCGCGCGCCGGCTAGATTCCGGGCCTGCGACGAGCCATCGCGGAAGAAGCAGGAAGGGAGATGAAATGACGACGGAAACCGTAACTGTGCATCCGGCGCCGGCGGAGTCGCCGGCTTCCGCCGACTACACCGTGACCGTCAACGGCCGGCCGGTCTTCGTTCACCAGGCGCGGGTTTCGGCGCAGCCCATCAACCAGGTCTGGCCGGGCTATCAACGGCCGGTCGGGCAGACCGAGATCGCGGCTTTCGCGTCCTGGGACATGCGCGGGCCGGTTGAGGTTGCGGTGACCAGCGCGCGTCCGATGCGCGACGCCAGGGTGCGGCCCTCTTCCCGGGGAATCAAGCCGTCGACGGACGGCAACGTCCTGCGGTTCAGGCTGGAGCGGCCGGGCCAGCTCAGCGTCGAGGTCAACGGCATGCGCCGGGCCCTGCATCTTTTCGCCGATCCGCCGGAAGCGGACGCGCCGGACCCGAACGATCCCTCCGTTCTCTACTTCGGGCCCGGCGTTCACAGTCCCGGCATCGTCCGCATGACCGGCGGGCAGACCGTCTACATCGCGGGCGGAGCCGTGGTATACGGGGCGTTCGCGGCCGAGAAGGCCGAGAACATCGCCATTCGCGGCCGCGGCATACTCGACGGCGGCAGGCTGGCGCGCGGCGAGACCCGCGGACTGATCAACACGATCGGCTGCCGCCACGTGGACATCGAAGGCATTACGCTGCGCGACCCTCCCGGCTGGACGCTCGTTCCCGTGCTGAGCAGCGACGTGCGGATCCGCAACGTCAAGCTGGTGGGCCTGTGGCGCTACAACGCCGACGGCATAGACTTCGTCAACAGCCGGGACTGCAGCGTGGAAGACAGCTTCGTGCGGTCCTTCGACGACTGCATCGTCTTCAAGGGGCTGAAGAGCTGGGCCGGGGCTTCCTGCGGCTGCGCGCCGGTGGCCGATATCCGCGTGCGGCGCTGCGTCCTGTGGTGCGACTGGGGGCGGGCGCTGGAAATCGGGGCCGAAACCGTGGCCGACGAGATCGCCGGCCTGCGCTTCGACGACTGCGACGTGATTCACAGCCTGGACGTCGCCATGGAAGTGCAGAACGGCGATCGCGCGCGCTGCCACGACCTGCTTTTCAGGAATATCCGCGTGGAACTCGACGACGACCAGACGCGACCGGTCTACCAGAAGGAGAAAGACCAGGTGTATGCCGAGACCGCGCGGCATGTTTCGCAGCTGATTGTGCTGGTGACCTCCGCCACGATGTGGAGCAAGGACACCGTCCGCGGACGCGTGGACGACATCCGTTTCCAGGACATCGATGTGACCGCCTGGACCGTGCCGGAGTTGTACTTTGCCGGCCTGGACGCGGAGCACATGGTGCGGGACGTCACCATCGAGAACCTGCGGATCAACGGCCGGCGCGTGCGCACCATGGACGACGCCCGGTTCAGCGTGAAGGATTTCGTGCGTGACGTGCGTCTCAAATGAGTATCAGGCAGGCCACGGGGCCGTTGAACGGCGAGCAGGGATGGCTTGTATCGGCCGCCCGCTATTTGCCTGACTTGATCAGAACAAAGGGCTCGTCCCAGTAGAAAAGGACCCCGTTCGTTTCGGACGCGATCAGGGCAAGGTGGTTCGAGGTAAGGCTTCCCAGAACAACGTCGCTGCCGTCGACTTCGCCGGGAAGCCTTCCGTCCTGGACGAGGGCCTTGAACTTCTTCACGTCCGGCCCCCATAGAATCGCGAGTCTTGCCTTCTTCTCGATCCTTGCCCACACATAGCGGTTTTCGTTCGTTTCGTCTTGCGGCCTGATGCTGGCAAATGTCCAGCCCGCGCCGTTTCGCAGGAACACCGATGCCGTCTCATGCTTCAAGTCGTCCTGTTTGTCCTCAATCCATCCGACTTTCAGCACGCCGTTCGGCCCATCCATCACCTTGACGGTCATCGCGCCGTCCGCGTGCATCCACGTCCCCTCCCATTCGCCCCGCTCGCCCTCAATGTTCACCGGCTTGTCTCCGAGCGGAACGGGGCTGTAGACGGCGCTGCACCCGCCGGCGAGGATCGCCGCACACAATACAAACACGCGTCTCATTTCAGTTTCCTTTATCATGCTCATGCCGATTCCCTTTCCAGCCGGTTCTTACCTGCGCGCGCCGCTTCCGCATAGTCGAGATTCGGGTTGTCGTCGCATTCATGCCTCCTTGCTCCTCGAGGGCGGCAACGCGCCACCCCATGACCGAAACCGTATGCGCCGGGGGGCATAAGGGCAAGAAAGAACAACAAAAGACGACGATGCGCCGTGTGTCCGCCGTTGACCGGACGGACCTCCGGCTCGGCTCGGCCGGAGCCTCCCCTCCTTTTCCCGCGGGCCGCGCGCGCGGGGGCGAAACCATCTCGACAAGCGGTCGCGCTGCGCGTAGCCTGCAAGGCGTCATGGATCACACCCTGGTTGTTCTCGCCGCGGGCATGGGCAGCCGTTACGGCGGCCTGAAACAGATGGAGCCGGTCGGTCCCTCGGGTGAATTCCTCCTGGACTATGCCGTTTACGACGCGCTGCGCGCGGGGTTCGGGCGCTTTGTTTTTGTGATCCGCGACGACATTGCGGCGGACTTCGAATCGGTCGTGATGCAGCGCCTCCGGCGGGGGGGGCGGATGGAAACGGTCTTCCAATCGGTCGCGGATCTTCCCGCCGGCTGGGTCGTTCCGCCCGACCGCCGCAAACCCTGGGGAACGGGGCACGCCGTGCTTGCCGCGGCCGCCCGGGTGAGCGGCTCCTTTGCCGTGATCAACGCCGACGATTACTACGGGCCGCGCGCCTACGCGGCCCTCGGCGGGTTCCTGCGCGAGACGCAGGCCGATCCGTGCGCCTACGCCATGGTGGGTTTCGTGCTGGCGCGGACGCTGTCGCCCCATGGCGCCGTGTCCCGCGGCGTCTGCCGCACCGACGGGGCCGGCCGGTTGACGCAAGTGACCGAGACGACCGACCTGGCCGCGGAAACGCTGGTTGCGCGCGGGCTGACCGGCGCGGAGCCGGTATCCATGAACGCGTGGGCATTCAAGCCGTCGCTGTTCCCTTATCTTGAGCGGGAGTTTGTCCGTTTCCTCGACCGGTCGGCCGACCGGAGCGCCGATGAGTTCTATCTGCCGGAAGTCGTGAACGGGCTGGTGCGATCCGGCGAGGCAACGGTCCGGGTGCTGCGCACGCCGGAGGCCTGGATGGGTATCACCAACCCGAAGGACCGCGAGCGGGTGGTCAAGGAGATTGCCGCGCTCGTGGAGGCGGGCGTCTATCCGCGCGCGCTGTGGGGATGATACGGGGAGTCGGCCGGGGAGTCAGGGGGCAGAGGGCAGGTAACGGAGGAGATGACCATGAGAATGCGGGTATGGACGCTGCTTTCCGCCATTTCCGTCTGCGCCGCAACGGCCCGGGGCGTTTCCCTGGACGCGGGCATCGAGGCGGAAGTTGGTCTCACCAGCGCTTATGTCTGGCGGGGACAAGTCATCAACGACTTGCCCTGCCTGCAGCCGGCCCTCTTGTTCTCCGCCGGCAACTTCAACCTGGACGTGTGGGGCACGCTCGACCTGGTGGCCGACGATGACACGTGGGAGCGGAACCGCATCGACGTCAGGGGCCGCTACGCCTGGGAGCGGGGCATTCAGATCTTGTCGGCCGGGCTGATCGCGTACATATACCACGACGGTCCGCGCGGCCAGTCGAAGGACACATGGGAAGCCATGCTCGGCTACACGGTCGACGTGCCGCTTCTGCCCACGGCGATTCTGTACTATGACATCGACCGCATCGACGGCGCCTACGGCACGGTGTCGTTGAGCCATTCTTTCGAGCTTTGCCGTGATCTCGCGGCCCTGGACCTGGACCTTCATCTGGGCGCGGCCGATCCCGGCTATCTGAACGGAATCTTCGACTTCCGCGGCCGGCGGGAGAAGACGGAGCAGGGACCGGCATACCGGCATGCCGCGCCGGTGGACCTGGTGGGCGCGGCGCTGATACCGATACACGTCAGGCCGCAGTGGATTCTGACGCCGGGGTTCGAGTACATGACCCTGGTCGACCGCGGCCTGCGGGCCGCGGTGGAAGCGGAGGGCGGCGTTGCGGACAAGTTTTTCTACAGCATTTCGTTCTCGGCATTCTTCTGACACGCATGGACGCGCCGGATCGAGCGGGGCAGGCGGCTCGCCCCTCGCGGGCGCGAGGCAACGGATGGGCGGGGGAGCCGCCGCCGGCCCGCCGGATGTCCGGCAAAGCCGTCGGTTCACGACGTCCGCCGGTCAAAGCACCGTTCCAGCTCGTCCCACAGTTCCTCCGCCTTCGCCCCCGCCGTCGCGCGGCCGCGATGCAGCCCGGCCAGGCGGTTGCGCAGCACCACGACGCGCTTGAGCGTCTCCACGTCCAGCCCGGGCAGCTCCGGCACCTCACCCACGTAGCTCGGGCACAGCTCGGGCTTGAGCGCGTCCGGCATGGACGCGATCCAGCGCGCGGCGGTCGGGGCATCCATGGTGGCGTGTTTCCAGTCGTAGCCGTAGCCCGTGAGCCCGTAGCGCCGCCGCGCTTCCGGCCCGGCCGCCGCGGAGAGCGGCAGCACCGCGAACAGGAAGAACATGTAGCGGTGCAGCGCCGGCGCGTCGGCGGGATAGGCGTTGAGCAGGGCGATCGTGTTGCGGATCGTGTCCTCGGTTTCGCCCGGAAAGCCGACGATGAAGGTGCTCTTCGTGCTGATGCCGCGCCGCCCAAGGCAGGCGATCCCGGAGAGGATTTGCTCCGGCGAGACACGCTTGTTCATGCGCCGCAGCATGCCCGGATCCCCCGACTCGACGCCGAGCAGCACCTCGAGACAGCCGGAACGCGCCATCAGATCGGCCGTTTCGTCGTCCACGACGGCCACGCGCGCCAGGCCGCGCCAGCGCACGCCGAGACCGGACGCAATAAGGGCGCGGCACAGCTCCACGGCGCGGCGGCGGGTGGGGAAGAGATTGTCGTCGGTGAAATAGACGCGGCGCACGCCGTCGCACGGCGGAATGGTGCGGATCTCCTCAAGGAGCGAGGCGAGGGACCTCGTACGCACGGGCCGCAGGCCGGCGAAATCGCAGAACGCGCAGCGGAAACCGCAGCCCAGGCCGGCCTGCACGGGCACGAAGGCGGACGTGGGTCGCCCCAGGAAGCGCGTCCAGTCGACGCGCACCTCGTGAAACGGCTCGGGCGCGACGGGGTTCACGCGCCATTTTCCGCCGGCGATCCAGGCCACGTTGTCCAGGCGACGGGCGTCGCCGCCGTCCCGCAGGCAGGCCAGGACGCGGGCCAGCGTTTCTTCGCCGCTGTTGCTGACGATGAACAGGTCGACCGGCGAAGCGAGATGCGCGTCCATCAGGTAGCTGTGTTCGCTGACGGCGCCGCGCAGCTCGGAACCTATGCTTCCGGGGGCGAGCAGGCGGTCGTGGCGGTACGACTTCCAGACCTGGATGCCGCCCGCGATCACCGCGGCGCCGGGCGCATGCCGCTTGGCGAACGCGGCCAGCGCGTCGATCTGCGCGGCGAAGGGCAGGAAGGTGGTGGAGATCACAACCGCGCGCGGCCCGGCGGCGAGCGCGGCCCGCAGGGCCTCCCCGTTCGGCGCGCGGTCCGGCGCCAGCGCCGCCGTGAAGCCGCGGGCCTCGAGAAACTGGCACAGGTAGGCGCCGTTCAGCGAAAGGAACGGCGCGCTTTCGCCGCGGAGCAGCGCCCGCGCGGCGGCCGCGTCCCGCCCCGCGCGAAAGTAGGCGTCCAGAAAAGGCAGCGCGGCGGCCGTGCCGTCCACGCGCAGCCGCGCCGTATCGCGTTCCCGCGATCCCAGCACCTCCTGGGGGTCGTCTCCGGCGATTATCAGCGCATCGGGGGCCGGCACGGACGGAACATTCTCCAACGCGACTGTCGAGAAAACCCGCGTGGCGGTCGGAAACCGACCCGGACCCGGACTGCCTGCGCGGGAATGCCCGGTAATCAAGACGCTTGTTTCATGTCATCTTAGCCTGGCTTGTTCATGAACGCGAGCGACGTTCTTCCCGCGGGACGCCGGGGTCGCCGGCATCAACCCCACTTGCCTTTGTTCATGTGCCCCTGGATTTCCGTCATGGAAAGCTTCATCATCTCGTAGGCGTGGGCCAGCGATTTGTTGAACACGTCCACGCAGGCGGGGTCCAGGTTGTCCTTGATGCCCTCCTTGCAGACGGCTTCCAGGTCGCGCGCCAGGGTGATGGCCCGCGTGTGCAGCGTGTTGGTGTGGCGCGAGCGTTCCACGAGTTTCGCCGCCGCCTCGTCCAGCAGGACGAATTTCTCTTTCGGCGCGCCGCACTTCGGGCATTTTTCCGGAGCGTTATCGCCGTCATGGATGAAGCCGCAGACGCCGCATTTCCATTTCTTCATGTCTGCCGTCCTTCCTCTTGCCGGTTACGTCTTGAGCATACCGAACGTCGGTTGCCGACGCGACCATACCGCAAGCAAGGGAAGAAAGTCAACCCGCGGTCATCGCTCGATGCCGGGGCGGGCGGGCACGCCGCGGTCGAAGTAGTGGCGGACGGCCTTCATCTCGGTGACCAGATCGGCCCGCGCGATGATGGAGGCGGGCATGTCGCGGCCGGTGAACACCAGTTCCACGGCGTCGGGCCGGCAGGCGGCGAGGTCGGCGAGGTCGGACTCCGCGATCACGCCGGCCTTGACCGCCGGTCCGGCCTCGTCGGCGATGACCACGTCGTACGCGCCGCCGGTGAGGGCCGCGCGCAGCGCGGCCAGCCCCGCGCGCGCGGCGCGGATGTCCGCCTCGGACGGCGCGTTGCGGATGAATCCGCCGCAGCCGAAGGCTGCCGCGGTCGCCTCGGGAAAGCGCTCGCGCAGCACCCGGATCTCGGGGGAGTCGCCGCGTTTGCAGAACTGGCCGAGGTAGACCCGCAGCCCCGCGCCGGCCGCGCGCACGATCAGCCCCAGCGCGGCGGAGGTCTTGCCTTTGCCGTCGCCGGTATAGACCTGGATGCGGCCCTTCATGCCGCGACGAGTGTCGAATGTCGGACGCCGGATGTCACTTCTTTTCCCAGGGCGGCGTTTCCGGGAGCAGCGCGTCGAATTCGGCGATGCGCGCGGCTTCCGGCGGTCCGGCGTATTCGCCGGCGAGGAACCGCGTCCAGTCCTCGTCGCGCAGGCGGCGCCAGGAAGTCTCCTCGCGGCCGGGGTTGATCGGATAGAACAGCGCGCCGGTGCGGCGCGCGGCCTCGCGGTCGCCCGGCGCGTCGCCCACCACGAGCATGCGGCCGGCCCGGTACTTGCCGGCGGCGGCGGCGGCGATATGTTCGGCCTTCGTGCCCAGTTCCTGCCCGGCGATCAGGGCCGCACAGTCGGCGAGCCCGTGCTGGGCCCATTCCCGCTCCAGGGCCGCCGCGGGCGTCTGGGAGACGCACAGCACGTCGGCACGTCGGCGCATCAGGCGCAGGCCCTCGGCGGCTCCGGGAAACACCCGCACGCCGCCGGCTTCCGCGGCGATGCAGGCGTTGACCGCGCGGCTCCACGCCAGCACGTCGGCCAGCTCCGGGTCGCCCGTTTCCGCGGCGGCGCGTTCGAGGGCCGGCTCGCCCAGCGCTGCGCCGCTTTGAACGAAGCGGCGCAGCGCGGGCAGGTCGGGCACGGGCACGCCCGCGGCGCGCGCGTCGGGGCGGCGGCGCAGCAGGTCGAACACGCGCAGCAGGGCCGGGAACCGGTTCGATCCGCGGGTCCGGGAATAGAGACCCACGAACGCCGCGGTTTCCCGCACCGCGTCGGCCACGGCCTCGAGGCGCCAGTGGGACACGATCAGCGGGTGGAAGCAGCGGCGCTGTTTGAGCTCCATCGTGTCGAAGACGCAGCCGTCCGAGTCGACCGCGACGAAGTAGGCGTGGCCGGGGCGGAAGGCGATCAGATCCTGTCGGGTGCAGCTCACGGGCGCGGCAAGGGTAGCGCCTGGGGAGAGACGGTGTCGAGCGCGGAAGCGGCGGGCGCGTTGACAGGCGGGCGGTCCGGGTGTAATTAGGTTGGTTTTCGGCGGCGGAAAGGACCCGGAGAATGCGCGTCAAGGCCTTCAGAGCGTTGCGGCCCCGGCCGGACGCGGCCGCGTCCGTAGCCTGCGTGCCGTACGACACGGTGGACACGGCCGAGGCCGCGGCCGAGGCCGCGGGCAACCCCCGCAGTTTCATGCGCGTCGTGCGGCCCGAGATCAACCTGCCGTCAAGCGATCCCGCGTCGGCGGAGGTCTACGCGGCGGGCGCGGAGCGGCTGCGGGCGCTGGAGCGCGAAGGCGTGCTGGTGCGCGAAGAAGGGCCGTCGGTCTACCTGTACCGGCAGCGCGCCGGCGGGCACAGTCAGACCGGCGTGGTCGCCTGCTTCGCCGTTGACGATTACCTGCGCGGCGTCATCCGCAGGCACGAGCTGACGCGGCCGGACAAGCAGGTTGACCGCGCGCGCCTCATGCTGGCCGCGCGCGCCCACACGGGTCCGGTGTTCCTTACCTGCGGCGACAGTCCGGCCGTGAACGCGATCGTGGCGGAGGCCGCGGCAGGCGCGCCGCTTTTCGATTTCGTGGCGGCGGACGGCGTGGGACACACGGTGTGGCGCGTGTCTCCGCCCGGGACGCTGGTTGAGGCGCTGGACGCCGTGCCCGCCGCGTACATCGCGGACGGCCATCACCGGGCGGCGGCCGCGGCGGACGTGCAGGCGGAATGCGCGCGCCGGCGCGGCGCGGGGTCGCCGCGGGACGAGAGCGACTGGTTCCTGGGCATCCTGTACCCGGCGGGGCAGCTGCGCATCCTGCCTTACAACCGCTGCGTCGCGGACCTCAACGGTCTTTTGCCCGCCGCGTTCACGGCCGCCGTCGGCGAGCGGTTTGCGCTGAGCGCCGGGGCCGGGCCGCGGCCGCCGGGGCCGGCCCGCATATCGATGTACCTGCAAGGCGCGTGGCACGGCCTGGCGTGGGAACCGTCCGCCGCCGGCGATCCGGTTGCCGCGCTGGACGTGAGCGTTCTGCAGGAACGCCTGCTGGGCCCCGTGCTGGGCATTGGCGATCCCACCCGCGACGCGCGCATCGCTTTCGTGGGCGGCAGCCGCGGCCCGGAGGCGCTCGCGCGCGAAGTGGACGCGGGCCGGGCGGCGGTGGCCTTTTCCATGTTCCCCGTGGCCCTAGAGCAGATGATGGCCGTGGCGGACGCGGGCCGCCTGATGCCTCCCAAGAGCACATGGTTCGATCCCAAGCCGCGCTCGGGACTGCTCGTGCACACGTTCTAGCGCGGACTATGAATCTGCGCTGGCGCGGCCTGTCCGGGAGAGATCAGCGGAAACTTGAAATGCCTCGCTGGAACCCGCTATAGTAACAGGGAAAGGAGATGGCATGAACAGGCACTTCAGCACAGCCGCGTTGGCCGTGGGGATCGCCGCGGCGCTCGCGTTCGGCGCCGCCGCGCAGGGCAAGGAACCCGTCGCCCAGGAGGACGTCGCCCTGCTCAAGCGCACGGGCAAAGCCTTCGCCGAAGTGGCGCGCAAGGCGATCCCGGCCGTGGTCTTCGTCGAAGTGGAACAGACGGTCCAGGCGCAGGGCTACGGCCGGCCGGACAGCCCCTACGACTTCTTCGGCGACGAATTCTTCCGCCAGTTCTTCGGCGCGCCGTCCGTGCCGCGCCAGTTCCGCCAGCGGGGCCAGGGCTCGGGCTTCATCATCACGAAGGACGGCTACATCCTGACCAACAACCACATCGTGGGCGACGCCGACAAGATCACCGTGAAGCTGCGCGACGGCCGCAGCTTCGAGGCCAGGCTGATCGGCGCGGACCCCAAGACCGACGTGGCCGTGGTCAAGATCGAAGGCAAGAACCTGCCGGTCCTGGAGCCGGGCAACTCCGAGGAGCTGGAGATCGGCGAGTGGGTCGTCGCCGTGGGCAATCCCTTCGGCCTGACCGAGACCGTCACCGTCGGCGTGGTCAGCGCCAAGGGGCGCAGCAACATCGGCATGGCGGAGTACGAGGATTTCATCCAGACCGATGCCGCCATCAACCCCGGCAATTCCGGCGGCCCGCTGCTGAACATCGAGGGCAAGGTGATCGGCATGAACACCTTCATCGTCACGCGCAGCGGCGGCTACATGGGCATCGGCTTTGCCATTCCCATCAACATGGCCGTGTCCATCAAGGACCAGCTCGTCAAGTCGGGCAAGGTCGTGCGCGGCCAGATCGGGATCGTGATCGGGGAAATGACCACGGATCTGGCCAGGCAGTTCGGGCTCGACGAACCGCGCGGCATCCTGATCCAGCAGGTCATGGAAAACAGCCCCGCCGAGAAGGCGGGCCTGAAGCACGGCGACGTCATCGTGGAGCTTGACGGCAAGCCGGTCGAAAGCGTGGGCGCCTTCCGCAACACGGTGGCCTCCAATCCGCCGGGCACGGCCTTCAAGCTGAGCGTGTTCCGGGACGGCAAGGCGCGGACCGTGGAAGTGACGACCGCCGCCCTGGGCGAGGAAGCCGCCGGCGTGGAAGGCGCGGATGCCGTTTTCGAGGCGCTGGGCATGCGCCTGGAGAACCTGACCGACGAAATGGCGGAACGGTTCGGCTACAAGAAGGGGGATGGCGTGATCGTCGCGCAGGTGGAGAACGGCGGGCAGGCCGCGCAACTCGGTATCCGGCCGGGCCACCTGGTGACCAGCGTGGGCCAGCGCGACGTGAAGTCGGTCGAAGAGTTCGTGGACGCGGTCAACAAGACCAAGCGGGACGGGCGCATCCTGCTGCGCATCGTCGGCGAGCGCTACGCGCACTACGTGACGATGTCGGTCGAATGACAGCGGGCGTCCGCCGCCGTGCGTATTCCGGACAAAGTTCGCGCCAGGCTCGACGAGCTGCCGGACGCTCCCGGCTGCTATCTCATGCGCGACGGCCGCGGCCGCATTATCTACGTGGGCAAGGCCGTGTCCCTGCGCAAGCGCGTGCGCTCCTATTTCCGCCAGGCGGCGCTGCGGCGCGGGTCGCCCAGGCTGCGCAGCCTGGTCAACAGCGTGGACGACATCGACCACGTGGTGACGCGCAGCGAGACCGAGGCGATCCTCGTCGAGGGGCGCCTGCTCAAGGAATACCGTCCCCGTTTCAACGTCAGCTTCACCGACGACAAGCGTTTTCTCCTGCTTGCGGCCGATCCGCGCGAGCCGCTGCCGCGTTTCGCCTTCAGCCGGATCCGCCGCGAAGACGGGCGCCTGTACTTCGGCCCCTACGCCTCGGCCGCGGCGGCGCGGGCGACGCTGGACTTCGCCGCGAAGACGTTCGGCCTGCGCGAGTGCGCGCCCCGCGCGCCCGACGCGGAGACCTACCGGCGCTGCCTGAACGACATCATCCGCTACTGCTCCGCGCCATGCGTCGCGCGCGTGACGGAAGAGGAATACCGCCGCCGCTTCGACGAGGCGTGCGCGTTCCTGCGCGGCCGGCGGCCGGCCGTGACCGATGCCGTGGCGGCGGCCATGCGGGAGGCCTCGGCGGCCATGGATTTCGAGCGCGCGGCGGCGCTGCGGGACACGCTGCTGTACCTGCGCGCGGCGCTGCGGCGCCAGGGCGTTTCCGAAAAGAGCCCGGACATGAGGAAGGAGGAAGCCCTGGCCGGCGTGCGGGCGCTGCAGGCGTCCCTCGGGCTCGCCGGGCCGCCGCGCGTAATCGAGGCATTCGACGTCTCCAACATCGCCGGCGCCTTCGCGGTGGCCGGCATGGTCTGTTGCGTGGACGGCATGCCGCACCGCAACCGTTACCGCCGCTTCCGCATCAAAACCGTGCGCGGCAGCGACGACCCGGCTATGATGGCCGAAGTCGTGCGACGCCGTTTTGCGCGCCTGGCCGTCGAAGGCGGCGCGGCGCCGGACCTGGTGCTGGTCGACGGCGGCCGGACGCAGGTGCAGGCCGCGCGCGCGGCCCTGGCGGCAGTCGGCGCGGGCGCCGTGCCGGTGGCCGGGCTGGCCAAGCGCCGCGAGGAGTTGTACCGGGAGGCCGGCAAACCGCCGCTGAGGCTGCCGAAGGACTCGGCTGCGCTGCACGTGCTGCAGCGGCTGCGGGACGAGGCCCACCGCTTCGCCGTGGCTTACCACCACGACCTGCGCGGCCGCCGTATCCGGGAATCGGCGCTGGACGAGATACCGGGGGTCGGGCCGCGGATCAAGGAGCGCCTGCTGGCGCGTTTCGGGTCGGTGCGGCGGATCGCCGCCGCCGGCGAGGCGGAGATCCGCGAAGTTGACGGCGTCGGGCCGCGGCTGGCGGCGGCGATCCGCGGAGCGCTGGGCGGCGGCGGGCAGGCGTGAGTGCGCGGGCCAGGGAGGGCGGCCGAGTGAAGGTGCTGATCGTCAAGTTGAGCTCGCTGGGAGACCTGTTTCATGCGCTGCCCGCGGTGCACAATCTTAAAGAAGGACTCGGCGCGGAGATCCACTGGGTCGTCGCGGATACCTACGCGGGGCTGCTGCGCGAGTGCTTCACCGACGTCGCCCGGGTGATCCCTTTCCGCCGCCGCGCCTTCTGGTCGAATCTGCGCCCGTTCCTCGCGGACCTGCGCGCCGCGGAATACGACTACGTGATCGACCTGCACGGACTGCTGAAAAGCGCGATGATCGCCTTGATGGCGCGCGGCCGCCTGCGGATCGGACCCTCCTTCGCGCGCGAGGGAACGCGCTTCCTGTATCCCCGCCTGGCGGGGCGGCGGCGCGAGGGCCGCCACGTCGTGGAGCAGTGCCTGGACGTAGTTGACGCGCTGAAGCTGCAACGCATGGCGCCCGTCTTCCCGGTGCGCTTTCCGCCGCGGCAGGCGGCTCTGCCCCGGCCGCGGGTGGGCATCGTGCCGATGTCGCGCCGGCCCAACAAGACGTGGCCCGAATCCTGTTTTGCGGACGTGGCGCGGCGGCTGGCGCGCACGCGCGGGGCGTCGGTGTACCTGTTCGGCGGACAGGAGGACCGGGAAGTCTGCGGTCGGATCGCCGCCGCCGCCGGCGGGGCCGCGGAAGACCTGTCCGGCAGGCTCGATTTTGCCGCGCTGGGCGGCACGCTGGCGCAGATGGACCTGGTGGTGTCGAACGATTCCGGACCGGCGCACATGGCCGCCGCCGTCGGCGTGCCGGTCCTGGCGATATTCGCCTCGACCGATCCGGCGCGCAACGGCCCCTACGGCGCGGGCCACCGCGTGGTTACGGCGTCGCTTCCCTGTCAGCCCTGCTTCTCGCGCGCGTGCCGGCAGCCCGGCGTGCCGTGCCTGCAGGGGGTCACGCCCGAGCAGGTGGGGGAGGTGGCGCTGGAGATGCTCAGTCGCAGAGATGCCGCAGGCGCACCACGGGCGGAGCCTCGTGCTTGTGCCTGTGGGCCAGATGACGCTCCCACACGAAGGCCGTGATCGCGTCCGGGGCCTCGGCGGGCATGTCGCGGTAGTGCGCCAGGCAGAAGCGCACGCCATGCTCCATGGCGTTGTAGCTGTGGCCCAGGTCCCCCTCGTCGGTCTGGTTCTCCTCCAGGCCGGCGGAAGGGATGCGGTCGATCAGGTCCTCGCCGATGACGCCCTGCGCGACGAAATACCCGAGCATCTGGTACACCTCGGACTTGAACAGCTCGCCGATGGGGAACAGGTCGGCCAGCGCGTCGCCGCCCTTGGTGTCGTAGCCGATGAAATCCTCGGACAGGTTGCCGGTGCCCATCACCCGCACGCGCCGGCCGGGCAGTCGGGTGCCCAGCGCGTGGGCCAGTCCGTAAAGCACGCACATGCGCGCGCGGCTGCGCGCGTTGCCCTTGTTCGCGGCCGTGAGGACATCGCTTTGGTCCACGGCCATCTGCGCCGTGATGGCGTCGGCGATGGCCGCAACCGGCCGGACCAGGTGGCGAATGCCGAGGCGCTCGGCCAGGCGCGTGGAGCGCGCGTTGAACGTGCGCACGTCCACCTCGTTGTACGGCATGCTCACGCCATAGACGTTGTCCCTGCCCAGGGCCCGCGCGCTCAGGATGGCGACGAGGGACGAATCCGCCCCGCCGCTGAGGCCGACCACGGCCGTATCCACACGTTTGCCGATCTCCTCGCACACGAACGCCGCCAGCGCCTTGCAGTCACGGACCATGGTTTTCCTCCGGCTTTCTCCCGTCCAGGGAACGAACCGTAGAATCTTGACGAAGGCGGGGCGGGTGTCAAGCGCGGGCAATCCCACATCCGGCCGGTCACGGCCTCAGCGCCGCGGCGCCCGCCGGCGCGCCGTCGCGCAGCGCGGCCAGGGCCGCGTTGGCGTCGGCGAGGGCACACTCCGAAATCCGGGTCTGCCGCAACGACTCGACGGCCGAGATTCCCGCAATGCCGCCACCCAGGACCACCACGCGCCCTGCGCCGCCACCGGCCGCCGGCGTTCCCGCGTCCGGAAGCGGCTCATGGCATGCCGTCGTTCCGGCTACTTGACCTCGGCGAACCTGGCCTTCGGCGCCCCGCAGACTGAACACTTGTCCGGGGCGCTGCCGGTCACGGTGTTGCCGCACACCGTCACTGACGGAAGAAGCGGATTCTGATGATCGACGATGAACCGGACCATGTTGAAATGATCAAGATGCGGCTGGAAGCGAACGACTACGAAGTCGTGACCGCGTATGACGGCGAAGAAGGCCTGGCCAAGGCCGCCGCGGAGAAGCCGCACCTGATCCTGCCGGACGTGATGACGCCGAAGATGGACGGTTTCGCGGTGCTCAAGCGACTCCAGCGCCTGGAGCTTACGAAGAACATCCCCGTCGTGATGCTCACCGCCAAGGGCGAAAGCAAGTCCGTCTTCCAGTCGCAGCAGCTGGGCGCGGCGGACCACCTGATCCAGCCCTGCGAATCCGCGGAGCTGCTGAGCGTCGTCGCGCGGCACGCGTAGAAAAGCGCGTCTCAGCCGCCGTGCAGCTTGAGAAAGAGCCGGGCCGCCCAGCTCTCTTCGCCGATCACCCCGTGCAGAAGCAGGAGGCACAGCGTCGTCACCGCCGCGGCGGCGATGAGCACGCCGATTGCGTTGGCCACGGCGAACCGGCGCCGGTCGAAGCCCAGCAGGTAGGCTCCGAAAGCCCCCGTGTAGACCCCGGAACCGGGCAGGGGGATGCCGATGAACACGGCCAGTCCCAGCTCGCCGTATTTTTCCACGTAGGGGTGCAGACGGTGGCGCGTCCGCTCGAGGCGCGGCCAGACGCGGCGCTCGAACCAGCCCCAGCGCCGCATGGCCGTGAATACCGGCCCCAGAACCCGGAACACGGCCCACCCCAGCGCGATGTTGGCCAGCGTGCAGACCGCAACCGCCAGCGGCCACGCCATGAGGTCGCTGATACGGCCCTCCGTGAAAGGCATCTTGACCGGAAGCATGCCCACGGGAATGGAGGCCCGCAGCTCAAGCGCCGGAAGGAACGTGAGGAAAATCAGCCAGGCGAGCGCGCGAATCATGCTTTGCCCTTTCCCGCCCGGACGCGCCGGGCCCGCTGGTGCCGCCGCAGCATCCGGATGAAGCGCAGCGTGTCCTTGACCGGACATATCTTGCTCTTCTCGTCGCCGTAGATCACCCGCACCGGCACCGCGCCGATGCGCGCGCCGGCCTCGGCGTAAAGCAGCAGTATCTCAGAGTCGTAGTCGAAGCGGCGCGACGCGTCCGGAACCGCGGGGAATCCCTCGCACCGGTAGAGCCGGAATCCGCACTGCGTGTCGGGGACGCGGCGGCCCATGCGCCGGCTGAGCAGCCAACTCATGAAGCGGTTCGTCAGGCGCCGCACCAGCGGCATGCCGCGCGGATCCGCCATGCGGTTGCCCAGGATCACGGGGTCGCCCGTTCGCGCGTAGGCCTCCACGAACGCCGGAATGTCTTCGGGCGCGTGCTGGCCGTCGCCGTCCATGGCCACGACGAATTCGTAGCCGTGCTCCAGGGCGTAGGCCATTCCCGTGGCGATCGCCGCGCCCTTGCCCTGGTTCACGGCGTGTTTCAGCACCACCGCTCCGGCCCGGTCCGCCTCCGCGGCGGTGCGGTCCGCGGAACCGTCGTCGACCACGACCACGTCCCGGCAGTACGCGCGGATGCCTCCCACGGCGGCGCCCACGCGCGCCTCCTCCTGGTACGCCGGCACGATCACGCAGAACCGGGACCCGTTCCTCGTCTCGCCGTTCATCGTTGCTCCCCCCTGCCGCCGTGCCAGGCGCGCGCGTTCCAGAAATCCTCGAACATGAACCACTGCTCCGGACGTCCGCCGATCTCCTCTTCGAGGCCGCGACATATCTGCAGGCGGATCTCCCGCTCGGACGAATACCCCGCGGGAACGATCAGCGGACGGAACCGCAGCAGGAAAGTGTCGTCCTTCTGGCGCAGGAGAAAACCCGGCAGAACCGGACAGCCCGTGCGCGCGCTGATGGCCGCCGGGCCGCGCGGCATCCTGGCCGGCCTGCCGAAAAACTCGACCCGGTCGTCCCGCGCGCTGTAGTCGCGGTCCGCCAGCAGGGCCACGAACTCCTTCCGCGCCAGCGCCTCCAGCACGCCCCGCGCGGCCTTGCCCAGCGGGATGACGCGCTGAAGCCGGCTTTCGCGCCGGGCGCGAAAAAGCGCCCTGATACGGCGGTCACGCTCCGGCAGGATCACCGCGTTGAGCGGACAGCCCAGCGCGCCCAGCACCGCGCCGCCCAGCTCCCAGTTGCCGAGGTGCGCCGTAACCACGATCACGCCCTGGCCGAGCGCCCGCGCCTGCTCGAGGTGCTCGGAATGCTCGAGACTCACCATGCGGTCCACCTCCCGCCGCGAAAGCCGGCGCGAGCCGAAGAAATCAACCAGGTGCTTGCCGAAATTCTGGAACACCGTCCGCGCCATTCGCTCCAGGGTTTCGTCCGAGGCTTTCAGCCCCCTGAAATCCAGGACGTGCCGCAGGTTGGACTTTACGGCCGCCCGGCCCCTGGCGTCGCGGCAGTAAAATTCGTCCGCGACGCGCAGGCCGACCCAGTAGGCAAACCGCCGCGGAAGCACGCGGCTGACGAAGTCGGCCGTCAGAAACTGCATGTACGCCGTGTTCATCACGTCGGTCCGGTCCGCAAGCTTGGCGGAAAATGGCAGAAAACGGCGCGGCATTCAAGCATTCGCGCACGCCTCACCGGCCTTCGGCGCATTGTCCTTGAAACACGCGCGCTGAGGACGTACCTTCGGACGTCTGAAGGAGAAAAAACCGCGATACAGGAGGTTTCCATGGGCATCCGTTTCAATGCCGACGAAGTGCTGCAAATGGCGATCCGGGCGGAGCAGGAGGCGGTGGCTTTCTACCGCAAGGCGGCCGACCGGCACGCCAGCGAGGCCGACTGTTCGTTTCTGCTGAAGCTGGCGGATATGGAGAAGGAACACGAACGGATCTTCGCGGCGATGCGCAGGGAGCTGGGCGAAGGCGCCCGCGAAGAGACGGCCTTCGACCCCGACAACGAAGCCGCGCTGTATCTCGGGGCCATGGTCGACGGCGCCGGGATCGAAGGCGCGCCCAGGGCAGCCGCCGCGCTGACGGGCAGGGAATCGCTGCGCGACATCCTCAAGATCGGCCTGCAGATGGAAAAGAACGCCGTGCTCTTCTACCAGGGCTTCCTGGATATGGTTCCCGCAAAACTGGGCGGCGACTGGCTGCGGAAGATCATCGACGAGGAAAAGAAGCACATCGTGGCTTTCGTCAGGGAGCTGCGCAAACTGGGCTGAAGCCGCGAGCCCTTCTCGGCTTTCCGGAGCCGGTCTCACGCCAGCCGTCGGCCGGTGGTGCCGGCGGCGAGGGAAACGTGCTTCAGGCCCTTCAGCGCCTTCAGGCGCCTGACGACGTTCTCGACCCGGGCGCGTTTGCCGCGCACGGCCACGATTTCCAGGCAGTTGTCGTGGTCGAGATGGATGTGTTGGGTCGATATGATGGCGTCGTGGCAGTCGTGCTGCACCTGCGTGAGCTTCCGGAGGATGTCGCGCTTGTGGTGGTCGTAGACCATGACGACCGCCCCGGCCACTTCGTCGCCGCGGCGCCATTCGGCCTGGACCAGGCCGGCGCGGATCAGGTCGCCCACGGCCTTGGACCGCGTGGGGCAGCCCTGGGCCCTGATCTCGCGGTCGAACCGCTCGACCAAGCCGGCGTCCAGCGACACGCTGAAACGGGTGAGAGGCATGCGCGCAAGCCCTTCCTTGCGGGACAGGCCACACAATACTGCGGCGTCACGGGTCTGACAAGCGCAGGGAGAGTCGCGGAACGGGAGGCTGGAAGAAAAGAAGGGCAAAAGTCGGCGCGGCTTGACTTGACTGGCGGGGCGGGGGAAAATACCCCGGATCATGGAGCCGCAAAGGATGGCCCTCCGTCACGCGGAAGACGTCCCGGTATTCGGACGTTATGAGGCCCGGCACTGGCCCGCCCTCCTGGACATGTATCTCACGTTCGAGCCGAAGGCCGCCTACCAGGGACTGCCCCCGTTCAAGGAGGCGGTCACCCGGCGCTGGCTGGCGTCGCTTGTCGAAAACGAGCGGAACACGAATTTCGTATTGCTGATCGACGGCCGCATAGCCGCCCACGCCGCCCTGGTCTACTACCCGCACACGCCGGACGAGCAGGAGATCATCATCTTTGTGCACCAGGACTTCCAGCACCGGGGGTGGGGGCGGGAACTGTTCCTGGCGGCGATGTGGTGGGGATGCCTCCGGCTTCGCCTGCGGGACGTGTGGCTTTCGGTGACGTGGGACAACGCGCCGGCCTGGCGCATGTACCGGGCGATCGGTTTCAGGCCCGTCTCCCACGACCCCATGGACCCCGACATCATAATGGCGCGGCCGTTCGCCTGTCCGGACTGCTCCCGCGACACCTGCCCGACTTACAACTCGCGACTGATACACGAGTACGAGGCGGCTTTCGGGCCGGAACGGGAGCCGGCCCGGGAATCCGTGCGGCCGAACGCGTCCAAAGCGCGAGCTGACCTGGCGCGGGATTCCGGGACGGGAGACTAGAGGACCTTCACGGCGGTGGCCTTGAACGTCAGCCACACGCGTTCGCCGACGTTCAGCCCCATGTCCAGGAAGGAGCGGCGCGTGATCATGGCGCAGATCAGCGCGCCGGCGTCCACGAAAACCCGCAACGTTCCGTCCGCGTCCTCGATCTTGACGATCGTGCCCGTGAGCCGGTTGAGGGCGCTCGAGTCAATGGCCTGACGGGACAGGATGATGTCCCGCGGGTCAACGGCGATCGTGGCGGCGCCCGTCTTTGCCGTGGCGGCCCTGATCCGCGCGCCGCCCGGCAACGCCATGCCGCGAAGGCCGTCCGGATCGGCGTGGAGCACGCCGGCGAAGACATTCTCGTAGGCAATGTCGCGGATCTCGCCCTCCACGACGGAAACGACGTGATGCGACAGGCGGCAGGCCTGGTCCTGCGAATGCGTCGAGAGCACAATCGTCGCCGCGTTCTTCCGGTTGAACTCCAGAATGAGCTCTTCCACGGCGCGCACCTGGCGCTGGTCGACGTTGGCGGTCGGCTCGTCGAGCAGGTAGACCTCCGTATCGAGGACCAGGGCGCGCGCCAGGGCCACGCGCTGGGCCTCTCCGCCCGAGAGCGCGTGCGCGTTCCGCGCGGCGAGGGCCGCCAGTCCCAGGCGCTCCATGATCGCGCCGACGCGCGAGGCGACCTCGCGGCGCGGCAAGCCCCGCACCTTCAACCCGTAGGCGATGTTCTCGCGGACGCTCAGGTTGAAGAGGTAGGGGGTCTGAAGCAGCGCGCTGACCCGGCGGCGGCGCGCCAGCAGCCCCGCCCGGTCGGCGTAATCCACGACTTCGCCCCGGAACGCCACGCGGCCGCGCACGGGCCGCAGACGGAAAGCCAGCATTCTCAGCAGCGTGGTCTTGCCCGAGCCGTTGGGGCCCACCACCGCGTAGACCCGCCCCTGCTCGATGGCGCAATCGCGGACGCGCAGTCTGAACTCGCCCGCGCCGGCCACGGCGTCCTCCAGAGCATAGACGGTCACGCCGACCTCCTCCTGAGCAGTCCGAACACGACGTTGACGCCCAGGGCAACCGCGAGCAGCACGAGGCCCAGCGCAATGCCGAGCGCGAACTCGCCCTTGCTCGTTTCGAGCGCGATGGCCGTGGTGATGTTGCGCGTGTAACCGCGGATATTGCCGCCCAGCATCATGGAGACGCCCACCTCCGCGAAAACGCGGCCGAAGCCCGCCACCAGGGCGGCCAGGATGCCGAAACGCGCCTCGCGCAGAAACGTGCGGAAGCCCTGGGCCGCGTCCGCCCCGAGCGAAACGGCCGTTTCGTGGATGCGCGGGTCCAGTCCCTTGACGGCGGCGACGCTGAGGCCGGCCACGATCGGGAAGGCCAGAATCCACTGGCCTATTACCATGGCGGAGCGCGTGTAGAGCAACCCCAGGGAACCGAGCGGCCCGCGGCGGGACAGGAACGAGTAGACCATCAGGCCGACCACGACCGTGGGCAGCGACATCAGCGTGTTGAGCACCGTGATGACGGCGTCACGGCCGGCGAAGCGCTTGTGCGCGAGAAGCGCGCCGAACGGGATGCCGCTGACGGCGGCCAGCGACGTGGAGATGGTCGCGACCAACAGGGAAACGCTTACGATCGCGACGAACTCGCGGTCGGCCCGGAAGATGATGCGCAACGCTCCGGTGCATCCTTCGGTGATGTATTCCATTCCGCGACCCGGCGCTCCTCACTCGACCGGATTGGCCGCATTGGGGAAGTAGAGCTGCCCGCCCTCCTTGCGGTAGGCGGCTATCAGCTCCTGGCACGCCGGCGAAGTCATCCAGGCCACGAGCGCCATGGCCGGTTCATACTTCACATGGGGGTGCCTGTAGGGGCTGACCGCGATTATGCCGTAGGGATTGAAGAGGTCCGGATCGCCCTCGACCATCGGCTTCAGGCGCAGCTTGTCCCTCTGGAAGATGAACGTCGCCCGGTCAGCCAGGACGTAGGCGTTCTTCTCGTCCGCCATGCGCAGCGTGGCGCTCATCCCCTGCCCGGCCTCGATGTACCATCCGCCCGACGGTTTCCGGTCCGCCTTGGCCCAGAGGGACTTCTCCTTGATGTGCGTTCCGGACTCGTCCCCGCGCGACACGAAAGGCGCACGCTTGTCCATGATCCGCCCCAGGGCCTCCGCGGCTTTTTTCAGGCCGTCAATCCCGGCGGGATCGCCCGCCGGCCCCAGCAGAAGGAAATCGTTGTACATCACGTCCCGCCGGTTGACGCCGCAGCCGTCGGCCACGAACTTGTCTTCCGCCGCGCGGGCGTGGACGAGGATGACGTCCACGTCGCCGTTTTCGGCGATCTTGACGGCCTTGCCCGTGCCGACGGAGATGACGTGGATCTTCACGTTGTGCTTCTTCTCGAACGGCGGCAGGACGCGGTCGAGAAGCCCCGTCTCATAGGTGCTGGTGGTGGTGGCCAGCCTGAGCGTCTCCCCGGCGTGCGCCTGAACGGCCGCGAGCAACGCCGCAATGCCGGTCAGAAGCGTTCCTGTCATCTTGCGCTTGCCGTTCACAGACTCAGGACCACCTGGACGTAGCCGAAGTGCACCACGTCCCGGTCGCTGATTTCGTTCGCGACGGCGCCGGGGACGAAGGCCGAATAGCCCGCCTCGGCCGTGACGTTGCCCGTCAGCTTCTGCGTCAGGATCAGCGAGAGCTCGGAGCCGACGTGACTGCCCGCCGCCGCGCGCGGCGCCGCGGCAGCCTCCGCGCCTTCCGGCCCGTCGCCCTGTTCCGGCGGAGGCGGCCACAGTTTGGCGCCGCTGCCGTGGTACCATGCGTCGGACGTGCTGTCGAGCCAGTAGGCATGCGCTTCGGGCTGGACGGTCAGCTTTCCGGTCGGGTGCAGGACACACGCGAGCGCGATCTCCCGCATGTTCTGCCACCGCAGGAAGTCGATGATCCCGTAAGGGCCGTGGGTCGTCTGGTAGGGGGGCTCGAAGGTCTCGGAGCGTTTGTCCGTCGGGTCGGAATCGCCGGAGGCGAGATTGAACTCCGCCCGCACGGCGGGGTCGAGGACGGTCTCAAACGCCTTCTGCGCCCAGAGCGCCACGGCGTAGGCGCCCACGTCGAGGCCGGCGTCCCGGCCGAACTGCCAGGCGGCTTCGGCCTCCAGGGTCAGGCCCGCGAGCGGCTTCAGGTTCAGGCGCGTGCCGGCGGTGTGCCGTTCCCGCACTTCCCGGTCCGGGCCGGCGGCGGACTGCCGGCGCTTGCTGACCGCGTACGCGTCAACGAGCACGTCCTTGCCGCGCTGGAACGTGTTGAAGGCGCCGAGCAGGCGCTCGTTCTCGTCCGGCGGGTTGAAGCGGCCGTACACGTACTTGACGAGGTAGCCGCCGAAGACGTCGCCCTTGAATCCGGGCAGGTCGAGGCCCAGCAGCGCGGCGTCGAAGGACCGGATCTTGTTCGACCAGGAGGGGGCCGAAAGGATCCGCTTGCTGCCGTAGTTGAATTCCTGCCGTCCGAGCCTGGCGCGCAGGGGCACGTCCGCGACGCGGCTCACTTCGAGATAGGCCTGGTGCAGGTCGAGGTCGTCGGTGTTCGCGGCCTGGGGGCCGGCGGCCGTCCATTCCCGCACGTCAAGCCCTTCGACGAACAGCGCGACGGCGTCGCCTCCCCTGGCCTCCGCGCGCATGCGGAGCCTGTTGACCACGGCGCTCTCCGCGTCGTCGGCCGCGGTCCGGAAGGGCCCCATCGCCTCGTAGCGGGCCCGGTTGTCCGTCCCGGCGTCCAGGCTCCAGGGCTTTTCCGGTCCTTCCGTCTCGGCCAGGCACACGAGGGCGCCGGCAGCCAGTGCTGACATCGACACGCACAGTCTCATACCTTCCCGCCTCCTTTCCCGGTTTGACCGAACAGCGCCGCAAAACGCTGATCGGCGAAGTCCCTGATATCCCGGTCCAGCCGCTCGAAGCGCCCCAGGAGCCGCAGGGCGCAGGGGGTCAGCGCGGCGCCGCCCCGGGCCGGTCCGCCCCGGCGGCGGACCAGCAGTCTGCGGCCCAGGCGCTGCTCCGCGACGCGGATTGAGCTCCAGGCGTGGCGGTAGGACATCTGCAGCTCCCTGGCCGCGCCGCTGAGCGACCCCGTGCGTTGCACGGCCCGCAGGATGGCCGCCCGCCCCGTCCCGAAACACAGGCCTCCCTTGCGCGCGAGCCAGGCTTTGGTCCGGACGTTCATTGCCAAGCGATATGCGCCCTGGGCATATCGGTCGTTGCGGGCAAAATACGGATCTGCTATTCTGAGGACAAGCGGAAAATGATGCGTCTTCCCAACATGCTTCTGCTGGGCTCGGCGGGCCGCAATGCGGGCAAGACCGCCCTGGCGTGCGCGGTTCTGGCAGGGCGGCCGGCCGCCGCCGGCGCCGTGGGCCTGAAGGTCACGGCCATCCGCCGCAACGGCGGCGCCTGTCCGCGGGGCGGCCGGGGCTGCGGCGCGTGCGCCTCGCTGAAGGGCGACTACTGCATCACGGAGGAGGACAACCCCCGTTCGCCCAAGGACACGGGCCGCCTGCTGGCCGCCGGCGCGGAGAAGGTCTTCTGGCTGCGGGTCAGGACCGGGCGCCTGGCCGAGGGGATGGCGGCCCTGCTGGCTGTTGCCGGGCGCGGGCCCTGCGTCTGCGAGTCGAACAGCCTGCGCACCGTGGTCGAGCCCGGGCTGTTTCTCATGCTCAGGGCGAAGGGCGCGCGCGCCTGGAAGGCCACCGCCCGGGCGGTGCGGGAGTTCGCCGACCGCACCGTTGTCTTCGACGGCGGCGGATTCGATCTCGACCCGGCGGACCTGTCATGCGACGGCCGCGGCTGGGTGCTCAGGGAACACGCGACCGCGATCGTGCTGGCCGGCGGCCGCGGCACGCGGATGGGGCGCGACAAGAGCATGCTGCCGGTCGGCGCGCGGCCCATGATCGAGCACGTCTGCGCCCAGCTGCGCGACGTGTTCGACGAAGTCCTGGTCAGCACCAACACGCCGGAGGAGCACGCCTTCCTGGGGCTGCGCACCGTGCCGGACCGCGCGCCCGGCCGCGGGCCGCTGATGGGCATTGCCTCGGCCCTGGAAGCGTCCGCCCACGAGCTCAACTTCGTGGTGGCCTGCGATGCGCCCGATCTCAATATCGCGCTGGCGCATCGCCTGCTGGACCGCGCCGCGGGCCGCGACGCGGTGGTTCCGCGCGGCCCCGGGGGTGCCGTCGAGCCGCTGTTTGCGGTCTACCGCAAGTCCCTCGCGCCGCGGGCGCATCGGCTGCTGGGAGCCGGGGAGGGGAGGGTGCGCGCGCTTTTCGCGAAAGGCCGCACACGCTACGTTGACCTGCCGCCCGGAGAAGCCGTGCCGGCCAACCTGAACACCAGGGAGGAATATGCCGCCCATGTCGCCGCCCGCGCTGACAAGCTTTGAAGACGCCCTTCGCATCGTGCTGGACCGCGCCCGCGTGCTGGACGCGGAAAGCGTCGCGATCGCCGATGCGCTGAACAGAATCCTGGCCGAGGACGTGCGGTCCGACATGGACATGCCGCCGTTCGACAAGTCGGCCATGGACGGCTACGCCTGCCGGCGGGCGGACCTGGGCGGCGAGCTGCGGGTGGTCGGAACCGTGCCGGCGGGGCAGGCGCCCGGGCGGGCGATCGGCCCCGGCGAGTGCGCCAGGATCATGACCGGCGCCGCGGTCCCGGAAGGGGCCGACTGCGTCATAAGGCTCGAAGACGCGCGGGACGGGGGGCCGGACGCGGTCCGCTTCATCGCGGACGGCACGCCGGACAACATCTGCGCCCGGGGCGAGGACGTGCGTGCCGGGGACGTTGTGCTGCGCCGGGGCGTACGCCTGCGTCCCCAGCACATCGCCGTGCTCGCATCGGCGGGCTGCACGCATCCGCGGGTCGCCCGGCAGCCGCGGGTCGGCGTGATACCCACGGGCGACGAGCTGGTCGAGCCGGACGTCAGGCCGGGGCCGTCGCAGATCCGGAACAGCAACGGCTGCCAGCTCTGCGCGCAGGCGCTCGCCATGGGCGTCGCGCCCCGGCGGTATGCCGTGGCGGCGGATCGGACGGAAGCCCTGGCCGCCGCCGTGCGTGCCGCGCGCGACGCGAATGACGTGGTGCTTGTGTCGGGCGGCGTCTCGATGGGCGCGTTCGACCTGGTGCCGGACGCGCTGGAGCGGAACGGCGTCAGGCTGCTCTTCAGGAAGATCGCGGTCAAGCCCGGCATGCCGACGGTCTTCGGAGTGCAGGGCAACGCGTACTTCTTCGGCCTGGCCGGGAATCCCGTCTCCACGTTTGTCGTGTTCGAGATCCTCGTGAAGCCGTTCCTGTTTGCCCTCATGGGACACGATTTCCGGCCCTTTACGGGCCGGGCGGCGCTGGCGGAACGCATCGTGCGGAAGGACGTCGCGCGCGACGGCTGGATTCCCGTGCGGCGCGACGCGGGCGGCGCGGTGCGCGCCGTGGCCTATCACGGCCCGGCCCACGTCACTTCCGTGACCGCCGCGGACGGGCTCATCCGTGTGCCGAAGGGCGTTGCGGAAGTCGCCGAAGGGACGCTGGTTGATGTACGACCGATTTGAGCGCCAAATCGACTACCTGCGGATCTCCGTCACGGACCGCTGCGACCTGCGATGCGTCTACTGCATGCCGGCGGAGGGCATCGCCTGCAAGCCGCGCGACGCCATCCTGTCGTACGCGCGGATCGAGGCCGTGGCCCGCGAGGCCGTTGCGCTGGGCGTCACGAAGATCCGCCTGACCGGCGGCGAGCCGCTGGTCCGGCACAACATCGAGGAGCTGGTGGGCCGGCTCGCGCGCATCGGCGGTCTGCGCGAGCTTGCCATGACCACGAACGGGACGCGGCTGGCCGCGATGGCGGGAGTCCTGAAGGCGCGCGGCCTGGGGCGCGTGAACGTGTCGCTGGACACGCTCGACCCGGAGCGCTATCGCGCCGTGACGCGCGGCGGCGATCTGGGACAGGTGCTGCGAGGCATTGAGGCGGCGGCCGCCGCGGGGCTGACGCCGGTCAAGATCAACATGGTGATCATCGAGGATACCGGCGTCGACGAGGTGGAGCGCATGCGGCGGTTCTGCGACGCCCGGGGCATGCGGCTGCAGACGATCATGCATTTCTCGCTCTACGACCGGCGCGATCTGCGCGCGCGCTTCCTTGCCGAGCGGCCGCCGTCCTGCGCGCAATGCAACCGGCTCAGGCTCACTTCGGACGGCTTTCTGAAGCCCTGCCTTTTCTCCGAGGATGAAATCGCGGTTGACTTCACGGATATGCGGGGTTCGATACGGGCGGCGGTGGCGGCAAAGCCGGAAAGCGGCTCGCGCTGCCGCAACCGGGAGATGTGCGCGATCGGAGGGTAGAGGGGGGTGGGGGGGAGGGCAAAGATCAGGGGGGAAAGACTGGATGGGACCCTGATCTCTCCATCCACGACTGAAGACGGGAGCATGCCAATGGATCTCAGTCATCTGGACAAGCAAGGCGCGGCGCGCATGGTGGATGTCTCGCGCAAGGCGCGCGTGCGGCGCACGGCCCGGGCCCGGGGCAGGATACGGATGAAGGCGGAGACGGTGCGGCTGCTCAGGGAGAACCTGCTGCAGAAGGGCGACGCGCTGGCCGCGGCCCGGCTGGCCGGAATCGCGGCCGCCAAGAAGACCTGGGACCTGATTCCGCTGTGCCACAACATCGGGATCGAGCACGTCCGCGTGGACCTGCGCCCGGCCGAAGACGGCGTCGAGATCGAGAGCGAAGCCGTCTGCACGGACAGGACCGGCATCGAGATGGAGGCGCTGGTGGCCGTGTCCGTCGCCGCCCTGACGCTCTACGACATGTGCAAGGCCGTGGACGGCGAGATGGCCATTCAGGAGATACGGCTGGTGGAGAAGCGGAAGGAGCGATGAGAGTTCTGTCCGTCAACGTGTCCGCGGAAAAGGGGACCCCCAAGCGGCCCGTGCCCGAGATCCGCATTGACGAGGCGGGCGTCGCGGGCGACGCGCACGCCGGGCCTTGGCATCGCCAGGTGAGCATCCTGTCGCGGGAGATTATCGCGGAGTTCGAGCCGCGTCTCGGGCGGGAGATCAAGCCGGGCGAGTTGGCCGAGAACGTGACCGTCGAGGGCGCTGATCTGCGCGCGGTGTGCATGTTGGACCGCTTCCTGTCGGAGGGGTTGGAGCTGGAGGTCACGCAGATCGGCAAGGCGTGCCACGGCGACGGCTGCGCCATCTTCCGGGAGATCGGGGCCTGCGTGATGCCCGGGGAGGGGGTCTTCTGCCGCGTGATCCGGGGCGGGAGCCTGCGGCCGGGCGACCGGCTGGAGCATCGTCCGCGGGCGTTGCGCATCGGGATCGTGACCATGAGCGACAGGGCCAGCCGGGGCGTGTACGAGGACCGCGGCGGGCCGCGGATCCGCGAGCTGACGGCGTGTTTCCTGCGGGAGCGGCGCTGGCGTCCGGAGTTTGAAATGCGGGTGCTGCCTGACGAGCGGCCGGCGCTTGTCCGCGAGCTCGAGGCGGCGCGCGACCGCGGCCTGGACGTGGTATTCACGACGGGCGGAACGGGAATCGGGCCCCGCGACGTAACGCCCGAGGCGGTGCAGGCCGTGGCCGACAAGGTCATCCCCGGCATCATGGAGCACATCCGCGTGAAGTACGGCGCGGAGAAGCCGAACGCGCTTCTCAGCCGCAGCGTGGCCGCGGTGGCCCGCCGGACGCTTATCTACGCGTTGCCCGGCAGCGTGAAGGCCGTCGAGGAATACGTCCCCGAGATCCTCAGAACCCTCGAGCACCTCGTGCTTACGCTTCACGCGGTGGACCATCACCCGTAGGGATAGAGGGCCGTGTCGGTCCCTCGGGAAAGGTGGAGACAACCGGAATGAGACACCCGCGCATCAAGCCTCAGGAAGATACCTTCGTCCACGTCTACAACCGCACTGTCGGCTCCGCCGGCGAGTTCCCCTTCGGCCCCACGGAAAAGGAAGCGTTCATCAACCGGCTCAAACGGCTGTGCGAGCTGTACGTTATCGAGCCGCTCGCCTTCCAGGTCATGGGCAACCATTAGCCGCGCCGCCCCGAATCCCAACATTCCGAGGGCGGAGCCTGCTCAAGAACGGCCAAGTCGCGGCCGCCCTGCCCTCCCGCCGCCGAAACAAGCCGCGCAAAACGCCCCCGGCGAACTCAGGCCCGCGAGGAGAAGCCGCCGACGCCACCCAAACGCCCGGCAAAGCCCCCGGCCCGAGGTCGCCGCGGGAGCGCCAGGACTATTTGCCTGGCACCGATTCCCGCTCCCGCTCCATCATCTTCAGCCAGCGGTAGTTCACTATCTCTTCCGCCGGCCCCAGCCCAGCGTATCCGCGGTAGCTGCTCCACGCATGCCCTTCCAGGATCCGCCGCTTCGCCTCTGCCGTCTTCTCCCTGTGCCGCTGCGTCTTGACCGGATTGAGGTGGATGTACCGCGTTACAGGAATCGCTGGTGATCCCCCGCCGTGGCGAAGACCACGTCCCGTCCGTTCCCGCGGCCCGTCAGGTGGTACTTCGCCCCCGCATACCGTATCCGCCAATGCTGTCGATAACGATCCGAACAACGCTTACGACAATGACGGCTTGACACATGATATGCGTCCACGTATTATGTGGCACTGATGGATGTGAGGAGGTTTTCGGCATGAAGAACGTCACCATCGCCCTGGATGATCAAACCCTGGCGGCGAGCCGGGCATACGCGAGCGCGCACCACACGTCGCTCAACAACCTGATTCGCGAACTCTTGCGGCGCACGGTGGTCAGGAAGTCGCGAACCGCTTGGGCCGACGAATTCCTGGAATTGGCCGCGAAGGCTGGAGGGGACTCGCAGGGCCGCCGTTGGAAACGGGAGGATCTCTACCGTGCCTGAATCATCCAAGATCTTCCTCGATGCCAATGTTCTGGTCTATGCGTTGGACAGCCGCTATCCGGAGAAGCGCAAACGAGCCGCCGAGGTTCTTCGCTCCGTGCAGGACCAAGGCGGGGGTGTCGTCTCCACGCAGGTCCTGCAGGAATGCTATGTGGCGGCGACGACCAAACTGGGCATCGAACCGCTCACGGCAAAAGAAGCGCTCGTCAAACTCAAGGCCTTGGAGTTGGTGTTGGTGGACTTCGCCTTGATTCAAGAAGCGATCGACACCAGCATCCTCAATCGGATCTCCTTCTGGGACGCCCTCATCGTGGTGAGCGCGGCCAAAGCCGCCTGCGCTGAGGTATGGACCGAGGACCTGAACGACGGCCAGGTTATTCGCGGCGTGCGCGTCCGCAACCCGTTCAAGATGGACGACGGAACACGCCCCTCGTGGAACCCGCGAACCGGTGCCAGGTAAATAGTCCCCTCCTCACAAGCTGCCCTCTATCAGTCGGTTCCGGCCGAGTCAACTTCGGGACTTCCGCCTTCCGGCGAAGATTTCCGCACTTTTTCCCGGAAGAATGACG
>Ga0194112_10000335_pt1 | contig 67674 bp, 59 predicted proteins | sample TA2MahC400mmetaG_FD_146191 | JGI IMG/M metagenome (GOLD analysis project Ga0194112, IMG submission 146191) | Freshwater microbial communities from Lake Tanganyika, Tanzania - TA2015016 Mahale Deep Cast 400m | ecosystem: Environmental > Aquatic > Freshwater > Lake | place: Tanzania: Lake... | reverse complement strand
TGCATGGCGGGGTTGTTTGCAGGAATGTTTGTGGTGCATCCCGACGTTAAAGCAAAATCGCGATGAAACCGGAAGTAAATAATTATCAATTACTTACAAACACACCCCAAATATCTAATCGGCATTGAGGTTAGTCTCGTCAATTGCTCATTCTGGGGACCGATTGACCGGTGCGTCTGGATGCGGAGCGCCGACGGACAATTCACGGCGAGCACCTGCCACTTCGTGCAATGGGACATCCGCGGCGCCGGCAACGCCGCCATCCAACTCGACGCTGGCCGGGCGATTGTCCAGGGCTGCACGTTTGCGCAGGAAGGACCGCATGTGCAGATCGAGGAACCAGTGAAGTCGGCGTTGCTGGTCGGAAACCAGGCGTCAGGCGGTTTCGTTGCGGAAAACAAAGCAGGAACGCGAACCCAACTCGCCGCCAACGAATCCTCGCCGGCCGAGTGGACTGATGAAGCTAAGAAACACTACCGCGTAGCTGTCGGCGCGGAAGGCGACGGGCAACGCGTGTTTCCGGCGAACGGCGGGGAGTGGCAGTAGAGACGCATCAACTCTGAGGAAGATCCAATCGTAGAAACCCCGAAGAACTGCCGATGCGCTCCCACCAAGTCCCACCGTATAGTCTCTGTCGCCAAAGTTCCGTAATAAAGCTACATATGTAGCTTTATTACGGTAAAATTGGTGCAAGCGTCTTCACCAAACGGTTCCCCGGAAATGTAAGCCGGTTGAGAAAAAATAAGGCAACACACACCGCACCAACCCAAATCCGACCCTAATAATGCTACATATGTAGCATTATTAGGGTTACGTATGGTACGCGCGTTTTGGCGGGCGAACCCAACCCGAAAGCCAAGCCCGTGGTGTTATTCACCAACCGCCCCACCCCCGGTAAAAAGTGCACTTTTGCTGACACCCAAAATGTGTTGACTTGAGTGTCCGCTGTTCCAGAATACGCCGCGATGAAAGAGGCGCTTCATGGATTGCAAAAAAGATAAAAACCGGAAACACTGCACCTGCTCGTACGACCCGTGCAGCCGCAAAGGCGTGTGTTGCGATTGTCTGTCGTACCATCTCGCCAGCCGCCAATTGCCGGGCTGCTGTTTCCCCAAGGACGCCGAAGCCACGTATGACCGTTCGTTCGAACACTTCGCCCGACTCGTGACCGCTCAACGGGTCTGAACTGGACTGATTCCCACACAGTAAAGATGCCGCGCGGTGCGGATGTAGAGCCGGCCATTCGCCGCCACAATCGTGGAACGGCAAAGCGGTTCGGCAAAAGAAATCTGTCCCAGCACGCGCGGTTCGTCAGTCGCCGCCAGCACTGCTATCTCGCCCAAGAGACTGATGCAGTAAATCTTGTCGTCCGCGCCGGTCGGCGAAGCCTGCAACGGCACGCGCACCGGAAGTTGTTGTCGCCAGATGACACGTCCCGTGCGCGGCTCGAAACAAATCAGCCGCCGTTCCTGTTCCTGCACGACGTACAGGCGATCTTTATAGACCAGCGGCGAGGCAATCCAGCCGCGATTGTCCTCGTATTTCCATGCGATGGCGTCATCGCCGAGCAATCCTTTTCCTTCGGGGCGCAGCGCAAACAGCGGACGCCGTTGCGGCCGGATCACGAACATCAAATCCTCGAACGCCACCGGCGTCGGCTCGACGTGCTGCGCCTCCTGCCGGTCAGGCGGGCTGAACCACCAGCGCCACAACTCCGCGCCGGTGGCCGCATCGTGGCCGGTCACACATTCGCCGCCGGTCAGCACGATCTCGCGGCGATCCTTCCAGACGAACGGGTACGGCGTGATATAGCCTTCGCGCGATTCATCCGTGGCGTTGGTGGGACGAATCTGTTTCCAAATCGTTTTCCCCGTTGCCGGGTCCAGCGCCAACAAAAACGAGTCCAGCTTTCCTTTCTGGCCGGGACGTTGACCCCATCGCTGCGGATTGTCGTTTTGCAGGACCACCACGTACAACCTTCCGTCAAACAACAGCGGACTGGAACTGTAACCGTGATTGACCGCAAACTCGCCGCCGTCCTCCGCGGCCAGGTCGCGTTGCCACAAAAATCGCCCGTCCATCGCAAGCGCCGTCAGCACGCCGTTGCCGGTCATGAACCAGACCGATTGTCCATCGGTCACGGGCGATGGCGTGGCGCGGTCGTTGTTGCCGCTGGGCACTTTGCGGTCAGGGCCGAGCGCCTTCGTCCACAACAACTGCCCGTTCTGCCCGTGCACGGCGAGCGCCAACACCTTGCCGGCGTTCTTGTCCGTGGCCAGCAGGAACACGTGGTTGCCGCTCACCACGGGCGTGGCGCTGCCCGGTCCGGGCAATGGCAACGCCCACTGCATATGGGTCGTCGCGTTCCACGTCGAAGGCAGATTCGTTTCCGTCGTCGAGCCGTTCAAAAACGGCCCACGCCACTGCGGCCAGTCCGCCCCCCACAAGCGCGCCGCCGCCAACAACATGGCGACCAACAGGTTTCTCATGGCCGAATTCCTAACGAATTCCGCCCACCAACTCAACTGCCAAATGCGATGCGATGGTTGATCCACTGCGGGCGATCCGGCGGGTCGCCTCTATACGAGCGGAAGTTTATGCAGGTTGGCGAACTCGCGGAACCGGCGGGCGAGGTCGCCGCAGAACAGCAGGTTGTGGTGGCCTTTGACCTCGCAGGCGTCGCGGCGGTCGGTGAGTTCGATCTCGACGTTGGTGGTGCAACCACCGGCGGGCGGCATGGCGTGCGATTTCACGACGCGCCCGGCATAGACGTCCAACAACGGCTCCTTGCGGGAGTAATAATGGATCATCGTGACGGGGTCGCCTTCCTTCCAGAACACCTGGATGGCGCAACTGCCCTCGTTGGTGTGCGCGAACCGCCGCAACAGATACGGCAGTTCCCTGCCGCCAGGGCCGCGCACCTTGGTGGCGCAGGTGCAGTGCGACGCGTAGTAGTGGTTGCGCTCGGTGTCGAATGCCGGGTTGTGTTGAAAACCGGGTTGGCCGGTCAACAACTGGCCGAGCAACTGGCCGCACACAGCGTCCTGATCGTTCTCGCAGGCCGCCGGGACGAGGTCGCCGTTGAGCAGCGCGAAACTGATGCACGGCTTGAGCATCCCGCGACGCAGACAATTCATCGTCAGGCCGTCGGCCTGTTCCTCTGCCAGCAATTGTTTCAGCGCGAAGTGGGCACGCATCGCGTTGTCGAGCGCCTCGGCGGTGACTTGGCGAATCTCGGTCGCATCGCGTTTGAGGCGCGAGATAATCCGTCGCGCTTCGCTGCCGAGTGACACTTGCTGGAACAGTTCTGCGTACCGCGCGAACGGCACTGTCCGCAACGTGATGCCGAAAAACTTTTCCACCGCGTCGCTCGACGCATTCGCCTCGGTGACGCGCAGCAGTTTGCTTTGGCGGAGCAGTTTTCGGGTGTTGATCATCCGCAGCCCGGACTCGATGGCCGCGAAGTTGTCGAGCGACTGGATGAAATACAAACCCGGCACCCGATACTGCGTGACCGGGCCGTGTTTCACGCCCAGCCCGACGTAGAACACGGTTGGGATGCCGGCGGCTTGCGCGGCTTTGATCAACGCGTCGGCGTGCGGCAGGCTGCGGTTGTAGAACATCACCAGCAACAGACCATCGGGACGTTGCGCCTCGATCTCCTTCGCCAGACGCGCCACATCATCGTTGGTGGCGACAGGCTTGTCGTCGAGATCGAGTTTGCAGCCGAGCGACTTCTCCATCTTGCGCAACTGGCCGGTGAACAGGCGTTGGCGGCCTTCGGCATCGTAATCGTTGCCCGGCCAACTCCACCAGCCGTCGGGATCCTTGGTGAACGTTTCGGACGGCGGGTAGAGGAACAGGACGCGCACTGTGGCGCCGGTTCGTTTGCGCGGCTCAGGCGATTGCGCGAACGATGGGAGCGCCAATCCGTAAAGCGCGACGCCTGCCGCGGTGAGGCTGACCGTGGCGAGGAAATCGCGCCGACTGCAACCACACGCACAAGGCTGTTTCATGATGTCACTTTTACTTGATCTGCGAGAAATCCGTCGCCTTCATCATCGTGGACTTCACACCGTCGGACACCGTGAGCGAGCCGCCGGCTTTGTCTTCCGACGCTTTCTTTGCCGCGATCCAAGCCGGATCAGCGCGGAATGCGGTGAACGACGCTTTTGCGGCATCGGCGTCCTTGTGGGCGAGGATGTAGATGAGCTTGTTGTCGGCGCCGATCTGCGTCCAATAGCCGATGTGTGTTATTCCATGTTTCGAGAACAACTTGCAAGTGTGGTTGCGGAACCGGGCGAGCAGGCTGTCGAGATTGCCGGGGGAGGCGGTGTAATCGCGCAACTCGAAGAGGCGCGGACCGGCGTCACCCGTTTTGATGGCTGGCGAGAAATCCGTCGCTTGCAGGAAGACCGATTCAATCTTCGCGACGATCTTGCCGTTGGCTTCGGTTTCCTTGACGACGGCCTTCCATTCGGGGCTGGTGGCAAACGCCCTGAACGACTTGTCGCGCGTCTCGCGGCTGGGGAACGCAAGGATGTAGATCAACTTCTGGTCGGGATTGTCCACTGGCACCCAGTAACCGATGTTTGTCATCCCGTGTTTCTCAAACAGCTTGCAGGTGTGGTCGCGGAACCGCGCCACCACCGCGTCCAGTTTGCCCGGCGTCGCGTAGTACGTGCGCATCTCATAGACACGCGTATCCTTCGCGGCCATCGCGTTCGTCAAACACAACATCAGCACACACAATGAAACGGCTGTTCGGCGCAGGTCTCCTGACCGCGCCGTGACGCTTGACCGCGATGTCTCCTCCTCCGATGCGCACGGGGAGACCTTCGGTCGTGTTTTGTGCGGGGTCGGGAGACCTCCGCACAACTGGTTTTGCTCCGTCAAACAAATGAGCTTCTTCATTTGTCAGTTCCTTTTCTTTGCGGGCCCGCCCAGCACCGCGTTCACCCGTTCCTTCAAATTCGGATTGTCCGTGGACTTCAACACTTGCTGCAACGCCTGCACGACTTCCTTGCGATTCGTCCTCATAATCTTCTGGCCGATGCTCACCGCCGCCAGACCGGCTTCGGCTTTCGTCGCCGCGTTATCGAGGTACGGCAACACCATCGCCAGCGCGTCGGGATGCGCCACGCCGCCGAGCGTGCCGAGCAACAGCTTCTTCTCCTCGGGGCGCTCGATCAACGCCTCCGCCGACTTGCAAACCTTCAACCGCTCTTCCGCCGGTAACGACGGGTTCGCCGCGAGTGTGATCGCGCCGCGCAGGCAGAGCAGTTTGTCCGTCGCATCCGGCAGCGACTTCGCGAACCCGAGCAGATCCGGCGCCGCTTCCGTGTCCTTCCACGTTGCCAGCGCGCGGACCGCCGCGCGTTTCACCTCGGCGTCGTTGTCCGTCACACCCGCGCGCACCGCCGCGAGCGCCTTCGGCCCGCCGATGGCGCCGAGCACGCGGAACAACGAACCTTTCGCCGACGCCGGCGCGCTGTTCAATCGCGCGCTCACCGGCCCGATGGCGTTCGGCGTGCGACCGCACACGCTGATCAACGCCTGCTCCACCGCATCGCCCGGCAACAAATCCAGCAGCGCCGGCACGTCCGCTTCGCCGGCGAGTTCGCCGATGGCCTTCAACGCCGGCCCGCGCTGCTTCGCGTCCTTCGCGAGCTTCATCAACGCCGGCATCGCCGACGTCAACCGCCGTTGCGTCGCCAACGTAATCGCCACCGAGGGAGAATCGTTGAAGAGCGCGAGAATCGCAGCGTCAGCTTCGCGTCCCGGCAAACTCACGAGCGCTTCCTGCGCCGCCGGGCCGAGGTCCGCATCCGTCACCGCAGCGGCGAGCACCGGCACTGCGTCAGGCTTGCGGAACTGCGCCAGCGCGCGGAACGCCGCGACGCGCGCCGCCTTGTCGCCGCTCTTCGCGGCAGCGAGCACGACCGGCAGTGCGGCGACATCGCCGCGATTGCCGAGCGCCGCAATCAACAGCGGCTTCGACACCGGCGTCAGTTTATCGAGCTGCCCAGCGGCAGCCTTGGTGACTTTCGCGCCGGGAAGTTCCTGTTGGAGCGTTTTCAGCGCGGCAGCGAACGCAATCGGATCGTCCTCGACAAGAAACTTTTCAACCGGAACATTTCCGGAACACAGCAGCCCGTGAACGGCGGCGGCGCGAATCTGCTGGGCCTTGTCGGTGAGGAGGCGGTTGTAAATCGCGACGGCGTGTTTACCACCAAGCGCCTCGGCGCAACGCAGCGCCGCGTCACCCGTGAGCTTCGGCGCGGCCTCGACGCTGCCGAGTTTACCGAGCGCCGCGGCCGCCGCGTCGGCCACGCCGGCATCGGCGTCTTGCCACAGCTTGAGAAGCTGCGGGATGGCTTTTTTGTCGCCGCGGACGGCGATGGAATTGATGACACCGATGAGGAGTTTGCCTTTGACCGTGCCGAGCGCGTCGCGGAACGCGGCGTCAACGGACGCATCGGGCATCGGTTCGAGGGCGTACCGCGCCATGTGCGCGAGTTTCTCGTCGGCGAGCAGCGGCGCGAGGATTGGCACGGCCTGCTTCGTGCCGACGACGGCCAGTTGCCGGCACGCTGCGACTTTCTCTTCGAGTTTGGCGTCGGACTTCAGCACAGCGATGAGTTCCGATTCACTGGCGAAAGCCGTGGCGGCGGTGGCGAGGAGGATGAGGATGAATTTCATGGTTGTTCCTTGATTGTCAATTTCAGGCGGGAGTATGTATCTACTGCAATCCAAACGTCAAGCAGGCGATAGAGGGGGTGCAGGGCAGACGCATCCAATTTTGGGGAAGCGAAATGGGGAATGCCTTGTAAGTGAGCCGGTCACAATGACTGGCCGGAGAAAGATTTTGATTCCGGAAATCGCGCCGTTGTGATTTACCGTGGGGATGCAAAACCAACATCCCCACCTCAGTCTGATCAAACACTTCCAATCCATCACGGCCCCCCGCGTCGAGACGCGGCGTTACTATCAGAGCACGGCGTTGGGGGTGGAGACGTTTGCGCGGGCTGGGATCACGCCTATCTCCTGCGTGTGCTCGGAGTTTAGATGCGTCTGCCCTGCTCTAATGCAGACTTGCACTGGCGCGCTTGTATCGTTAGTATGGCGGCATGAGGATTTTCGTGACAGGAGGAGCGGGGTACATCGGGAGCGTGTGCGTCGAGGAGTTGCTCAACGCGCGCCATCAGGTTTGCGTTTACGACAACCTCAGCGAGGGGCATCGCCAGGCGGTGGATCCGCGGGCGACGTTCATCGAGGGCGACCTCTCGGACCGCCCGTTCTTGTTCCAGACGATGGAACGGCTCCGGCCGGATGCCGTCATGCACTTCGCGGCCAGTGCGATCGTGTCGGACAGCATGATCAATCCGGGAAAATATTTCCGCAACAATGTCGGCAACGGCGTCAACCTGCTCGAAGCCTGCGTGCAGTCCGGCGTGAGCAAGTTCATTTTCTCGTCCACATGCGCCATCTTCGGGATGCCATCGAAGGTTCCCATCCATGAAGAGTTGCCCAAGCAACCGGTCAATCCGTACGGCGAATCGAAGTTGATGTTTGAGCGGGCGCTGGAATGGGTCAGCCGGATCAACAAGCTCACGTATGTCTGCCTGCGTTATTTCAACGCCGCCGGCGCGTCGCAACGCTACGGCGAACATCACTGGCAGGAGACGCACCTGATCCCGAACGTGCTGAAGGTGGCGTTGAAGTTGAAACCGCACGTGGACGTGTACGGCGCCGATTACCCGACCAAGGACGGCACGTGCATCCGCGACTATGTTCACATCCTCGACCTGGCGCAGGCGCACATGCTGGCGCTGGAGTGCGACCAGAGCGACGTCTTCAATCTTGGCAGCGGGACGGGCTATTCCGTTCTTCAAATCATCGAAACAGCGCGGCAGATCACCGGTCACTCGATTCCCGTCGTTGCAAAACCGCCGCGGCCGGGCGATCCGCCGCGATTGATTGCTGATTCCAGGAAGATCCGCAAGGCGCTTGGCTGGGAACCGCGTTACGACAACATCGAGGCCATCATCGAGAGCGCGTGGAACTGGCAGCGCGCCCATCCCAAGGGTTATCGGTGAAGGAGTTGTCAGTGGTCAGCGTCCTTTTCGGCGCGGGTCTCCATATTGATCAACAACCGAAAGACCTTCGCGCAACTTCAGGAGGGCGGTGGGCTGATTTGTTTGCTCGACCGTGGGGCGGGTTCGTGGCAGACTGGCGGCCATGAAGGTGGAGATTCCCAATCAACTCAAAGATGACCTGCCGCAAACTTTTTTTGGCAAGATCCTTGCCGCCACGCCGGTGGTGATGGCGGTGGTGGCCACGATGCTGGCCGGGTTGGCATCGAGCGAGATGACCCGCGCCCAGTATGCCCGCGCGCTCGCGGCACAACATCAATCGAAAGCGGGTGATCAGTGGAGTTTCTTCCAGGCCAAACGCCTTCGCAGCTCGCTCCAGCGCAACACGATTGACCTGTTGCAGGCCACGACGGAGTGTCAACCGCTTGATGCAGCGACATTCAAGGGCGTGGCCGGCAGTGAGCAAGAGGCCGTGGATTATCTGGTCAAAGGCGAAGTCCCCGCAGCGCCGGCCGGACCGCTGTTGGATTCGAAAATCAAGGCAGCCATCGAGGCTGTTGAGATGCTTCAACCGGAGACTGAAGTGACATCGCTGCTGGCGAACGTTACCGACAAGATGCTCGCCGATGCCTTGCTTGCGGCGCGCGACAGGGTGCAGGCGTTCGAAGTCGCCACGCATCCGATCAATCAGGCGGTGAACGCGCTCGATAAAAAATTCGGGCGAAAGAACACGAGCTTCGTCGCGGCCCGGCTCGCGTACACGGCGCAACGTTACGAGATCGAAGCGCGCCTGAACCAGGCGATTGCCAACCTCTACGAACTCCAAGTCCGCAAGAGCAACATCCTCGCCGGCCGTCATCATGCGCGGAGCCAGCGGTTCTTTTTCGGAATGCTCGCGGCGCAGGCGGGCGTCATCATTGCCACGTTCGCCATGGCCGCCCGCAAACGCAATCTGCTTTGGGCACTGGCGGCGATAGCGGGGCTGCTGGCCGTTGCTTTTGCCGTGTACGTGTACCTGTACGTCTGACCAGTGCGAACTTTACAATCGGATTGTTTTCCCTATAATGCCGCCAAGGAGATCATGATCCAGCCGCAAGAGAATCATCACGACGATCCCAGCGCCCAACTCCACACCGCCATCGCGGCGGCACGGGATTGGTTGCTGGAGCAACAGGCTTCCGACGGGCATTGGTGCGCCGAACTCGAAGGCGACACCATCCTCGAATCGGAGTACCTGATTTACCTGCATTTCATTGACCGGCTCGATCCAATCACGCTCCGCAAAGCCGCCAACTATATCCGCTCCAAGCTTCTTCCCATCGGCGGCGTGGCGATTTATCCGACCGGCCCGATGGAAATCAGCGCCTCGGTGAAAGCCTATCTCGCGTTGAAAATGGCGGGCGACTCCCCCGACGCGCCGCACATGGTCCGTATGCGCAACGCCATCCTCGCCGCCGGCGGCATCACCAAGTGCAACACGTGGACGAAAATCTACCTCGCCATGGTCGGCCTCTATCCGTGGGACGGCTGCCCGGCGATTCCTTCCGAGTTGATGCTGCTGCCGAAATGGTTTCCGTTCAGCATCTACAACATGTCGTCGTGGTCGCGCGCGATGTTCGTGCCGCTCGCCATCATCCGGTCGAAGGAACCGGTCAAGCCGCTGCCGCCGCACTGCCAACTCGACGAACTCTGGTTGGGCGGCAAGGAGAAAGTTGACATTCATCTGCCGTGGGACGCGCGCACGTTGACGTGGCGCAACATCTTCCTGCGGATTGACACGGTTCTGAAGTTCCTGCACCGCCATCATCCGGCCCCGTTTTTGCGCCGTCTCTCCATGCGCCGCGCGGAACGCTGGACCATCGAGCACGGACGCGTCCCCGGCGGTCTCGGCGCCATTTTCCCGGCGATGGCCAACTACGTTCTCTGTCTCCACGTGCTCGGTTATACCAACGACAGTTACCTCGTCGCGCACGGCATCGTTGAAATGGACAAGCTTCGCATCGAGGACGAGGACACGCTCCACCTGCAACCCTGTTTCTCGCCCGTCTGGGACACCGCCATCGCCGTCAACGCCCTTCACGAGTCGGGTCTCGCCCCCAATCATCCGTCGCTTGTCGCGGCCACGCGCTGGCTGCTCGACAAGGAAGTCTGCCGTCCCGGCGACTGGCGCGTCAAACACGCCGAGTGCCATCGTTACACCGAGCCGGCGAAACCCATCGGCGCCTGGTTCTTCGAGTACGACAACGAATTTTACCCCGACGTGGATGATACGATCATGGTCTTGATGGCGCTCAACCGCAGCCAGACGGCGTTTGACCGCGAAAAATCCGCCGCCATCCGGCGCGGCATCCGCTGGACGCTCGGCATGCAATGCCGCGACGGCGGCTGGGCAGCCTTCGACAAGGACAACGACCGCTACATCTTCACCAAGGTTCCGTTCGCCGACCACAACGCGATGATTGACCCGAGCACCTCCGACATCACCGCCCGCGTGCTCGAATGTCTCAGCCATTTCGGATTCACCTGCGAAGACAATTGCGTCCAGCGCGCCCTTCGCTATATCCGCCGTGACCAGTGCGCCGACGGTTCCTGGATCGGGCGTTGGGGATCGAATTACCTCTACGGCACGTGGCAGACCTTGCGCGGCCTCCACGTCATCGGCGCCGATATGCGGCTGCCGTTTGTTCGGCGCGCGGTCGCCTGGCTCAAGAACGTCCAGAATGCCGACGGCGGCTGGGGCGAAACGCTCCGCAGCTACGACGACCCGCACTACAAAGGCATCGGCGAAAGCACCGCCTCCCAGACCGCGTGGGCATTGATGGGATTGATCTCCGCCGGCGAAACCGACTCGCCGGAAGTCGCGCGCGGCATCGAGTATCTCCTCGGCACCCAAAACGCCGACGGCGCGTGGGACGAACAACTCTTCACCGGCACCGGCTTCCCGAAAGTCTTTTATCTCCGCTACCATTACTACTGCCACTACTGGCCGTTGATGGCGCTCGGCATGTACGCGCGCCACACCTCCAATCATTTCCCGCCCGTGCCGCGCGAGAACGAAAAATCACGCGCGCTCCGCCAATTCTACAAACAACCGCGCCTCTACCGCGCCGTCGCCCGCCTGCGCACCCTGGCGCGCCTCGAAGAAGACTGACGCACATGCGTTTTCCCCTCGCGCTTTCGGCGAAAATCGCCGGCCACATCTTTCGCAACAAGCTCCGGCGCGTCCAGAAATTCGCCCTCGTCCTCCAGCTCGAACCGCTCCACACCTGCAACCTCTCCTGCACCGGCTGCGGTCGCATCCGCGAATACTCCACCTCACTTAACGACCTCATGAGCCTCGACGATTGCCTCGCTTCCGCCGCCGAGTGCGACGCCCCGATGGTCTCGATCTGCGGCGGCGAACCGACCATCTACCCGATGCTCGAAGAACTCGTCGCCGGCCTCCTCCAACAAGGCCGGATCGTCTATATCTGCACCAACTCCGCCCGGATGCGCCAGAAACTGCGCGATTACCTCGCCCACACTTACACCGACGCGCTGGAGCCAACACTCGCCGCGCTCATCGCCGACAACCTTCTCACCGACAAGGAAGCCGCCGAAATCCGCAAAGGCGCCAAGAGCCACCGGCCCGTCATCGCCCCGAGCAACTGGCTCTACTGGAACGTCCATGTGGACAGCCTCGAACGCACCCACGACCTCATTGTCGAGCGCGAAGGCATTTTCCGCGAGTGCATCGCCGCCATCAAGATGGCCAAGGCGCTCGGCTTCCAAGTGGCCACCAACACCACCGTCTATAAAGAGACCGATATGCGGGAGATCGAGCACCTTTTCGATTTTCTGTCCAGCCTCGGCGTGGACGGATTCACGCTCAGCCCCGGTTACGACTACGACGCCGCCAAGCAAGACATGCTCCGCAAGGGCAAAGGCAAACCCGAAGACTTCTTCCTCACCCGCAAACTCACGCACGAGAAATTCGCCAACGTCGTCGAATGGGGACGCAAATACCCATTGCTCGGCACACCGGCCTATCTGGAGTTTCTTGCCGGGCAACGCGATCTCCATTGCACGGCATGGGCGATCCCCACCCGCAACATCCGCGGCTGGAAAGCCCCCTGCTACCTCATCACCGATGGCCACTACAAAACCTACCGCGAGATGCTGGACAAATCAGACTGGAGCAAGTATGGCGTCTTCAACGGCATCGTCCGCGACCCGCGTTGCGAAAACTGCATGACCCATTGCGGCTACGAACCGACGCCGTCGCTCGGCTACGACCGCAAACCCGGCGACCTCTGGAAACTCATCAAATACAACTTCGGCCCCAAACCGAGACCCGTCAGCGATGCCTCCCACGTCAACGCCTACAACGGTGTCACCTCCAGTCACGGCCACCTCACCGGCAACCGATGAGGAAGATCAACCTCGCCGTCTTTTTTCATCCCGACACCAAATCAGTCTCCGACATCGAAACCATCGGCTCGCACATCGGCGATGACATCAACTTCTACGCCTTCCCCACGACGCGCCCGCACCTCTGGACGCCGTTGCGGTTGTTCGCCCGGACCACCGTGACCGTCGAGTTTGACCGTCCACAGCATTTCAACCTGATCCGCGGCCGGCGATTGCGCCAGTTGCGGCGCGGGAAATTGTTCACCTACCGAAAACTCCAGGAAGCCGGGCTGCCGCTGCCGCGTTTCGAGGTCATCACGCCGGAAACAGTTCTCGATCCATCAGTCTGGGGGCCTTACGTGGTCGTAAAACCTGAGATGGGCGGTCGCGGCGCCTACGTTTGGATTCACCGGACCAACCGCGTCCATTACAAAAAGCCGCACGAGTTACGCGAAGATCACCCCGGACGGTATGGAGCGATGATCGCCCAGCAATTCATCTACACCGGCCCGTGGCCGGTTTCGTGCCGGGTGCTGACATTGTTTGGTGAACCTCTCCTTTCGGCCCGCTACGAAGGGCGGCACGATGTTCCTCCCATCGAAAGCCCTGCCGACTTTCGTCGCGCCAGCGGCACCTCGATTGTGGCAACGGCAGAAGGCTGCACGATTGCGCTGGCAAACGACGCCGAGATGTTGGCGCTGGCGAGGCAGATCCACGCGGTTTTTCCCACAGTGCCGTTGCTCGGCCAGGATTTCGTGCGCGACGCGACGACCGGCAAGTTGCACGTGGTGGAGATCAATCCGAACGGCGCGACGTGGATGTTTTCCAACCCCAGCGGACGCAAAATGCAGGCGGACTTCCACCTCGATTTCTACCGGCAGTTCGACGGACTCAAGACCGCCGCGCGCGTGCTCAGCGAAGTGGCCCGCCGCTTCGCGCGCTGAACTTACTCCAGCGCCGACGGGGGAATCGGCAGGACATCGGCCTCGCGGAGGAATTCATCCAGCTTCAACACCGGGTCGGCGTGCGCCACGAAATACGCCAGCAGAAACGATTCGCCGAATCGTTGCCGCGCCCGCTCGACCATCTCCCCGGTCGTGAGCGGCTCGGTGCCGAGGAGTTGTCCCGGTTTCAGCGCCGACGACAACCGCCGCATCATCTCCTCCGCCGGCAATCCGCGCAGATACTTCGCCAGCGGCGGCCTCAAGAAGACACCATCGCTCAACCCGGCAATCTGCTCCGACACGGCGCGATGGTATTCCTCCAGCCGGTCGCCAATGGAAGTGGCCACGCCGACAATGTGCCGGCAGCCGAGCGCGGATTGGACCCGTCGAATCATCGGCGCTTCGAGCCGGTAGGCGTCGGGGTTCTTGCAGTGCAGCAGCAACACATGCTGCCCGCGAAACCGGGCCAGCACGAACCGCGTGGGCGGGTAATCCCGGAAATCGCGCTCGTACTCGCGCAGCACGGCGAGTTGCGCGTCGCGCGGCACGGGCAACTTGTCGCTGATCCCCTCGATGGCGGCGAGCGCCGCGAGCGCATTGGCGATGTTGTAGCGGAAATGTCCGCCGAACGTCATCGGCATTTCCGCCGCGGCCAGCAGGCGTTCCGCCGTCGCGCCGTCCTTGCGCCACAACCCGCCGTCGCGCAGGAACCAGCCGCGCTCGAACTCGGTCTCGCGTCCCTCGATGGTGAAGAAGATGGGACGGGCGCGCGTGAGCCGCGCCATCGCCGACACGCGCGGGTCGTCGGCGTTCAGCACAACCGCGCCTGACGGATCGGCGCGGCGCGCGATCTCCGACTTGACCTTCGCCATCTCGTCCACCGTCCAGATGCCTTCGAGGCCGAGGTGATCGCCAAACACGTTCGTCACCACGCCGACCCGGCACGTTGCAAACCCGGTTCCGTACCGGAGCATGCCGCCGCGCCCCACCTCCGCCACGACCACCTGCAACCCCGGGCAATGCAACGCCCGCCAGATTCCCCGGTGGCCCGCCCGGTCGCCGGATGCGACGCGCGCGCCGTTGTGATAGACGCCATAGGTCGTGCAAGCGCCGACTTGATAGCCCGCCGCCCGCAACATCCGGTCAATCAGGTGAACCGTTGTCGTCTTTCCGTTCGTTCCCGTTACGGCAATCACCGGCGCGCCGCGCAAGAACACGCCGGTGCGAACAACGCAGCGCGCCTTCCACCGGAGTTTCCATTCACGATATGCATTCCAATTCATGCGGCACTTTGCGCGCCAGAGTAGAAGGCCGACTCCACAAGTCAAGTTTCTTGGCGTGCAAACTTGGGAACTGATCGTTTCATGGTTTCACGCGAGATTGTTCTGGTTGGAAAGAGGGGAAACGGCTATTCTGTGGCAGTCATGGTCTCGACCTGTGTTTGCACCACGCACGGAAAGGATACCACATGAACCACGTCGAACGTTTCCGCGCCGTCATGAACTTCCAGCCGGTGGACCGGCTGCCGCGCTGGGAATGGGCGATGTGGTGGGACGAAACCATCGCGCGCTGGCACGGTGAAGGACTGCCGCGCAAGTTGAAGTTCAGCCAGGTCTTCGACATTGCGCAGTATTTCGGCCTCGACCCGTACCAGCAATTCTGGTTCAGCACCACCGAGGCGACCATCGAGGCGACGCAACACCACGTCGAGGGCGTCGTCGCCACCATGGACGACTATCGCCGGATTCGCCCGCACATTTTCCCGGACCACTCGCCCGCCATCGAGACGATGCGCGCGTGGGCGGAGCGGCAACGTCGCGGCGACGCGGTGGTCTGGATCACGCTGGAAGGTTTTTTCTGGTTCCCGCGGACGCTGATGAACATCGAGCGGCTCAGCCTCGCCTTGTACGACCAGCCCGAACTCGTCCACGCAATCAACCAGGACCTCTGCGATTTCAACCGCCGGCTGATGGAACAGATCGCCAAGGTCTGCGTGCCGACGTTCATGACGTTTGCCGAGGACGTGAGTTACAACCTCGGCCCGATGATCTCCGAGCAGGCGTTCAACGATTTTCTCGCGCCGTACTACCGCCAACTCATCCCGCTGGCCGAGGAACTCGACATCATTCCCATCGTTGACACCGACGGCGACGTGACGTTGATGGTGCCGTGGCTGCGCAACGCCGGCATCCGCGGCGTCCTCCCGCTCGAACGCCAAGCCGGCGTGGACGGATTGAAACTGCGCGAGCAATATCCCGACCTCTGCATGGTCGGCCATTTCGACAAGATGACGATGAACAAAGGCGAAGCGGCAATGCGCGCCGAGTTCGAGCGCATCCTGCCGCTGATGAAACGGGGAGGTTTCATTCCGAGCGTTGACCATCAAACGCCGCCCGGCGTCTCGATGGCCGGGTACCGCATCTTCCGCAATCTCCTCGACGAATACACCGTTCTCGGCGCGCGATGAGGCGTTTTCTGCTGCGGCGCCACGAGACTGGCGGCGATTGTCAAACATCCGCCCGGCGTGCGTGGCGCATTGACCTGCCAAGGCAGGTTGAGCAAAACCGCGCTCGACACCTTTCCTTGCCGCAATGTCCTTCATGGCAAGCGAAAATAATTGCAGATCCGTTGTAACCTTTCGGAACCTGGCGGCTCAATCCAGACAGCCATGAAGTGTGAAGAGCTTTTGCAGATGTTGAACGAATACGTGGACGGCACGGTTGATCCGGGCGTCTGCGAGGCGTTTGAGAAACATCTCGCCGGCTGCAACCCATGCCAGGTGGTCGTGGACAACATCCGCCAGACCATCACGCTCTACAAGGACGGCCAGCCGTGCGCGTTGCCGGTCAAGTTCCGGCGGAAACTACACGACACATTACGCGAGCGATTCACCCAGTTGCACCGCTAAAATTACACCTTGACGCTTTAGCGTTATGAGCATATGCTCACAACCATCATGCCACGTCCTTGGTGTCAACGCCGTGTCGGGTTTGCTCCCGACGTCACTTATTTCAAGCCAGCCGGTGTGCCGTTGCGCACGCTGGAGGAAGTCGTGTTGTCGCTCGACGAACTTGAGGCTCTGCGGCTCGCCGATTTCAACGGCCAGTACCAGGAACAAGCAGCGGAACAAATGAAAATCTCGCGGGCGACATTTGCGCGCATCGTTGAGGCCGCTCGCAAAAAAGTGGCCGACGCCCTTCTGCACGGCAAAGCGCTGCGCATCGAGGGTGGTCCGGTCGTCATGAAAGGAGAATCCAATATGGCAGCAGGACAAGGAAATCAAACCGGCGGCGGACGCGGCATGGGGCGTGGCCCGTGCGGATGCGGTCAACGTCGCGGCCAAGGCGGACCGGGCGGGCGCGGTGGTGCACCCGTGGAGTGTGTGTGCCCGCAATGCGGTGAACGCGCTCCCCACGTGCCCGGTGAGCCGTGCAACCAGAAGCTTTGCCCCAAGTGCGGGGCGCGGATGATAAGAGCGTAAACAATCAACCAACGAAAGGAATCACATCATGCCAAGAGGAGATGGAACTGGATCAATGGGTGCCGGACCGATGACAGGCCGGGCGCGCGGTTACTGTGCGGGGTTTGGTGGACCGGGCGGCGGTTTCGGTCGCGGCGGTCGCGGCTGGCGGCATCGGTATCATGCCACCGGCTTGCCCGGTTGGATGCGCGGCGGTTGGGGCGCACTCCCACCGGCAGCTACGCAGAAGCAATGGCTGGAAAAACAGGCTGAGGTGCTGCAGTCCCAACTCGATGAAATTCGCCAACGGTTGAGCGAACTGGAACTGGAGAAAAAGTGAAAATCGCCATCACCGCCAGCGGCGCGTCGTTGGACGCACCGCTGGATCCCCGGTTCGGGCGCGCGGCCCGATTCATCGTTGTGGACACCGCTACCGGCGGGTTCACCGTCCATGACAACACGCAAAATCTGAATGCCGCGCAGGGTGCCGGTATTCAGGCGGCGGAAACCGTCTCGCAGCTTGGCGCGGAATTGGTCATCACCGGCCACTGCGGTCCGAAGGCGTTTCGCGCATTGCAGGCGGCCGGCATTCAAGTCGTGACCGGCGCAACCGGCAAGGTCTACGAAGCCGTTGAACGCCTCCAAAAAGGCGAACTTCAGCCGTCAACGAGCGCTGACGTGGAAGGACATTGGGCGTGAACGTTTCCTACCGGCCCATCGGCGTGATTCGGAGCAAGCACACTCAGTCAGAGAGTGCGCCGATTCAGCCTGTGTACGCGGCCGGTTGCCGGGGTCGTGTGGAAATTCTTCCAGAGTTCGCCGATGGATTGCGCGATCTGGAGGGGTTCTCACACATCTACCTGATTTATCATCTCCACCAAGCCCCAGCAGCGAAGTTGTCAGTGAAACCATATTTGCAGGACGCAGAACACGGTGTCTTTGCCACACGCGCGCCAGCCCGGCCGAATCCGATCGGCTTGAGCATCGTGAAACTGGAGCGCCGCGAAGGCAGCGTCCTTTATGTGGACGGCCTCGACATCCTCGACGGAACACCGTTGCTCGATATCAAACCGTATTGCGCCCGGTTTGACTGCATCCAACCGACTCGCAACGGCTGGCAGGATGACGTGGATGAAACAACCGCTCGGCACCGAGGAGCGCGACGCGGGTAAATGAAACTCGCCATCGCCAGCGGCAAAGGCGGCACCGGCAAGACGACGGTCGCATTGTGTCTCGCGCTATCCGCCGACGGCCCGGTGCGGCTGCTCGATTGTGACGTTGAAGAACCGAATTGCCATTTGTTCCTCAAACCAGAAATCCGCCACCGCGAGCCGGTGATGTTGCCCGTGCCGGTGGTGGACGCCGCGAAGTGCGATGGCTGCGGCAAATGCCGGCAGCTTTGCCAGTTCAACGCCATCGCGGTGCTCAAAGGCAAGGCGGTGGTGTTCCCGGAGCTTTGTCACAGTTGCGGTGGCTGCGTAAAAGTGTGTCCAACCCATGCGATCCGCGAAGTCGAATGCGAAATCGGGTTTGTCGAGCAGGGAACAAGCAACGGCGTCGAGTTCGTGACCGGCAGCCTCAATGTCGGCCAGCCGCTTGCGCCCGCCATCATTCGCGCCGTGAAACGCCACGCTAACGGTGACGGCCTGACCATTCTCGATTGCCCGCCCGGCACCGCCTGTGCGATGGTTGCCTCCGTGCGGGATGCCGACCACGTGTTGCTGGTGACCGAGCCGACGCCGTTCGGCTTGCACGACTTGAAGCTGGCAGTGGACACCGTGCGCGAGTTGAAACGGTCGTTCAGTGTCGTCATCAACCGCGCCGACATCGGCGACAACCGTGTGCTGGATTATTGCCGCGCCGAAAACATTCCCGTGCGCCTCCAAATTCCGGAAGGCCGGCGAATCGCCGAGGCGTATTCGCGGGGCGAACCAGTGTTGGCAGCAGCACCGGAATTGCAGGAGAAATTCCGGCAGTTGTTGGCCGAGGTGACGGGGTGAAAGAACTTGTCATCCTCAGCGGCAAGGGTGGCACGGGCAAGACCAGCGTGGCGGCTTCCTTCGCCGCGTTGGCGCGGAACGCCGTGTTTGCCGACGCGGACGTGGATGCCGCCGATTTGCATCTGGTGTTGCATCCTGAAATCCAGGTCCGACACAAGTTTCGCAGCGGCCACGAGGCGGTCATTCGTCAGGCCGATTGCCTCCGGTGCGGCGCGTGTCTGGCGCATTGCCGGTTCGATGCGGTCCGGATGGACGGCAAGGAAGACGGTGAGGCGACATTCACGATTGACCCGTCGGCTTGCGAAGGTTGTGGCGTGTGTGTCGAGTTGTGTCCGGCCGAGGCGATAGATTTCCCGGAGCGCATGTGCGGCGAATGGTTTGTGTCACAGACCCGGTTTGGGCCGCTGGTGCATGCCCGGTTGCGGCCCGCCGGAGAAAACTCCGGCAAACTCGTCACGCAAGTCCGCACGGAAGCCCGCCGGATCGCGGAACGAAAGGCGCGAAACTTGATCGTCGTGGACGGTCCGCCGGGGATTGGTTGTCCTGTGATCGCCTCCGTGACTGGTGCCAGTGCGGTGTTGGCCGTGACCGAACCGACCGTGTCAGGCGAACATGATTTGGCGCGCGTGTTCAAACTGGCCCGGCGTTTTGGCGTGCCGGCGTTTGTGTGCGTGAACAAATGGGATATCAACCCGGCGATGACCGAGCGGATCGAACAACAAGCCGCCGCGGCCGGCGCGACCGTCGTGGGCCGGATTCCCTATGACCGGGCGGTCACTGACGCGCAGGTCAACGGTCAGCCAGTGGTCGAGTTCAGCAAGGGCCCGGCGGCGCAACACATTCAACAACTATGGGAACACCTATGGAAATCACTAGTCTGAAACCAGTACGGATCGTGCCGGCCAACTTCGGGCCGTTGCGCGGCGCCAATGGCGATGCGCGCATCACCGGCCCCTGCGGCGACACAATGGAATTCTGGGTGTTGGTCGAAGAAGGTCGCGTCAAACGGGCGACATTCACCACGGACGGCTGTGACAACTCGATGCGTTGCGGCAGCGCCGCGGCGACGTTGGCCGAGGGGAAAACGCTGGATGCTGCGCGCGCGATTTCGCAGGCCGCCGTGCTTGCCGCCGCCGGCGATGTCCCGGAACAGTCGCGGCATTGCGGGTTGCTTGCCGCCAACACGTTGAAAGCCGCGCTCGCCACCTCGTTAATCCCGTCATGATCCGCCTCACCATCATCGCGGACAATACGTCGCGCCGTCCGAGTCTGCGGACGGAGCACGGGTTTGCCTGCTGGATTGAAGCGGGCGGGCACAAAGTGCTTTTCGACACCGGCGCGGGACAGGCGCTACGCGCCAATGCGACGGCGCTCGGCGTGCGGTTGGAAGAAGCGGAAGTGATTATGTTGAGTCACGGTCACTACGACCACACGGGCGGACTGGCCGAGGCGTGGACGACACCTGACAAGACTCCGCTCTATTTGCACGCCGGGGCGTTGGCGGCCCGGTATCGCGTGAGTGGCGGGACGGTCAAAGAAATCAGCATGCCCCGCCCCGTGCGCGAGTTGGTGGCGCAACACATGGGCGGTGTGCGCTTCACCAACCAGCCGACGGAAATCGCGCCGGGCGTGTGGCTGACCGGCTTCGTGCCGCGCCATCATCACGAGGAAGTCGCCGAGTCGGAACCATTCTTTCTCGATCCCAGCGGCCAGCAACCCGATCACCTCGTGGACGACCAGGCGTCGTATCTGGTGACTGACAATGGGGTCATCGTCTTGCTCGGCTGCGCCCATGCCGGCGTCATCAATACGCTCGACTATATCGGCACACTGACTGGCAATGCGCCGTTGCGGGCGGTCATCGGCGGGATGCACCTGCACGCCGCCAGCCCAGCAAAACTGGCGTGGACGGTGGCGCGCTTGCAGGAACGCAAGCCGGCTTTGGTGGCCGCCGGGCATTGCACCGGCCAACCCGCGATGGACGCATTGGCCGCCGCATTCGGCAACCGCTACCGTTCCACCGGTGCGGGTGTTGTTTTTGAATTTGCAGATGAAAACCAAAACCAAAAGGAGAAATAACCCATGTTGATCGCCATCCCTGTTGCCAACGGCAAACTCTGCGCCCATTTCGGGCACTGCGAACAATTCGCGCTTGTCGAGGCCGACCCGGCCACGAAGCAAATCAAGTCCACAAAATACCTCACACCGCCGCCGCATGAGCCGGGCGTGTTGCCCCGCTGGTTGCACGAGCAAGGCGCCAACGTCATCCTCGCCGGCGGCATGGGCCAGCGCGCCCAGCAATTGTTTGCGCAGAACGGCGTGCAAGTTGTTGTTGGCGCGCCGGTGGACACGCCGGAAAATCTCGTGGCTGCTCACCTGAACGGCACGCTGGTCAGCGGCGCAAACCTGTGCGACCATTAAACATCATGAAGCCAACCAAACTCGATCTCACGCTCGCCAAGGTTTGCGAGAATTGCCCGGTCTGCCGGACGGCGCGCAAACATCAGGCGGGCGCCGCCTTTCAACTGGTCAAGACCGTTGAAACTCACGTCTGCCCGTTCTGCATGGCCTACGAGCGCGTGCATGGCCGCAAATCGCACGAGCCATTGAAGCTGTAACTTCGCGGCGGGAGCCGGCTCTATCCTGATGCAAAGCAATCGCGAAAGGCGGACTCACATTAACTCGCAAACCAAACCTCAGTTTTCAGGGCGCGCGTTGACCTCGACGTGCGCGGCGGTGTCGTTTCTGGCGATGGTAATCAGCGGCGTGGCGATGTTTCTCGCGCCGTCCACGCGAATCGCGCGCGAAATCAACTGGCAGATGTGGGGACTGAGCAAGGCGGCCTGGCAGGATCTTCACTTGGTGTTCAGCGCGCTGTTTCTCATCGTTGCCGTGATTCACACCGTGTTCAACTGGCGCCCGATGGTGAACTACTTGAAAGCCCGCGCCGCGGAACATCGCGGCATCCGTTGGGAGTGGCCGGCTGCGCTGTTGCTGGGCGCTCTGATCTGGGTGGGCACGCGCCGTGAGACGCTGCCGTTCTCGTGGCTGTTGGATTGGCGGGAAAGATTTCACGGCGGACAGTGTGGAACGGACGCATCCCCGGATCATGCCGCCGCGCAAGGCAAGGGCGGTTTTGGCCAGAAGACGCTTGCCCAGTATTGCAGCGAGCAGGGATTAAATCTCGACACTGCTCTCGCCCGCCTGCTAGCCAAAGGGATCAAAGCCAGTAAATCGGACACCTTGCGACAACTCGCCGACAACAACGGCTACGAACGCCCCAGCGAAATCATCCGCTTGCTCCAACCATAAAGGAAACGCTCATGCCAGCTAAAACCATCCAAGTCGAAATCGTACAAGCCAACTCCTTCCGCACCGAATGTCGCGCCGGCCAACACACGGTCATCATTGACCAGCCTGCCGTCGCCGGTGGCACCGATGCGGGGCCGACGCCGCTCGATTACCAGTTGATTGCGCTCGGCGGCTGCATTGCCGCCATCGGACGGATCATCGTCAACCAGCGCAAGCTGCCCGTGCGCGGTTTTCGCGTGGGCGTGACCGGCGAACTGAACACCGACCGTCTTCTTGGTAAAGCCGCGACGGCGCCTGTCGGGTTCTCCGCGATTCAGGCGAATGTCAGCATTGACGCCGACATGACGCCCGCAGAAAAGGAAAAGCTCCTGCACGAGATTGACGAGCGTTGCCCGATCTCCGACAACTTGCAGCACGCCACACCGGTCAGCGTCACGCTGGCCGGTTAAGCCAGCCGTCTTTGCTGATTCGTCGTTCACTGTCTGCTCCCTGCATTGTTGCGTGGCGAGCAAGAGGGTTAATAAGAGGAGGTGGCGACACGGGACCGGGCTTTTGCGTTGGAGTTGTGGCGAGCGTCTGGCAGCCCCAGCGCAACAGCCGCTCGGTCGTTTCCCAGGAAATGCACGGGTCGGTGATCGAGAGTCCGTACCGCAATTGGGCGGGATCCGGTGTGATTGGCTGGTTGCCTTCGTGCAAAAAGCTTTCGATCATTGCGCCGATGAGGGAACGCGTGCGGCCGAGGCGTTGTTCGATCACGCTGCGCCACACATCCTCCTGGCGGGCCGGTTTCTTGCCGGAATTGGCGTGGCTGCAATCCACCATCAGGACCGGCGGCAACCCGGCCTCTTCCAACCGGTTTTCGGCCTCGCGAATGCTCGCGGCGTCATAATTGGTCCGCGTCCGGCCCCCGCGCAATACCAAGTGCCCCTCCGGGTTGCCCGTCGTGCGCACGATGGCGGTGGCCCCATCTTGGTCAATGCCGAGGAAACAGTGCGGCGTCCGCGCCGAAAACATCGCGTCAATCGCCATCTGTACGCTCCCGTCGGTTCCGTTCTTGAATCCCACCGGCATCGACAACCCGCTGGCCAGTTCCCGGTGGGTTTGCGATTCGGTGGTCCGCGCGCCGATGGCCGCCCACGTGATCAAATCGTCAATGTATTGCGGCACAATCGGGTCCAGGAATTCGGTGGCCGCCGGCAGCCCCATGGCGTTGATGTCCAGTAACAAGCGGCGCGCCATTTTCAATCCCGCCGCAATATCCTGCGTTCCGTCCAGATGCGGATCGTTGATCAAACCCTTCCAGCCGATGGTCGTGCGCGGTTTTTCAAAATACACCCGCATCACAATCTCCATCCGTTCCGCGCATTCCTTCCGCAACGCATTCAGTCGTCCGGCATAATCCAGCGCGCCCCGAATGTCGTGAATCGAACACGGCCCCACCACCACCAGCAAACGAGGGTCTTCCCGCGCCAGGATGCGGCTGAGCGCTTTCCGGCTCCGGGTCACGGTCACACTGGAGGCCGCGGTCGAAGGCAACGCCGCTTTGATTTCGCGCGGCGACGCCAAGCGGACAATTTTCCGGACATGTAGATTCTGGGTGCGAAACATGGAAACCATTTCGGGTGAGTCAGCTCAAGCTTGCAGTTTGATTGTCAGGATTCCGTCCGCGACAGACGCGGGATAGACCTGGATCGGCCGCGGGGCCGGGCCGCCGAGCTTGTGGCCGTCGAGCGCAAACCGGCTGTGGCCGAGACTGGCGCAACAGAACCGCTTCTGTTCGGCCTGATACTCCAGTTCGACGCCGCGATGCGTGCAGCGAAGCGAAGCGACCACGTATTTGTCCTGCTCCACTCGCGCGATGATCAGCGGGTCGGACAACGCCGGATCAATAATCTTCGCCGCCTTGCCGACGGCGAGCGACGGCGCCTTGCTCAAGGCGACAGTCACCTTGCCCGGCAATTCCACCTTGTAAGCCGCGCTCTCAATCGGCGGTGTGTCGCCGATCTTGGTGAACGTGGCGCAGCCTGTCAGGCCGCACGCGCCGGCGCCCGCCAGCGCCGCTGTCTGCACAAATTCACGACGATTCATGTTGTTCATACGACTTGCTCCTATTGTGATTTTTTCGCCGTCGCCAAAAACACGGGATATCGGCGCAGTGTGCCCGACGCATCGGGCTTCTCGATCTCATACACAGTTTCAAACACCGGTTTGCCGAACCCGGTAGCCCGCAATTGTGCTGCCATCCATTCGCGATGAAACCCGTGGTGCTCGACGCCGCTCATGTCTTGGTGAAAGGAACCGTCCTCGGCGTCGAGATCAGCCAGCGCCAGCAATCCGCACGGCGCCAGCATCGAGTGGAATCGGTTCAGCAGCGCCTTCACCTCCCGCACATGATGCAGTGTCATCGCGCAGAGGATGACATCGAACTCGAAACCGTCCAGAGATTCCGCAACCAGATCATGGTGACGCGCGCTCACGTGCCCGAACCCGGCTGCGCGAGCCTTGGCCTCGAACTGTTCCAGCATTCCGGCGGAGCAATCCAAGCCCAGCACAGAAACGCACCGGCCCGCCAGCGGCAACGAACACAATCCCGTGCCGCAACCGTAATCCATCAAGCGTGGTCGTTGCGTCGCGTTGAGCTTGCCGGCGATCATTCGCGCAATGGCCGATGCCAGCGCCACCCGTCGCGGTTCCTCGTCCCATGTCTTGGCTTTTTCGTCGAAGTGGCTCAAGTTCCAAACATCCGCCGCGCCGTTACTCGGCCGCTGGCTCGGCATCGGTGGCGCCCTTGTTGAAGGACTGGAGCGCGAGGTAGTTCGGGCCGAACCGCTTGATGTTGTCGAGCTGCTTGTCGAACTGGTCGAAATGCCGCTCCTCGTCGTTGACGAGCGCCTCGAACAACTGCTTGGAAGCGGAGTCAGCGTTCTTGCTGCATTCGAGCGCGAACTGGTTGTAGTCGCGCCCGCCCGCCTGCTCCATCCCGGCAGCCTTGACCAGAATCTTCTGCGCTTCCGTGATCGGCTCGACCGGCCCGGCGGTTTCCATCTTCACGTCCCCTTTCAGGAACAGAATCCGGTCGGCCAACCGTTCGACGTGGCCCATCTCCTCGATGGCGATCTTCTTGAACATCATCGCCAGCGGGGCGAACCCTTGGTCGTCGAGGTGGAAATGCCAGTACATGTATTGGTGGACCGCTTGCAACTCGTCCGCCACGCCCTTGTTCAACAACGCGATACTTTTTTTTGCATCCATGATTTCTCCTCCTGTTGGTTTGTCGTTTATAGCTAACTGTGGCGATCACGCAAGGTCGAAGCGGTCAAGGTTCATCACCTTGTTCCAAGCCGCGATGAAGTCCTGGACAAACTTCTTCTCCGCATCCGCGCTTCCATAGACTTCCGCCAAGGCGCGGAGTCGGGAATCGGCGCCGAAGATTAGATCAACCCGCGTGCCGGTCCATTTGACCTTGCCGGTCTGGCGGTCGCGGCCTTCAAACACGTCGGCGTCTTTCGCGACCGGCTTCCACTCCGTGCCCATGTCGAGCAAGTTCACGAAGAAGTCGTTGGTCAACACGCCCGGCTTCTTGGTGAAGACACCGTGCGGCGTTCCGCCGACGTTGGTTTTCAGGACGCGCAGGCCGCCCACGAGCACGGTCATTTCCGGCGCGGTCAAGGTCAGCAATTGCGCCTTGTCCACGAGCAAATGCTCAGCCCCGATGGCGTACCGGGCCTTCTGGTAATTGCGGAACCCGTCTGCTTTCGGTTCGAGCACGGCGAAGGATTCGACATCGGTTTGCTCCAGCGAGGCGTCCATGCGTCCCGGTGTGAACGGAACCGTCACCTTGTGCCCGGCATGCTTCGCCGCCTTCTCGATGCCGGCGCAACCGGCCAAAACGATCAGGTCGGCCAGCGAAACCTTCTTGCCGCCTTTGGCCGTCTTGTTGAACGCCTTCTGGATGCCCTCCAACTTCTTGAGCACCTTCGCGAGTTGGGCGGGTTGGTTGACGGCCCAATCCTTCTGCGGGGCCAGGCGAATCCGGGCACCGTTGGCGCCGCCGCGTTTGTCGGAGCCACGGAACGTGGACGCCGACGCCCACGCAGTGGAGACCAGTTCCGACACGGACAGACCGGCCGCCAGAATCTTCGTCTTGAGCGCGACGATTTCTTTTGGGCCGATCAGTTTGTGGTTCACGGCAGGAATGGGGTCTTGCCAGATGAGTTCTTCCTTCGGAACCTCCGCGCCGAGATAACGCGCGCGCGGGCCCATGTCGCGATGCGTGAGCTTGAACCACGCCCGGGCGAATGCGTCCGCGAACTCATCCGGGTGTTCCATGAACCGCCGCGAGATCTTCTCGTAGGCCGGGTCGAACCGCAGCGACAAGTCGGTCGTCAGCATGGCCGGCGCAATCCGCTTCGAGGGATCGTGAGCGTGCGGCACCGTGCCCGCACCGGCGCCGCCCTTCGGCGTCCACTGCTGCGCGCCGGCGGGACTCTTCGTCAGTTCCCATTCGAAGCCGAACAGGTTCCAGAAGAAGTTGCTGCTCCACTTCGTTGGCGTGGTGGTCCAGGTGACTTCCAGGCCGCTGGTGATCGTGTCGCCGCCTTTGCCCGTGCCGAAACTGCTCTTCCAGCCCAAGCCCTGCTGCTCGATGGGGGCCGCTTCCGGCTCAGTCCCCACATGAGATGCCGGGCCGGCGCCATGGGTCTTGCCGAACGTGTGACCACCGGCAATGAGCGCCACCGTCTCCTCATCATTCATCGCCATCCGCGCGAACGTCTCGCGGATATCTTTGGCCGCCGCGACCGGATCCGGGTTGCCGTTCGGACCCTCGGGGTTGACGTAAATCAGCCCCATCTGCACCGCCGCCAGCGGGTTCTCAAGGTCTCGCTTGCCGGAGTAGCGTTTGTCCTCCAACCACTTCTCCTCCTTACCCCAATAGACGTCCATGTCCGGTTCCCACACATCCGCGCGACCGCCGCCGAAACCGAACGTCTTGAACCCCATCGTTTCGAGGGCGACATTGCCGGCAAGGATCATCAGGTCGGCCCACGAAATTTTCCGTCCATACTTCTGTTTGATCGGCCAGAGCAGCCGACGCGCCTTGTCGAGGCTGACGTTGTCCGGCCAACTGTTCAACGGCGCGAAACGCTGCTGTCCCCGTCCACCGCCGCCGCGTCCGTCGCCCATGCGGTAGGTGCCGGCACTGTGCCACGCCATGCGAACGAACAACGGGCCGTAGTGGCCGAAGTCCGCCGGCCACCAGTCTTGAGTGTTGGTCATCAACGCCGCGAGATCTTTCTTCACCGCCGCCAAGTCAAGGCTCTTGAACTCCTTCGCGTAGTCGAAGTCCTTCCCCATGGGGTTGGACTTGCAGGAGTGCTGGTGCAGAAGTTCGAGCTTCAACTGGTTTGGCCACCAATCGCGGTTCGACGTGCCGCTACCGGCTGTTTGTGCGTGAAACGGGCATTTGCTCTCGTTGCTCATGATGTTTGTTTCCTTTTTGTTGGTGGTTTCCTTGATTTCTTCGCCGCCTGCCGGCACGCCGCGCACCGGCCGCGAAAATGAATGTGGTAGTCCGCAATCTCAAACCCAAACCGGCGCACGTCCGGCCAAGCGACCTTGTTGAGCCGCTCCTCCTCCAGATCAATGATCCCGCCGCAATCGAGACAGACGAGATGATGATGTTGGTAAATCTTCGGATCAAAACGCGCCACCGAGCCGGGATGACATATCTTGTTCAGTAGCCCCAGCGCGACGAGGTTGCCGAGTATCCGGTACACCGTCATCCGTGAAATCTCCGGCAACTCCGCCCGCACCGCCGCGTACACTTCGTCCGCCGAGGGGTGGTCTTCTCGTTCGAGCACCGACTCAAAGACGGCGCGTCGCTGCATCGTGACCGGCAACCCGTTCTCCCGGTGTGCCTGGGCGAACTGCGCCAGCCGTTGTTGTTTTTCCTCGAGATTCATTTGACTCGCGGATGTATCTATATCTCAGATGATACATTTTTGCAAGTAGCTATTGAGCAGGGCCGGCGTTGTTGTCGTCCTTCTCCAGAGAGAAGGACGGCCAGCCTGGTCTTCCTCACGGGTTTGCGAGCAGTCGGGTGATTTCGCCGGGGCGTTCGCGGCCGCTCTTGTCCGCAAGCTGTCGCAACGTGTCCTTGCCGTCAGCTTTGATCCCGGTGGCTTGCAGGCGGGCGATGGCAGCGTCGAGGGGCAAGCCCTGCTCGGTGCAATACTGGGCGAGTGTCTTCTGGCCGAAACCGCCTTTTTCTTTCTCACCGGATTGATCCGAGCCGGTTGTTTCACAGAATCCGCCGTGAAATCTCTCCCGCCAGTCCAGCATGATAGAAAACGGCTGCATCTTCACTCGCGCCCCTGCGAAAAACAGCGCGGCCAGCAACAGCGCCACCAGCCATTCCCAGCGCAAGGCGGGCCGTTCTCCCGTTGTCTTTTTCAGGTAGCCGAGCAATGGCCGCCAATTCAAGACGGTATGAACCACCGCCACGATGACGAACAGCGCGCAGAATAACAAGTGAAGGTCCTGCCACTCGGATTTGTCCAATCCCCACATCTGCCAGTTGGTTTCGCGCGCGATTCTCGTGGATGGCGCGAGAAACAAGAAGACACCGCTGACGGTCATCACGACAAATGAAATGGCCGTGCTCAGCGAAGTCAACGCGCGCCACGAAAAGCGCGGTCTGCCGACGGGGTTCACGATTACTTGGCCTGCTTCAACAACGTCTGGAGATCCTCCATCTCGGCTTGGAGGTCTTCCTCGTGCTCGACTTCATCCTGCAGGATTTGCAGCACGATGTTGTAGGTGACCGGGTCCTTGCTCATCGTGATGTTGAGCAATTTCTTGTAGGTCATGATCGCGCACTGTTCGCCCTTGATGTTCTGTTCCAGCACGTTCTTGACGAACGGGTTGTCCGGCGCTTCGTAGCCGCAATTGGTGAGGTTGTACCATTCTTTCGGCTCAGTCACCGGCGTGCCGCCGAGCTGGATGATGCGCAGCGCCAGCATGTCGGCGTGACGCAATTCATCCGCGGCGTGCTGGGTCAGTTCGGCGATGACGGCTTCCTTCATCGGCCCTTTGACGACTTTTGCGCCGATCCAGTATTGGTAGTACGCAAGCCATTCGTCCGCAAACGCCTTGTTCAGCAACTGGACGAGCTTGTCCACGTCCATATCCACGATCTGTCTGCCTTTGGTGCCCATGAGGGTCTCCTTTCGGTTCTGGTTGTCACCATATGCCAGGAAAAACCGGCGCACCATCGGATTGTCACCGCTGGCACTCGATTCTTTCCGGCAACGGACAGCAGTCCGTTATTTTTTCTTTGCTTTGCGGCCGCTTTTTGCCGGCTGTTCATCCTTGGCGGCCGGACCGGTCTTTGGCAACTCCACCTTGCCGAGGCGGGCGGCGGCGAGGTACTCGCCCAACAGTTTCTTGTCATCGCCCGAAAGCTTGGAAAGTGGCATCATCCGATTCATGCATTTGCCCCATTGGGCATCCGTGTACGTCTTCGGATTGATCATGCCGCCCTTCTTGGGGTGACAACTCAGGCAACCATTGGTGTACAGTTCTTGGCCCTTCTTGATCTGTTCCGGTGTCAGGTCGGCGCGCGCCGCGAGGCTGGCCGCCATGACTACCGCGAGAGAGAATACGAGATGTTTCATGGCGGGATGATTTATCTTGCGCCCGTTGCCATGTCAAGCGCGCTGCGGTAGGATGTGGCAACATGAAACGACGAACCCGGATTTTGTGCTGGCTGCTGGCGACGGTCGTCGTGTTGTTTGTGTTGAGCCGGTTCGTGGCGAGACCGTGCCTGATTGTCGGTGAGAGCATGGCGCCGACGCTGCGTTCTTGGGACCTCTGCCTGATGCAACGCGTGTATCAGTATCAGCCTCAGCGCGCGGACATTGTGATGTTCCGCACTGCTGATGATCCTCCGATCCACTTCATCAAACGTGTCATCGGGTTACCCGGCGAAACCGTGGCTGTTTCCAACGGCGTGGTGCAGCTCAACGGCGCATCCCTCCCGGAGCCATACGCCACGAACAACTCCGATTGGACTCTCATTCCCACCAACGTGCCGCCCGACCGCGTGTTCGTCATCGGCGACAACCGCGCGGAAGGCGGCACGGAGACATGGCACGGCTTCGTTGCCACGCGCCTTGTCATCGGCAAACTCATCTGGCAATGGAGGTGGAAACAATGAAATGGCTCTTGCGGATCACAGTGGCAGGATTGCTCGTCTGGCTGGCTTGGCAGGGCTGGCAACGGTTTTTCGTGACCGATGAGACCCGCATCAAACGGCTCATCAGCACGCTGGCCAACGCCGTTGAGAACAACAAAATCCTCGCCCTCGCCGACGGGATCGCGGGCGACTACAGCGATGACCGCGGACTGGACAAGGCCACCCTGCTCGGCGCGGTCCGGGGCACTCGCTCGCAATACGAGGCAATGTTTATCTACATCAGCGACACGGCTGTCCAGATTGCCGACAACCGTGAGAACGCGCAGGCCACGATTGTGGCGCGCATCCTGACCAAACGCGCCGGCGGCGGCAGCACCGAACTGAACGCCGAGCGGGTCCGCCTGTTCTTCCGCAAGACGGACAGCGGATGGAAAATGACCCGTGTCGAGTCGCCGGAATTGAAGTTCGATTGACCCGCAGCAAAGTGATTGCCACAAGCGGGAGGATTCGCTACCCTGTGCGGCGTTATGGCAAAAATCCAACGTGCTCTCATCAGTGTTTCAGACAAGGCCGGCTTGGTCGAGTTCGTGCGCGAACTGACCGGGTTTGGCGTCGAAATCATCTCCACCGGCGGCACCGCCCGCGCGCTCAAGGAAGCGGGCATCCCGGTCCTTGAAATCAGCGAACACACCGGTTTCCCCGAAATGATGGATGGTCGCGTCAAAACGCTGCACCCGAAAGTCCACGGCGGATTGCTCTACATCCGCGGCAACGCCGAGCACGAGGCCGCCGCCGCCAAGCATAGCATCAAGCCGATTGACCTCGTCGTCGTCAACCTCTATCCCTTCGAGAAAACCGTCGCCAAACCCGACGTGACACTGCACGAGGCCATTGAGAACATTGACATCGGCGGCCCCTCGATGCTGCGCAGCGCAGCCAAGAACCACGCCAGCGTCACCGTCGTCGTGGACGCGGCGGACTACCCGGCGGTGCTCGCCGAGATGAGAGCGAACGGCGGCGACACGACGTTTGAGACGCGCGCGCGGCTCGCAACCAAGGTGTTTGCCACCACGAGCCGATACGACGGCGCCATCGCGGCGTTCCTCGGCAAAGCTGGCAGGTTGCCGGACACGTTGACATTGTCGCTGCCGAAGGCGCAGGAGTTGCGTTACGGCGAGAATCCGCACCAGAAAGCGGCGCTGTACGGCGATTTCGGAAAATACTTCCAGCAACTCCACGGCAAGGAGCTTTCCTACAACAACATCCTCGACCTGACGGCCGCGGCGGAACTGGCGGCGGAATTCCCGGACCAACCGACCGTTGCCATCCTCAAGCACATGAACCCGTGCGGCGTCGGCAGTGCGGCGACGTTGAAGGAAGCGTGGGACCTCGCCTATGCGACCGACAAACAAGCGCCGTTTGGCGGCATCATCGCCGTGAATCGCCCGCTCGACGCCGACATCGCAGCGGCCATCGCCGAGATTTTCAGCGAGGTCATCATCGCGCCGGAGTTCCAGCAGGGCGCGCTCGACATTCTGCAAAAGAAGAAAAATCTACGGCTGATCAAGCAGTTGTCAGTTGTCAGTCCTCAGTTGTCAGTAAGGACAGTGCTTGGCGGGATGCTCGCGCAGGAGCGCGATACGCGCCTTGTGTCGGCTGACGACATCAAGGTTGTCACCAAGCGCGAACCGACTCAGACCGAGCGGCACGCGCTGTTGTTTGGCTGGCGTGTGGTCAAGCACGTCAAGAGCAACGCCATTGTGTTCACCGGCGCGGACGAAAAGATTTGTCGAACGCTCGGCATCGGCGCGGGTCAAATGAGCCGCGTGGATTCCTCCAAGATCGCCGTCTGGAAAGCGAAAGAGGCGGGCCTGTCCCTGAAGGGCAGCGTCGTCGCCAGCGACGCCTTTTTCCCGTTCCCCGACGGTGTGATTGCCGCCGCCGAAGCCGGGGCGACCGCCGTGATCCAGCCCGGCGGGAGCATGCGCGACGCCGATGTGATTGCCGCCGCCAACGAACGTAACTTGGCCATGGTCTTCACCGGTATCCGCCATTTCCGTCACTAAGGTTTTCAAGTCATGCCCAAACAACCATCGCCCGCGCCTTCCGCACCGAAACCAGAACAACAACCGGCAACGCCAGAACAACCCGTCACTCTTCCGGAGTCCTCCGAACACCTGCCGCACCTGTTCAAGTGGCGGGACTGGGCTGTCGCGGCGGCGACGTTCCTGATCGCGGGCCTGCGGTTTTTGTACGACATGTCGCCGGAGGTGACGTTGCAGGACTCGGGCGAGCTGGTGACGGGCGCGTATCATTTGGGCGTGCCGCATCCGCCGGGGTATCCGTTGTGGGCGTTGATGGGATGGATCTGGCGGCACCTGCTGTGGTTCGGCAACCCGGCATGGCAAATCTGCCTGATGTCAGTGTTGACGGGCGCGTTGGTTGTCGGTGTGCTGACGCTGTTGATGTCGCGCAGCATCATGGTGCTGTTGCGGTCGTTGACGTGGGCCGATGACGTTGCCGACAACGTGAAGCATTGGATTGCGCTGACAGTGGGCGCGGCGGTGTCGCTGACCTTCGGGTTCAACCGCGGCGTCTGGCTCTGGGCCTGCGTGCCGGAGATGCGTGTGTTGAACGTGTTCATGTTCATTCTGACGGCGTTCACGTTTTTTGCGTGGATGCTGCGTCCGCAACGGCACGGTTTCCTGTACGCGACGATTCTGGTGTACGGGCTTGGCATCAGCAATCACCAGACGATCATGGTGATGGTCGCGCCGTTTCTGGTCGGGGCGGTTGCGTTGGAGTTTCTGGAACTGGGCGGTGAGAACAAGTGGTTGACGCTCAAGAACGCGGCGATGGACGCCTTGCGGCGAGATTGGGTGCCGGTGGTTGGCGGGTTCTTGACGGCGTTGGTCTTGTTGCAACTGGGGCAATGGTTGCTGCCTTCCGCGCGCGCGTGGGTGCTGGCGAACTGGGGTGAGTTTGGCGTGCGCCTGATCAGTTTCGGCGTGGGACCGCAACATGCGAAGCCGTTGGTCGGACAGTTTTTCAAGGTGGCGCTGCTGTGGTGGGCGGGATCGGTGTTGCTGGGCGTGTTGATGCGCGTGAGCCGGTTCAAGGTGGTCATGGAACTGCTTGTGGCAATCCTGCTCTCGGCGGCGGTCTGGTCGTTTGTCATGTCGTGGACGGGGATGCGGATGCTCAAGGAGTTCATGCCGATGCCGGTGATCGGATTGATGCCGCTGGAGTCGTTGGCGGTGTTGTTCACGTCGCTCGGCGTCTGGTCACTGGTGTATGGCTGGCGGCGGAAACTGTTGAGCAGCGGGCGGGCGTTGCTGTACTCGCTGATCTTCCTGATCGGCGTCGGGTTCTACGTCTATATGCCGATTGCGTCGGCGACCAATCCGCCGATGAACTGGGGCTACACGCGCACGCCGCAGGGATTCCTGCACCACATCACGCGCGGCCAGTACGAGCGGCTGCATCCGCAGTCCATCTTCAGCCAGCAGTTCTACATCCAGTTGAACCTCTTCGTGACCTCCGTGGTCAAGCAGTACTCGTTCATCCTCGACATGGACGGCTCCGATGGCGGGTTCGTGCGCTCCCTTAAATGGATCAACAACGCCTTCAACACATTGTTGTTGGGCGTCATCTCGCTCGGGCTGCCCGTGCTCGTGTTCCGCGACCTGCGGGCGCGCGCGCGGTCATGGCTGATTTTTGTCTGGGCCGCCTTCGGCATCGCCAGCATCGGCCTGATCATGATCATCAATCCGGCGCTCGACCGTCAGAACCAGGAGATCTGCATCAAGTTCTTCGCGCCGGCGCACGGGTTCTTCGCCATGATGCTCGGCTACGGCCTCGCGTTCGCGCTGGCCGCGATCGTCGCCCGCTTTCCAATTCCCCGCCCCGCCATCTGGACGGCCGGCGCGCTGTTGTTGCTGCTGCCGCTCATTCCGTTTTACCGCAACTGGGCGTTGTGCGAGCAACGCGGCCACGACTTCGGCTACCAGTTCGGCTACCGCATGTTCTATCCCGGCGGCGGGTACCCGCCGATGGACCGCGACGCCGTGCTCTACGGCGGCACCGATCCCGGCCGTTTCGTGCCGACCTACATGATCTTCTGCGAAAGCCGCTCGAAACATAAATTCAGCGATTCCCACTTCGATCCCGAGGGCGGCAAGAATTTCGACCGGCGCGACGTCTATATCATCACCCAGAACGCCCTCGCCGACTCGACGTACATGAGTTACATCCGCGACCACTACGATTACTCGCGTCCCGACTGGAACAACCCCGCCACCCTCACCAACCGGCCCTCCTGGCAGAACCGCCAGCTCGGCTGGGCGTGGCACACGCTCGACCGCGAGACGATGTATCCGCGCCAACCGATCTGGATCCCCGGCGAACAGGATGTCCAACGCGCCTTCCAGGAATACGTCAACGGCCTCCGCAACCGCGCGCCGTCGCCCGAAGAACAAGTCGAGGTCGTGGACGGCCGCGTCAGCGTCAAGGGCGTCGCCGGCGTCATGAACATCAACGGCATCCTCACGAAGTGGATCTTCGACCGCAACAAGGACAAGCATTCCTTCTACGTCGAGGAAAGCTATGTCATTCCGTGGATGTACCCCTACCTCGAACCGGCCGGCGTCATCATGAAGATCAACAAGGAGCCGTTGCCCACGCCGCAGGAAAATCCCGGGCTGTGGTCCATGATCATTCAGCGCGACCGCGCCTACTGGGACAAACTCGAAGCCGAGTTCATGGCCCGGCCCGAATTCCGTCGCGACTCCGACGCGCAAAAGACCTTCTCGAAGCTTCGCTCCGCCATCGGCGGCGTCTATGCGTTCCGCCGGCTCGTGCAAGAGGCCGAGTATGCTTACAAACAAGCCCAGCGCCTCTGCGCCGAAAGCCCCGAAGCCAGTTTCCGCTGTGCCCAGCTCTACATGGAACTCGGCCAGGTGGACAAGGCCATTGACACGCTCAAGGCGCTCGAAGAACTCGACCCGCTCAACCGCAAAATCAAGGAAGCCCGTCAACAACTCGAAGGCGCCAAGAAAGCGCGCGAAGACATCGTCAACCTCGAAGCCGCCCGCAAGACCGATCCGCGCAACGTCCAGTTGTTCATGCAACTGGCCCAAGCCTACGCCCGCGCCGGGCAACTCGACAGGATTGTCGGACTCTGCGACGGGCATCTCACCATCCCTGACCTCAACGGCAACGAACTGGTGGTCATCGCGCAGACCTTCTTGCAGGTCGGCCAGGTGGACAAAGCCCTCAACACCCTCCAGCGCATCCTTGCCGCCAACCCGCGCGACAGCCAGGCCCATTACGCCGTCGCCATCATCCGCGCCAACCAGGGCGCCCTCAATGAAGCGCTCGATTCGCTGGAGAAAGCCATCCAAATCACCCCGAATCTCCGGGAGCAGGCCCGCAACGACCAGCGCCTCGCCCCGTTGCGCTTCAACCAGCGCTTCCAACAAATCATCGGCGGCGGCCAAGCCATGCCGAGGTTCTGAACTGATGCCGGCACAGCAAAAGGCGCGCGTCAGGCAACTCATCGCGGCGCTCCGCAAGGCGCATCCCGACGCGAAACTCGCGTTGAACTTTTCGTCGCCGCTTGAGTTGCTCGTCGCGCTCATCCTCGCCGCCCAGGCACGCGACGACCTTGTCAATTCCGTCACCGGCGAACTCTTCCATCGCTATCGCACCGCCGCTGACTGGGCCAGGCTCGACGAGAACGATGTTCGCCGGGTCAATTTTTACCGGAACAAGACCAAGGCCATTCGCGCCGCCGCCGCGTTGTTGGCCGGGAAATTCGGCGGCAACGTTCCCGGTAATCTCGACGATCTGCTCACGTTGCCGGGCGTCGGGCGCAAGACAGCCAACATCGTTCTCGGCAACGCCTTTGGCAGGGTTGCCATTGGCGTGGACACACACGTTCTCCGGCTCGCCCAGCGCCTCGGCCTCAGCAAGAATACGAACCCCGACAAGGTGGAGGCGGACTTGACGCCGCTGGTGCCGGCGAAAGATGCCGTGGCGTTCTGCCATCTTCTGGCGTTTCACGGGCGCCGCTTTTGCACCGCAAGAAATCCAAGCTGCGCCACCTGTCCCGCCAACAAACTTTGCCCGAAAATCGGAGTGCCTGCATGAGAATCATTGACCCGCATACCCACATGGTCACCCGCGTGACCGACGACTACGAACACATGGCTGCCGCCGGCATCGAGGCGGTCGTCGAGCCGTCGTTTTGGCTCGGCTCCCCGCGCACCAGCGCCGGGACGTTCGCGGATTACTTCGAGATGATCATCGGCTGGGAAACCCAGCGCGCCAAGCAGTTCGGCATCGAGCACTTCTGCACCATCGCGCTCAACCCGCGCGAAGCCAACAACGAGCCGCTCGCCGCCGAGGTACTGCCGCTCGTCGAGAAATTCTGCCAGCGCGAAACGGTTGTCGGCATCGGCGAGATCGGACTCGACCGCCAGACCGACGCCGAGGAGCGCGCTTTCCGTTTCCAGCTTCAGCTCGCCAAGAAACACAACCTACCCGTCATCATCCACCTGCCGCACCAATACAAACGGCTCGGCGCGGAACGCACCCTGGCAATCGTCGCCGAGGAAGGAATGGACCCGGCGAAAACGCTTCTCGACCACAACACCGAAGAGACGATGTCGTTGTACGAAGGCACGCCATGGTGGCGCGGCCTCACCATCTACGCCGTCACCAAGCTCACGGTCGAGCGCGCCGCCAACATCGTCGAGCAATACGGCGTCGAGCGCCTGATGGTGAACTCATCCGCCGACTGGGGCGTGTCCGATCCACTGAGCGTTCCGAAGCTGGTGGTCGAATTAAAGCGCCGCGGTTATCCGAAAGAGAAGATCGAACAACTCGTCTTCCACAACCCGATTGAGTTCTATCGCCAGAGTCCGCGGTGGACATTCCAAGCCTGATTCCGGTACAACTCGGCCATGAAACGATTCCTTTTTGCGTTATGTGCGCTCCTTTGCGGCCAACTTCACGCTGCCGATAAACCGAACATCATCGTCATTCTCTCTGACGACTACGGCTACGGCAGCGCCGGCTGCTACGGCGCGGACCCAAAACTCATTCGCACGCCGAACATTGACCGGCTCGCCCGTGAAGGCCGGAAGTTTACCGACGCCAACACGACTTCCTCGGTCTGTTCGCCGACCCGTTACTCGCTCATGACGGGGCGTTACTGCTGGCGCACGTCGGAAAAGTCGGGTGTGTTGGGCGTGTTCTCGCCGCTGCACATCGAGACGAACCGGTTGAACATGGCGTCGCTGTTGAAAGCGCACGGCTACAAGACCGCCTCCGTTGGCAAATGGCATCTCGGCTATGGGGCCGGCGAGGGGAAGATCGTGACGGATTACACTGTGGAACTTTCGCCCGGACCGCTCGATATCGGGTTCGATTATCATTTCAGCGTGCCGGCCAATCACGGTGATGTCACCGGTATTTTCGTCGAGAACCGTTACGTCTATGGCCTGCGCTCCGGTAAGATTCCGGATTCGATGAAAGTACGCATGGACGACAACGACGATTTTCAAGCCACCTACACGAAGGAAGACACAGAATCAAAACGGGCCGACCCGATGAACCTCGACGCGCCGCGCCGGGTCAACGAGCGCGTGATGAAGGTGCTCACCGGCAAGGCGGTCCGCTGGCTCGAACAACAAAAACGCGGCACGCCGTTCTTCCTCTACTTCACACCCGTCGCGGTTCACAACCCGATCACTCCCGACAAAGACCTCGCCGGCAAGAGCGCTGCCGGGCCGTACGGCGACTTCATCCACGAACTCGACCGCAGCGTGGGCGGCATTCTCGACGCGCTCGACCGGCTCGGATTCGCCAAGGACACGCTGGTGATTTTCACAAGCGACAACGGCGGCGTCACGGGGTCCGGTCGCGACGACTCTCCGCAAGCGGTTGCCGAGAAAGCCGGTCTCAAGGTGAATGGCGCGTTGCGCGGCCGCAAACACACCATCTGGGAGGGCGGCTTCAAGGTGCCGTTCCTCGTGCGCTGGCCGGGCAAAGCCGCGGCGGGCAGCGTGTGCAACGAGATGGTCAGTCTCGCTGATATCCTCGCCACGACCGCCGCCATCGTCGGCGAGAAACTTCCTGCCGCCAGCAAGGCCGCCCAGGACAGCTACAACATTCTGCCCGCCATCCTCGGCAAGTCGTCCGGCAAACCGCTGCGCGCGGACATGATTGTGCACAGCGCCGACGGCGTGTTCGCCATCCGACGCGGCCCGTGGAAATACATCGAAGGCATTCCCGTGGACAACATCAAACCCGGCATCCGCAAAACACGCGCCGACGAGTTCCGCGCGCAGCTTTACAACTTGCAGGATGATCCCGCTGAGACGAAAGACGTGAGCGCACAACATCCCGACGTGGTCAAAGAACTGGTGGCGTTGCTCGACCGTTACCGTGACGGCGACTACAGCCGCGAACTTCCGCCGGTGGTGGTCAAACCGAAGGTCACGATTGAATTGCCGCCGGTGGCGGACAAGATGGTGTTGACCGCTGCGTTCGACAAAGTCCCCGGCGCGCCGTGGAATGTGGTGCGCGGCAAATGGATCGCCAAGGACGGCGCCGTCTGGGGCACGGAGAAACCGTCCGACAAAGCCGTCGCGGCGTTCCGTCATCCGCTGGCGCTGAAGGACGGAGATGTCCAGTATGAGTTGTCGTTGCCGCCCGGTGCGTCGCACACGCTGCGGTTCGCCAAGGACCGCGACCGGGTGGTTCACATCCAAATCTCCTCGCGCAAAATCGCCATCACGGATCTGGCCACCGGTAAAGTGCTCGCGGAATCGCCCGCCAAGCTTGCGCCGAACACATGGTTGCCCGTGCGCGCCTGTTTCCGCGGCAACGATCTCATCGTGCAAGTGGCCGACGCAGCATTGAAAGCGACCACGCCGATGTTCGGCGAAACCAAGACCATCATCTCACTGTTGGTGTCCGGCGAAGAGGTCGGTTTCCGGAAACTCAGCGTGGCCACCGCCGGGAAAGAGTGACAATGAGTTTCTTCTGCTGCCTGCTGCTGGCTTTTTCGCTCGGTGTTGCCGGCGACGGCACGAACGACCAGACGGCGGCGTTCCAGCAATTGCTCGATGACGCCGGGAAGGCCGGTGGCGGTGTCGTCGAGGTGCCGGCGGGCCGGTACGTCATCAAGGGAACGTTGTCGGTGCCGGCGGGCGTGACGCTTCAGGGAACGTTTCGCGTGCCGCCGACGATCCACCGCAACAAGGCGCGCGAGTTGGGCGGCTCGGTGTTGCTGGCGTACGCGGGGCGCGGCAAGGAAGACGGCGCGCCGTTCATCCGTCTGGCCGGCAACAACGCTGCCATCGCCGGGTTGGTCATCACGTATCCGGAATGGAAACAGACCGACGTGCCGCCGGTGCCGTATCCGCCGTGTGTGTTCGCGGACCGCGTCGAGAATGTCGGCATCGAGAATTGTCTCTTGCTGAATCCTTACGAGGCGATCAAGCTGGTGCGCGCCGCGCGTCACCTTGTGCGCAACGTCACCGGTTACCCGATCAAGCGCGGCATCTACGTGGACGAGTGCTACGACATCGGCCACATCGAAAACGTCCACTTCTGGCCGTTCGGCGTCCACTACAAACCGGACGACCCGTATTGCCGGTGGATCAACTTGTATGGCGTGGCGTTCGAGCTTGCGCGCACTGATTGGCACTACGTGTTCAACACGTTCTGCTTCGGCTACGGCATCGGCTACAAGTTCTCGGAATCCGCAAAGGGCAGCGCCAATGGTAACTTCCTCGGTCTCGGCGCCGATTCGTGCGAACGCGCGGTGGTCGTCGAACAGGCGCAGAAACCGGGATTGTTGATCACCAATGGCGAGTTCGTCGGGCGCTGGAGCAGCACCAACGCGGTTTGCTTGGAGATTGGCCCGAAGGCGGTCGGCAAAGTCAGCCTCGTCAACTGTTCTTTCTGGGGACCGATTGACCGGTGCGTCTGGATGCGCAGCCCCGTCGGTCAATTCACCGCCAGCGCCTGTCACTTTGTGCATTGGGACAACCGCGGCGCCGGCAACGCGGCCATCCAACTCGACGCTGGCCGAGCCATCGTGCAAGGCTGCACGTTTGAGCAAGAGGGACCGCACGTGCAGATTGAGAAGCCGGTGAAGTCGGCGTTGCTGGTCGGGAACCAGGCGTCAGGCGGTTTCGTCGCCGAGAACAACGCAGGGAATCGAACGCAACTCGCCGCCAACGAAGCGTCACCGGCGGAATGGACGGACGAGGCGAAGAAACATTACCGCGTGATTGTCGGCGCGGAAGGCGACGGGCAATTTCTGCGTCGCTGGCACGGACGCGAGGCCGGGTTTCGTTGGTCAACGACGGAATCGCAGTTGCGATTGACGGTTGTGCCGAACGAGCCGTACACGCTGACGCTGAAACTCAGCGTTCCGAAGGCGGCACTCTCGCCCGAGGCGGGGCTTTATCTGGACGGCAAACGGGTCGCATCGTTCGAGGCCGGTGCCGCGACGTTGCGGGCCGAACTGCCGCCGTCACGCGCCGACCGAATCATTCTGAATGTGGTTTGCGCCGGCTGGGTGCCGTCCACCAAGGACCCACGCACCTTGGGTGTGCAGTTGCACGAGATCACGATGCAGGTGAAAGAGGCCGGGCAGCGCGTGTTTCAGGCGAACGCCGGCGAGTGGAAGTAACGCAAATTGGGGACATGTTACGGTTTTGTTCCGTCTGAACGAGAGACTGAGTCTCCGAGCTAAAGGTGACTCGTTCGTTACGGTTCACAGACTTGTTCTAACGAAGAGAGCTTCTTGAAAAGATTCTTCTTCGGGTCGAACTCCATGTTCCGATCATTCGGTGTCGGATTCAGATAGTAGGTGAACTTCACATAGCCTTCATATGACCATCCAATTTCTCCGTGAATCTTCCCGTACAAAGCCGAAATGATCTTGCCCTGTCCGTCTTTCTTCGTCCGCACACGAAAGAAATAGTTTTCATCTTCCCGTGGTTTATCGCCATGTTGGCCCGTTTCATCTCTGCTGGATTGCCGGACAAGGTTTGCCAAGTATTCATCTTCCGGAGCGTTTCGCGGCAATCGAAATACGCTGCCATTTATTGGGGTCACATACACCGGGCGAATCCCGTCACCTTTGTTAGCAAACGTCACAGTAAACATAGCGTCATACATCGGATAGCGATCTCGCGTCATCTTTCCACTCAGTTTAGGACACCTCCGGTAACTCGGTTTGATGAGATGGCTGTTGTAGGCCGCTTCTGCGAAGCGGCGTTTTTGCCAGGCATTTCGCCGACTCGCAGAGTCGGCCTACAACCAATTGTCGCCACAGGGGAGTTACCGGAGGCACCCTTTAGCATTCAACTTGAAAATGAAATCTGCTGTCTGTCCATTCCCATGCGGCACCACCCAATCACCTTTTTCCAAATCATAACTGACCGGCTCGCCCGCTTTCAGTGCGGTCTGAGCAGCCGACCCGATGTCTGCTTCAATCTTCTTCGCATACATTGGAATGGGATTGATGATTCTCTTGAGGACAATCTCCACAGTGGGATTCCACGGCTGCCATTTTCCCATCTCGGATTTTGTGAAACGAACACGGTTTCCCCGAGTCCAGTAGAACCCTGTACGGGGAAAATTGGGGCCATACACCACCACATCGGATGGTTGCGGTCCGCAGGCTACTTCGCCCGTCAAACTGGGAAGTGTCAAAACTGCCATTCCTTTCTTATCGGTCATTTGCTTAACGGTTGTGTTTTCAGGCTGGCCGAAGTTATCTCCCGGCAACCGCCGTAAGAAGGTGCTCGCCCCCACCACGATTCCGCTGACCGGCACGCCGTCATCACTCTGCACGCGAACCGTGATTCGCGCTGTGGGCGTGAATTGGCCCAGCGTAGTGCAAGAAATAGTACATAAGTTCATGCAGAGGAGAGCCGCTATTATTGTTCGTCTATTCATTTCAAAGCTCCTTTTTCAACGATTTTGTCAAACAGCTTATACGTAAACGGGTATGCAATGTATCTGATGTCGCTGTGGAGCCAATGGTCTTCCTTTTCTTGATCGTTCAATCGTTCCTGCGGCCACCCGTTCTTCATATTATGCATGTTGAAATTGCGAGATTGCGTGAACGCCGAGAGTTCATTTCTTCCACTAGCAAACGACAGTGCAGGTATGGCTTCGGCCAGCGTTTGCGCACGCACTGACCAGTCTTGGGCCAACGCGCTGCCATTAGCTCCGCAAAGCCCAGTGCTTCGGAAATCCTTGAAGAATGGTTCCGTTTTCAGTTGCTCTGGCGAAATCCCATTCGCCTGTTCGGGGAGCCAGATATTGCTCTCCGTAGGCGGATCATTCGGGGAGTTATGGTAATCCGTATTCAAAGTGAATCCCCAACCACCTTGACTGTGAGGTCCGAAAAACAACGCGATGAGCCACCTGCCCTTCAACATTTCTTGTGTTGCCCAAATGCTGCTGATCACGACTTGTCCATTACCGTTCTCCAAGACATCCTCGGTTGAAGAGTAAAAATTGTAAGCGTTAGCTATGTTTCCGAACCGCCCACGCCAAGCGATCCCTCGCCGGCCATCCCCTGTGTCGAACAATTGATGCCAATCACTAGCCCATAAAGTATTCGTGTAACCCTGCCAATTTGGATGGCGCATGTTATTTCGCTCCCACACAGTGGAATCATAGGCTTCCATCGGGACCGCTGCGTCGAGCATGAAGTAGGCGTTTACGCTCATCCCGTGGTCAACAATCGCGCTGCTAACCACCATGTTCCCTAAACTGTGGCCCGCGATGTACTTATCCCCTGGCAGCAATACAACGGATTTCTTCAGGCTTTCGGCGGTCTTGAACGCATGGGTCACGTTGAGGTAGTAATTGGGTGTCGCCCCACCCACAAGCGGCAGCCAAGAAGGTATCTTCGAGTCATCTCCGCGCCATGCGACCGCAGTGAACATCGCACGCGAACCGGATTGATAGAGTCGCTTGAACATCTCTGCGTTCCAAGCCTTCGCGTCTTGTTCGGTCACGCTGTAGCCGTGAACGAAGACGAACTGTTTTCCGTTGGAAACCGCATCCGGAAAGTTGGCCGGTTGCGGCGGACAAGGAACCATGCCTCCCGGTTTGATGCCGCGCAAGTTCACCCAACGATACATGTTGGTCACGCTGCTGATGTTCAGGGGCATCCATTTCTCGAAAACCTTCTGACTGTCTTTCCATATTTCCAACACCAGTGGCTTGGTTGTGGGCTTCGTGGCTTCCATGAGCAAGACGCCTTTGTCTTCGTCCTCCATGATTTTGTTGAGGAATTCGTCCGAGAGCCCGACACCACTCGCTGGAATTTCAAAGACACCGGCTTGATGGGCGTACTGGTTGAACAAATTGCCGTATGTGTCTGCATCTGTTGTCAGGTAGTCCCCGGCATGATCTTTCGTCAAATCGGTATAAACCGCCTTGAGCGCCGCATCGTCCTGACGGAGTTTGTATTGAAAGCCGTCAGATGGAGGGAAGTAGAAAAAGGCATACCACAAGTCAAACCAAACAGGGAAGAAGTCCAACAAATCACTGCGTCCGTTCACTTGGTTATCGGCGTAATTCGCGCTTCCACTCGATTGACCGGGAAGGTCGCTGTTTCCCGATGATATGTCGCCCGAATCGGCATCATCGTTAATCCAGAAACGGAAAGGCCCGTTGGACGCATGGTTAAAGACCGGAACGATGTCCACCCACACCTGCGGCACATACAGCGTATGGACAATCTTGAAGGGCGAACAGTAAACGGCGTTCCCGGGCGCATACGCCTCAAAGTAGTTCTGCGCATCCGGATACCAACAGAGACCTATGTCCCCCCAATATCCCTCGATCCTATCCAAGTCATGATAAGGCGCACTGTTGATGAGCAGCGTGTCAATCACACAAGCCCCATTCCACTTCTCTTGAAAAAGCAAATACGTATTAATCCACCAATTGGAATAACTGCCCCACGCGGTTGGATAGTTATTGGTCACTGTCCAAGTCTCAAATGGTGCTGGCGGGTCGTCTTGATATTCATAATACGGAACACCGCTGTTAGACGTTCCTTCGCTGGGCAGGGATGTCAGCACCCATAATACCAGATCGGTCAATTCGTTGATTTGATTGGTCAATGGCCCGTCCGACCAAGTGCCAGTCGTGTTCCCGACCGCAAGCAATACGCTCTGCAGAGTCGCGTAAGGCACCACATTGGTGTATTCATTCCACCCCGGAGCAAGACACTTCGGAATGACCCCTTCGATGCTTGTTCGCAATTGAGCTATCCGGGCAGCGTTGTTGGTTGAGCTTGTCCATTGCGTGGCCGGCAATCCCGCCAAAGCCCGCACCAAATCCAACTGTCCGTAATCGAAGCGATCCAACATCGCAGAATCAGGGAGGCTTTGCGAATCGTTGGGGTTCGCACCAGCCTGATAGTTCGCAACCAATGTGGAGCCATTCGCACCAACGGTGTCAGCAGGTGTGTTCGCAGCGTAGCCGGTCTGCACTTTCCACCAATCGGCAACACCGTCGCTACAGGAACTGTAGTTGTCCGTCACAAGTACGCTTGGATTCCAATACACTTGAAGATTACTCAATCCATGAGCCAGTGAACTTGTATTCGTTGCGCTGCCATCATCCGGATTGTTTGGGTTCAGTCCTTGCGAAACTTCCCACCAATCCGGAATGCCATCGCCATCGGTGTCATAACTCACGTCAAAACTGAACACGTTCTTCATCTGGCCAATATTGGCCAAAGCATAGTCATTCGGCTGGCCGCTCCACGGATAGTTCGTCGTGTAGCCAGCTTCGATCAGACGGTCGTAGAACGGCTTCGCCACGTACTTGAGTTGGCCGAGATTGACAGGCCGGAAGTTATTACTGTTGGAGAACGAGGAAATCAGCGCCCAGATGTTGCTGCCCGTGCCACCGGGGAGTTGTGTTTCGAGTTCCTCGCAGGCATTGCTGGCCACCCATTTCAGTTGCCCTTGATTGACCGCCGCAAAATCATTCGGCACAGCATCGAGGTTGAGTACGTCGCGTGCTACCCACCATGCCGGTCCCGTTGCCGCTTGGAGTATCATCGAAACCAACGCGACCATACCCGTCACCGCCATCAAGGTTAATCGGGAGGAAAACGGTTTCATGGTTCAGCGTTCACCATTCAGAGATTGAAGACTGGTAACCGACAACTGGGAATTGTGAATCCACTTTGTCTGTACTCACTGTCATCAATCTATCATTCATCCGCGTATCTCCTGCCGCAATGACGTATGCGTGAAGCACCGCTTCTGTACCAGATGTTCCCCCTGCCATCAAGAACATAGCGGGGAGCGATTTTGCGGTTGCGTGCCGGCGACTGACGCCTACAATGCCGGCCGATGAAAATCACGCTCTGCTGTGTCGTCGTTGCACTTTGTGCGACAGTCATGTTCGCCGCATCGGCAAAACCTTCTGGCTCGCAAAAGAAGGATGTCACACTCGCGCCTCCCAAGAACCTCAAGACGAAACTCCCGCCGGGCTACACGATTCCCATCATTGATCTGGCTGGCGAAAAACACCGGCAGGTGATCGTGGACCGCGAGCCGGGCCAGTATCTCGGTCATCCGACCACGGTCTTGCTCGAAGACAACAAGACGATGCTCATCGTTTATCCGAAGGGGCACGGACGCGGGGCGATTGTCTATAAGCGCAGCAACGACGGCGGCCTGACATGGAGCGAACGGCTGCCGACGCCGGCGAATTGGGTAACGTCGCTCGAAGTGCCGACGCTGCATCGTGTGGTGGACGCGGCGGGGAAGAAACGGATCATCATGTTCAGCGGCTTGTATCCGATCCGGATGGCAGTCACGCAGGACGACGGCGCGAACTGGAGCGAGTTGAAACCCATCGGCGATTTTGGCGGCGTGGTCACGATGGCGACGGTCATCAGCCTCAAGACGCCGGGGCATTATCTCGCGTTCTTTCACGACGACGGGCGGTTCATCCGCGGCGGGAGCGAGGAGCGTTACCGTTTGAAGTCGCCGCACAGCGATTACAGTTCGGCGACGGCGAAGCCGTGGCGGTTCTGGGTCTATACCACGCTGTCAAAGGACGGCGGACTGACGTGGAGTGTGCCCGCGCCCATCGCGATGTTGCCCGACGCGAACCTCTGTGAGCCGGGCGCGTTGCGTTCGCCGGACGGCAAACAGATCGCCGTGCTGTTGCGCGAGAACAGCCGCAAATACAATTCGTTCGTCATCTTCAGCAACGACGAGGGGCTTTCGTGGAGCGAACCGCGCGAGTTGCCCGCCGCGCTCACCGGCGACCGGCACACGGCGAAGTACGCCCCCGATGGCCGGCTCTTCATTTCGTTCCGCGACACGACGCACGTCAGCCCGACGAAAGGCGACTGGGTGGCGTGGGTCGGCGCCTACGACGACATCGTGCAGGGCCGCGAAGGCCAGTATCGCGTGCGGCTCATGGACAACACAAAAGGCGCCGATTGCACATACCCCGGCGTGGAGTTGTTGCCGGATGGCACGATTGTCACGACAACCTACGGGCATTGGACGGAGGGCGAGCCGGCGTATATCGTCAGCGTGCGGCTGAAACTTTCCGAGTTGGATGAAAAAGCAAAACGCGGCGAGGTAATGAGTAAATGACAACAATCCGCATTCTTTGGCTTCTACTCGCCCTTGGGCACAGCGTTGCGGTTGCCGTTATTCCAACCAACCTCGTGGTGGAGGGCATCCCGCCGATTCCCGACGCGCTCAAATCGAATGTCGTGCGCTACCTTGCGCTCGGCGGCGCGAGTTTTCGCGGCTGGCATCCGGCGCGACGCGAACTGCTGGTCACGTCGCGCGTCGGCGACGTGTCGCAGCTTCACCTGGTCGCCGAGCCGGCGGGAAAGCGCCGGGTGTTGACGCGCCTGAAGGAACCGGTGAACTACGGCTGGTTCCAGCCGCGCACCGGCGATCTCCTCGTCTTTCAAATGGATTCGGGTGGCAACGAGCAATACCAGTTCTACGCGCTGGATGTCACCGTCACCAACCGCGCGCCGGTGCTGCTCACCGACGGCAAATCGCGCAACACCAGCCCGCGTTGGTCGCCGAGCGGCCAGTGGTTCGCCTACGCCTCCACGCGCCGCAACGGCAAGGACAACGACATCTTTGTCGTCAATCCCGCCGACCCGGCGACTACGCGTTGTGTGATGACCAATTCCTCGTCTTCATGGTTCATCGCCGACTGGTCGGCCGATGACGCGAAGTTGCTGTTACGTCGGGGCCTTTCCGACGCGCAAAGCGAACTCTGGTCGCTCGACCTCCGGACAGGCGCGCGTAGCCTGCTCACGAAAAAAAGCGAGAAAGTCTATTTCAGCCAGGCGCGCTTCGGCGACAACGACACCGCCATCTATGCGCTGACGGATGACCAATCGGATTTCCTCACGCTGACGCGGCTCGATTTGAAAACCGGCAAACGTGAGCCGTTGACGGCCCATATTTCATGGGACGTGGAGGCTTTCGAGATTTCGCCTGACGGCAGAACGATTGCGTTTACCATCAACGAGGACGGGTTCAGCCGTTTGCGCCTGCTTGATCTCGCCACGCGCAGGGAATTGCCCGCGCCGAAAATTCCCGGCGACATCATCAGCGGGCTTGCGTGGCACGGGAAAAATCGCGAAATCGCTTTTACCCTCGACGGCTCGCAGTCGCCCAGCGACGCCTATTCGCTCGACGTGGACACTGGCGCCATCACGCGCTGGACCACGCGCCTGCGCAAACCGGCGGTGGAACAGAAGTTTGCCGAGCCGGAATTGGTCAAGCTGAAAAGCTTCGACGGCCTTGGCATTTCCTCGATTGTCTACCGGCCCGACCCGAAAAAGTTTCCCGGACCGCGCCCCGTGATCGTCATCATCCACGGCGGACCTTCCAGCCAGTCGCGCCCCGGTTTCCGTGGCAGCACGAACTATTACCTCAACGAACTCGGCAGCGCGCTCGTGTATCCCAACGTGCGCGGCTCGAGCGGCTACGGGCGGAAGTTCCTCGCGCTCGACAACGGCTTCAAGCGCGAGGATTCCGTGAAAGACATTGGCGCGGTCGTCGAATGGATCCGCCGCGACACGGGGTTCGATTCGAACCGCATCGGCGTGATGGGGACCAGCTACGGCGGTTTCATGACGCTGGCGTGCCTTGTGAAATACAACGACGTGTTTCGCTGCGGCGTGAACAACGTGGGCATCGCCAACTTCGTCACCTTTCTGCGCGACACCGCCGATTACCGGCGCGCCAACCGCCGCAGCGAATACGGTGACGAACGCAAACCGGAGATGCGCGCGTTTCTGGAGAAAGTGTCGCCGGCCAACAACGCCGACAAAATCCGCGCGCCGCTGTTGATTATTCAGGGCAAGAACGATCCGCGCGTGCCGGTGACCGAGGCCGAGCGGATGCGCGACGCCATCCGCAAGAACGGCGGCGCCGTCTGGTACCTGATGGCCACCGACGAGGGCCACGGCTTCAGCAAGAAACGCAACGTGGATTTCCAGTTCCACGCCACCGTGCTCTTCTTCCAAGAGCATCTGTTGAAATAGTGGTTTGTTATCGGAAGTGATGGCAATTCAGAGGCGTTCTCTGCTACAATTTGGCGGAGGTTACAACTATGCATTGGCTCAAGCAGGCAGTCCTCGCGCTGGCGGTCGCCACTTCCGCGACCGGTGAAAACTGGCTACAGTTCAAGTTCGACAGCCGGCAATCGGGCAACGTCCCGGATCGCGCCTTGCGGACGCCGCTCGGTCTCGTCGGCGCTGTGCCGCTCAGCGACTCCATCTTTACCGCTCCAGTGGTTGCTGATGGCAAGGTTTATGTGTTGGACGGGGCGGGTGTTGCTTGGTGTCTCGACGCACAATCGCTGCGGGTGCTCTGGAAATTCGCCGCGCCGGGCGGCAATGCCAACTGCAACAATCTTTCCTCGCCGGCGCTGGCTGGTGGCCACCTGCATTTCGGCACGATGGCGGGACGGTATTATGTGCTCGACGCTGCCACCGGCAAGGTGCGCAAGGAACTTTTCTGCGGCGACCCGATTATGGGAGCGCCGGTCATCAGCGAAGGGCGCGTCTATTTTACGACGCTCGGCTCGCAGGTCTATGCGTTGACGCCTGCCGGCGAGGTTTGTTGGACATGGGACTTTCTGAAGGAGGTCGTGCAATTCTCCGGCGACCGTTGGAACGCCGCGGACTGGCTGGCGCACAAGAAGGGGAGCCGCGTGGACTGGCGCGACCAGTTCTGCTCCACCATCGGTCTCGCCGCGCACGGCAAACGGATCGTGCTGCCCGCCGGTGGTCGCCTTGTCTGGCTTGATGACACCGGCGACAAGGCACAACTGGCCGCAGTGGGTGAAGTGCCCAATTTCAGCGGACGGGAATATCCTGCGCCGTTTGGCTTGAGCCTCGGCGAAGATGGCACGGCCTACCTGCAATGGCATCGCCGCGACAACGCCGGTCGTGTCGAGATTATGCGGCTGGTCGAGGGCAAAGTGCAGACGAATTTCGTCCAGGGCACGCAGACCGCGATCAACCTGCCGGGGCTGTTGAGTTTTTGTTCGGTCAGCCTGCGCGATCAGGATGTGTACCGCTGCCGGCCGGAGGAAGGATTCGGTTTCTGCAAGCACGCGCCGGATGCGACGGAAGCGCAGTTGCTCGGCGACCATCCGTCCATTGCTTCGCCGGTGTTGTTGCGCGACGCGGCGGTGTTTGGCGGGCTGGATGGCAGTCTTCACGTTGTGCCGCTGGATGGCCGTGGCAAATCGTGGTCGTTCACGACCGCGTTTGGCCGGGCCATCACGGCGCCGGTGGCCGTGTGTGATGGACGGGTTTATTTCGGTTGCGAGGACGGATATTTCTACGTGCTCGGTCCCGGCGGCAAGGCACGCTTGCCGGACAAGGATCTTGGCATTCACAAGATTCGCAGTCCCCTCACCAGCAAGCTCGCCGATGCAAAGTACGATTGGTTCACCAACTACGGCAATCTCTCCAACTTCAATTCCAATGACCAAGGATTCCGTCCGCCATTGAAGATGAAATGGGTGCGCCGGTACGAGGGCACGTTCAAACATCTGCCGGTGTTCGGCGGCGGACGGATGTACACGCACACGTCGGAAGGACAGGTTTTCGCCGTCGAACAGGAAACCGGCCGCTTGCTGTGGCGGCAGTATTGGCCGGGCGTCCATCTTTCATTCACGTCGCCGATTTACTGGAAGGACCGGCTGTTGTTGCCGCAGGCCGGCTTGAAACGTTCGTTGTTGCGCTGTCTCGACGCGGCGACGGGCAAGCTGCTTTGGGAAGCGCCGTTCAGCGGGTCGCCGAGCTGGAGCCGGCAAGGGGCGCCGGTGATTCACAAGAACCTCGCCATCTACGCCTTCGGCACCGGCCGCTACGCCCCGCAGGGCACCGAGAAGGCGTTTGTGCACAAGGGCGACCCGCAGCCGTCACCCGACGGCGCGGAGGTGATGAGTTTCATCTATTCGCACGACAATCCGTATTATCCGAAGGACAACCGTCCGCTGCTCCGCGCGTGGGACATCGAGACCGGCAAGGTCGTGTGGGAAAAAGATTTTACCGAGTACGGCACCGGCGGCAACAACTGCGGATTGTGTTTGATGGACGACACGCTGTACTACTCGACCTTCTTTGGCTACGCCGCTCCGCGCAAGGGCCTGACGGCATCACTCGACCCGATGACCGGCCAAGTCCGATGGTTCAGCACCAATCATTACGTCACCGCCGGTTGCACCGTCTCCGGGCGCGATGGCCGGCTCTATCTCGGCGGCTACAACCGGCCCAACGAGTTGACCAAGGACCGGTACGTCCATTGTCTCGACGCGCGCGATGGTTCGCTCCTCTGGAAATCCGAGCCGGTCCGTTCCGCGGTCAATGTGGTCAGCATCGGCGAGCGGTTTCTGTTCAGCAACGCCTCCGGCGGCGACGGCCACGTATTCGACCGCGCGACCGGCAAAATCCTCTCCCGGTTCAACTTCAAGTACGCCTGCACGCGGTTCAGCATGTCCGAGCCGTACCTGCTCGGCGCGAACATGGACTTGATTGACCTGGCCAACGGCAACCAACTCGTCTCCACCGGGCCGGCGCTGGAATCGCGCGAGTGCGTCGGCGGCATCATCTCCAATGGCCGCTTGTTCTACACGGCGCAAGCCAACGGCCTGCAAATGTCGCAAGTCGGCGCCGAGGAAGCCAGACACTGGACGCCGCCGTGGCAGCGCAAATAGTGGAACGGGACTCAGTGTAATGCCAACAAGAGCGCGACGCCCGCCAACGTCGTCAGGATCGTGACCGGGATGCCGAACCGCGCGTAATCCCAGAACCCGACTTCGCAATGGCCGCGCGCCGACTCGACGACGATGATGTTGGCGACCGAGCCGAGAATCGTCAGGTTGCCGGCAAACGTGGTCGTCACCGCCAGCACCTTCCACATCAGGTCCGGCTGGCTGAGGCTGCCGATCCATTTGCCCACGACCAACACAAACGGCACGTTGGAGAAAATGTTCGATCCCGCCACCGAGAACCACGTCAGGTTCCACGCCTGCGTCGTCGCGTCCGCGCCAAACGACGGATGCAGTTTCTCCGGCAGCCCCGTCTCGTTCAATCCCTCGACCACCACGAACAGCGCCGCGAAAAACACCAACAGATGCCAGTCCACGTGTTTGAGCACCACGTGCGTGTCGCGTCGCGCCACCACCATGATCAGCGCCGCGCCCGACATCGCCGTCCACGGCAGATTGAACCCCAGGAAAAAACCGGCGAGCACCAGCGCAAACACCGCGCCCACGGTTCCGCACAACTTCAGATCCAGAGTGGGGGCGGCCTCCGCGCCGCGACCTGCATCAATCGTTGCTGTTGAAAGCGTTTTCCGAAATCCCAATGCCAGCACGGCGTAATTGATCGCCAGACAAACCGCCGCCACCGGCGTTACCACGAGCGCGTAGTGGCCAAACGACATGCCCGACATCTGCCCGATGATCATGCACTGCGGATTGCCGACCAGCGTTGCCACGCTTCCCGTGTTCGCGCTCGTCGCCAGCGCCATCAAGTACGGCAACAGCGGCAACCGCCCCCGCACGATCACCGCCACCACCAGCGGCGTCAGCAACAGACACACCGTGTCGTTCACCAGCAGCGCCGATAACACCGCCGAGGTCAACATCACCAACAGCAGCAACCGTCGCGGCGTCCCCGCCCGCCGCAAAATCCAGTCCGCTGCCCACCCGAAAAAACCTGCCATGTGCAGGTAGGCCGCAATCAACATCATTCCCAGCAGCAACACAATCGTGTTGTAATCCACCGAGCGATACGCCTGTTCCGGCGACATTACGCCCGTGGCCACCATCAACACCGCTCCCAACAGCGCCGCCGCCGGTCGGTAGAGTGGGAGCACCTTCAAGCGTCGTCCGCTGATCAGCACGTAGGTGATTACAAAAATCACCACCGCCATCACTTCCTTGTTCAAGCTCACGCGCCCGTGCATAACCAAACCCCGTCCACAAATCAAGCCGCCGCATTGCCAGTGATATTTTTCGTTGCAAACAACGGGATCTGCGGCACCATAGCATCATGAAATCGAGTGCCCGGCTGTTTCTCTTGTTGTCCCTCCTTGCTTGGAATCAATCCGTCGCTGATCAAATGGCGGGCGCGGCGAAAATAGACATCACGCCCGATTATCCTGTTCGGCTCAGCGGGTACGGCTCCCGCACCAACGAGCACGAAGGCGTCGAGCAACGCATCTTCGCCAAGGCGATCGCCTTCGGCAGCGACGCCGAGGGGCCTGCAGTGTTACTGGCCGTGGACAACTGCGGCGTGCCCGCATGGATGCGCGACGAACTGGTGAAACGCCTCAAGATCGCCAACGCCCGCGTCGCCATCTGTTCCAGCCACACACACTCCGCGCCGATGCTGACAGGCGTCCTGCCCAACCTTTTCAGCCGCGACATCCCGCCGGAACACCAGGCGAAGATTGAGCGTTACTCGCGCGAGTTGACGGACAAGCTGGAGCAGGTTGCTCTTGCCGCGCTCGCCGACCGCAAACCCGCGAAGCTCTCTCTCGGTTTCACCCATGCCAGCTTCGCCCACAACCGCCGTCAGTATGCGTTCCGCCCGGAAGACCACTCGGTGCCCGTGCTGCGGGTGACGGGCGCTGATGGCAAGGTGCGCGCGATCTTCACCAGCTACGCCTGCCACGCGACCGTGCTCAATTTCAACAAGATCCACGGCGACTGGCCCGGCTGCGCGCAGGAGTTCATCGAGAAACAATTCCCCGGCGCCGTTGCGCTCGTCGCGCTCGGTTGCGGCGCGGACCAAAACCCGAATCCGCGGCGAACCTACGAGTTGGCGCGTGACTACGGCAACGCCATTGGGGAAGAAGTCAAAACCATCGTGAAAGGCTCCATGCGGGTGGTCAGCGGGAAATTGGAGTGTCGCGCGAAACAGATTGACTTGCCATTTGACGAACTTCCGACCCGCGCCGAGTGGGAGACGCGCGCAAAGGACAAGACCGCCGCGGTCGCCTACCACGCCAAGGTGCAGCTTGCGAAACTGGATCGCGGCGAAAAGCTTCCCACAACGCTGCCCTATCTGGTGCAGGTCTGGAACTTTGGCCACGACCTCGCGATGGTCTTCTTCCCCGGCGAGATCGTGGTGGATTATTCCTTGCGGCTCAAGCGCGAGTTGGACTCCGAGCGGCTCTGGGTCAACGGCTACTCGAACGACATGCCTTGCTACATTCCCTCCGAGCGAATACTGGCCGAGGGCGGCTACGAGGGCGCCTCGGCCATGCTCTACTACGACCGCCCGACCAAATTCGCCCCCGGCATCGAGCAACGCATCATCAGCACCGTTCACCAGTTGATCCCGCGCGAGTTCCGCCGGTAACCAGAAAGATATTCCGGAAGAATGTGGGAGCGGACAGCGTCCGCCCATTTTCCGGCGCGATGTCCGGGAACGGCAAAGGCTCTTGCGGACGCAGCCAAGACAAGGTAAGGTCGCGGTGTCATGATTACAGTCGAAGCCAACCAAGACGAAATCCGTGTTCATATCCCCACGCGCGACATGCCGGCGGAAGCGACCAACGCCTTTGTGGATTGGCTGCGCGTCGAAACGGCGGCACGGCGCAGCCGTCTGACTGACGCAGCGGCGAAGGCGCTGGCGGAGGACATCAACGCGGACTGGTGGGCGCGCAATCAAGCGCGGTTCGCCGCTGCTAAACCGCAATGAGTCCGTTCATTGTCGTGGACACCAACGTGCTGTTTGCCGCGTTGGTCAGCACCCGATCCCGCCTGCGCGAAACCCTGTTTGCCGATGTACCATCCCGCTTCTGCTGTCCACGGTTTCTCTTTGTCGAGTTGTTCAAGCACAAGGACCGGCTCCTTGCCGCCACGGAGCTTTCTGAAGACGAGTTGTTGGATGCGCTCAATGCCTTGCTGGCGCGCATTCGTTTTGCGGACGAATCGGCCATCGCCATCGGCACTTGGCTGGAGGCGCACCGCCTTTGCCGCGAGATAGATCAGAAGGACACGCCGTTCGTGGCGCTGACGTTGCATCTGGATGGCCGACTCTGGACGGAAGACGAGGAGCTGAAACGCGACCTCCGTGCAAAGGGTTTCAACTCTTTCTTCGAGCCATAGCCGGTTTTATTCCGGCAGCGCAACCGAAAGGTTTGACGCTACGCCGCGCAAAACGTAGTATCCGAACCCGCGGAGAAACCACTATGAAGATGAACCTCTTGATCCTCTTGGCTGTGTTGGGTTGCCTGCCGGTTGACGCTGAGCCAACAGCCGAACTGAAAAAACTCCGGGAGACGCGCAACCAGCTCGCCCACCGACAGCGGCGCGTCATCTTCAACAACGACGGGTGTGACGTGCTCTACTATCCGAAGGACGAGAAATTGACCTTGGAACAATTTCTCGCCCGGCGCACGACGTCGTTGGCGGGCACACAGGTGGACACGATTTCCTACTGCACCATCAGTTCCGGGTTCAGCTTTTTCACTCACAACACCAAAGTCGGCGCGGTGTTGACCCGACAACCCGGCGATTACGGCATCCGTCCCGAGATGCGAAACATCACGCAAGAGTTGATTGACATGGGCACAGACTGTTTGCAGGCGGTGCTGGAGTTCGCCCACAAGAACAAGATGGAATGTTTCTGGTCCATGCGGATGAACGACACCCACGACGCCGCCTACCGGCCAGACAAACCGTATCTGCTTTACCCGCAACTGAAACTGGATCATCCCGACTGGCTCGTGGGCGATCCCATTAAACGGTCGCGCTATGGACGTTGGAGTTCGGTGGACTACGCACGACCGGAGATTCGCGACCTCGCGTTCCGGTTCATTGAGGAAGTCTGCCAAAACTACGACGTGGACGGCGTGGAACTGGATTTCTTCCGTCACCTCTGTTACTTCAAAAGCACTGCCCACGGCGGCAAGTCCAACGACGCCGAGCGGGAGATGATGACGGGCTTGATGCGCCGCGTCCGCGCGATGACCGAGGAAGTCGGCCTCAAACGCAAACGCCCGATTCTCATCATGGTGCGCGTGCCGGACTCCGTCGAGTTCAACCGCGACATGGGCCTCGATGTCGAGCGCTGGCTCAAGGAAGGCTTGTTCGACATGCTCGTTACGACCTGTTATTTCCGCCTGAACCCGTGGGAAGCCAGCGTCGCGCTCGGTCACAAATACGGCGTGCCGGTCTATCCGTGCCTGAGCGACTCCCGCGTCAAAGGCGAAGGCCGGTTTCGTCGCGGCTCGGTGGAAAGCTATCGTGGCCAGGCAATGGAAGCGTGGGCTGCCGGCGCGGATGGCATTCATCTCTTCAATCTCTTCGACGTGTTCGGCGCGCACTCGCCCGTCTTCAAGGAGGCCGGTGATCCGAAGGCATTGCGAAAAATGAACAGGCTCTATTTCGTCACCGTGCGCGATGGCAAACCCGACTCGTGGTTGGCCGGCGGCTCGAAATACTGCAACGTCCCCATTTTCACGCCCACCCACCCGAAGGCCATCACGGCCAGCAAACCGTTGGCGCTCGACTTGGTTGTCGGCGAAGACTTCGACGCCAAGACCAAGTCCCAAGTGACCTTGCACGCGCAGATGCCGATGTTGCGAAACGTCCGCGATGTCCAAGTGAAACTCAACGGCCACGAACTCGCCGACGGCAAGCTGGTCAAGGACTGGCTCGACCTGAAGGTGAATCCCCTGTGGATAAAGAAAGGCGCGAACAAAATCGAGATTGCCGTCAATCCACAGATGGCCGACGACGCGCCGTGGACGGCGGCCTACGAAGCGGACGAGCTGCCCGCCAAACCATGGACGCGCGACACCGGTTCGCCGCGCACCGAGGAACGATTGGCCAACGGCACGCTGACCATCGCCGACCGCGGCAATCAGTCGGGCGATTTTCATTACTACCGTTATCGGTGGGGCGCCGATCCGGGCGGCCAATCCGTCGTCGAAGCGCGCGTCAAAGTTATTTCCGGCCTGAGTCGCATCATCATCAGCAACGGCGAAGCACAAGAGCGACTGGAACTGTTGCCTGACCGCATTGAGCTATGGAGCCGCAAGTCGGTCCGCTACGCGATGGATACCACCAAGGATTTCCATGTCTATCGCATCGTGACGCAGGGCAAGGACGTCAAGGTCTATGTGGACGGCGAACTCCGGCTCGATGCGCCCGGCGCCTACACCAAGGCCGGCGTCGGCCGCAACGAGATTTGTTTTGGCGCGTCCGACAGCACGAATGTTGGCGAAGCCTGTTGGGATTACGTCCGCGCCCGCGCCAACGGCCAATCGTGCTACGATCTGGTGTTGGAGGTCGTGCATCCAAAATGAGAAGCGGGATCGTGATTTCGCTTGGCGTGCTGTTGGCAACCCTTGCGGCTGCGGCTGCGCCGGCTCCATCAGTGGCGGACTACCCATCCATCCAAGAAGCCATCCGCGCGAATCTCGGTCGGATGGTTTATGTCCCCGCCGGGGACTATGACATTTCGGAGAAGATTCAGATTGGCAAGCAAGGCGGCGGGCTTTTCGGACCGGGCCGCATCCGGCAAACGAATCCCGACCAACCCATTCTCGTCATCGAAGACGCGAAAGATGTCCAGATCCGCGATCTCACGTTGATGCGGCCCGAAGGGAAAACGGAGACGCAGTCCGAAGGAGTGCTGGCAATCAAGTGTTGCAATCTTGTGCTGGAGAACCTGCGCGTGCTCGACAACCGCACGCGGTCGGCGGCGATTGCGGTTCGGGAATGCACCGGCAGCCAGATTCGCAGTTGTCTGGTGCAAAACTACATGCGCATCACCGTGGACGACCGCACCCGCGGCGAGGATTGGGGCTACGCGTTCAAGTGTATTGACGGCACCGGTATCGCAGTGAGCTACAGCAAGGGGACGCTCATCCAAGGCAATCGCCTCATCGAGCAGAACTTGTTGCCAACGCCGGAGATTCAGAAGAAGTTCGACCTCGGCAAGTTTGTGAAAAAGAACGCCCAAAAAGGCATCATCACCAATCAAAAGACATGGGACGCTGAATTCGCCCAGAACTGGCACCAAGGCTCCGCCATCATCGTCACCGCGCCGGAAGTCAGCGACTACACGCAGATTCTCGGCAACTACATCGAGAACGCTGCGCAAGGGATTGACATCCACAGCGACCACGTCATCGTCGCGCAGAACATCATCAACAATTCTCACATTGGCATGAAAGCGATGCACGGCTCGCGCCATGTGCTCATCATCGGCAATCAATTCTCGAAGAACGATCTCTGGAGCATCGCCCTGATGCCCGGCGCAGCTTCCCGCACCGGCACAAACACTGACGGCGGCTCGATCATCGCCAACAACATCATCTCCGACTTCGGCCACGGTCATTCGCGATGGGTTTGGGGCGACAACGTCGCGCCACTGCGGTTCAATCGCGGCCAAAAACCCGACAACCCGCCACTCAAGGACGTCATCATCCAAGGCAACGTCGTCCATTGCGACGACCATCCGCCGCGTTACAAGTACGCCGTCATCATCGAAGGCGGCGCGAACGGCCCCAAGATGCTGCGTTTCTCCGGCAACATCTTCCATCCCGGAACGGCAGGAATCTCCAACATGGAACTTGCGCCGTGAAACACCTTCGTATCAATCTCATTGCAGTGTTGGTCACCCTGAATTGCAGCGGTGAAACAACGCCGTGGGAGAAAATCCGCGCCACGCCGATGAGTGGCGACCTGAAGGTGTTCTGGAACGTTGCGGGCGGCGACAACGCCTACAATTATGAGCAGGCAAAGGCGCATGGGTTTCTCATGGTGGACCTGCTCAACACCTACTCGGACTACCCCGGCCGGCAAAAGGAGAGCATTGAAACGTTCCTCGAAACCAACAAAACCAATCCATGGAGGAAACCGGATTTCTTCGAGCGCATCATCAAACGAAACATCACCGACAAAAATGCGCAGAGCGCGATCTTCGTCCACGACATCGAGTTCGATTTTGAGGAGGACATGGACAAGGCGTGGGCCGACTCCGCCGCGCGGGTCGCGTCGGGCGCGCAGAACAAGGCGCAGTTCGCCGAGTCGTACGTCCGCGAGTGGGCGACGTGGTTTACGTTCCCGTGCCGGTGGGCCAAGGAATTGAACCCGCGCATCCCGGTCGGCATCTACGGCATCCAGCCGTTCCGTCGCGATTACTGGGGCATCGCCGGCAAGACAGCCAAACAAATTGACGGCACGCACCGCAGCGACGCGGAGATGTGGCAACACATTGATCCGTTTGTGGATTTCTACATTGCCAGCGTGTACGTCTTCTACGAACAGCCGGACTCGATCTACTACATCGCAGCCAACATCGAGGAGAATTACCAGCGCACGCGCCGTTACGGAAACAAGCCGGTGTACGCGTACGAGTGGCTGCGTTATCACACCGGCAACGCGGAACTCAACGGCCAGGAACTCGCGCCCTATCTGGTCGAGGCGATGGCGGTGCTGCCATTTTTCACCGGCGCGCGCGGCTTGGTGTTGTGGGATTGGCTGCCAAAACAGAAAGGCCAGTATTACCAGACGCTGCCGTTGTTCATGAACAGCCTTGGTCGCGTCTCCGATCTCTCGGCCAAGATCGCAGCGGCCACGCTTGTCATTGACGAACCGGCGCACGTGTTGTGGAAGGCGAAACGCCCGCTCGTGCGCAAACTCCGCGTCACGCCCGACGAATGGATCGTGATGGCCGTCCACCCGTGGCAGGGCGAGACCGACAGGAAAGATATTCCCGTCCAGTGCGGCGGGCGCCCCGTGTCGCTGACGCTCCACGGGCGTCACACCGACATTTTCCACATCCAAAGCGGCCGCGTGACGAAACGATGGACCTTACACCAGAACCAACCGCAGTGAACGGTGTTGAAAGACATGAAAGGAATCCCATGAAACAACTACCAATGATCTCTTGCAGCCTCTTGTTGTGCCTCGGCCTCGCGGATGCCGCAGAAAGCAAGAAGCCCAACGTGCTGTTTATTGCCATTGACGATCTCAACCACTGGGTCGGCCACCTCGGGCGCAATTCCCAGACGCGCACGCCGAACATCGACCGGCTGGCGCGTCAGGGCGTCACCTTCAGCCGCGCCTATTGCACCGCGCCGGCCTGCAACCCGTCGCGCGCATCGCTGATGAGCGGCCAGCGTCCCAGCAGCACCGGTTGCTACGTCAACAGCGAAAACTGGCGGGGCGGCATCACCGAGGACAAACTGCTCAACACACATTTTTTCAAACACGGCTACCGCGTTTATGGCGCCGGCAAAATCTATCACGGCTCTTACGACCGGGGCGGCGATTGGAACGACTACTTCGCCGGGGCGGGGCGCGTTCCGCTCAAGCTCCATCCCTCCGCCAAGAACGACGGCGTCGGCGGCATCAAGTTCGGCCCGCTCGCCAACTCCGACGAGGAAATGCCCGATCACGGCGTCGTCAGCTATTGCATCGAGAAGCTCAACGAGAAAAGCGACAAACCGTTTTTCATTGCTTGCGGCCTTGTGAAACCGCACATGCCGTTCAGCGTGCCGAAGAAATGGTTCGACATGTTCCCGCTCGACACCATCGAACTGCCGCCGCACAAGGCCGACGACCTCGACGACATCCCGCCGGCCGGCGTCAAGATGGCTGGCCCGCAAGGCGATCACGCGGCCATCGTGAAGTCCGGTCGCTGGAAAGAGGCCGTGCAGGCGTATTTGGCGACGATTGCCTATTGCGACATGGAGGTTGGCCGGATGATTGATGCGCTGGAGAAATCGCCGCACCGCGACAACACGATCATCTGTTTGTGGAGCGATCACGGGTGGAGTCTCGGAGAGAAATCGCACTGGCGGAAGTTCGCGCTGTGGGAGGAACCGACCCGCACGGTGCACATCTGGAAAGTGCCCGGCCTGACGCCCGCCGGCGCCGATTGCGGGCGCACGGTGGATTTCCTGAACATTTATCCCACGCTGTGCGCGCTGGCCGGCCTGCCGCGCCCCGCGCATCTCGAAGGCCACGACATCACGCCACTGCTCAAGAAACCAAAAGCGGAGTGGTCGTACCCCGCCGTCACCACACACGGATACCAGAACCACGCCGTCCGCAACGAGGAGTGGCGTTACATCCGTTACGCCGACGGCAGCGAGGAGCTTTACCATAACTTGATGGACCAGTTTGAATGGAACAACCTCGCCAGCCGTCCTGAATATGCCCGGCAAAAAGAGGAAATGGCCAAGTGGCTTCCGAAGGTCAACAAAGACCCGCTCAGCAGTCTGAAGAAGAACTCGGAAAAAACCACCAAGAAAGAAAAACGGAAAGCCAAGAAAAATAAATGAACCGATTCTTATTGTCCGTCCCACTGTTGTACGCGCTCCTTGTCGCGCCCGTGCTCGAAGCCGCGCCGCGCATCACGTCGCCGAAACAACAATTCGGTTTCAACATCGGCGACGACTATCACTTGGCCAACTACCAGCAACTCACCGCCTACTGGAGGAAACTCGCCCGCGAATCCAACCGGATGAAGCTCGTGCCGATTGGCCTGACGGAAGAAGGTCGCACCCAGTTGATGGCCATTATCAGTTCGCCGGCGAACCTGGAACGGCTCGAACGGTACCGCGACATTTCCAAACGACTGGCGCTGGCCGAGGGACTGACCGACGCGCAAGCGCGCTCGCTGGCGGCTGGGGGCCGGGCTGTTGTCTGGCTCGATGGCGGTCTCCACGCCACGGAGACAGTCGGGGCGCAGCAGTTGGTCGAAACCGTCTATCGCCTGCTCAGCCGTGACGACGCGGAAGTCCGTCGCATCCTCGACGAGGTGATTGTGCTTTGCGTCTTGGCGAATCCCGACGGCATGGACCTGGTTTCGGATTGGTATATGCGCGAATCGGCGCCGGAAAAACGCTCCTACGGGTCGCTGCCGCGCCTCTACCAGAAGTACACCGGCCACGACAACAACCGCGATTTCTACGCCGTCACGCAGGCGGAAACCAAGAACATGGTTCGCGTGCTCTACCGCGAGTGGTTCCCGCAGATCATCTACAACCACCACCAAAGCGGGCCGCCGGGCACGGTGATGTTCATGCCGCCGTTCCGCGACCCGTTCAATTATCACTACGACGTGCGCGTGATCAACGGTCTCGACGCCGTTTGCGCCGCGATGATGAACCGGTTTCTGGACGAGAACAAACCGGGCGTGACGTGCCGGTCGGGAGCGCGGTACTCTGCGTGGTACAGTGGCGGCCTGCGCACTTCCGGTTACTTCCACAACGCCATCGGCATTCTTACCGAAGTCATCGGCAGCCCCACGCCGATGAGCATCCCATTCACGAATCCCAAACTCCAATTACCCGGCAGTGATCTGCTCGCGCCGATTGCACCGCAACGCTGGCACATGCGGCAGTCCATCGAGTATTCGTTCACGGCGAACATGGCGACGCTTGATTACGCAGCGCGCAACCGCACGCAAGTGCTTTGGAACCGCTACGCCATGGGGCGCGACGCCATCCTCGCCGGCAGCCGCGATTCGTGGCTTCCGTCGCCGACAAGAGTCGCGCTGGCGCAGGAGGCGTTGGAAAAACGCTCCAAAAACACGGCCAGCGCCGCGACAAACTTCGCCACATTCTTCCGCAACCCGTCCGACCGCGCTCCGTACGGCTACGTTGTGCCGTCGTCCCAGGCGGATTTCGCGACCGCAACGAAGTTCATCAACACCCTCATCGAAAACGGCGTCCGCGTCTATCGCGCCGCCAGCGCCTTCGAGATGGCCGGGAAATCTTATCCGGCGGACAGTTTCGTCGTGCCGTGCAACCAGGCGTTTCGCTCCCAGATCTTCGACGCGTTCGAGCCGCAGGACCATCCCGACGACCTCCAGTATCCCGGCGGCCCGCCGATTGCCCCGTACGACATGGCCGGATGGACGCTGGCGATGCAGATGGACGTCCAGTTCGACCGCGTTTTTGAAATCCTGAAAGGTCCGTTCCGGGAATGCCGCGATGTTCAGAAACCGCTGCCCGGTAAAGTCGCGGGCGCCGGCGGTTGCTTCCTCCGCGCCGATGTCAACAACGCCTTCCGCGCCGTCAACCGGCTCCACGCCGCCGGGCAACCCGTCCATCGCCTCGTGTCAGCCGTGGGCGAATTCCCCGCCGGCACGTTCTATCTTCCGGAAGCGCCAGACCGCGCGCTGGCCGACGAACTCGGCGTGACGTTCACCGGCGGGCCGACGCCGCCCGCCGACGCGGCGAAACCGCTCCGTCCGGTTCGCGTCGGCCTGTGGGATCGGTACGGCGGTTCGATGCCGTCGGGTTGGACGCGTTGGTTGCTGGAGCAGTTTGAGTTTCCGTTCGAGGTGGTGTATCCGCCGCGCCTCGACAAGGGAGATTTGAAGAAACAGTTCGACGTGTTGATCTTCGTGGCCGGCGCGATTTCTTCCACTTCAACCAACACCTCGTCCTCCAGCGACAAGAACATCCCGCCTGAATACCAAGGTCGCCAAGGCCGCGTGACAACCAAGATCACAGTTCCCAAGCTTCGTGACTTTCTCGAAGCCGGCGGAACCGTGCTCACCATCGGCTCCTCCACTGACTTGGCGAAACATCTCGGCCTGCCCGTCGCCAATCATCTGGTCGAGCCTGCGAAGAAAAACGGCGAAAAAACCAAGTCGCTCCCGCGCGAGAAGTTTTACGTCGCCGGTTCGGTGCTTTCCGCGCGGGTGAACAACACGCATCCGCTGGCGTGGGGACTCGGCGAGCGGGTGAACGTCATGTTCCACAACAGCCCGGTGTTCCGCCTGCAAACCGCCGGTGACATTTCCACGGTCGCGTGGTTCGATGAGGAAAAACCGCTTCGCAGCGGTTGGGCGATGGGACAATCTTATCTCAAGAACGGCTTGGCCGTGATGGAAGCACCCGTGGGGCGTGGGCGGCTGGCGCTGTTCGGCCCGGAGATTGTCTTCCGCGCACAATCGCACGGCACATTCAAGTTTCTCTTCAACGGCATCCTCAACGCCGGCCTTGACTCACCATAAGGATCGGGGGTCAGAGCTTGCGTGGCGAGCGATGCGTTGACATCGCGCGCGAGTTTGGATATCGGGATGGCAGTGGAGTGGCCTATGTCCTCAAACAACTGGAAACGCGGCGCGCAGAAGATGCCGATCTGGCTGACAAGATTAATCGCATCCAAAAGGGAATTTCATGACTCAAGCGCTGCCCCCTTTGTCCTTTGCCAAACCCAACAACCACAAACCATGAAACGAATCTCCATCCTTCTCTTTGCGTCCTTTGCTCTCTTGTGTGGCCAATCACATGCCGCCGAGAAACCCAATCTCCTCTTCATCCTCGCCGACGATCTTGGGTGGAGCGATACGACGTTGCACGGCACCACGAAGTTCTACCAGACGCCGAACATCGAGCGGCTTGCGCAACGCGGCATGACCTTCACGCGGGCGTATTCGGCGAGTCCGTTGTGTTCGCCCACGCGTGCGGCCATTCTCACCGGCCTCAGTCCTGCCCGCACCGGCATCACCACGCCAAACTGCCACCTGCCGCACGTCGTTTTGGAAGCAACGCCCGGCAAAACCGCTGCGGCCAACCAGAAAGCCATCCAACCGGTGACGGTCTCGCGCCTGAAAACCGACTACCACACGCTCGCCAAGTCGCTGAAGGACGCCGGCTACGCCACGGGACACTTCGGCAAATGGCATCTCGGCCCGGAACCGTATTCGCCGTTGCAGCACGGGTTCGATGTGGACGTGCCGCGCTGGCCCGGTCCCGGCCCGGCGGGAAGTTTTGTGGCTCCGTGGAAATTTCCCAACTTCAAGGAACGGACTCCCGGCGAACACATCGAGGATCGCATGGCACAGGAAGCCGTGGCGTTCATCGAGAAACACAAAGACCGCCCCTTCTACCTCAACTACTGGCAGTTCAGCGTGCACGCGCCGTTCGACGCGAAAAAATCGCTCATCGAGAAACATCGCGCCCGCGTGAATCCTGCCGACCCGCAGCGCAGCCCGACCTACGCCGCCATGGTCGAGAGCTTGGACGACGCCATCGGCACGTTGCTCGACGCGCTGGACCGGCTGAAGATCGCCGAGCGGACGATCATCATCTTCACCTCCGACAACGGCGGCAACATGTACAACGAGGTGGACGGCGCCACGCCCACCAGCAACGCGCCGTTGCGCGGCGGCAAGGCCACGATGTTCGAAGGCGGCACGCGCGTGCCCTGCGTCATCCTCTGGCCCGGCATCGCCGCCGCCGGCGCGCGCAGCGATGCGCTGATTCAGAGCGAGGATTTTTACCCGACGCTTCTCGAAGGTCTCGGACTGAACCCGGCGCCCGGCCAGCGATTCGACGGCACCAGCATCCTTCCCGCGCTCAAAGGCGGCGCGCTCGCGCGCGATGCCGTCTTCCAATACTTCCCGCACGACCCCGGCGTGCCCGACTGGCTGCCGCCGGCCGTCTCCGTCCATCGCAGCGATTGGAAACTGATCCGCATTTTTCACGGCGGCGACAACGGCGCGCACCGCCATCTGCTGTTCCACCTCCGCGACGACCCCGGCGAGAAACAGAACCTCGCCGCCCAGAAACCGGAACTGGTGCGCGAACTCGACGCGCTCATCGGGAAATTCCTCGCCGACACGAAAGCGGTCGTTCCCATCCCAAATCCCGCGTTTGACCCGGCGAAATATCGTCCCGAAGACGAAGGCAAACAGAGACCCAAAGGCAAGGCCAAGACTGCTGCCGCTCCCGGCGGTTGGCAGGCCAGCAAGGATGCGCAACTGCGAACCGACCGCGGCCAGCTCCGCATCAGCTCCACCGGCGGCGACCCGTGGATCATGACCCGCAACGTGCCCGCGAAAGCGAAAGGCCCGTTCACGGTGAAACTTCGCATCAAAAGCACGGGACGCGGGACGGGCGTCGTCTATTTCACTGAGAAACCGAAGGCGGCTTTCCACAAGGACCAGAGCGTCAGTTTCCCGCTGCGTCACGACGGCGAGTTCCACGACTACGACGTCAGGATTCCCGCCACGCGGCTGACCGCCTTGCGCCTCGACCCCGGCAACGCGCCCGGCGAAATTGTCGTCGCAGCCTTCAAACTGCACGACGCCGACGGACAAATCGTCTCCCTTATCAAGTGAACCCGCTGCCAACAGCGAAAGGAACAACCATGAACACGTCCATCACCCGCCGTCACGCGCTGAAAACCGTCGCTGCCGTCGCAGTTGCGCCTTTCGCCGGCAGCTTTGCGGCGGACGGTCCTGCCAGGATTCGCATCGGCCAGATCGGCACTTCCCACGCCCACGCCGCCGGCAAAATGGAGGCGGTCCGTTCGCTGACCGATCTCTACGAGATTGTGGGCATCGCCGAGCCGATTGCCGGTCGCCAGGCGGGCGCGGAAAAACAGAAAGCCTACGCCGGGCTGAAATGGCTGACAGAGGAGGCGTTGTTGTCCGACAAGGCAGTCAAGGCCGTCGTGGTCGAGACGACGCTCGGTGATTCGGCGCGCGCGGCGCTCGCGTGTCTCCGCGCGGGCAAACACATTCACCTCGACAAACCGGGCGCTGACGCCCATTCGGCTTTCAAAGCGTTGCGCCTTGAGGCGGAACGCCGGCGATTGACGGTCCAGATGGGTTATATGCTCCGCTACAATCCGGCCTTCGAGTTGTTGTTCCGCGCCCACCGCGAAGGCTGGCTCGGCAAGATCACCGAAATCAACGCCTCGATGGGTAAACTGGCCGACCTGCAAATCCAAGAGGACCTCGCGCGCATTCCCGGCTACGGGATGTTCGAGTTGGGTTGCCATCTGGTTGATGCAGCTGTCTTTCTGCTCGGCGCGCCCTCGGCAGTGCATGCGTTTGGCAAACCGACCGGGCTTGCGCCTGCCGGGCTGCCCGACAATCAGTTGGCCATCATGGAATACCCGAACGCGGTCGTGACCATCCGTTGCAATCACGGCGACCCGTTCGGCGGGCCGCACCGGCGATTTCATGTCGTGGGAACGAAAGGCGCGATGGAAATCCAGCCGCTTGAATCGGGGCGGGGCGCGCTTTATCTGACGGAAGCAAAAGACGGTTTCAAGAAGGGCGAGAACATTCTCGCGCTCGAAGTGCCCAAGGGACGCTACACCGGCGAGTTCCGCGACCTCGCGCGCGTTCTCCGCGGCGAGAAACGTCTCGCGTGGTCCGCCGAGCACGACATCGCAGTCCACGCCACCGCCCTCCGTTGCGCCGGGTTGACGCTGTCGTAAGTCCGGAGGAACAACCATGAAATCCCTGTTTGCGCATCTTGCGCTTCTGCCACGCGCTTGGCAACGATCTCATCCGCACGCCGCATCTTGACCGTCTTGTCCGTGAAGGCGTGTCGTTCACGCGCGCGGCGGCGGCAAGGAATTGACGTGGCCGCGCGACATCCCGTTGCCGGGGAACTTCCGTTTGGAACATCCGTTTGACCACGGCAACCTGCGCGGGCGCGACGACTTGGGCGGCACACTCGAAGCCTGGCTGAAACAAAACGGCGATCCGCTCTTCAAGGCGTCGTTGCCATAACAACTGCGTTTCGGGTAAAAGGATGGCCATGAAGTCGCCATCCTCTCTCGCTGTGGTCTTCTGGCTGCTGGCAGGCATTTTCTCTTGTGTCCATGCAAACCCGGCGGGCAGGCCGAACATTCTCTGGATCACTGCCGAGGACATTTGCCCCAACCTCGGCTGCTACGGCGACCC
>Ga0194112_10000329_pt1 | contig 68251 bp, 63 predicted proteins | sample TA2MahC400mmetaG_FD_146191 | JGI IMG/M metagenome (GOLD analysis project Ga0194112, IMG submission 146191) | Freshwater microbial communities from Lake Tanganyika, Tanzania - TA2015016 Mahale Deep Cast 400m | ecosystem: Environmental > Aquatic > Freshwater > Lake | place: Tanzania: Lake... | reverse complement strand
TTGGTCTTGACGAATGCGTCCTGATTGGTGCGGAATAGAAGGCCTTCATCGAGCACAATCCCACACCGGCCTTTGTCCTTCAGATTGCGGATCACATGTTGCAGGAAGAGCGCCTGGGTCGCGCTCGTCTTGTAGTCAAAATTGGTCTGGGCGTCCTTGCCTTCTTTCCCGCCAAACGGCGGATTGGTCAGGATCACGTCGAACGCACCCGGCGCACCCGCGAACAAGCCGCCGTAGATTTCCATGCCGGTCAGCGTGTTGCCGTGCCAGAGGTTCGGCCTGTCTATGCCGTGCAGGACCAGGTTGGCCAGCGCAATTGGATAGATCAGATTCTCTTTCTCCCGCCCCCAGAACGTTCGCTGTTTCAGAGTTTCCAATTGCTCGGCGGTTGCGCCCTGGCCCAAGCGGTCGCGCACGAACTCGTAGCTCTGCGCCAGAAAACCACCAGTGCCGCATCCGGGATCATAAACGGTTTCATTCACGGCGGGCGCGATGACCTGAACCATGGCTTTGATGACTTGGCGCGGCGTGAAGAACTGTCCGCCGTCGTTGCCCTTCTCGCCCATCTTCAACAGTAAGCCTTCGTAGACCTGAGAAAGCGTGAAGACGTGCGTCGGGTCCACGGTCTCCGCGGTGATCTCGTTGACCTTGTCCAGCACGTCGAGGAAGTTGCGCTCCGTGTCAATGCGGACGCGCTCGACGCCGGTCATGACTTCGCTGATGACCTTCTGGCGTGGCCCGGCATCCGGCCGGTTCTTGAGGCTCTTGAGATAGGGCAGAAGATTGGTGTTCACGAAGCCGAAGAAAGAACCAAGCGCCCCTTCCTGGAGTTCCTTTCGCTTTGGCCCGCTTGGCGCGGCCCAGTCCTGCCAGCGATACGGGTGCTCCAAGGACGGCCTGAACGGCACGCCCAGCGCCTCGGCCTCGTGCTGTTCGCGCTCCTCCCGCTCGTCGAGGATGCGCAAGAAAAGAATCCAAGTGAGTTCCGGAACGTACTGCAAAGCTCCGGCGCAGTTCCCCCGGCGCATGATATCGCAGATGGACTTGACCGCCTGGTCAACTGACTGCTGGGTGGCCATGCGCTTTCCATTGCCGTTGAGTCGCTTTGCCATGTTCAATCGTTCTCCCGGTTGCGGCGCTGTGTGCGGCGCTTGTAAAGCCGCTCCGTGAAGCCGCCTTCCTTCTCGAAGGCGTCCGCCTGGGCTTCCATTTGGCGGCCAATGAGATGAATGCACAGGTTTAGCAGCGAGAGCGCGCCGTTCGCGGCGCAGACTGAGGGAAAGTCCTGGGGCGACACGGACGGACACGGACCGCCACGGACAGCGGGGATGGTCGTTCGGGTCTTCGTCTGTGTCTGTCCGTGCCTGTCCGTGTTTTCTTTCCCGGCCCGCCGCGCCTCTTCGGCCACCCACGCCCGGAACTGCTCCAGTGAGGCGCAGCGCAACGCTTTGAAGTGCGTCAGCGCGGGGTGGCTGGGAGGCCACTCGGGAAGCTCGCGGTGCTTGAGGAACTTCTTGAAGTCCCGTTCGAGTTCTTTCAGGCTCCCGCGCGCTATTCCCGTGAGCTTCATCTCGATCTTCTTGGACACCGCCGAATCCATGCTGCCTTCCTGGAGATTCTGCGCACCGCTCCTGGCCGCCTGAACCATCTGGTCGTGCGTGCGGCTGCGCTTATCCACACACTTGTCGCAGAACCGCACCGTCACGTCGTAGATCAGGTCGGCCAGTTGCCACGTCTTCGTGTGCTCATAGCCGCCGTGCTTCGGGATCAGCCGGTCATCACCTTCAGCCCGTGCGCGTCCGTGAGAGTCCGTGTTCCTCTCCATCGCTCAGAGCTCTCCCCTGCCTGCCGAAGCCGCCTCGGCGCAGGCAGGCGCAAACGCCCGCCGCAACAGCGCCGCCGGCAATGCGTTGATCATGGCCAGTTCCTCCTCCGCCGCCTTCCGCGCCCGTTCCACCGCCGACATTTGATCGTTCAGTATTGCACCAATCCGTTTCTGCTCGGGGAGAGGCGGACAAGGGACTTCGAACGATGAAAACCCCGACTTGTTTAAGATCGGAACCAATGCGGTAGATGCCATGGCTTCAAGCGCGGGCCGATAGTGCCTAAAGCAATGGTACAGGAAGACAGAATCCACATCGTCTCTTGGGATGATCGCATTGATCTGTTGATTTGTCGTCAGCGGCACTCCGGCAATTGCAGTCTTCCCGATCTTGCCAATGCACGAAACAAGTACGGATCCGGCAGGGAGAAGACCGACCAAATCAGAACCTGCTTCCGTCAGATACTCAGTGCTGATTTGAACGACTTGTTGGCAATCAAGGTGCTCCGGCTTGATCCAAGGAATGTGTCCTCCGAAATACTCCTTCCGCCCGCGCGGGGGGGTGCCACCAGTTACCGTCTTCCCGGCCTCCCCCAACTCCACCCACCGCCATCCTTCTGGCACCGGCTGGTCAGGTGCGGGGAAGACGGCGCGGAGATAAGCGGCCGGGAGTCTGTTCACGGCGGCCAGCCGCTCCTCCGCCGCCTTGCGCGCCCGCTCCACCGCCGCCACCTGCTCGTTCAAGATCGCCGCAATCCGTTTCTGTTCGGGGAGAGGTGGGAGGGGAATTTCGAATTCACCAAGTTGCGTCTTTGAGACCTCTGCGAAAGTTGTGCCGCTTCCCATTTGCTGCAATTCCCAGACCGAGCGCTTGAGGGCGCGATAAAGGAATTCCGAGTCCACCTCAGTACCCGGCACAAACGTCTTACAGCCTTGGTTTGTGCATAGGGGAACGGCCGCAATGCCAAGATGGCCGATAGGTGCACGCGAAGAAAGGACAACGGAACCGATGGGCGCCATCGTTAGGTTGCAGCTCGTAAATCCCGCCTTGGATATTCGTCTGTCCGAATCCACTACGTATCTGTCACACAATCTTCCGAGGTCGGCCGGTGTGATCCAGACGATTTCTCCGTTCCAATACGCGGACGTGCCTGACTTCGGTGTTGTGCCGCTGACAATCTCGCACACCTCCCCCAGCTTCACCCACCGCCACCCTTTTGGGAGTTCGTTCCGGTCCTCGATCACGCGTGTCTCCCGATGCAGTCTTTCGGCGGTTGGGCGCGGGCAAAATCGAGCAGGTCAAAGTTTTTGTGCTTCCCGGGGCTCAACCGCGGACGAAGCTTCCGCCGTAGTCTCCGCCGTGGTTCCAGTTTCTCCCAGAGCCGCTCGTCGGCGTTGAACTGGTCGGCCAGCCGTTGCGTGATCTGTTGGCGCTTCGGGATATTAGGCATCGCTGTGACGACCGGGCGGGCGTTCATTTGTGCTTCCCGTATTTCGCGCGGGCTTCCGCCACCATGGCCGGCCTTCGCACGGGTTCGATACTGACCTTGATTTCGGCGTTCAGCGCGTGCGCGACGCGGCGCAGCATACTGAGCGAATGGCCTTCGTAAGCGGGCGATTCGAGACGGCTGATGTTTTGCTGGCATGTCTTGAGTTTGTGCGCGAGATCCCTTTGAGACAGTCCGGCTTTCTCGCGCAACGCGGCAATCTGCAAGGCCACGTCCCATGCCGCGCCGGCGGCCTCAAACCGTTCGGCAAAGACGGGGTCTTTCAGTTGTTCCTCCAGGTAGAGATCGAAATTGGTCTTTTTCATGTTCCGAACCTCTTCTGCCACTCGCACATCCGCGCCCGCGCCACCGCCAAGTCGTGCGCCGCGATGGACTGGCCTTTGTTACGAATGCCGTGAACGGTAATGATTCGCCGCCCTTTCATAAAGAACCACATCACGCGCGTGTTCAGCCTCCCGACGTGGCGCAACTCAAACAGTCCGTCGCCGAGCGCCTTGGACAGCGGTTCGCGGTGATAGCGACGATCCTTCAACTTGGCCAAACCGCGAAGCACCGCCGCATGATCACCCTGATCGCGGTGTCTGAGTGCCTCGAGAAACTCCAGCACCGGCGACACCCCTTCCGATGTCTCATAGAACTCTACGGTGAACTCCATGACAATACAACATCAAACTTGATGTGACGCCATCATGCCGCAAACATCCTCTCCTTGGTCTCTCGCAGGAGTTCAACCGGAGTCCCGGCGGCCTGAAGGGCTACGAGGCCGCCAGCCTTCTTGACCTCCGATATCTGGAAAATATGCGGATTTTCAAGCTCATCCGTTCCGCCGCGCTCAAACTGGCCCGCGATGGCCCGGATGGTCATGCAGGTCGGTTGCGGCAGCGCATTCAGCCAATCCTCGTGCTTGTAGGTAAAGGCCAGTGTCCGGTCGTGCCGGGTGCGCGGGCTCATGCCCCAGCCGAGTTCGGCCAGGACGTCGTAGAGATCGTAATCCTGCTTGTCGTCTACCATGCGGACGACGGACGGGGAATAACCGGCTGTCACGAGGGTGTCGATCAATTCCTTTCGAGATGGCGGGTTCACCCACAGTCTGCGGAATTCGTCCAACGTGTGCGCTTCCTGCACGAGCCGGGCCGCCAGCCGCGCCTTGTACTCGGCAATGGGGACGGGCATCGCTTTCCCGTCTACGTCGGTGACAATGAAGCTTCCCGCGTGGGTCACATGCACATCAAAGCCTTCGACGCTGATCGTCGGTTCCAGGGGCGGTTCCGGTCCAGGTCCGCCTCCTCCACCCGTCGGCGGCTTCGTGATGAATTCCTCCCCGAATAGCCGCGTGGCGTCGGTGTAGTCGTACACGCGGAACATGAGTTTCCCGGTTACTTCGTCAATCCGTGTCCCGCGTCCGACCATCTGGTAGAAGCTGATGGGCGATTTCAGATACTTGAAGAAGACGATGTTCTTCACGCACGGCACGTCCACGCCCGTGGTGAGAAGGTCAACCGTCGTGGCAATGAAGTGGCTCCGCGATGAGGCGCGAAGGTCCGGGAGTTGGTCGTTGCCGCTACTCGCCGCCGTACACTTGAAGGCGTAGTAGTCCAGCCGCTCCTTGCCGTTCGCCACGCACCACTGGGCGTAAAGGTTGTTCATGCAGACGGCTACGTCGTCGGCATGGCGGTCTCGGGCACAGAATATGATGGTCTTCTGTTCAGGGCCGCCGGTTGCCAGGAGATGCGTGAACAGGTCCTTGCACATCGCGGCCACCCGCTCCGGGATGAGTATGCGATCTTCAATCCGGTCCGCGCCGTAGTGTTCCTTGGCTTCGGAAACCATCATGACGCGGCCTGTGGTCGCGTCCGTTAGCTTCTTGTCCTTCAGGTCTTCGCGGGAAACGCCGCTGTCGCGCTCGTTGATCTTCTTGTTGTCGTGAAAAAGATCGAAGGTCTCAATGTCGCAGGCGGCGAGATAGCCATCCTCGATGGCCTGGGCCATGTCGTATTCGTAAACGGGCTCTCCGAAATACTCCATGTTGTTGGCCGTGATCTCAGCGTCTGTCTGCGCCTCCTTGGTCTTCTCGCTGCATTTCAGGCGGCGCGGCGTAGCGGTCAAACCAATCTGAGCAGCGGCGGCGTTTCGAGTGAGTACCTGTGACCATTTCCCCCACGCGGAGCGGTGACACTCGTCGATCACGACATGAGTGAAGTAGTTCTCCGGATAGAATGTGGTGAGGAAACTGGCGCCTGCCTCGCCGGAGCCAGGCGAAGGCGGGTCGCCGTCTTCGGTATCAATGCCGAGGGTCTGGTACGTAGCGATATGGACCCGGGCGTTCTTCGCATTGTTCGTTCCGTCCGGTTTCCGGAATACCTCGGCGGCATCGGCCCCGAAGACATTCTGAAACGCCCTGAGTGCTTGAGAGCGCAACTCATCCCGGTCGCAGACAAAGAGCGCGCGCTTCAGTTGCCCGGCGTCGGCGGCACGCTTCAGAAGATTCACCGCGATAAACGTCTTGCCGGAACCGGTGGCGAGGGACAGCAAGGCGCGCTGGGGCTGTCTGGCCAAGGCGCACCGCGCGAACTTCTCGAACACGGCGCGGATTGCGGCGTCTTGGTAGTAGCGTCGTGTGCCTTCGCCGCCTGTGTATGGTTGCAGGAGCGGCTTCGCCTGCGGCGTTGAGAGGGAGAAGCCCATTTTCTCTTCGTAGCGGGCGCGAAGCTGGTCTGGCGTCGGGAACTCTGACAGGGGTCGTGGAGCGCTTGTCAGACCCGTGAGATTGTCGAACTCGACGAACATGTGCCCGTTGGAGGAAAACACGAACGGCACGTTAAGGCGTTTGCAGGCCGCATACCCTTTGGCCTGGTCGAGTCCATGGCCCGGAGGAAGCGTGTCCTTCTTGGCTTCAATGAGCGCGACAGCGACGGGCTGCGTCTCGGGGTTGATCTTTACGCGGAGAATGTAGTCGACCTTCCCGCGCGAACGGCGACGGGCCTTGCCGCCGATGATCTCCACGGCGCCAGCCGTTTCCTCGCGACGAATAAGGTCCTCCGTCCATCCACATTTGTGAATGACGGGGTCGATCAACTTCGCCCGAGTGTCCGCTTCATTGTATCCGAAAGACATGCTGCTCAGCCTTCATCCTTCTGGGCGGCCTTGCCCGATTGCACCCAGGCATCCACCTCGCTGACCTTGAACTTCCAGAGACGCCCGACCTTGTGGGCGGGCATGTGTTTCCTCGCGACCCAGACGTAGACGGTCTCCGTCTTCACGCCCAGATGGGCCGCAATCTCCTGCACCGACAGCCAGCGTTCAACATTCATGGTGTTCGCTCACAGACAGCAATCGCGCACACGACGGGGAGAACGTAACAGGTGTCATATCAAGACACAAGGACAGATTCGGGTTCAACGGAGCCGGTGATGCCTCCGCCGTCGCCCTGGCGGGCTATGGCGGACAGGCCGGAACTGCCCCTCCTTCGCGGCGTCGAGAGGGAACTCAGCGCCCGCCGCCCTTCGACTGCGCTCAGGGCAGGCAAGCGCGCTCAGCCTCAGAGGGGCGCGACGGCGGACGCGGTTGACCGGGAGACGTTCAGCGTAAGCAACCTCTCAAGCGTTTGCTCGTCTGTCATATCCGCCGGCTCGCCCTGAGCCTGTCGGATGGGCCAGCCGTAGGCGGCGCAGACGGCGGCGTCAAGGGTCCGGTGGGCCAGGTCAAGCCATGTGGGGCGGTCGTTGTAGAGCCGGGTCAACGTGCGGGGTTTCTTGTCGTCTGAGTTCGGGCGTCTGATGGGGTTGCCAGTGGCGGCCAGCATGCGCCGGGCCGATTGAACCTTGCGCCTCGCGCCGGCGATTACACCAGCGGAAGCCGTTCCGCGGACCGCGGCGGCCGGGGCGCGCGTGCGCCCGGCGCGGATCCGGGAGCGGCAGCAAGCAAGGAGGTACCGTGCTCACGTATCGTGTCCGGGCGCCCCGCGCCGTGCCGCCGACCGTGTTCGTTCTTCTCTCCGCCTTCTCCCGCGCGCCCGGCGCGGAAGCGACGAATGCCGTTCCCGCCGCCGAGACCGTGATGCCCGCCATCGTGGTCACCGCCACGCGCGAAGCCCGGCCTGCCCGGGAAACGCCCTGCGCGATGTCGGTCCTGTCGGCGGGCGTGTTGCGTGAGGACAAGGCCGCCCGGACCGTCCCGGATGCGCTGCGCGCCGAGCCCGGAATAATGGCGCAGAAGACGGCGCACGCGCAGGGCTCCCCCTACATCCGGGGCTTCACCGGCTACCGCAATCTTTTCCTGATCGATGGCGTGCGGCTCAACAACTCCGTGTTCCGCGACGGACCCAACCAGTACTGGAGCACGGTCGATCCGCTCGGTCTCAGCCGTCTGGAAGTCGTGCGGGGGCCGTTTTCGGTGCTGTACGGCAGCGATGCGATCGGCGGAACCGTCAACGCCGTCACCCGCGGGGCGCAGGACCTCCGCCCGGGAAGCGGCTGGGATCGCAGCCTGTACTACCGCTACGCGGATGCCGAGAACGCGCACGTGGCGCGCCTGGAAACCATCGGCCGGGCAACCGCAAACCTGGTCCTGACGGCCGGCTACTCCTACAAGGACTTCGGCGACGTCAGGGGCGGGAAAAGCGTCGGCGTCCAGCCCAGGACCGGCTATGGCGAGCGCGACTGGGACGCCAAGGCCGAGTATTTCGTCGGGGACAACGCCTGGCTCGTTCTGGCGCACCAGAGCGTGGACATCGACGACGCCTGGCGCACGCACAAGACCGTCCACGGCATCGACTGGGCCGGCCTCACCGTCGGGGAAGAACTGCGCCGCGCGCTCGATCAGAACCGTGACCTGACCTATCTGCAGTATCATCACCTTGATCTCCACGGCCCCGTTGAGGAAATCCACGCCGGTGTCTCGCGCCACCTGCAGTCGGAAACGCAGGACCGTCTGCGAACGGGCGACCGTCATGACGTGCAGGGATTCGACGTCGAAACCGCCGGCGCCTTCTTCACGCTGAAGTCCCCTTCGCCCGCCGGCAGGCTGATCTACGGCGCCGAGTTCTACCGCGATGACGTGGCTTCCTACCTGCGCACCTTGAACTCCGACGGTACGGTGCGCGCGACGGCCATTCAGGGTCCGGTGGGCGACAACGCCGCCTACGATCTCCTGGGAACGTATCTCCAGGACGAGATCCCGCTGGCCTCGCGGCTCGTCATGATCCTTGGCGCCCGCTACGAGCTTGCGCGAGCCGCCGCCGGGGCCGTACAGGATCCCGCCACGGGAGAACGCATCGCGGTTGCCGGCGCCTGGGACGATCTTGCCGGCAGCGCGCGCATGCTCTGCCACCTGAACGAGCAACGGACCTGGAGCGCCTTTGCCGGAGTGTCGCAGGGCTTCCGGGCGCCCAACCTCTCCGACCTGACGCGATTCGACACCGCACGCACCGACGAGATCGAAACGCCTTCGCCCGATCTCGATCCCGAACACTACGTTTCCTGCGAAGCCGGGCTCAAGGCCGCCACGCCGGAGCTGTCGGCGCAGCTTGCCTGCTTCCACACCGACGTCGCGGGAATGATCGCGCGCACGCCGACGGGGCGCGTAATCGACGGCAACCACGAAGTGACCAAGCGGAACTCCGGCGACGGCTACGTTCAGGGCGTGGAGATCGATGCGCGCTACCGCGTCCGGCGCGGTCTTTCCGCGTTTGGCGCGTTCACGTACATGGACGGCCGGGTCGAGGCTTATCCGACGTCGGGCGTCGAACCCGTCACGGAATACATCGACCGGCTGATGCCCCCCACCGGCCGCGTCGGACTGCGATGGGATGGCGACGGCAGGTACTGGATCGAAGGCGCCTGCACGGCCGCGTCCAGGGCCGATCGTCTCTCCACGCAGGACCGGTCCGACAGCAGCCGCATACCTCCGGGCGGCACGCCGGCCTACACGGTCTACGATCTGCGGGGAGGATGGAACCTCAAGGAAGGCCTCAGCCTCTCGCTGGCCGTGGAGAACCTGACCGACGAGGACTACCGCATCCATGGCTCCGGCGTGAACGAGCCGGGACGCAACTTCGTCGCAGCCATGCAGTCAACGTTCTGAGCAATGGCCGCAATGACCGGCAAGCCGGCGATACGCGTGTCCGCCCGCAAGCCCAGGAGGACTCTTGCGCTCAACCGCGCCGACCTCCTTCGCCTGCGCGACAGGTGCGCGCGATTGCCCCTGTCGGCGTCGGCCCCTTCCTGGCCCGGCTTGGCGGCCGCCCTCGCGTTTTACGCGGCGACGGCGCTTGTCATGGCGGTGACCGCGGGCGGCACCCGCCATGGCCCGCCCGAGTCTGTTGAAGTGGCTCTGGCGCCGCTGCCGGAGCCGGCTCGCCCGGCGGCCCGGGAAGCAGACTGCGAAACGGAGCCGGCCGGCGCCGGGACGGATCTGGCGCACGACGCGAACGACGCATGGTCGCTCGAAATCGACGGCCTCCACTCGAACTACTGGTCGGAAGTCTACGCGGCGCTGACGGCCCGACTGCGCTATCCGGCGGCGGCACGCAGACAAGGCATCGAGGGTCATGTCCTGGCCCGGCTCAGTATCGGTCGCACGGGTGAGCTCCACGAGGCTCGGGCGTGCGATCCGACGGACGATATCTTCGGACGCGCCGTTCTGAGCGCGGTTCACGGCGGGGCGCCCTATCCCGCGCCGCCCGCCGGCGTGCCGGTTCCCGTGACGCTCGAAATCCCGGTCTCTTTCCGGCTCGATCACCGTGTCGGCGATCACGGCCGACCGGGGATCGGTGCCAGGCGAATAGTCCCGCGGATCAGCGAGAGCGACATCTCCGCTGCTTGCGTCGCGGAAGACCTTCAGCGAGGGAACAAAGCTTCGATCGGCTCCACCAGTCTTCGCGGTTCGCCCGGAAATAGGCCCTGCCACACCGGAGACCGCCGGGCAAGTGAGGACGCGAACCGTTTTTCACCCGGTTATCCTACGCCGCCTCATCCGACAACTCCGTGGAAACCCAACATGCTTCCTGATCACCGGGTGGTGCTTCGGGCGGAACGATGAGGTGTGCAAAGAAGGGAAGGCCACGCTCTGCCGTGGCCCCCCCCTCAAGACCGACCGCGTCAATTCTCTTGCAGCCCCCGGGCACCCGCCCGCTTCGGGCGGGTGTCCGGGTCAGGCGACTGCTCTACTTGGCCGCGTCGATCTTCTTCTGAAGTTCGCTGATCTGCGTCTGAAGCGCGGTGCGCTCAGCGTCAGCCGCCTGTGCGTCGTTCTGCGCCTTCCTATACGCTTCCTGGGCGGCCTTCACGTCCGAGAGCAGCTTGGCGTACTCGGGATTGACCGTCGCGAATCCGTCTCTCGCCGCTTTCGCATCGTCCGAGGCCTTCTTCGCCGCCACCACTTCCGGCAGCGCCTCCATGGCCTTCATGCGCTCGGCCATCGTGTTCCTGAGCGGTTGCTGCTGCGCCTTTAGCGAGGCGATCTCCGCCTCCAGCGCCGGACGCTCCTCGGGTGTGGCGGTCTTCAACTTGTCCCGGGGTACGTTATCCTTCGCTTCGAGTTCATCGGCCTGTCTTTTGGCTGTGGTATACTGCTCGTCATTCGCCGCGGCGGTCTCAACAGCCTTGCCGTATGCGGCCTTCGCGTCTTCCCGAGCCTTGACGAGTTCCGCGTATGCCGTGTTGCTGGTTTCGAACTGCTTGCGAGCGGCGGAGGCGGCATCGACCGCCTGCTTGGCTGCGACCACAGCCGGAAGGGCCTCGATCGCCTTGTTGCGATCACCCACCTTCTGCTGAAGTTCCTGCACTTGCGCCTTCAGCGCCGCCACGTCGTCCTGGGCCCGGACCGCCATGGTCCCGAGCGATAACACCACCGCCGCACATCCTGCCGCCATCATTACGTTCTTCATCTCTTGTTCCTCACTGCTTCGCTGTTGCTGCCTTCTTCCCGGTCGGACTTCTCTCCCGAGCCGTCCGCTCACTTCGGATAGCCGGTCCTGAACTCTTCTCTTCGTTCCTCCTTTCGTCGGGGGCCTCATCCCCACAGGTCACTCGCGTATCCACTCCTCAATCCTGAAGGGTACTCGCGTATGCACCGCCTTCGATCACCGATGGCTGGCCGATCAACCTAACCAACGGGTCACCAATTACTTCGGATGGCGACACCCACGCCGAGACTCACCAGTGAAACAATCGGAGCAACAGTGCTCTTGCAACTACCGTGCCAGTCCAGACCCGGTTGACACCTTCCTCCCATTCCCTGTTTCCGACGAGTCAATTTCTCCTGACACCACCGGTTCACTCAAACCGGATTCCCCTCTCGATCATGCCGGCCTTCAACTCGGCGTAGGGGAGAGCGCGCGGGGTCACGTTCTTCCGCACCGCCATCGCGGCCGCCAGGCCGGCGACCTCGCCGACGGTGAAGACCCGGAACATCTGCCGCGTGGAGGAGTTGGCCACGTGGTCGGACGACATGGCACGGCCGATCGTCATCAGGTTCTCCAGTCCCTTGGTCAGCAGGGCGCGATACGGCGTGAAATGGTCGTCTTTGAGCACTTCGCAGGAGTAATTGCCGGGATTGTGCAGATCGAAGGCGACCTGCGCGCGGAAGATCGGGTCCTCGCACTTCTCGGCCTTGCGGCAGTCCTCTTCCGTGACCACGTGGTCGCCCACGATGACGCGCGATTCGCGCACGCCGATCTGGGGCGCGGTTTCGATCAGCCGTGAGTTCTCGAACCCGTCCACGCGCCGGCGCAGGAACTCGTGCAGTGCGCGCACCTGCCGGCGGCAGACGATCTCGGCCTTCGTCAGATCCTCCTCCACCGTGCCGTCGAGCCACTCGACCCGCGTGGCGTTGCAGCTCAGTTCACCCGGCCGGATGCTGCTGCAGTTGAAGTAGCTGGCGATGGGCAAATCCTTGCCGTTTTTCTCCTGGCGGTAGAGCGGCGACAGATCGGCGGTCAGGAACCAGTCCTGCCCCGCCAGCGCCCGCGTGCGCGCCTCGGCGATGTTCTCGTGCGTCGTCGTGAAATAGGGGCGATTTTCCGGCTTCACCATCCAGTCGAAATACCGGGCGAAATTGATTCCCCCGATGCGGAACCGGACGGTCATCCCCTGGACCCGGCCCTGGTCATCGCCCTTGCGGAACTCGGCGCCGGCATGAAACGCCACGTCGCCATCACCCGTGGCGTCAATAACAACCTTGGCCAGGAAGACGCGCCGGCCGGACTTGCTTTCGGTGATCACCCCCCGCACGACGTTGCCTTCCTTGACGGTTCCGGCAATCCAGGTGTGCAGATGGATTTCGACCTTCGCTTCGTCCAGCATTTCGAGCGCCAGGAGCTTCACGGCTTCGGGCTCCATGTGGTTCGCCCGTAGCGGGTCCGGGCCGGGTGTGACGCCGGAGACGCGCCGAGCCCACTCGGTGAGCAGCCCGGAGTGATGCCGGTTGAGCCCATGCCAGCAGGGCATGATGCACATGGCCGGCACACCGCCCAGGAAGCCGTAGCGCTCGATCAGCGCCACCCGCGCGCCGGCCCGCGCCGCACTGATGGCCGCCGGTATGCCGGAGGTGCCTCCGCCGCAGACCAGCACATCGTACGTTCCGACAATCGGAAGTTCTTTTGCAGGTTCGTGATACGTTGTCATGGCTCTCTCCATCAGCCATCAGCCATTAGCCATTTGCCATCAACCATTTTCATCTCACAGAACGCTCTCCAGGCTCCGCAGCACCCGTTCCACGTTTTCCGGCCGGGCGGTGTGGCCCATCAGGCCGAAGCGCCAGATCTTGCCGGCGAGCGGGCCCAGGCCAGCGCCGATCTCGATACCGTGCTCCGTCAGCAGGCGGCTGCGCACAGCCGCCTCGTCCACGCCGGCGGGAATCTTCACCGCATTGAGCATCGGCAGGCGATACTCCGGCGCCACCAGCATCTGCATCCCCATAGCTTCGAGACCGGCGACCAGTTGCTCGTGCGCCGCGCGATGCCGGGCAAAGACCGGCTCCAGGCCCTCCTGCAGGATCGTATCCAGCGCGGCGTGCAGGCCATAGAGCATGTTAATGGGCGCCGTGTGGTGGTACGCGCGCTTCGCGCCCTGCCAGTAGTTGATGATCATGCTGACGTCCAGGTACCAGTTGGGCACCTTGGTCTTGCGATTGCGAAGCTTCTCTACCGCCCGCGGCGAGAAACTCACGGGTGCCAGCCCGGGCGGACACGACAGGCATTTCTGTGTGCCGCTATAGAAGATGTCCACGCCCCAGGCATCGAGCGTCACCGGAATGCCGCCCAGGCTGGTCACGCCGTCCACCATGTAGAGGGCGCCGGCGCTCCTGACCAGCGCGCCGATCTCGGCCACGGGACTGCGCACACCGGTGGACGTCTCCGCGTGCACCACGGCCACGATCCGGTAGCGGTTGTTCGCCAGTTTCGCGCGCACGGCACCGACCTGCACCGGCGTCCCCCACTCGAACTCGAGCGTGTCAACCTGCGCGCCGAGCCGTGTGGCCACATCCTGCATGCGCTGGCCGAACACGCCGTTGATGAGCACCAGCACGCGATCGCCGGGCTCGATCATGTTGACGAAGCAGGTCTCCATGCCGGCGGATCCCGTGCCGGACATCGGCAGGGTGACCTCGTTCTTTGTCTGCATCACCTGCTGTAGCATGCTCTTGATCTCGTTCATCACGGCGATGAAACGAGGGTCCAGATGCCCGATCGTCGGCAGCCCCAGCGCCGCATAGACCGCGGGCGGCACACAGGACGGACCCGGCCCCATCAGCAGCGTTTCCTTCACGTCTTTCAGTGCATTCATACGGTGTCTCCTGTTTTTAAGGCGGGCTAACGCCCGCAACCCAAGCTTTGTCGCGAGCTTTGTCGGAAACTTTGTCGACAAAGCTCGCGACAAAGCTCACGACAAAGATGCGACGCATTTGCATCGCATATCGTGACGGAACAATCTAAACTGCGGTTCTGTATCCCTTGCTTTTTCTGTCCGTTTCGGTTGACGACTACGGCGACGACTACGGATGACGAGTGGAGTATATCACCCCGTCCACCGTAGTCGTCGCCGTAGTCATCAACCGATGCCCTTTCCCATGCTCTCGCTCGGATCCTCACACGATCTGAACTCCTCAACCACCTCCCGCAACGCCTCATCCCCGCCCACATTCCCCGGGAACACGATCAGACAGCCACCCGGCCACCTGGCTTCAGCGCCCTGGCGCCAGACCGGGACGCCGGGCAGAATCTGCCCCAGCACTTCGGCGCGGCGGATGCCAAGCCCCCGCGTGGCCACATCGCTCGATGTAATACCGCCCTTGGCGATCAGGAATCGCGGCCGCGTCTGTAAACGCCGGACCAGCGATGCCAGTGCCGCGGAAATCGCGGCCGCCGGTTCCAGGTTGCGCTCCGACATCTCCGCCCTGGCCCGCAACAGTTGCCGCGAGGTGAAGACCACCGCCGTGCGCCGGGCGCGCAGGGCGGTCTCGGCGAGCATCCGCGTTCGCTCCATCTCGACATCGCCACGGCCGTCCGCCACCGCAGTAACGTCAACTTCAATCGCTTCGCAGGCGTTGCCGGCCAGCAGGCGCTCCAGTTGCGCCGTGGTCTTCGGCACATGCGATCCCACAATCACCAGGCCTCCCGCTCCAGCCGGATCAACGATTTCCGCGCCGGTCAGCAGCGGTCTCTCGGGAATGCCGCCGTAGACGCGCACGAAGGAAGCGGCCGTCCGGAATACGAAGCGCCGCCCCCGTCGTCGCGCCTCGCGAATGCCGGCCACCGCCACTTCCAGATCCGCGTAATCCCGGGCATTCACAATCATCCGGCCAGACGGCACCCCCGCAACCAGCCGGTCCGCCACGGCGGCGCTTCCCGCCGCAACATCGGCGAGACTCACCGCGCCCACGTCCGCGGCTCGCACCCGGCCGCCGGTCTTTTCCTCGATCCAGTCGCGCAGGTTGGAGCTATGAAAACCGAACGTGGCGTCGCGGGCGAATTCGGTCTCCGCGACGGGCACGGGCCGCCTGGCATGAACAACGTGATGCACGTCGTTGAACGTTACGCGGCCGCCTTCCCCGAAGAAAGGAATCAGCAATTCGGCGTCTACCGGCTGACCGGCCCGCGCCAGTTCCTCCCGGATGATGTCGGGCTCCAGGGGGTAGTGGCCGCGCAGCGTGGAATCGGAGCGGCTCACGATCTCGATCTCGCGGCCCGTCGTCCGGGCAGCCGCGAGGAGGTGGCGCATCAGATCCCGGTGCAAGTCCTCGGACGCCCGCGCCGTCAGGGCGCGGGAGTTGGTGAGCAGGTAGAACACCCGCTCTGTTCGCAACACCGCCTCCAGATCCGCGGCGTCCCACGTCGTGAGCACGCTGACGCCATGCACGGTCTGGGTTCCGGTGGGATCATCGTCGAGGACCACGATGGCGGGAAGGTCGCTCAATCCTGCTCCTTCATGGCAACGGGAATCTGCATCTTCATCTGCAAGTACTCAGGTGTTGCGGATCGGTTGACGACTACGGCGACGACTACGGTGGACGAAAATGAGGGAGGCCTCTCGTTATCCGTAGTCGTCGCCGTAGTCGTCAACCGGTCTCTTCTATCGCGAGACGCGTCACGAGCCGTCACTTCCATTCTTCAGCTTGCTTTTTGTCGCAGGCTCTGCAGAACGTCCCGCGCATTCTCGATACCCAGTCTGGGACTCGTTAGCACAGGACGTCCGGTCAACTCGCCCATACGCGGCGCCAGACGCGTCATGGAGGCCTGCGCGAAGGCGATCAGGTCCACCTTGTCCGCCAGCGCGCGGCCGGCATCGAATACCTTTTCGTCGTGCACCCCCTTGTTCCCGGCCATCAGGGCCTCGAACGCGCCCGCAACCAGGCTGCGCTCGATCCGGATGGTCTTTCGGATGCGATCCGCCTGCGCCTGGATCAGGTCGCAGGTGGGCCCGAGCGTCGTCGGAACCGTCGCCATGACGCCTATGCGCTGCCCGTCGGCCGCGGCCTTGGCGGCCATGGCCTCGTCAATCTTGAGGACCGGAATACGCACGCGCGGCCTGGCGGCGTCAACGGCCGGCCCCAGCGACGAACAGAGCGAGAGGATGGCATCCGCGCCGGTCTTCTCCGCCGCGACGACATAGTCGGTCATGCGGGAGGAGACCGCGGGCGGAATGTGCCCCACCCGCATGACGTCCGGCAGCAGCGAATCGTCCACGATATTGATGAGCCGGACGCCGGGCAGGATTTCCGCGAACAGGTCCTTCATCATCGTCTCGACGGTGAGGAAGACCAGACTGGTGTGAATCAAGGCGAGGGTTTGCGTATTGTTCATGAACGCGCCTTCTGCTTGCGGGCGGATTGGACGGCGGACAGGCAGGCGAGCGTGTGTGTACGTGCGGTCTCCCGCGCCTGTTCCACGGCGCCGGCCGCAATCGCATCGAGAATCGGACGGTGCCGTTCCATGGCGGCCGCGCGGGCGCGACGGGAGCGGCCATACCGGACGAGGAACGCTTCGACGTGGCCGCAGATGGCCTCGTGCATCAGCGTCAGGAACGCGTTGCCCGCGATACGCGCCACTTCGCGATGGAAGGCCAGGTCGCGACTCGCGAAGGTCGCGGTATCCTCCAGTTCCTCGGGAGTAAGGACCAGCAGTTCGGCAAGCCGATCCAGGTCCGCCTTTCCTCGCCGCACCGCGGCGCGGGCCGCGAGTTCGCCTTCGATGAGGCCGCGCGCCTCGACGAGGTCCTGCATTCGCCCGGCGTCTCCCTGGGAGCAGAAGGGCAACAGCACATCGCCCAGGGCACTGCTCTTCACGGTGTCCGCCACGAAGGCGCCCTTACCGTGGCGAACGCGGATGATGCCGAGCGCCGTCAGCCGCGCCAGACCTTCACGCAGCGTCAGGCGGCTGACCCCGATCTGCCCCAGGAGCTCCCGTTCGCTGGGCAGCGGCCGGCCCGGCGCAAACTCGCCGCCGCGGATGCGATCCTTCAGGTGCGCGACAACGGCATCCGCCGCGCTGACTTTCCGCAAAACGACCGGCCTGGCATTATCCGCCGGGCCTGAGTTGCTGGAATCGATTCTGATCACTCTGAATTCTCCTGAAGAACAATGGGCTGTTCATATAGCAGCCTCATCAGATGAGTGCAATATGTTTTTCAGTATCAGGTGCCATGCCTTGACGCCGTCACCGTACGTGCTACTATTCCGTTGTTTTCGAAGTGCAACTGGATCGGCGGATCAGGCTTTCCCGCGGCATCCTCGCGCTCCGATACCCCGAGAAACATATGGTCCGCAGACTGCTGAACACGCTCCGGCAAAGGCTCCTGGGCAAAGATGCGCCCGCCGATCCGCCGCGCAGGCGTTTTCCGGAGCTTGACCTGCCGAAGGAGATCCTGCGCGGCGTGGAAGATCTCGGCTTCACGCACTGCACTCCGATCCAGGCCGAGATCCTGCCGTCATTGCTGCGGGGATCGGACGCAACCGGCCGCGCTCAGACCGGCACGGGCAAGACCGCGGCGTTCCTGATCGCCGCCTTCACCCACATTCTCCGCAAGCCCCTCGACGGCCGCCGCCCCGGCGCGCCGCGGGTCCTCGTGCTCGCGCCAACCAGGGAGCTGGTCCTGCAGATCGAGAAGGAAGCGCATGCCCTCGGCAAACACTGCGGCTGCCACGTGATGGCCGTCATCGGCGGCGTTCCTTACGAAGAGCAGCGCCACGCCCTGTCCCGGCCGGTTGATATCCTGGTCGCCACGCCCGGCCGACTCCTGGACCTGAAACGCGGCAGCCTGCACCTCGGCCACGTGGAGATCCTCGTCATCGACGAAGCCGACCGCATGCTGGACATGGGGTTCATTCCCGACATACGGCGCATCGTCCACAGCCTGCCGCCCCGCGACCGCCGCCAGACGCTGATGTTCAGCGCCACGCTCACGCCGGAGGTGGCGCGCCTGGCCTCCCAGTGGACGCGCGAGCCGGTCGCGGTTGAGATCGACCGCGAACAGGTCGCCGTGAGCTCCGTCAACCAGGTCGTCTACATCACGACCGCCCGCGACAAGTTCAAGCTGCTGCTCAACCTGCTGCTGCGCGAAAGCGAGGGGCCGGTGCTCGTTTTCGGCAACCGCCGCGACATCACGCGCCGCCTCACCGACCGCCTGCGCGACCACGGCATACACTGCGCGCTGCTTTCGGGCGAGGTGAGCCAGGTCACGCGGCAGAAGACGCTGGAGGATTTCCGCGGCGGCCGGTTGCGCGTGCTGGTGGCCACCGACGTCGCCGGCCGCGGCCTGCACGTCGAGGGCATCAGCCACGTAATCAACTACAACCTGCCGCACGATCCCGAGGACTACGTCCACCGCATCGGGCGCACGGGCCGGGCCGGGGCCACCGGGACCTCGGTCAGTTTCGCCTGCGAAGACGATTCGTTCATGATCCCGGACATCGAGGCGTACATGGGCCGGGAACTGCGCTGCACGTATCCGGACGACGCGCTGCTGGCGGAACCCCCGCCCCCGATTGCGCGCAAACCGCAGCCGCGCCCTCCCGCGCACGCTCCCCGCCACGCGGCCGGGCGCGCTCCCGCCCGCGATGCCGCGCACCCGCCGGGCGATGAGGCCGGGCGCACGGTTCCGGCCGGGGCCCCGAAACGCAGGCGAAGGCGCAGAGGCGGGCGCGGCCGTGGACGGCCCGCCGGCACGCCGGTCGGCCCGCCGCGGCCGTCGGCCTGAAGTCCCTCAGGTCTTCCGGCGTCCGCCGGACCGGAGCCAACCCGCGTCGCGGTACCAGCGCGCGGTCATGCGAATGCCTTCCTCGTTGGAGTAGCGGCATTCGAATCCGAGTCTGTCGCGGATCTTGTCGGTGCGAAAGGCCCGGTCCTTGGTATAGAACGCCACGCGCCTGCGGTACAGCGGCGGCTCGATGCCCAGCGGCTTGCACACCGCCTCGCACACCGCCGCCGCGGCAAAGAACGGGCCGACCGGAATCCGCACGATCCGGGCCCGCCTGCCGAGTTCGCCGGCAACGATCCGCGCCATGTCCGCCATGGCAATCGGCTCCCTGCTTCCCGCGATGAACACGTCGCCCAGCGCGGCGGGGTGCGTCGCCGCCAGAATCAGGGCCTCGGCCAGGTCTTCAACGTGGACCAGGTGGTAGAGGCATTTCCCGCTGCCCAGAAGCGGGAAGACGGGCCAGCACGCCATCTTGAAAAGTTTGAGCAGACGGCGGTCGCCCGGGCCGTAGATGGCGGCCGGACGGATCACGGCCAGGGGCAGGCCCGACGCGCGCGCGAAATCGCGGATCCACAGTTCCGCTTCGGCCTTGGTGCGCTGGTAGACGTCGCCGGGGCGGAACGGGCTTTCCTCGTCCGCGGGCGGGTTCTCGATGTGCCCGTGCACCCCGATCGTGGAAACGTGCACGAAACGCCTGAATTGAGGTTTGCCCACAACGGCGCGGGCGAGCAACTGCGTGCTGTCCACGTGGACTTCACGGTAGTAGTCGTCGGGGTTCTTTGCCTCGCGGAACGCCGCGGCCACGTGAAAAACGTATTCCACGCCCTCCGCCGCCCGCGCCACCAGCCCGGGATCGAAGACCTGGCCCCGGAACCATTCGACCGGCAGGCCGGCCAGCGCCTCGATCCGGGAGGTCGGCCGCGCAATGGCGCGCAGCCGGGCCCCGGCGGCCGCCAGCTTTCCGGTCAGCACGGAACCGGTGAAACCGCTGGCCCCCGTCACCAGGACCTTCGCCCCGGCCAGGGGATGCGACTTCTGTTCCTTCATCCGCCGCCCCCATCCGGCATCCGGCCGCGAAATAACGCTTTATGCGGCGCGCGGCCGTTGCTAGTATTGCGTGAAAAAGTGGAACCTATCGCATCTGATCCCGCAAGAGGCAAGGACATTTCCGCCTCATAACACCGACAGGCCGGTCGTGAAAGCACTGTTTCTTGCGCCGCAGCCGTTCTTCCGGGACCGCGGCACCCCCATTCGGACTCTGCGCCAGCTCGAAAAGATCACGGCCATGGGCCATCGCGTGGACCTGTTGTGCTACCCGTTCGGCACGCACGTCGAGATGCCCGGCCTGCGCATCATCCGTTCGCCGCGGGCGCCCGGAATACGCGACGTGGCGATCGGCCCCTCGATGGCCAAGGTGCCGATGGATATCCTCATGCTCTGGCGCGCCTGGCGGCTTTGCCGGAAGGAGCGCTACGACGTCATCCAGGCCGTGGAGGAAGCGGCGTTTTTCGGCGCCATCCTGGCGCGCAGGTTCGGCTGCCGTTTCGTATACAACCTCGACTCGCATCTTTCGGACCAACTGCTTTTCACCGGCTTTCTGACCGAAGGCGTGATTCTGCGGATCGTCGAGCGGATGGAGCGCCGCACGCTGCGCAGGGCCGACTATGCGGTCACGGTGGGCCCCATGATCTCGGGCCTCGTGCGCGCCCTGGCGCCGAGCACGGCCGTGATCCAGCTCGAGGACGCGCCGTTCAACGAGCGCTTCGAGGAAGACCGTGAAGGCGCCGCGCGCCTGCGCGACGAACTGGCGATCGGCGACGCCCCCGTGGCGTTGTACGCCGGCAATTTCAAGGGCTACCAGGGGCTGGACATACTCGCGTACGCGGCCGGGGTCGTCGCCCGCCAGCGGCCGGACATCCGGATTGTGCTGGCCGGAGGCGCCCCCAGGGACGTCGCCCGCATCCGCGCCCTGACGGACGAGGTCGGCGCGGCGCGGACCTGCGTGTTCGCCGGGCGGCGGCCGGCATCCGAGATGGCGGCCTTCACTTCGATGGCGCGGGTGTTTCTCGTTCCGCGCTCGAGGGGCACGAACCCGCCGCTGAAGCTCTATCCCGCGATGCAGAGCGGCCGGCCGATCGTCGCCACGCGCGTGCCCAGCAACACGCAGATCCTGGACGACTCATGCGCATTCCTCGCGGACCCCGAGCCCGAAGCGTTCGCCCGTGAGATTCTGCGCGCGTTCGGCGACGCGCAGGAATCCGCGCGTCGCGCCGACGAGGCGCGGCGCAGGCTTCAGGCGCACTACAGCCTGGCCGACTTCTACGGCAAGGTCGCGGGCCTGTACGAGGCGCTGGAGCACAAAGTGCGCGGGCAGTGATCCGCCGCGCCGCCGGGAACGGCCGCCGATGTCCTGAAGCCCGCCGGAACGCGCGCGGAACGGGCAACGCGCCCGGCGCGCCGCGGCGAGACCGTCCTCAGACGTTCCGTTCGGACGTTCCCAGCCACTTGCGCATCCGGTTGTAGCCCACGAGCTGGTCGACGAGAAAGGTGATCATGTACTGGAACGGAACGCCGGCCACGGTGCGGCGGTGCAGCCGATCGCACTTGCGGCAGAGGGCCAGCCGGTTGATGTCGGTTCGGAAATCGCGGCGCAGCCGGCGGTAGGCCTCTCCGTTCCACACCTCGCGGATGGACTGCCGGCTCAGGTTGCCCATGTTCATCGCGGCCCAGAAGTCCTGCGGGCAGGGCGTGACCGTGCCGTCCGCGCATATCACCATGGCGTACCAGGGGAAAGTGCACACCGCGAAGCGGCGCTGACGGGCGGCTTCCGGCGCGCTTTCCTCGGCCCAGGTGTATTCCTCCTTCTCGATCACTTCGTTGACGCCCGCATCGAGAAAGCGGCGCCACAGCGCGCGCACCCGGTCGCGGTTTTCGGCGGGATCCGGGCTCCGGAAGCGGATCTTCTCCACGACCACGTAAGGCTTCTTCAGGCCCCGGCGGCGCCGCATCTCGACCAGGCGGACAATATTCTCCACCGTGGTTTCGAAACGGGCGTTAACGCGGATCCTCTCGTACGAAGCCTTCTCGAACCCGTCCACCGAGAACGACACGAGGTCCGGACCGGCGTCGAGCAGCCGGCCGGCCCGCTCCTCGTTCATCAGGCTGCCGTTGGAATGAAAACGCGCGTTGAGCCCTGCGCCGCGGGCATAGGCGATCATGTCGAACAGCGCCGGGTTCATGAACGGCTCGCCGCGGTGGTGCAGGTTCACGTCGCTTGCGAAGTCCCTGGCCTCGTCGACGATCTTCCGGAAGAGGTCCACGTCCATGAGCCCCTTGCGGTCGGCCGGCATGCGCGAATTGGGGCACATCGGGCAGGCGAGGTTGCAGAAGCTCGAAGACTCGATCCACATGCGGATCGGCATCGAGCGCACGACCTCCGCCCGGCGCCTGTAGTCCATGAAAATCCCGGGCAGGCGCAGAACATTTGAAGAGGAAAGCACGCGGGCACCTCCAGCCAAACGACCCCCAGAATCTACCCCTTCCCCCTGCCCTTCTCCAGCACTTTCCTGCGCTCGCCGTAGCGGGTCAGTCAGGCGGTGGAGACACGCCGGTAGGGCGCGGCGTGCCGCCTTCGCCCGGAGGCTCCGGCGCGCCAAGCCGGCCGCGCCGCGGCGGACCGGGCTGGCGCGCCCATAGCCCGCAGGGCGACGGCGGGACGGTCCGCCCTACCTCGCCTCCCTGCATAACCGACCGGCTACCGCTCGCCGTTCAAGCGCAGCGCAGAGCGAAGGCTGGCGGAGGGAGTGGGATTCGAACCCACGGTGCCCGAAGGCACTCCGGTTTTCAAGACCGGCGCTTTCGTCCGCTCAGCCATCCCTCCAGAAGAAAGGCGGGCATTATATGATATCCGAAACCGTCTGCAAAGCCGGCTAGCGCAGGTGGCGGTCGCCCGGAAGGCCCGAACGGCTACGCGGCCATGTCCGCCGTAAACGGCGGAAGCGGACAGTCGAGGGCGTCCGATACGGCGCGCAGGAGTTCGGCCTCCTCGACCGTGACCTTCCCGTCGGCTCCGACGCTGGCGGCGCAGGCGGCGACCACGCGACGTTTCACGGCGGGACCGGCCTCGGCCAGACGGCCCAGCGCGGCGTCCACGCTGCCCAAACCGGCGCCCGCGATATCGCCGATCTCCGGCGCCTGCCGCGCCCCGAGCCGCGACGCGCCGGCGGCAAAAGCGCGGCGCGCTCCGGTCACGTCGTCGGCGCCCCACGCCGCCAGCGCCGTCAGGAGGTCCGCCGCCGGCCGCAGCAGCGGAGTCACGTCGTAGTACTGGATCACGTGACGCCTCGCCCCGCCGAACGCGGGCTCGAGCTGGCGCCGCAACACCAGCCGCAGCGCGTACTCGAACAGATCCACCTCTTCATCCGCCCGGACCAAATGATCCACGTTGGACATGAAGGCTTGATACTGCGCCGGCGACAGATCCCGCAGCGCGGGCACGGCCAGGTCCAGAAGCGGAAGGCGCAGGGCATCCTCGATCCCCGCCATGACCGGCGCGAGCCTGCGCATCTCCGCCAGCACGGCGGCGTCCGCCCCGCCTTCCAATCGCGCCCACTGCGACGCGCGCACCGCCCCGTCGCGCGACAGCAGCAGCCCGTAGACGATCGCCCGCGCGCCGAAGGGCTCGCGCGCGGCATCCGCCGCCGCCGCCGGTATGCGCTCCAGGACCTGCCGCGCATAAGCCAGGTGCCGCGGCCCCGGGGCCCCGACGCGCGCGACAATCTCGTCCGGGTCGGCCGCAAGCCGCGCCGCGCCTTCCGGCAGGGGCGGCGGCTCAGCCAGGCCCCGCCCGGCCTCAATCCCCGCCAGGGCCGCCGCCGATCCCCCGCCCGCGCTCGCGGACGCCGCCGCCTGCCCGCCGGGCTGGAACGACGAATCCAGCCGCCGGATGCGCTCCTCGATCGGCGGATGCGTCGCCATGAGCCCGAGCAGCGAACTCGACAGGCCGTTGCAGAAGAAGAAATGGCTGGCTTCCTCGGCATTGGGCGACCGGATGCGCGAACCGCCGGCAAACCCCGCGATCTTCTTCAGCGCGCCGGCAATCCCCAGCGGATTGCGCGTGAACTGCACGGCCGATGCGTCAGCCAGGAACTCGCGCTGGCGCGAGACGGCGCTCTTGATCAGCTTGGCGAAGAAAACGCCGACGTACCCGATGATCATCAGCGCCAGCCCGAGCAGCGCAATCGGCGCGCTGCCGCCCTTGTCGCGCGAGCCGGACCGCCGCGTGTGCATGGTCGAGCGCATGATCCAGTAGCCCGCCATGGCAATCACCAGAATGCCGTGCAGCACGCCCATCAGCCGGACGTTCAGCCGCATGTCGCCGTTGAAGATGTGACTGAACTCGTGCGCCACGACGCCCTGCAGTTCGTCGCGCGTGAGCCGCTGCACGCAGCCCCGGGTAACGGCGACGACGGCGTCGGCGGGCGAGAATCCCGCCGCGAACGCATTGATTCCGCGTTCGTCTTCCAGGATGTATACGCCGGGCACCGGCGCGCCCGAGGCGATGGCCATCTCTTCGACGACGTTCAGGATCTTGCGCTCGTCCGGGTCGGACGCATTGGCGTTGACGGGACGGCCGCCCAGCAGTCGCGCCACCGCCGCCCCGCCGGAAGCGAGCTGGCTGACCTTGTAGATCGTGCCGAGCGCCACCACGATCAGGGTGCCTCCGGTGACCCACACGAACAGGTCCGGGTTCCAGAAGCGCGTGGCCTCGACGCGTCCCGTCTGCCTGGCCATCGCGCCCGCAAACGTCGCGGCGAAGGCCAGGTACACGCCGAGCACGATCAGGACCACGGCAATCGTGTAGTAGCCGATAAGCAGCGTCGTCTTCCGCCGCGCGACGTCCTGGTGGGCGAAAAAGTCCATGGACGGTATCAGAAGCTGACCTTGGGCGCCTCCCGCTCGGCCTCGACTTTGACCTCGAACAGAACCGCCGGCTGGAATCCGAAGGGATTCGCGATGAGCACGTTCGGGAACGTCTCGCGGGCGGTGTTGTAGAACGTGACGGCGTCGTTGTAGGCCTGCCGCGCGAAGGCGATCTTGTTCTCGGTGGACGTGAGCTCTTCCATGAGCTGCGCCATGGTCTGGTTGGCTTTCAGGTCCGGATAGCGCTCCACCGTGACCAGCAGCCTGCCCAGCGCGCCGGTAAGGGCCGACTCGGCGCCCAGCAGGCCCTGCATGGCGGAAGCGTCCGCCGGATTCGCCGCCGCCTTCCGGTTCGCGTCCGAAGCCACGTTCCGGGCCTGGATCACGGCTTCGAGCGTCTCGCGTTCGTGCCGGATGTAGCCCTTGGCCGTGTCCACCAGGTTGGGTATCAGGTCATAGCGGCGCTTGAGCTGCACGTCGATCTGCGCGAACGCGTTCTTGTAGCGATTCCGCAACGTGACCAGCCGGTTGTAGATTCCAACGACCAGCAGAATCCCTGCGACGATCACAACGGCAATGACGATTCCCGGAATCATGGGTCCTCCTTCCTTTGATTGTCGGACCATAACAGACGGAAGAGAAGCTGTCCAGAGCCGGCTGCGCCGCCCGGATCGGCGTTAGGGCTGATTCGTCTATCTGCATATGTCGTTGCGGATTCAAATGACGAATGACGAAATACCCACGTCCGAAAGATGTCGTGACCTCGGGAGAATCAGTCATGGATCGGCGTTGACCCCGCATCGCGGCAAGGCTAGTGTTCCGTCAGCGGATTGTTCATGTCGAGGACGGTGAGCGGTGCTTCCGATTGACAGAGGCCTGACGCTGGCCGGCATTATTGCTCTTTCCCTCCGGCCGGCCCCCGCCCTGCCCGGGACGAACGCGCCGCCGGACGATCGCGCCGCCGTCCTGGCCGGGCGCGAATACATCCTGCGCTCCTTCGATCCGGACAAACACGGCGTGCCCAAGCGCTACGACCCGCTGACCGACGATTCCGGATCCCGCCTGCACACGACCTACACGGCATCGGCAATCCTGACCTTGCTCAAATCGCAGGATCTGTTCCCGGATCCGCGCGTCCCGGAGCAGACCCGGCGCGCGCTCGGGTTCCTGCTCGCGATGCAGGTGAGCGACGCCGAGAGCCGCTGCCGGGGCGCCTTTCACTATTCGTATGACCTGGCGACGCAGTCAAAGGAGGAGCGTTTCGTGTCGGGCACGGCGTCCAAGGCCATCTTCACGCTCCTGGCGCTTGCCGCCCGCGACGCGGGCGGCGACGCCGCCGATCCGCGCCTGATGCCGGCGGCCACGGCCGCCGCCGACTGGCTTATCGGCATGATCCGCTCCGACGGCAGCGTGATACCGCATCTTGAGTTTGAGGATGGCGAGTGGAGCCGCTCGACGAAGCGCTCTTTCCTGTACAGCGGCCAGGCGCTGTCGGCCCTCTCGCGCGTTTACGCCGCTACGCGCGATCCGAAATACCGCGTCGCGGCCTCCCGTATCGCGCGCCACATGCGGTCGTCCGTCGCCGCCGGCGGATTCCACCTCGGCGACGACTACCGCGCTCCGAACCCGATTTCCTCCTCATGGGTCCTGCTTTCGCTCTTGGACTTCGGGCGCGCGACCGGCGAGAAGTGGGCCTCCGACCTGGCGCTCGACGGCGCGCGCGACCTGCTGCCCCGCCAGGCGCGCGACCCTTCCGATGCGCTTAACCATGGCCGCTGGTCCGGCGCGTTTTCCACCAGCGGCACCGGCTGGATCGCGGAAGTGCTGGTTGAGGCGCTGGCCCTCATGCGGCAGCGGGAAGCTCCGGAGGCGGAAGACTGCCGCCGGGCCATCGCGGACGGCATGCAGTGGGTGCTGTCCCACGCCTACACGGCCGATAACTCTTCGCACCTGCCCAACCCGCGGCGGGCGATGGGCGGGCTGAAGTGGAACAACGCGAACCCCTGGATCCGCATCGACGCCGTCTGTCATTCCCTCAACGCCCTGATCGGCGTATGCGCGTCGGAATAGAGTGGTACCCCGGGCGCGACTCGAACGCGCGACCTGCGGTTTAGGAAACCGCTGCTCTGTCCTGCTGAGCTACCGGGGTAGACATTGCTGCGTAATCACTTACAACTCTCGTCAAATATGCCATGCAAACGTGTCGCGCCCTTGTCACTCTGTCTGTAGCGGATAAACCGATGTGAGGTGTGTCATGGCAAGGCCCAGAGTCGAGTGGAAGACTAGACGTCGGGGGAGTTCGTGGCAAGTTGATTAAGGCCACCCCCTTACGCGGATACCATTAACCGATTCGCTTAATCGACAGGATCGCAGCGGGAGCACCACAATATGTCGGGGCTACCCACACTGAACCCGGAAGGGCCTTTTCCGAATCTCCGCATCCGCGAAGCGGTTCCGTTCAACGCCCGGCGTGTGCCTCCGAGCGCCCGCCACGGGCGCGAGGTAGCGCACCACGCCGTTGTTGGGGTTCCTTTTCCCCGTTCTTTCCGCTTGACAGAAGACGTCCAGACGTCTTATTGTGCTGCCCATGAAGACCGAACAGACCAGATACCGCCCCGGCCATGTCCGGGATGCAATACTTCAGGTCATGTCTCTAACCTCACGTCCGCTCTCCGTCAAGGAGATAGAAGAGCGGGTGTGCCAGGTCATCGGACCGACCCCGACTTCCTCTGTGCGTTCGTATTTGCGTCTGAACACGCCCGATTGTTTCGTTCGAGAAAGTCGCGGTTTGTACGCCGTCCAAGGGCGAGCGTACGGCGGCGTTCAGAAGGAGTTCCTCGACACGCAGGAATGGCGGGAACCCGTCCGTTTCGGTCGGTCTACGCTCTTTCATGCCGACTGCTTTGACTGGCTCGAACAGCAGGACGACGACAGCATCCATGCGGTCGTGACCGATCCGCCATACGGTCTGCACGAGTACACGCCTGAGCAACAGGCGAAACTGCGCAACGGCAAAGGTGGCGTGTGGCGCATTCCGCCGTCCTTCGACGGCCACGTGAGGTCGCCGTTGCCGAGGTTCACGACCTTGACAACGGAACAACTTGAGGAGTTGCGGACGTTCTTCTTCGTCTGGGCTCGGTTGCTGTTGCCGAAACTGGTCCCTGGCGCACAAGTCGTGCTGGCGTCCAATCCTCTGCTGTCCTACATCGTGTCGGGAGCGCTGGCGGACGCTGGATTCGAGCGTCGCGGTGAAGTGATACGGTTGACCATGACGATGCGGGGCGGAGACCGTCCAAAGGCGGCGCATGATGAGTTCCCTGACGTGAGCGTTATGCCCCGCTCAATGTGGGAGCCGTGGCTTGTCTATCGCAAGCCGATCGAAGGCAGGGTTCAGGATAATCTGAGGCGGTGGGGCACGGGAGGATTTCGGCGACCGTGCGCGGACCGTCCTTTTGGCGATGTAATCCCGTCCGCTCCGACTCGCAGCGCAGAGCGCGCCCTGGCCCCACATCCGAGCCTAAAACCGCAAGCGTTTCTTCGCCAGATCGTTCGCGCCGTTCTGCCCCTCGGGAAGGGGTTGATTCTAGACCCCTTCGCCGGTGCGGGATCGACGCTGGCGGCCGCCGAAGCGGTGGGTTACGAGAGTATCGGCATCGAGAAAGACGAGCACTACTTCGAGATGGCCAGCGATGCAATACCGAAGTTGACGAGGTTCCACCCCAATGGGGATCATCCGAGTCTGTAGACCCAACTCTCTCTGAGTTTTGCTATGCCGTCTTTGTGCAGGGTGGCTGTCCGGGTGCCAAGTTCACCACGAGGATTCCGCCGGAAGTCATCGGGGGTTACATGACCGAGATAGACCTCCGTGAACGTCATGGGCCGTCTGTTGGTTGCCGGTTCGGTCTCGGTGTCCACGTCGCAGACAAACACGCACATCCACTGTTCCCTGGCCCCGTGTGTATCCACAGCGCCGCCGGTCTTGCGCGTGGTCTTGATTTCCACCCCTTCTTTGCCGGCTTTCACGGCGTTGCCCGCGTAGATTCCTTGGACGATCAGGTCGGGATGACCGTTGAAATAGCGGTTCTCTCGCAACACCCTGGAGTGTTTGGCAAGGCTGGCCGTGAGCATGTCGGAAAGGACACCGGACATGATCGCGGGGCGTAGCATGTCGTCCAATCGCTGAAGTCTTTTGGCTGAAAGATGGCCGTTCACGTCGCAGAAGAAGTCGTAGACATCCTGCATGGCCATCTGGAAGTCCTGCGGCCTCAACTCAAACGGCAGTACCGCGTCCGGGTTGAACCTGCTGACATTAACTGTATTGCGAGCAATGGCCATAGGAATGTCAGGCACGCTACCGGATGCCCTGCCTCATGTCAACGCTCTGGCGACGGGCTTTCATCTTCTCCGCACCCCAACGCGAGCGTGATCCTCGTTTCACCCGGCGTCCGCGCCGGGTGAAACGTAGCGGCGCTTTGTTCGCCGTTATTCCTTCACGACTTTGAACCGGAGTTCCGGCACATCTGATACGTTCGGGACCACACTTTTTGGCTTCCCCCCCTGCAACAGAGCGAATTTGTCCATCGCGTCCTTCAAGACGTAATCCGCCTTCTGCCATCCACTCCAGTCAGATGGAGACGGCGTGACAGGGTGTGTGATCGTGAAGACCAACGTCTCATCCTTCTCGGTCTCAACCGTCACGTATCGGTGCTGGTTTGCGGAGATCGGCGTATCGCCGTCGAAGACGAGGTAGTTATCCTGCGCATGCAACTGCTTCTCGGCAATGCGACCGCCTCCCATGCCTTCATCCGTAATGACATCATAGGATCGATATCGCTTCGCGGACTCCTTGGAGAACCTCACTTGGAATACCAACCTATGTGCGAGCGCTTCTCTCTGCGCCTTGCGTTGGCTGTCTCTATCTTGTCGCTTCTGCTTCTCCGCCTCTGAAGGGGGCCCGTATATGGCGTCAAGTTCCTCATCCATCCACCAGCCGGTGTCCTTGATTGCGGGACTCTTTTCGGAAGGTCTGTATTCCTCGGGAATGCCCTTCATCTGCCCTCTCGCTTCAAGGTAGGCGGTAACGTATCTGACGGTGTAGTTCGAGAGGCAGTCCTTGATGTCGTCTTTGGACAATTCCGCGATCATTCGCCGGAGGCAACTGTTCGCACGATATTGTTCTGCCGGTTGTTCGCAGTTCCGTCTTCTCTTTCTCCAACAGCAACAGGAGTTGCCGTTCAGGGAAATTCGTGGGCCACAGGTCCCGCCGGACGAACTCCTTCTGCTCCTCTGTAGGGGGCTTCTCCATCGGAACGGTGAGAGCAGCCTTCCACACGTCCACAATCTCGGATGCCGTCTTCCCGGTAGTCGGTGAATTCATTACGGCACGCGGCATCGCGTTGGTTGCGGCCACAAGATCGAACTCAACCCAGCCGTGGTACGCAGCGCACGCGACTTGTGCCGTCAGGTTGCTTGGGTTCTCCTGCAAAGCCTCATTTATGAGTTTGCGGCAGCCAGCGTAGTCGTGCCGGTTCCAGGCAACATCTAATCGGGCCACCAGATCCTCACCCGCATATGCCGCTCCGAGAGCGACCAGCATCAGGCATGTGATCAATCTCTTCATTGTGTTCCCGAACGGCGAGCATGACGATCGGGTCAAACCGCGTCCGCGCGGTGTGACCCGTATCTGTCAATGCGCTTGTTCGCTTCCGTACTTGATGTGCTCTTCCTTGACCTGGAGCGTCTGGCTGATCCGCTTGGCCATCGCATCGGAATAGGTGCGACGCCCACGCTCGTAGTCGCTGACCATGTTCTGCCGAACTCCGAGCTTGTCGGCGAGTTGGGCCTGTGTCAGGCCGGCCTTCAGACGGGCGCCAACCAGGATGTTGCCGACACGGTTCTTCTCCATCTCCTTCCAGTACTTCGTGCTCTCGATGGAGACAAACTCGTCCTCCGGTTCCTCTGCGAGCACCGTGACCTCGAACCTCTTCTTGATCCAGTCAACAAGCTCAGCCACGTGCTCGCCGTGGAGCGAAATCTCAATATGGGGCTTTTTCACGAGAGCCAACATAGTACACCTCGATTACTATTTCGTTCTTCCGGCATGTCCAGCATGCCACATATCGGTAATTCAGGTGGCAGTGGTATCGATCATCCCCGAGGGGCGAGAAGTTGTGCCAACTCTTCTGGATAGGACCATCCACCTGGAGGTCGGCAACGAGAAGGAAGAAGAGCTTCTGAACATCTGGAGGCAGCCTTCGCAGACCACGCCCGATCTTCCTCCTGATCCGGACCTCGTATTTCATGATGGAGATAATATAACCGCCGTCCGTCCGATGCGCAAGTCATATCTTCAGAAGCGAACCCGCCGGTGTGGTTCGGCGCGAAGCGACGTAACCACCACCGGCGGGTTCGCCGATTCTATACGGCCACAGGAGTGAGCGTGAAGAGCCGCGCACGGCGCGATGCGGCTCTGACATCGCCCCGCCGGAGCGCCTCGCGAACGTCGTCGAGCTTGAATGCGTCGTCGAGTGACAGGTACGGAGACCAACCGGAGTCGGTCTCGGTCAGTTCCACGTCAACCTCTGCAACGTACTCCCCCTCATGCACCAACTTGGTGTACTGTCTGGTACTCATTTCCTTCTCCTCCTGAAATCAGCAGTCCAGCGAGCGGCCGAGGGCCGGTAGGCTGTCACAAGCACGGCGGGTGATGGTTCGCCCTTCGGCATGCCCCACACGGCGTGGATCGGTTCGTCGTTCCGGTCCTGTTCAAGAACCAGTACGCAAGGCCCTTTCGGGAACTCAGGGTAGTCTTCAACTACCTCGGCCGTCTCCAGCCCAGCGACCACATCCCGCACCAAGATGCCGTCCGCGGCGAGTTCGTCGTACCCGTGGTCCGAAATGCGCACATCACCCGCGGCGACAAGGACCTTGATCTGTTCCAATGTCTTGCTCACGGCATCAGAGTACCATCCTTGCGGGGTGCAGACAACGAGTCCTTTCCCCGCATGGTCTTCAGGCGAACGTTGGCGTTCACGGGCGTCGCGGAAGCGCCGTACCGTGGGACGCCGTGTGCGATGCCTCGATTCTCTCCGAGACGGCGATCGTGTCAGTGCGGAACGTGAAATCCAGATCGGCCTTGCCGGCCAACCATGCCCAGTCGGTCCTCAATCGCTTCTTCATCTTCTCGCTGACTCGGTACGTTACGGAGACTGAACACGGCGGCATGTGGAATTCGCTGGGCGCGATATGGGCGACCGCGTCGAACGACCTTTCGTAGGTCTGCCGGGGGGGCAGTTCGACAATCCTCGGCATTCCCATCGAAGCGTAACCACAGAATCCCCTGGACGTGTAATTCGTTCCTTTCTTGTCAACAGCGACTTCAAAGAAATCGCCGCTCCAGCCCGAGGCCGAGGGACCCGGGTCGAGAAACACGATGGTATTCGTTGATACGTTCGCCACGTGCAGGATGAACCCGCCGAAGAACATGAGGTTCGTGACGGGGGGCCCGATTCCGAAGCGCACACAGACGGCGCCAGGTCTACTGGGGTCTGGCGTCAGTGTAGCTCTCACGGGATCGGCCGCCTTGCAGGTCGCGGTGAGTACCGCCAGACAGAGATTGAGTTTCAGCATTTGTCGAGCGCCTCGAACATCTCGTCAAGACTCTCATACGCCTGAAGATCCTCGCCGCGATCGGTCGCTTCAAAGGTCCGTCGCGTGGTCGTGTTCGGGACCTCGACGGGAAAGGGTAGGCCGCGCCGGAGCCGGATTTGGCGGTAGAACAGGTTGATCGCTTCCGTTGTGCTCAGGCCTAGACGGCCAAGCAACCTCTCCACATCAGCCTTGAGATCCGGCTCGACTCGTGCTCTGACTGTGGCGGTTCTGATCATGTCGTTCCTCCATGACTGCAAAACGAAACGACGATAGCCCAAACGGCCACGCCGTCAAGAGGGCCTTTGCGTGCCTTCGCTAGAGAGCATTGCGTTTCTGGTCGCTGTTTCTCGCTATTCCGCCCGATGTTCATCTTAACCGGTACCCACACTGAACTCGGAAGGGCCCTTAAAGAGATGCTCTTTTTCGTTTGAGCAACTTTGCGGCACAATACATAATGCCGCCCCGTTGCTCGCTGCGGCGCGGCGCGCGAAGGGCGCCGACTCGGGGCGACAGCGGACAGACGAGTCCGGGGATAGCGGAATGATCAGAGGGCGGAGACCATTCTCCGGCGGCTACCGATTCAGCCGTTTCCAGGGGCAGCCCGCGGCATCCCTCGTCGCCCTGGACGCGCCCCGGCGGGTCATCATCCCCCTCCGCCAGGGCTTCCGGGATGCGGCGAAGTCCCTGGTGGGTCCCGGAGACGCCGTGGCCGCCGGTCAGGTGGTGGGCGCCGACGAGGCGCGCCTCTGCAGTCCGGTGCACGCCAGCGTGGCGGGCGTAGTCGAGGAGGTCCGGGCCTCCGATGCGGGGGACGCGGGGGGCACGATTGTGATCCGAACGGCCCCTTCCGGGCCCCTGAAGAAGCTCCCGGGACACTCGCCGCGTTGGGCTGATCTTTCCGGCGAAGCGATCGGCGACCTCCTGTACCGTGCCGGCGTCGCCGCGTTGGGCGGCGGCATTCCCACGCGTCACCGCAGCGCGCTCATCGAGCCCGGCGAGGTGGAGGCGATCCTGGTTCGCGACACGGGAAGCGAAATGTACTGCCCCTCGCTCTCCGTCGTGCTCGGCGAGGAGCGCCTGCGGGCTTTCGTCGAGGGCCTGCTGATCCTCCAGAAGGCCTTGCGGGGCGCGCCCGTCCACGTGGCGATCGACCGCCGCGAATCCGTTCTCGTCGGCCGCCTTTCGCGGGCGCTGTCCGGCCGCGCGGGCGTGGCGCTTCATCCGCTGGAGCCGCGGTATCCGCAGGACTTCGACGCCGTTCTGGTTCCGGCGCTGCTCGGACGGCCCTTCCCGCACGGCTACGCGGCCGCCAACATCGGCGTTGTGACCCTGGACTGCCAGGCCGTTGTTCACGCCTATGAGGCCGTGGCCGAGGGCAAGCCGCTCATCGAGCGGATCGTGGCGCTCTGCGGCCCGGGCTGCCGGCGACCGGTGCACGCGCGGGTGCCGGTCGGCGCGCCGCTTGCCGACGCCGCCCGGCTGGCGGGAGCCGGCGAGGGGGTTCGCTTCGTCAAGAACAGCACGCTCACCGGGCCGAAGCTGGCGGATCCGCAGGTTCCGATCGACCGCACGTTTGCGGCCGTCGTGGCGCTGCCGGAGCGCGGCCCTGCCGGCCTGCTGCCGTTCGCCCGGCCCGGATTCCGCGAGGACGCCCACTCGCGCACGTTCCTGTCCTGCCTGCTGCCGACGGCGCGCGCGGCCAGCGCGAGCCTGAAAGGCGAGCCGCGGCCGTGCGTCTCCTGCGGCTACTGCCAGGACGTCTGCCCGGCAGGCATTATTCCGCACCTGCTCTACAAGTACGTTGCCAAGGGATATTTCGAGGATCTCCTGGCGACCGAACTGCGCATCTTCGACTGCATCGGCTGCAACCTGTGCAGCTACGTCTGTCCCTCGAAGATCGGGGTCGCGGAACACGTCCGGATCGGCCAGGACCGGCTTCTGAAAGAAGGCGTCGACAACTCGGCCGACATCCTTTCCTCGTTTGTTCTCAAAGGACTCGACTCTTCCCGGCCGTCGGCCGCGTGACGCCATGAAACCGCTGCTTGAAAAAGCCCGCCGCAACAGGTTCCTGAAGCCCATGGAGCCTGTGTTCGACGCCCTGGAGGCGGCCGTCTTCGGCTCGGACGCGACCACCGCCGGCGGGCCGCACTGCGTGGACGGGCTGGACATCAAGCGCTACATGACGGTGGTCATCGCGGGCCTGACGCCGGCGGTGCTGGCGGCCGTCTGGGCCTTCGGGGTCCGCTCGCTGGCGATGATTGTGGTCTCGTACCTGTTCGGCGGGCTGGTCGAGGTGGGCTTCGCCATGGCCCGCAAGAAGCACATTCACGAGGGGTTCCTCGTGACCGGCCTCATCTTTCCGCTGACCCTGCCGCCGACCGTTCCGCTGTGGGTCGTCGCGGTCGGCGTGGTCGTCGGCACGCTGTTCGGCAAGGAAATGTTCGGGGGCACGGGACGCAACATTTTCAACCCGGCGCTGGTCGGGCGGCTGTTCGTGACCATCGCCTTCCCTTCGATCATGTCGACGGCCTGGCAGATCCCGGGCAGCGACGCCATAACGACGGCCACGCCGCTGGGGATGTACAAGACGAGCCAGGCCGTGACCGCGCTGACCGACCTGCTCGTGGGCCGGGCGACCGGCAGCATGGGCGAGGTCTTCCGCGTCGGGCTGATCGCGGGCGGGCTCTTCGTCATATGGACCCGCGTGAGCGAGTGGCGGATTCCGCTCTCGTATCTCGGATCCGTGGCGATTCTGAGCGCGGCCGGCCACCGCTTCGCGCCGGCGCGCGTGGCGCCGCCGCTGTTCCAGCTCTTCGCCGGCGGGCTGATGCTGGGCGCGTTCTTCATGGCCACGGACCCGGTGACGTCGCCGTTCACCAAGGCGGGCAAGTGGGTCTTCGGGACGATGTGCGGGCTGCTGACGGTGCTGATCCGCGGCTTCTCGGGGTACGTTGAAGGCGTGATGTTCAGCATCGTGATCATGAACGGCCTTGCTCCGCTGATCGACCACATCGTGCTGAAGGCGACCTTCCGCCCCCGGCCGCGCGCGAAGGCGGGCGCGCCCGCTCCGGCTCCGGCGCACTGCGGCAGCTGCGCGTGCGGACGCGACGGCGGGAGGGGAGGCGAACGGTGAAAGACAGCGTCAAGATGATCGCCTTCCTGCTGATCCTGTCTTCGATCCTTGCCGCGGCGCTGACCGCGGTGGAGGCGGTCACGAAACCCCGCATTACCCGCAACGAGGAGCTGAAGATCAAGCGCAACGTCCTGGCCGCGCTCGGCGTGGCCTGCGACGAGGCGGCGCGGGAGTCCACGTTCGATGCGACGGTCAGGGTCGTGGAGAAGGGCGGGCGGAAGTTCTACGTGACTGCCGACAAGACCGTGGCGTTTTCGATTCAGGGCGCCGGCCTGTGGGGTCCCATCCAGGGCATCCTGGCCGTTGCGCCGGACGGGGCCGCGGTGAAGGGCATCACGATCGTACACCAGGAAGAGACGCCGGGCCTCGGCTCGCGCATTGCCGAAGCGGCGTATCTTGCCGGGTTCCAGGGCAAGCGCCTGCTGCCCCGGATTGTGATTACCGCGGAGGGCGCGGCCGCCACGGACACCGAGGTGGACGGGATCACGGGAGCGACGCTGAGTTGCCAGGCGTTCGGCAGGATCCTCAACAGCGAGGCGGCGGCCTGCCTGCCCATGGTGAAGGAGGTGCAGCAGTGAACCTGCGCCGGTTGCTCGGCAAGGAGAGGTACAAGACTTTGCTCAAGGGGGTCTGGACGGAGCACCCCATCTCGTCGATGTGCCTCGGCATCTGCTCGGCCCTGGCCGTCAGCAACAAGGTTGAGAACGCCATTGCCATGGGCGCGGGGGTGACCTTCGTGCTGATCGCGACGGCGGTCATGGTCTCATCGCTCCGCAAGATGATACCGGCGCGCGGGCGCATGATCACTTACATGGTCACGATCGCGTCGTTCGTGATCGTCGTGGACAAGTTCCTGAAGGCGTACTTCCCCGTCATCAGCGAGACGATGGGGCCGTACGTGGGCCTGATCATCACCAACTGCATTCTCATGGGGCGCGCCGAGGCGTTTTACGCGCGGAACCCCCTGGGCCTGTCGCTGGTGGACGCGGTCGCCAACGGCATCGCCTACTCCTACACGCTGACCGGCATTGCCGTTGTCCGCGAAGTGCTCGGGTTCGGGACGCTCCTGGGGATGAGAGTCATGCCCGCGGGCTGGGAGAACTGGGTGGTCCTCTCGCTGGCGCCCGGCGCCTTCTTCCTGCTGGGCCTGTTTCTGTGGATCACCCGTACGCTGGCGGGCGTGGAACCGCCCAGGGAGGGATAGGCGCCATGCGCGGGCTGCTGACCATCGTGATCGCGGCGATACTGACGCACAACATCGCCCTGACGTACCTGCTGGGCATGTGCCCGTTCATCTCCATGTCCCAGCGCATCAAGACGGCATGGGGCATGGGCGTGGCCGTCATCTTCGTGGTCGTGCTGACCGCCGCCATCAACTGGCTCGTCTACCACCTTGTGCTGGTCCCGGCGCACGGCGAGCTGATCCACTTCATCGTTTTCATTCTCGTGATCGCCGGCACGGTTCAGCTTCTGGAGATGGTCATGGAGCGCTTCTTTCCGGTGCTGCAGGCGCACTTCGGCATCTTCCTGCCGCTGATCACGGTGAACTGCATCGTGCTGGCGGCGTCGCTGTTCATGATTCTGCGCGCGTATTCGTTCGCGAAGACGCTGGCCTTCGCGCTCGGGACGGCGGCCGGCTGGACGCTGGCCATCGTGATCGTGGCCGCCATCAACGAGAAGCTGAGGCTGGTGGGCGACGTGCCGAAGGGCCTGCGCGGGCCCGGCATCGTCATGATCGCGGCGGGCATCATCGCCCTGGCCTTCCTCGGTTTCGGAGGCATGTTGCGCATCCAATGATCCTGCTGCCCATACTGCTGATGGACGCCATCGTGCTGGTGATCGCGGTTCTGCTCGCGGTCGCCGAACGCTTCCTGGTCGTTTACGGCGAGTGCACGATCACCGTTACCGGGGAAGACAAGAGCCGGTCGTTCCGCGTGAAGGGCGGCGGCCCGCTGCACACGGCCCTGCAGGAGGGAGGCTTCCGCGTTTCCTCGTCGTGCGGCGGCAAGGCGACTTGCGGGTACTGCAAGGTGCGCGTGGCGAGCGGCGGGGGTTCCATCCTGCCCACGGAGGAGTTCTTCCTCACGCGCCGCGAAAGGCAGGAAGGCGTGCGGCTCTCCTGCCAGGTCAAAGTCAGGGAAGACGCGCAGGTCATGATCCCCGACTTCCTGACGACCGTGCGCGGGATTGTCGACAACAACCTTTTCAACCCGAAGCTGAAATGGCGCTTCAGGAAGAACAACCTTTATCACGACCTCGACGACCGGGGCCGGGTGGCCTTCCGGGAGGCAGAGACCGCCAGGGCCCACGCGATCGTCGAGCGCCACCTCGCGGAGCAGCATTCGCTGGTTCCGATGCTGCAGGACATGAACGCCTCCTTCCGCTACCTGCCCGAAAGCGTCTTCCCGCTGATCGCGGACCGGCTCCACGTTCCCCCGAGCGCCGTTTTCCGGGTTGCCACCTTTCACAACGCCTTCAGCCTGAAGCCGCGCGGGCGGCACACGGTTTCCGTCTGCCTGGGGACCGCCTGCCACGTCAAGGGCGCCGGCGACATTCTCGCGGCGCTGGAGCGGGAGCTCGGCATCAAGGCCGGAGGCACGACCGAGGACATGCTGTTTTCCGTGGAGCCCGTCCGGTGCATCGGCTGCTGCGGACTGGCCCCGGTCCTGACGGTGGGCGAGGATGTGCACGGCCACATGACCGTCAAGAAGGTCACGGGCCTGATCACCCAGTACAGGGAGGCGCCGGTCGATGTCCAAGCTGCGAGTTGAGGATCTGGAGCGCATCAGCCAGCGGGTGCGCAAGATGACCCTGCTGCGCGAAGGCGCCGGCCGGGCCAAGATCACGGTTCACATGGGCACCTGCGGCATCGCCGCCGGCGCGCGCGGGATCATGAACGCGCTAATGGAGGAAATCGAGAGCAGGGGCATCGAGGACGTGCTGCTGACCAGCTCCGGCTGCGCCGGGCTGTGCAGCCAGGAGCCCATGATCACCGTGGAAGTGAAGGACCAGGCGCCGGTGAAGTACGTCGGCCTCACCCGGGAGAAAGTCCAGCGCATTCTCGCGCAGCACGTCCAGGGCGGCCAGGTCGTGGGGGAATATGCCCTGGCCCGGGGGAGCGAAAGGCCTTCATGACGGAACCGCTCAACCAGCAGTACCGGCTGAACCTGATGCTGTGCGCGGGCACGGCGTGCGTCTCCATGAAGTCGTTCGCCATCAAGGCGCGGCTGGAGGAGGAGCTGCGCAGGCACGGGCTGGACGGGGAGGTCCTGGTCGTCCTGACCGGCTGCAACGGATTCTGCGCCGTGGGCCCCGTGATGACCGTCATGCCCGACGGCATCTTTTACCACACCCTCACCCCGCACGTGATCCCGAAGCTGGTCGAGGAGCACTTCCTCAAGGGCCGGCCGGTCGAGAAGCTGATGTTCACGCCCCCCGCCGAGAAGGCCGCCGTCCCGCGGCTGGCGGACATCGGCTTCTTCGCCAACCAGACGCTGGTGGCGCTGCGCAACCGCGGGATGATCGATCCGGAGAAGATCGACGAGTACATCGGCCGGGACGGCTACCGGGCGCTGGCCAAAGCCCTCACGGAGATGACGCCGGAATCGATCGTCGAGACGATCAAGGCGTCCGGGCTGCGGGGACGGGGCGGCGGCGGCTTCCCCACGGGCCTGAAGTGGGAGCTGTGCCGCAAGGCGGCCGGCGACGTCAAGTACCTGGTGTGCAACGCGGACGAAGGCGATCCGGGCGCCTACATGGACCGCAGCATCGTGGAGGCGGACCCCCACTCCGTTCTGGAAGGCATGCTCATCGGGGCCCGCGCCATCGGGGCGGCGCACGGCTTCGTCTATATCCGCGCCGAGTATCCGCTGGCCAGGAAGCGCCTCCAGATCGCCATCGACCAGGCCCGCGAGTACGGTTTGCTCGGCGAGGGCATTCTGGGATCCGATTTGGATTTCGACGTGTCGATCAAGCAGGGCGCCGGCGCGTTCGTCTGCGGGGAGGAAACCTCGCTCATCGCCTCGATCGAAGGGCGCCCGCCCGAGCCGCGGCAGCGTCCGCCGTTTCCCGCCCAGAGCGGAATCCGGGGGAAGCCCACCAACATCAACAACGTCGAGACCTGGGCAACCGTCGCGCCGATCATCGAGCGGGGCGCGGGCTGGTTTGCCGCCATGGGCACCGCGAAGAGCAAGGGCACCAAGGTCTTCTCGCTGGTCGGCAAGATCCAGAACACGGGCCTGATCGAGGTGCTCATGGGCACGCCGCTGCGTAAAATCATCTTCGACATCGGCGGCGGCATTCCCGACGGCAAGGCTTTCAAGGCCGTGCAGACCGGCGGCCCGTCCGGCGGATGCCTGCCCGCCTCCCTGCTGGATCTCCCCGTGGACTACGAGAGCCTCACGGAAGCCGGGTCCATCATGGGCTCCGGCGGCATGATCGTCATGGACGAAGACACCTGCATGGTGGACGTGGCCAAGTACTTCGTCGAGTTTACCAACGACGAGTCGTGCGGCAAGTGCTCCGCCTGCCGGGACGGGTCTGGCGCCCTGCTGGAGATCCTGCGCCGGATCTGCGCGGGCGAGGGCAGGCTGGAGGACCTCGATACGCTGGCCGAGCTGTGCGAGGTGATCAAGGACGCCTCCATGTGCGGGCTGGGGCAGACGCTGCCGAATCCGGTGCTCACCACGCTGCGCTACTTCCGGGACGAGTACGAAGCCCACATCCGGGACCGCAAGTGCCCGGGCAAGGTGTGCAAGCCGCTGATTCGCTACTTCATCGATCCGGAGATCTGCCGCGGCTGCACGGTGTGCGCCCGCGACTGCCCCTCCAAGGCCATTACGGGCGAGCGCAAGAAGGCGCATGTCATCGACCAGGCCAGGTGCGTGAAGTGCGGGGTCTGTCTGGAGGCATGCGGCGTCTTCGGCATTTCGGCGGTGAAGATCGAGTAGCCCTCCTCACGGCGCCGCGGCCGGAGGGCGGCAAGGGACGGGCGTCATCACGAGGAGGAAAAGGGGGCGCCGACATGACTTTGCGCGACCTGATCGAAGCGCTGGGGCCGGACCTGAAGGCGGGCGCCGGGGCGCTGGACCGCCCGGTGACGGGCGGCTACGCGGGCGACCTGCTCAGCGACGTGCTCGCGCACGCCCGGCCGGGAAACCTCTGGGTGACGATCCAGATCCACGCGAATGCAATCGCGGTGGCCGGCATGAAGGATCTTGCCGGGATTCTTGTCGTCAACGGGCGCCAGCCCGAGGCGGAAACGCTGCGGAAAGCCGAGGCCGAGGGCGTGCCCGTGATGGTCACCGCGCTGACGGCTTTCGAGGCGGTCGGCCGGCTGCGCGAACTGGGCATCGGCGGCAAGCAGGCATGATACGGGAGGAGATCCCGGCGGACTTGCACATTCACACCTGCCAGAGGTACCATCGTTTGAGGAGTTTCTGAAGGCGCTGAAACGAAGCGAAGGCCGGCGCGTGAAGGTCTGACGCAACATGGAGGACCTCTCTCTTCATATACTGGACGTGGCTGAAAACGCGGTTCGCGCGGGCGCTTCGGAGATCTTCATAGAGATCGAAGAGCAGCCGGAGCGCGGGACGCTGGAACTGCGCATCCGGGATGACGGCCGCGGAATGGACGCGGTGACGGCGCGAAAGGCGGCGGACCCGTTTTTCACGACCCGGGAAAAGGCGCGCGTGGGGCTCGGGCTGCCGTTGCTGCGCCAGGCGGCGGAGGACACGGGAGGCGGCTTGCGGATTGTCACGGGCGAAGGGGCGGGCACGGAGGTGATCGCCTCGTTTCAGTCCGGGCACCCGGACATGAAGCCGATCGGGGACGTTCCGGGAACCCTGGCGGCGCTGATCGCCGGCCATCCGGCGGTGCGGTTTGTGTTTGACTGCCGGACGGGAACGGAGCGCACGCGGTTCGATTCGCGGCCGCCCGGGCCGGCGCCGGACGGGCGCGCGTCCGGGCAAGCGGGACGGCGCGCGGCAGAGGGAGTGCGACCATGGTGACGATAAAGGTGAACGGCCGGGAACTTCAGGCCGATGAGAACCAGACAATACTGGAAGCAGCCCGGGCCGCGGGCATCAGGATTCCAACCCTGTGCTATCACAAGGAGCTGACGCCGTACGGCGCCTGCCGCGTCTGTCTGGTCGAGATCGTGGCGGGCGGCCGGCCCGGTCTTCAGGCCGCATGCCTGTACAAGTGCGCGCCGGGGCTGGAAGTCAGCACGGATACGCAGCGCGTGGAGAGGGCGCGGCGGGTGGTGCTGGAACTGCTCCTGGCGCGGAGCCCGGAATCCGAGAAAGTCCGGGCGCTGGCCGCCGAGTACGGCGTGACCGGAACACGGTTCAATCTGGCACCCGAGAACTGCATCCTGTGCGGCCTGTGCGTCCGCGCCTGCGCGGAAATCTCGCGGCGCAACGCCATCGGCTTCAGCGGCCGCGGGCCCCGGCGGACGGTGGGAACGCCTTTCCGCAGGCTCGCGGCCACATGCATTGGGTGCGGCGCGTGCGTGTACGTCTGCCCGACCAACACCATCGAAATCGAGGAGCGCGATTAGGCGCGCTCTTGCCGGATCAGTTTTGGGAGTATACCCGCCCCGGATTCTCAAGAGAGGGCCTGCGCGCAGGTGTGTCCGAGGAATCTCGCCAGTGCCGGCTTCATGTCGCGCTCCATATAGGCGTCCCATCCGTCCCTTGCCGCCGGCCACTGCGCCAGGGACGCGCGGGCGCGCTCACAGAGCCCGCTGAGATAGGCGCCTGGATCGACGCCCGCGGCTGCGGCCGCGGAGGCCGTCGTCGGTTTTCCGTTCGCGGCATCGGTTCCCAGGGTCTTGTCGGAACGCAGCGGATCTCCGTGCGCATCGAATACGTCATCCGCCAGCTGGTAGGCCGTCCCCACGGCGTAGCCGGCCTCGCGCAGGGCGGCGCGCAGCGGCGGGTCGCCCGCCGCGCCCGCGTACGCGGCAAACGCAAAGAGAGAGCCGGTCTTCGCCCGCGCCACGCTGACGCACGTCTCCCAGTCGGCTGGCCGGCCTTTCAGCACCAGCTCCTGCAGCGCTTCCGCATCGCACATCTCCTGGACCGATTCCACCAGGACCCGCGCCAGCGACGCGTCCCGGCTCGGCAGGACCAGCGCGAAGGCGCGGCTCACCAGCAGGTCGCCCAGAAGAACGGCCCCCCTGACGCCTTCTTCCACCCATACCGCGGGGCGTCCCCGTCGGGTCCGCCCGCCGTCGATTACGTCGTCATGCAAAAGACTCGCCACATGAATCAACTCGACCGCGGTCGCCGCGCAAAGGGCGTCTTCCGACGGGACATCGCCGGCGCCCACGCGCAAAAGCAGACGGGCGCGCAGCATCTTGCCGCGTCCGAGCCACGCCTGATACCGGCGCGCCTCCCGCCGCAGCGACGATGACCGCAGGCACGCGACCATTCGTTCCTGGACCTCTGTGATCTTGTCGTCTATCATCGCATCACGAACAAACAGGAACCATGTCCCTCGCGTCGAGGGTCGGAACAGCGGAACAGCGCTGCATCGTATGATGGAACAAGACACAGTGTCAACCCGGCCGCGGCCGGGCACGTCCGCCGCAACATCCTCACCTGACGCAAGTTCCGCCGGGAATCGCAGCCGGCCGGAAGATCATGGCATGGAACGTGGAAACCTCCTGATGCCTTGGCGGCCCGGGTTTGCGATAAATTCCGGCGTGAGGCGCCATGCTGATTGATTCCTTCCTTGCGGCGTACATGCGCCGCGCCGTGCGCCGGCGGATGAGCATGCGGTGGGTCGAGAAGCCGTTCTGTCCCCGCCCGGAGGACGCACGGGAGCGTCTGCTGTACGTCCACGTGCCGTTCTGCGAGTCGCTCTGCCCCTACTGCACATTCCACCGCGTTGCGTTTGAGCCCGGGCTGGCCGCCCGCTATTTCACGACCCTCCGGCGCGAAATCAAGATCTACAAAGACCTGGGATTCCGTTTCAACGGCGTTTACGTCGGGGGGGGGACACCCACGGTTCTGCCGTGGCAGCTCGCTTCGCTCATCGGCTTCATACGCGACCTCTGGCCCATCGAGCGGGTCTCGGTGGAGGCCCATCCACGCCATCTGACCGCCGGAACGGTCGCGGTGCTCAAGGATGCCGGCGTCGAACGTCTCTCCGTCGGGGTCCAGACGTTCGATGACGGCCTGCTCGAGAAACTGTCGAGGCACCACGGCCCGGGCGCGGGCCGTCAGGCGCGGCAACGGCTGCAGGGCGTGAGAGGCGAGTTCGAAACGGTGAACGTGGACATGATCTACAACTTCCCGGGGCAGACCACGCGCCAACTGCTTGAGGACGTCAGAATCCTCCGGGAACTCGACATGGACCAGGTCACTTTCTATCCCCTGATGCAGGCCGGCCGCGATTTCAGGCGTGTCTTCGGAAAGCCCAGCGCGCGCCGGGAAAAGAAGCTGCACGCGGAGATCGTCGGCGCCCTCGGCGATTCATACAAGCCCGTCACGGGGTGGTGCTTCGCCCGCCGCCGGGGAACGCCGGACGAATACATCGTCGCGCACGATGAATACGCGGGGCTCGGCTCCGGGGCTTTCGGGTATCTCAACGGCGCGCTGTACGCGAACTCCTTTGATGTCGCCCGCTACATGGAAGCGGTGACACGCGCCGAACTTCCCATCGTGGCCGTGCGCAAGTTCCCCGAAGCGGCCCGCTTGCGGTATGATTTCCTGATGCGGCTCTTCGGCGGCTGCCTGGATCTTTCCGACCTGGAGAGCAAGTACGGCGCGCGCTGCGGGCGGGAACTGTGGAAGGAGCTGCTCTTTCTGCGGCTCGTCGGCGTGATCTCGCGCCGCGGATCGCGCTACTGCCTCACGCCAGGCGGGAGATACGGCCTCGTGATCCTCATGCGTGAGTTCTTCTCCGGGGCCAACCGGCTGCGCGCGTTCCTGTCCGGCAGCCCGTCCGCACCCGCTCCGGCGCCTGCCGCCGCCGCGGCCGGGCCCGCCCATGCAGCCGGGGGCGCGGCCGTTCCGCGGGAATCCGCGAGGCCGTCCGTGGAGGAGCCTGGCGCGCCAGCCTCATTCGCCATTCGCTTGGCGTCTTGCCCACCTTCTGCTTGAACCGGCGGGCAAACGCGGTCCAGGCGCACGTACATGTCCGCCCGCGCCCGGAGGTCGCGGGCCACCCGTCCACCGCGTAACTGACCCCTTACCCTATAGAGAGCAGTTCAGCCGCTTCGCGGCCGAACTGTTCTTGTTGAAGTCATTATAGCCGAGCATGTGGCGTCTGAAGGGGCCGCTTCGGGAGCGTGCACCATTTTGGTGAAAAGCACGCAACGCTTCGGTATGTTCTTCGTGATCAAGCGAAAGGACATACGATGAACGAAGACGTTGCGTGCAGGGGGGATGATCTCACAAAGGTGACTGAGGGGTATGTGTTCAAACTGCGACAGACCCCGAAGGTTCGCGGCCAGATCGAACTTCTGGAGCGTACGGGCGGGGCTTGGAGCGATGCGGGCGAAGGCCGGCAGGGCACGGAAGTGCCGTTGAAGTTGATGGGCTGGACCCGAGCGCGGCGATGCGTTTTTCTGCGGCGGCCGGCAGAACGCGCCCCCGCGCGTCCCGCCTTGGCCGCTTCCAGGGAATTCCAGTTCGTCACCGAACTGCTCTTTCCAGGATCAGGCGTAGTACTTGTCAATGGTGGCGCCGACGGTCTCGGCCCACCGCGTCAGATTCCCCGGATTGTTGGCGATGGTGCTGATGTCCTTGAGCACAAACTCCACCGTGGTGCCGCAGGCGCGACAGGCCTCGCAGTACCGCGCAATTTCCTGTTTCACGGGTTCGGGATTGAACGTGGCCGTCGCGACAAACGCGGGGTTGGGCTTCGCCGCCATCACGTAGTCGCGCCCGATCGCCTCTGCCGCCCGGCGCGCATCCGCCCAGGGCGTGATGGATATCTTGCGCAGGTTCTTGAAACGCTTGCGCAGAATGTCGATCTTGCGGTCCATCGGCTCACAGCAGCCGTAGTAAAGGAGGCCGCAGTCATTGAATAGCTGCTGATTGTAGGCCAGGTCGAATTCGTCGTGCATGTCGGGGGATACCGCCGCGAAGATTTGGGCGGCGCAACGGCCCCAGACGTCCTTTGGCCGAAAGCGCCCGGTACAATCCGGCGCGGGGAGTTCGCGCGAGCATGCCGGCGTGCAGTGCACGAGGATTTGGCGCGCGTCCAGGAACCCTTGCTCCTCCAGTTGTTTGAACTGGGCCTGCCCGATCTCCATGAAACGCCGGGCGATCCGGTGCATGAAGTCGGGACGCTCGGCCAGGTCCAGGAGCAGGTTGTCTACGCCCCGATACCTCGCCACGGCATCCCAGATGCTGAAATGCAACCCGCCCCACCCCACGACCTCAACACCCATGAGTCCGGCAAACACCTCTCGCGCCACCGCAAGCGCGGCCTCGGTCGAGGGCTGGTCATAGACCACTTCCGGCGGGTGCAGTTTCGCCAGATCGTCCCCGGTACTGAGTTGATCGCTGTAGGCATGGGAAGCGATGTACGCGCCCGTATCGCCTTTGATCTGCCGGTCCCGCACCTCGATGCCGAAGCCGCGAAGCCAGCGCGCCTGTTTCACGACTTGAAATACCGGCGGAATTACCCGGTCCACCTGAAAATGCTCCCACTGATACAATGCGCATCGCAGCGGCGCCTCGATCCATCCCAGTTCGGGTGCGCAGACATTCGTCAGTGCGTCGTCCTTGATTTCGCCCCACGGCACCTCGTCAATGAGGACCACGGGACGGACGTTTTCCAGCCCATTTGTCCCGTAGTACCGTTCCATGCGCTCCTTCTGAACGTCCATATGCGCGATTTCGCCGTATCGTCCGGCCAATCGCCTTAACGTCGCTTTGTCGCTTGGGCCGAGTTGCATTCTCTTCATCCTCCTCTTCCGCCGACAGGAATACGCCAACGCGGCGATCACGCCAGGTCGAAGAAGAGGTCTATCGTGGTAGGTCTATCGTGGCTTCGCCATGGCAACGTATTCAGTGATAGCTACAGGCGGCAATCAGCTATGCAGACCGCGGGATCCGCGGGGGGGCGGCTCTCCTTTCAGGATGCGCGGGCCGACGTCCGGGCAGAGCGGACCGGAGTCGAATCTTCATCGGCGGAATGATAGGCGAAAGGGTTGAGGCGTCAAGATGCAAGACGGGGTAAGGCCTCAGACGGGGTGTCGGACCGTTCCCGAATCGGCGGCACGGATGCTCCGTGAGTTGTCGCGCGAACGGGACGCGCCGCGAAATCATCGCCAGGCAGCCGCACCATGACGGGGCGTTTTCCGCCCTCATTCAGGCAGGCCACGCGTTCAGGTTGAGATCTCATTTTCGGCGGGGCGGGCGCGCCGCCCGTTGGAGGCGGTTGGTATTCGGATGAACCGCTCCGGCGCTCCTCCCGCCTCCTCTTCGCGGCGGAATGTCTTCGACATTCCGTCGGAACGCGGCACAAGGGGCTGAGGATCCGCCGTCAGCCGCTTGCTTTCCATAATTGTCTGTGCCACTCTCACGCTTTCCAAAGAAAGCGCCATGCTTACGAACGACACACGGAAACCGGTTTCGCGGCTCGAGACCTGGCGGGTCGCGGTCCGCCCGTTTGCCTACAGCGGGTCGGCCATGCCCGTCATCCTGGGCACGGCCGTCGCGTACTACGCCGGATTTCCCCCGCGCGGTTTGGGGTTTGTCCTGACGCTCGTCGGCGTCCTCTGCTTCCACACGGCCGCCAATCTCTTGAACGACTGCTTTGACTATCGCCGCGGGCTCGACACGGAAGTCAATCCCGGCAGCGGCGCCATCGTCCGCGGATGGCTCACCCCGGGCCAGGTGTACCGCGCGGCGCTGCTGTTTCTGGCCGCGGGCGTGCTCTGCGGACTGGTTCTGGTCCGAATGGCAGGATGGACCGTGCTCGCGCTCGGCGCCCTGGGGACCGTCCTTGTCGTGGGATACACCCGCGCCGGGCTCTGCTTCAAGTACGCCGGCCTGGGGGATTTTGCGATCTTCATGGCCTTCGGTGTGCTGCCCGTGTTCGGCGCCTTCTGGGTGCAGGCCCGGACCTTCGCGTGGCCGCCGGTGCTGTGGAGCCTGCCGCTGGTCTCCTACACGGTGGGCATTCTGCACGCCAACAACTGGCGCGATCTGCGCTCGGACCGCCCGAGGGGCTGTCGCACCGTCGCCGGCGCGCTCGGCGAGCGGGGATCGGCCGTCTACTACGGCGTCCTGATGCTGGGGCCGTTCGCGCTCGTGGGCGCTTACGTTCTGATAGGGCTCGCCCGCCCCTCGCTCGTCGCAGCCCCGCTGCCGGTCCTGGGCGCCTTCCTGGCCCTGCCCGCGGCCGTCCGCCTGACCCGCGCGCGCCGTGCGAAGCACCCGCAGCTTTTCGCGATGCTCGACGCCCGGACCGCCCAGGTTGACCTCCTGTTCGGCGCCCTCCTGAGCGCCGCTTTCGTCCTGGCGCGCCTTACGGACGGCTAGGAAGACCGTGAGATGAGACGCAAGGAACGCACGTACCGCAGGCTGGGCCGGCAGACGCGCGCCGCGGTGGGACTGGTCTACGCGGCGCGGCACAGCCTCTGGCTGGGTCCGGACCACCTTCTGCTGGTTGTGAACCGCAGCTTCAGCGAGTCCTACAAACGCTTCTATTTCGCGGACATCCAGGCGCTCACGCTTACGCGCACGGCGCTCGGCATGATCGAGAGCCTGGCGCTGGCGTTCTTGGCCGCCGTCATGCTGGCCCTGACGCTGGCGGCGCTGGCGTTCGCGTGGCACCCGGCCGCGGCCGTCGCCTGCGGCGCGGCGGCGGCGCTCTCCGGCCTGGCCCTGCTCGTCAACTTCATCCGCGGGCCCACCTGCGCGTGCGCGATCCGCACCGCCGTGCAGACCGAACGCCTCTACCCGCTGCGCCGCCTCAAGTCGGCCAGGCGCGCCGCGGCCCTGCTCCGCGCGCGCATCGAGGCCGCGCAGGGCGCGCTGGCCGACGCCGAGGCCGCCCGGCACGAAGCGGAGCTCTCCGCCGCGCCGGCCGCCGGCGGCGTCCCGCCCGCCGCCCCGCCGGCGCGCGCCGCGCGCGCGCGCGCCCTGCCCGCGCCGGAGATCGCGCCCTACCGCGGCCACGCCCATGAGTGGCTCTTTGCGGTCCTGATCGCCGACGTCTGCCATTCATGCCTGCGCTTCTTTTCCGGCGGCGCGGCGCTGCTCCTGCTGGGCATGGCGATCGGGATGGCCATGATCGCCGCCACCGTGACGGCGCTGGCGCGGCAGCACCGCACGGATCTGCCGGCCGCCACGCGGGCGCTCACCTGGGGCGCGCTGGGCTACCTGGTCTTCACCTACGTCTACGGCATGATTCACTCGACGGTGTTCTCCATCGCCAACCCCGAAACGGCGGGCGACGCGTGGGCCCAGCTCCGCGCCATGGCCGCGACTTCGCCCCTGGATTCGCCCGGCCAGGCCGTCGTTTTCATCGCCGCTTTGATCATATCGGCGGTCATCGGTTTCGGCGGACTGCTCAGCCTGCGCGGGCACCGGCGCCGCCCCGCGGGCGGCGCGCCCCCGCCCCTTCCGCCCCCCCCGCCCGCATGAGCCAGATCGCGACACAGAAGTGCTTCAACCACGCGGGCCGCGAGGCCGCCGCGCGCTGTCCCGCGTGCGGCCGCTGTTTCTGCCGCGAGTGCATCACCGAGCACGAGGGACGCGTCATGTGCGCCGCCTGCCTGCGCCGGTCCGTTCCGCCGCGGGGCCGCGGGGGGGGGCTGCAGGCCCTCCTGGCCGCCGCGCTGCGCTGCGCCGCCGGTTTCCTCACGGCCTGGCTGGTGTTTTACTACGTCGCCCAGGCGCTGCTGCGGCTGCCGTCGTCGTTTCACGAAGGCGCGCTCTGGCGCGAAATCCCGTGGGAGCGGCCATGAGCGGCGCCGCCTCTTCCGCGCGCGCCCGCCGCCGCCCGGCCGAGCCCGGCGCCCTGGACGTGATCACCGACGCCTTTCATCTGTTGCGGTCCGCGCCGCTTGCCGTTCTCGCCGCCTACTACGCGGGCGCCGCGCCGTTCGTTCTGGCTTTCCTGTTCTTCTGGTCCGACATGAGCCGCAGCGCCTTCGCCGCGCGGCGCAGCCTGGCGGCCGCGCTGGGCATGGCGCTCATGTTTCTGTGGATGAAGATCTGGCAGGCCGTGTTCGCGGCGGGGCTGCGCGATCTCGTGGCCGGCGCGCGCGCCGCGTGGGGCTGGCGGCGCGTCGCGCGCCTCGCGGCCGTGCAGACGGCGCTTCAGCCGCCGGGCATGCTCGTCATTCCGCTGGCGCTATTCCTGATGGCACCCTTCTACGCGGCGCACGCGTTCTACCAGAACGTGACCGCGCTGGGCGACGGAAGCGGCGGCGACGTCCGCGAGGTCGCGCGCCGCGCCCTGCGCCTGGCCACCCTCTGGCCGCGGCAGAATCACGTCGTGATCTGGCTCCTGAGCCCGTGGCTGCTGTGCGCCGGAATGCTGGCCGCCTTCGGAGCGGCGCGGCTGGTCGTGTCGCTCACTCCCGAGCTGCATCACATGCAGGGCCTGCTCTGGTTCGCGGCGGCGCTGATGCTGATCTTCCTGGCCGTGCTGCCCCTGGCGCCGTTCGGCTGCGCCGTGGCGGCCAACGTCGCCGCGCTGCTGATCGTCGCGCCGCGGATGCTGCACGCCCTGCTGGGCATGCAGACCGTTTTCACGCTCAGCGGCTGGCACGCCGTGTTCAACACCACTTTTCTGATGAGCGTCTTCGGCATATCCTACCTGTGCCTCGACCCCGTCATGAAGGCCGTGCACGTGCTGCGTTGTTTCGCCGGCGAAGCGCGGCGCACGGGCGAGGATCTGCTCGTGGAGCTGAAGCGGGCGCGCCGGGAAACGGAGCGCAAGTACGGAGCGGAGGCGTGAAAATCGCGGTGCTTTTCGTCCTGCTGATGCTGGCGGCGCCCCTCGCGCGTTGCGCCACCCCGCATCCTTCCGCCGCCGCCGCGCCCGTTCCCGCGGGCGAGCTCGACAGCGCCATCGAAACCGTGGTCGCGCGCCCCGAATTTGCCTGGCGCCTGCCGCGCGAGCGCCTCGCCGCCGAGGAAGCCGCCGGAGAAACCGGCATCTTCACCGCTTTCTGGCGCAACGCGGGCGACATGCTGCGCAAGGCGGCCGGGCGCGTCTGGCGCGTAATCAGGCGCTGGGGGCAGTGGATCGATGACCTGCTCGAGAAATGGGACAGGCGCCGCGCGCCCCGGCCGTCCGCGCGCGATCTCGACTGGCAGACCTCGGTGCGACTGCTGATGTTCGCGCTCCTGGCCGCGTCCGCCAGCGTGCTGGCGATACTCCTGCTGCGGCTCTGGAAGAGACGCGCCCGGGCGCGCGCGGCCGCGGCCGTGGCCGTGCCCGCGACCCCCGACATCCGCGACGACGGCGTGAAGGCCGACGCCCTGCCCTCGGACGAATGGCTGCGCCTGGCGGGCGATTACGCCGGCCGCGGCGACTATCGCCTGGCCATGCGGGCCGTCTTTCTGGCCTGCCTCTCCCACCTCGCGCGCTGCGAGCGTCTGACCGTTGCCGCTTTCAAGTCCAACCGCGAGTACATGCGCGAACTGGAACGCCGCGCCCGCGGGCGCCCGGCCCTGCGGGCCGCGTTCGCCGGCGGCGTCAGCGCGATCGAACACGTCTGGTACGGCACCCGCGCGGCCACCGCCGACGACCTCGCGCGCCTGGAAGCGAACCGCCGCGCCATCTTCGAGGACGCGCCGCCGGAGCGGGCCGCCGGAGCCGGCACGGTCGCCGCGCTGCTGATGGTGGTCCTGCTGGGCCTGTTCGCCTTCGGCGTCGCGCGCCTGTTCACGATGCGCTTCCGCGCGGGCGACGTCTATCCCGCCTACTCCTCGCTGCGCAGCGATCCTCTCGGCACGCGCATCCTCTACGAAGCGCTGTCCCTGTGCGAAGGAGTCGCGGTCGAACGCCTGCACGAGTCGCTGGCGGCGCGCGCCGGCGAGCCCGCGGCAACCGTGCTCTTCCTGGGCGCGCCCTCCGGGAACCCGCTGTATGTCGACCGCCATGCCGCCGCTTTCGCGGGCGGCATGATCCGGGACGGCGGCAGACTGGTTGTGACCTTCATGCCGCGCAACTGGAAGAGCGGGGACGGGGACGGCGGGGGGAACGCGGACAAGGGCGAGGAGGAAGATGAGGCGGACGCGAAGGAGCCGAAAGAACGCAAGAGGGACGAGGACCGGCCGGAGGCGCAACCGGTGTCTCTGATGGCGCTGTGGGGCGTGGGATTCGAGGATCTGCCGGCGGATCAGGCCGAGCTCGCCTTCCTGGCGCCCGGGTTCGAACCGGCCGGCCTTCCGCCCGCCGTCTCATGCCATACCTCCCTGGTATTCACCAACGGCGCCCCGGAGTGGCGCACGGTCTACGCGCGGCGGAACAGGCCCGTGATCATCGCGCGCGATTTCGGCCGCGGCTCCGTGGTCCTGTCGGCCATGTCGTATTTCGTTTCCAACGAAGCCATGCGGCGCGAACGGCACCCCGCCCTGCTGGCCTGGCTCCTGGGCCCCCACCGCCGCGTGGTCTTCGACGAATACGAGCGCGGCCTGGCCAGGCAACGCGGCGTGGCCACCCTGGCCCGGCAGTACGGCCTGCAATGGTTCGCGGCCGGACTCCTGCTGCTGGCGCTTCTGTTCGTGTGGCGCGGCGCGACCGTTTTTGTGCCCCCGCCCGCCGCGGCGGGCGGCGACGCCCGCGCCGTCGTCGCCGCGGGCAAGGATTCCAAGGCCGGCCTCACCAACCTGCTGCGGCGAAGCATACCCCCGGGCGCGGTGCTGGCCACCTGCGTCGCCGAATGGCGCCGGTCGCTCGGAAGCCTCAGCCGGAAGCAGGCCGGCCGCTGCGCCGAGCTGGAGCAGCTTGCGCGGGAAGCGGCCCGGCGTCCGCCGGGCAAACGGAATCTCGCGGCGACCTACAGCCGCATGTGTGAGATCGCGAAGCGAAGGTAGCGGGCAGGACCGGTGTCTGGCGGCAAACGGCGAGTGACGGGCCACGGGCCGAAAGCGAAGGAGAACGGGAAATGAGCACGGATACCCAGCGACTGAACGAAGTCCTCTCGCGGGCGCGGGCGGAAGTGGGCAAGGTGATCATCGGACAGGCCAGGGCCGTGGACATGGCGCTGATCACCATCTTCACCGGCAATCACGCCCTGGTGGAAGGCGTGCCCGGCGTGGCCAAGACGCTGCTCGTGCGCACCCTGGGCCGGGTCCTGGGCTGCGAAGCGCAGCGCATCCAGTTCACGCCGGACCTGATGCCCGCGGACATCATCGGCACGAACGTGTTCAACCTCAGGGAGAACCGCTTCACGCTGATCAGGGGGCCCGTTTTCACCACGTTCCTGCTGGCCGACGAAATCAACCGCGCGCCGGCCAAGACGCAGTCCGCGCTGCTGCAGGCCATGCAGGAGCGCCTCGTGACGATCGACCGCGAGACGCATGCGCTTTCGCCGAATTTCACGGTCTTCGCCACGCAGAATCCCATCGAGTACGAAGGCACGTATCCGCTGCCCGAAGCGCAGAAGGACCGCTTCATGTTCAAGATTCCCATGGAGTGTCCGGCCCGCGACGAGGAGCTCGCGCTGGCCGGGCGCATGCTCGGCGACGACGCGCCCGAAGCCGTGCTGGCGGGCGGGGCGGTCCGGAGCGTGATCGACGGCGAAGAGCTCATCCGCCTGCGGCGGACGCTCCAGGCCGTCACGGTGCGGGACGAAATCCTGGGCTACATCGTCGACGTGGTGCGGCAGACGCGCGCGCACGCGAACGTGCTGGTGGGCGCCGGGCCGCGCGCCACGCAGGCGATCCTCGCCGCTTCCCGCGCCCTGGCCGCCCTGTCGGGCCGCGACTTCGTTACGCCCGACGACGTCAAGGACACGGCTTCGCCCGTGCTGTCGCACCGCCTGATCCTGCGGCCCGAATTCGAGATCGAAGGTCTCACCGTGGGCGAAGTGATTGCGGACATCCTGCGCGAGGTGACGGTGCCCAGATGATTGTGCCCGGCAACAGGCTCCTGGCCTGGGCGGCCGCGCTGCTGCCGTTCGCGGCTCTGGCCGGACTTGTGCCGTCGTCCGCGCCGCTGGCGGCGGCGCTGTTCGGCGCGCTGGGCGGCGTCGCCGCCGTCGACGCCTGCCTGGCCCGCCTGCGGCGGCGCGGCGTGCGCGTCGCGCTGCCCCCGGTCGTGCGCCTCACGCTCGACCGGCCCGGGGCCATCGCCGTGTTCGTCGCTACGGGCGGCGCCGGCGGGCGCCCGCGGCTCTCGCGCCTGCGCGTGGGCCTGCCGCTGCCGGAGGCCGTGCGCTCCGAGCATGACGCCATGGAGGTCGCCCTTCCCCGCGGCGCCGCCCGCTGCCGCGTGAAATGGCCCTGCCTGCCCGGGACGCGCGGGCGCTACCTGCTGGAACGCTGCCTGTTCGAGGTGCCGTCCCCGCTGGGCTTCTGGCACGCGCGGGGCGCCTCGGCCTGCCGGTCCGAGATACGGGTCTATCCCAGCCTCGCGGAGGACCGCCGCCGGCTCGCGGCCCTGTTCCTCAACCGCGGCCTGTTCGGCCTGCACACGCAGCGCATGGTCGGCCAGGGCCGCGACTTCGAAAAGCTGCGGGAGTATCTTCCGGGCGACAGCTACGACGACATCCATTGGAAGGCCACCGCCAAGCGCGGGCGGCCGGTGACCAAGCTTTTCCAGATCGAGAAGACGCAGGAGGTCTACGTCCTGGTGGACACCTCGCGCATGAGCGGCAAGACCTCCGACGGACAAACCGTGCTCGACCGCTACATCGCGGCCAGCCTCGTCATGGGACTCGCCGCCGAGCAGCAGGGGGACCTCTTCGGGCTGGGCGCGTTCGGCAGCCGCATGCGCCGTTTCATCCGCGCCGGGAGCGGACGCGCGCATTACAGCGCCTGCCGGGACGCCGCGCACGCGCTGGACGCGGAAGTGGCCAGCCCCGATTTCGACGAGCTCTTCAGCTTCGTGCGCCTGCGCCTGCGCCGCCGCGCCCTGCTGATGATCCTGACCGACCTGGGCGATCCCGTCCTGGCCGAGACCTTCCTGGAACGCGTGGACCTCGTCTGCCGCCAGCACGTGGTGCTGGTCTGCATGCTCCGCGAGGCCGACACGGGGCCGCTGTTCGCCGGCGACGCCGGCGACGCCGACGTCTACCGCCGGCTGGCCGGACACCTGATCTGGCATGATCTGCGCGAAATCGAGCGAAGCCTGCGGCGCAAGGGCGTCAGGCTGGCGGTCACGGACAAGGCCGCCCTCAGCGTCCGCCTGGTGACGGAGTACATGAACGTCAAAGCGAGGCAGTTGCTGTGATCATCGACCTGCAGAAGTTCATCGCGAGCGAACGCCCGTATTGGACCGAGCTGGAGGGCGTCCTGCGCGACCTCGATCGCGCGCCGTTGCGGCGCATGACGCTTCCGGCGCTGCGCCGCTTCCATTACCTGTATGAGCGCGTTTCCGCCGACCTGGCGCGCCTGGCCACGTTCGGCGCCGAGCGCGAAACCCGCACCTATCTCGAAACCCTCGTGGCCCGCGCCTACGGCGAGACCCACGAGACCCGCCGCGCGGGACACCGCCTGCGCCCCCTGCACTGGTTTTTCGCGGTCTTCCCCTCCACCGTGCGCCGCCATGCCGGCGCGCTTCGCCTGTCGGCGGCCGTAACCGTCGCCGGCTGCCTGTTCGGCGCTCTGGCCGTGATGCTCGATCCCGACGCGCGCGAGGTGCTCATGCCGCTCGGGCGCCTGCTGCAGCATCCCGACGACCGTGTGGCCCGGGAGGAAAGCGCGCTTGATGACGAGCTCGAGGGCAGCAAGGCGCAGGGCGCGGCCTGGTACATGACCCACAACACGCGCGTCGCGATCGGGACCATGGCCATGGGCGCGACGTGGGGCATCGGCACCGGCGTGCTGCTCTTCTACAACGGCACGCTGCTGGGCGCCGTCGCCGCGGACTACGTCGCCGCGGGACAGACCAGGTTCCTGCTGGGCTGGCTGCTGCCGCACGGATCCGTGGAAATCCCGGCCATCCTGCTGGCGGGACAGGCGGGCCTTGTGCTGGCCGGGGCCATGCTCGGCCGCCGCCGCCGCATGTCCTTCAAGGCGCGCCTGCGCGCCGCGGGACCGGACGTGGTCACGCTCATTTTCGGCGTGGCCCTGCTGCTGGTATGGGCGGGCATCGTGGAAGCGTTCCTCTCGCAATACCACGCGCCCACGATTCCTTATGCCATCAAGATCGCGTTCGGCGCCCTGGAACTGGTCCTGCTGACCGTGTTCCTGGCGCGATCCGGCCGGAAAGCGGAATGTACGCCCGACACCTGACAATCCAGACCCCGGAAGGCATCGTCTTTCCCCTGCGTCTCGCGGGGCCCGTGACGCGTTTCCTGGCCCTGGCCGTGGACCGCGCCTGCGTGCAGATCCTTTCCGCGGCGGTCAGCGCGGCGCTGCGCTTCCTGGGCGTGATCAGCGCCGACCTTGCCGGCGCGGTCTGGCTGGTCGGTTCGTTCGCGCTTTCTTTCGGCTACGGCATCGCGCTGGAATGGCTCTGGCAGGGCCAGACCGTGGGCAAGCGCCTTCTGCGCCTGCAGGTCATGGACGAGCAGGGGCTGCGCCTGACCTTCAGCCAGATCGTCGTGCGCAACCTGCTGCGGCCGGTGGACGCGCTGCCGGCCTTCTACCTGGTGGGCGGCCTCGCCTGCCTGCTCAGCCCCCGCGCCCAGCGCGTGGGCGACATCGCGGCCAACACGATCGTGGTGAGCCATCCGCGTCTCGCCGAGCCGGACCTCGACCAGGTCCTGCCCGACAAGTACAACTCGTTCCGGGCCTACCCCGTCCTGGCTTCCCGCCTGCGCCGCCGCGTCTCGCCCCGCGAAGCCGGCGTCGCGGCCCAGGCTCTCATGCGCCGCGCCCTCCTCAACCCGGAGGACCGCGTGCGGCTCTTCGCGGCCATTCGCGCCCACATGCAGGAGCTGGTGCGCTTCCCTCCCGAAGCGACCGAGGGCGTCAGCGACGAACAATACGTCCGCAACGTCGCGGACATCCTGTTCCGCTGAGGCCGATGCCGACGGTCCCCGTCGCTAACCCATGGCATCGCGCCGCACCGCGAGCAGAAAACCGTCGTAGCGGCCCGAACGGAAGTCCGGGTAGGTCCACGGGAACGGAACGACGGCCTGTTTGCGGAAGGTCAGGGTAACCTCGGCGTAGATTCCGCCGCCGAGCAGAATGCGGTGCGAGGAGTTCTTGGTCGTGGCCAGCACGAGGTTGGCGGCGGTGACGTACCCCGGGTCAAGGTTCACGCGCCGGCGCGCGCGGCCGTCGGCGACGACAGCCATGCTCCGCTCCAGCGCGTTGGTGCGCTGCTTGACCGCCGCCAGCTCCGCCGGATCGAAGCTGCCGCCGAATGCGACGAACTGACGCAGGAGCGGCGCGCCCATTTCGTCGGCATAGTAGTCGGTCAGGTCGAACGGATAGACCGCGCTGATCCTGTCAGCCGGCCCGAACGCCGACCCCAGGGCCGCCGCGCCTTGCGCGAGGTCCTCGCCATCGCGCGCGATCATGCCGCAGATCAGCCTGGCTGCCGCAGGTGCTGCCCATCCTCGATCATTGTGCACTGGTACCCCTATCGACGCGAACCGTCAAAGAGGCATGCCTTCACGCACAGCCCGCAGATGTGCTGGCCGATGAAAGGCAGGCGGCTGAATTCATTCAGCCGGGCGCAGCAGGCCTCCCGGTTGAAATCCTCCGCGCGCTCGCCGATGGCCCGCGCCGGGCAAGCTTCCAGGCAGGCCCGGCACGATCCGCAGTCGCCGGCCACGGGGATTCCGGCCGGAAGCGGCGCGTCGGTGAGCACCGACACATAGCGCATCTGCGCGCCGTAGCGCGGGTGGACCAGCAGCGTGCTGCGGCCGATGAAGCCGATCCCCGCCGCCCACCCCAGGCGGCGGTGCGAAAGGTGCCCCCGCTGGGGATCGCGCTGCACGAGTTGCGAAGCCGGCACGGCCAGGGCCGCGCTTCCGGCCCGCTGCAGCGCGTCGGCCACCGTCCAGGCCGCGCGGTCAAGCTGGTAGTTGGTCTGGCGGTAGTGATGAAGGTACAGCGGGGTGGGACGCTCCGCCAGGTCGTCCAGCACCGCGCGCTGCAGACGCATTCCCAGCACCACGCCCCGCGAGAAGCGCTCCGCAAACGGGGACGGCGCGCCCGTCCCGCGCAGAGCCGGCCCGCTCAGGTCGGCCACCCCGAACGCGACCGCGCCCATGCCCGCGGCCGTTCGTTCGAGCTCGTCGCGCAGTTCGTACACGTCGCGCATAAGGCGCCCGGCGCGGGAATCACCCGTCCCCGGCCTCCGCGTCTTCGCCGAGCATCCGCCGCACGCTGCCGATAAGCCTCTGCGGCTCGAAGGGTTTCTGCAGAAAGCCCCACGCCCCCATCGGAAGGACGCCGCGCACGTAGTCGCGCGAGAAACCGGACGTCACGATGACGTTCGCGGCCGGATCGCGCTCCAGAATATCCTCCAGCAGGCGTTTGCCCCCGTCATCCGGCAGCATGTGGTCCATCACGGTAACCGCGATTCTGCCGCCGTGCTGACGATGCAGGCCCATGCCCGAGCGCGCGTCGCCGGCGGTATGAATGGCAAACCCCGCTTTTTCCAACGCCTCCTTCATCATCGTCAGGAGCTCCAGCCGGTCGTCCACCAGCAGAACCTCGCCACGCCCGCCCACGGCGGCGGACGGCGCCGCGGCCGCCTCCGGCTCCGCGGCCTTCGGCAGGAAAAGCCGCACCGTGCAGCCGGCCCCGGGCCGACTGCGCAGGTCGATCCAGCCGCCCATGGCCCGCATCGTTCTCTGCGCGATCGTCAGCCCCAGCCCGAAGGACGTGTTGCCCTGCTTGGTCGTGAAGAACGGCTCGAAGGCGCGCCGCGCCGCCTCCTTGCTCATGCCCACGCCGTCGTCCCGAATGCGCAGCCCGACGAAAGTGCCGCCTCCCGCCGCGGGGTTCATGCGCGGACGAGGTATGCGCCGCTCGACGCTGTCGATGGTGATCGTGCCGCCCCGCGGCATGGCATCCACGGCGTTGAGGAGAATGCTCATTACCGCGTCCAGAAGCTGTTCCGGGTCGCCCTTCACGTGCGGCATGCGCCCCCTGTCGCGCCGGTCGAAGCGGATGTTGCGCGCGCCGAACTGGTGCCCCACCAGGTCGGTGATGTCCGACAGCATCGCGTCCAGCGACACCCGCTCGATCCGCGCCGGCGCGGTCTCGCCGGCGACCTCGGCCACGCTCATGATCCGCTTGGTCAGGTGCAGGGCATGGTTCGTGGTGTCCACGATGCGCTCGGCATATTCGTGCGCGTTGGTGTTCGGAAGCAGGTTGTCGCCGATCGACGTGGCGTAGCCGCGGATGACGTTGATGAAGTTGGTGAAGTTGTGGGCCATGCCGCCGGCAAGGGCCTTCACCGCCTCCAGGCGCTCGGCCTCGCGCATCGCCCGCTCCCACTGCTTGCGCTCGGTCATGTCGCGCACCACCGCCATGACGGCCGGCTGCCCCTCATACGTCGCGGAGCAGGCGCTGAGTTCCACGTCCGCCCGTCCGCCGTCCTTGCGCCGCAGCGCGGTCTCCAGCGGAACGGTGTCCCGCGCGCCGGCCAGCACGGCCGCGTGCGCCGCCTTCACCTTGGCCACCTCCTCCGGCGCGATGAAGTTGACGAAGGCCTTCCCCACGACGTCCTCGACGCGGTATCCGGCCATGCCGGCCAACTGCCGGTTGGCGTAGACCAGCGTGCCCTCGCGCACGATGCAGATTCCGTCGCGCGCGCCCTCGACAAGGTTGCGGTATTTCTCCTCGCTTTCGCGCAGCGCCTGCTCGGCCTGCTTGCGGAAGGTGATGTCCCGCACGATGGCCTGCACCACGCGCCCGCCCTGCGCCGGATCGTCCGCGATGAAAGAGTCGTGCAGCACCCACTTGTCATCGCCCTTCAGGGTCTTGAAGTGATACTCGAAATCGTGGATCTCCCCCGCCTTCTCGAGCAGGTGCCGGACCATGCCTTCCTGTTCCGTGTATGTGAACAGGTCGCGGAGCGGTTTGCCGACCACGTCATCCGGCCGGCAATCCAGGTCCAGAAGATCGACGAAGCCCTGGTTCGCCATGATAACGCGGCCGTCGTCGAAACGGTAGCAATGCACGCCGTCCCGCGTGAATGACAGCAGCCGTCTGTAAATGTCTTCCACTCAAGACTCCCGTTTCGCGTCCGCGATGAGCCGCTCGACTTCCTCCGAGTCCAGCATGCCCGACAGACGCAGAGGCTGCCCGCCGATGCCGTCCTCGACATTGATGTCCGCGCCCGCCCCGATGAGCATATCCACGATATCCTTGTAGCCCACGTCCGCCGCCAGGTGCACCGCCGTGCGTCCCGAGCGGTTGCTCACATTCAGGTCCGCGCCGGCCCCGATCAGCGCCTGCACGACCGACCCCAGGTTCCTGATCGCCGCCAGGTGCAGCGCCGTGCAGCCCCGGTTGTCCCGGGCGCCCACGCCGCCGCCCCCCGCGACGAGCCGGAGCGCCGCGTCGCTCTGGCCGCGGTCAACGGCCAGGTGCAGCGGCGTGCGGCTGTCGTCGTCGGCGGCCGCCGCGTCGGCTCCGGCGGCCATGAGCGCCGCGACGCATTCGCCCCTGTCGTTCAGCGCCGCCAGATGCAGCGGCGTGCGCCCCCGCTTGTCGCGCGCCTCGACGTCGGCCCTGCGTTTCACCAGCACATTGAGCGCCCGCACATGCCCGTTCGCCGCGGCGCGATGCAGAGGCGTGCAGCCCTCGCCGTCCCGCGGGTCCACCTCGGCCTTCCGATTCAGGAGCATCGCGACGACGTCCGCGTGCCCCTTCTCCCCCGCCAGGTGCAGCGGCGTGCGGCAGCGCCTGTCGCGCGCGTTGACCTCGGCGCGGCCCCACGCGATCTGCAGGCGCGCCAACTGCCGTTGCCCCAGAAAGGCCGAAAGATGAAGCGACGACCACTGATCATCGGCTGAGCCTCTTGCCATCGGCCGTCCTCCCGCCCTCAGCCGCCCGCGGCCTTCGCCCGCGCCGCTTCCAGCTCGGTCTGCGCCCTCACAAGCTCCTCCGTCGCCCTTTTAAGCCGCTTGGCGACGATGTCAACAAAAAGCCTGAAGATCGTGGCGTAACAGGCGTTGCGGGCGTCCTCGTCCAGCCTGTCCAGCGACTCCTTGTCCACCACGAGACACACCGTCCTGCGCCGGGCAACAACCGATGCCGTTCGCGCTTCCTCGTTGATCATCGCCAGCTCCCCGAAAATGTCGCCCGCGCTTTCCAGGCTCGCCAGCGTCTTGCCCTCCTTGATCACTTCCGCGCGTCCGCTCAGCAGGATGAACATCCAGTTCTCGATCCGGCCCTCCGCCACGATCGTCTCGCCCCGCTCATATTCCCGGATGCGGCTCGTGGACAGGATGTCCCCCAGATGACGCTGTGAGAACTCCGTGATGAATGGAATCTTCCGGAAAGTCGTCGGGAGCTTCCCCTCTTCATATACGTAGCGGTACTCTTTCACGCCTTCACGCCTCCCGACGGCACGGCACACCGGCAACGCAATCCTACCCCCTCCCGCCCGCGCATTCAAGCAAACCCGGCTTCGCCCGGCATTTTTCATGATGAAAAGGAAAAAACCATACGTTATGATCCCAGCGACGTCGTTTCCGGGGCCCAGTTATGTCCGCTACGGACAATATCGAGAAGGCGCGAGTCGAAGACTCCTCCCGCGACCACCCCACCCTGTTCGCCGTGCGGGACTACATGCCCCCCGCCCCCACGGCCGAAGCGCTCTGCCGCAAGATCGGACTCAACTGGATGAGCGCGCTCGAGCTGCACGACGACGGTTACCTGAGCTTCGACCCCAAATCCGACGGACCCTTGTCGCCCGGCCAGGAGGCGGAACTGACGTTCGTCGGGCAGCTCGCCGTGGCCGGCTGCGACGCCACGATGCTCAAACGCCTGCTTTCCGGGCTGCCCAAACCCTACGCCTACCGCGCCGAGCGCGTCTACTACGACTGGGCCGGCCGCGCCTGGCGCCTGCTCGAAGAAGCCGACGAGCTCGAAGATCATTTTGACGACTGGCTGGCGGAGCTGATCGGCTGGCAGGAACTCGACCGCCTGCAGCGCCTGCGCCAGCGCCTCGACAACGCCATCGGCTATCTGAAAGACCGCCGCGCCGGCCGCGCCCCTTAGCGCGGACTATTTCACGAATAATCCGCGTCAGCCCGGCATGGCGCGCGGCCGTCAGGCGGCGGACTTCCCTTCCCGCGCGGTTTCGATCAGCGCCTGCAGCCGCCCGCCGATGCTCTTCTCCGCCGCGTCGGCCACGGACGGCACCTCGATCTCCACGGTCGGAATTCCGGCCTCGCCCCCGACAACCTCCCGGATCGCCGCTCCCTCCGTGGCGCAGTGACTGGCGCCCGGGATGCGCGACACAACCAGCGCTTCCGCCCCGAAACGCCTGACGTCCGCCAGGATGCGCGCGGCGCGATCCTCCGCCGGCCCCGCCATCGGATCGGACAGAGCGCTGCGCGCCAGGGCCTCGATCGGCGGCGCCTCCTCGGGAATCGCGTCCAGGGCGTGCGTGAAAAGATAGTCCGTGCCGCAGACGCGCCCGCCGCGGTCCTCGAGCATGTTCATCGCGCGCAGATCGGCCGCCGGGTTGACCCAGAAGACGCGCACCGCGTCGGGCGCCAGATGCCCCGCCCCGGCTTCCGCCCTTTCCTCAACGGTCTTCAGCAGCGCCGCGAGGACGGCGCGTGTTTCGTCAAGGTCCGAGCAGAAGTGAATGGCCAGCATCTCGGCGATCAACATCTCCAGCGCCGGCAGCGGCGCCCGCGCGGCCGTGAACGCCGCTTCCCTCAGCCGCCCCAGAAGGCGGCGCACCTCGTTCGCCCGCCGGATCCCCACGGCCAGGGCGGCATCGTCAAGCCGGCGTCCCGCCGCCCCGGAAATGGCCCCGCGCACGCGCTCCAGCTCCGCGGCAACCATGTCAACCTGCGCGCGCGGGGCCGCGATCCCGCCCGGCAGCGGGACCGCCGCCTCGCCCGGGCCGGGCCGGCGCCGGCGCGGCATCTCCCACCACAGAATCGCGTGCCCCAACCCGGACAGGCGCTGCGCCACCGCCGAGAAATCGTCGCACACCGCGCCCACGCTGCACGTGAGCAGGTCCGGCCGCGGAAACTGCGAACCGGTCACGAATGCCCCGAGCATCGCGCGCACCGGACAGAACGACTCGTCGATCCCCAGCGCGTCAGCCGTCTCCATCAGCCCGTCCCCGCCCTGCATCAGGCAGGGCATCCACCACACGCCGTCGGGGTAGAACGCCCGCACCCCCTTCAGGGCGAAGGCCATGACCGGCACCGTGCCCAGGTCCTTCATGGCGCCCACGATGATTTCGCCGCCCGCCCGCGCCTCCTCCAGGCGCTCGTACTCGGTCAGCACAAAGTTCCACAGCCGCAGCGCCGCCGGAGAATCGTCGAATTTGAGCGTTGCCAGGCGGGTCTCGCCGCAGGCCAGGCGCCGGCTCAAGCGCCCGCCGTAGGCCGGCTCCGCCATGCCCGCGGCCTTCAACTCGTCGTAGCGCGCGTCCCATTCCGCCAGGGAGAGCCTGCGGACGCCGCTTTCATTCCGGCGCGGTTCTTTCATGCCAGCATCTCCAGGAAAGCCTGCACGCGCGTGGCGTACCGCGCCAGAGGGACCTCGTCGTTGAGATCCAGCTCCAGAACGGGCACGCGCAACTCGTCCCGCAGGCGTCCCGTCTCCGCGTGCCACGTGTCGCACCACACGTACCGCACCATGATCAGCCCCCGCGCGCCGTGGCGCGCCAACGCGCGCCCGATCCACGCGTGCAGGCCGTCATCCGGCCGGCGGAAGGCGTCCGGCACGCCGTCGAAGTAGGCGTCCGCCAGCTCCTCGATCGGGTTCCTTCGCGCGGCCCGGGGGTCAAAGGCCCGCGGCGCCGTGCGTTCGCCCCCGTCCAGGCCGTTGACGGCCACGCGGCCGCCGCACGCGGCGACGAGGCCGAACAGCGCGGCGTCCTCCTGCAGCAGGGGCCCGCCGACGAGGGCGATGGGCACGCCCGCCGCGGGCCGCGATGCCGCTTCGGCCGCGGCCGCGCGCTCCCGCGCGCGCCGCCGTTCGGCCGCCGCCATGCGCGCGGCCAGCGCGTCGCCGGACGGAAATACGCCGCCCGCCGCTTCCAGGAACGCCGCCAGGCGCCGCAGCTCGTCCCGGTAATAGCGCCGCGCCGCCTCCGTCTGCCACGTCGCCGGAACGTTGAGCAGAAAGACCGGCAACGGCGCGCGCCGCGCCAGGATGTCGGCCCCGCGCCGCATCTGGTCGCATTCGCTGCCCGCGACCACGGCCGCCGCGCCGTCCACCCGCGGCGCCTGCGCGATCCAGGCCCGCACGAAGGGACACACGCCCGCGGCGTAGAGCGCGCCTTCCCCCGCGCGGGGGTCCGCGCGCGGCGCCAGGCGATGGGCCTCGAAACCGCAGGCCTCGATCAGCTCCGGCGGCACGAAGGCCGATGTGTAAACGACTTTCACGGCGTCATGCCGGCCCCGCCCGGTCCGTCCCCCCTCCCCGCCGGACCGGCGTCCCGGCGGCCGCGCGGCCTGCCGGCGCAACGCCGGCGCCGCTTCACGACTTCCTGCGCGCGATGAACCGCCCCTGCGCGATCTTGCCCGCGTGCGCCAGGCCCTGCATGAAGACCATCTCCTGCCCGAGCCGACCCATCAGCTCCGTATCGAAGCCGATGATCTTCAGGGCGTCGTACGTCAACTGCCTGTTCAGCATGTCCAGGTAAAGGTCGACGTGCGTCGCGAAGGCGCCGGTGTCCTCGGCCGTCAGCACCTCGCATCCGGCTTCCGCCAGCATCCGCCCGTAGTCCTGGAGGCCGGCGACGCTCGGAAATTTCATGAACGCCATGAACCGCTGCGCCTCGACGGCGTCGAGCCCGGACGGCCCTTCTATCCAGTCGGTGAAGGCGATCGTGCCCCCCGGCCTTACGATCCGGGCCGCTTCTCGGATCAGCCGCGGCTTGTCGACGACGTAGCACCAGGCGTCCTCCCCCCAGACGAAATCGGCCGAGCGGTCCGCCAGGCCGCTGGCCGTGACGTCGGCGAGAGTGAACTCGATGCGGCCGGCCAGGCCCGCGGCCGCGCATCGCTCGCGGCCCCTCTTGACCACCTTTTCCGTGGCGTCCACGCCGCGCATGCTCTCCACTTTGCGGAAGAGCACCAGGAACCGCATGCCCGCCCCGCTGCAGCAGCACATGTCCACCCCCCGCATGCCGGCCCCGATCGCTGCCTTTTCGGCCAGGGCCATGGACGAACTGAATCCGCCAATGTGGATCTGCTCGCCCATTACCAGCTCCCACAGGTCCCCTTCCGGCCCGCTGTATACCGCCTGCACTTCCTTCAGCCCCGTACCCTCTTTGTGCTTCATCCCGCCCCTCCTTCGTGTTGCGGAGGCGGAGCGCGGTCAGGGCCGGAACGGGCGAAACGCGAGGCGCGCGACGTGCAATCAGAGGCCGACGGAAGGAAGGCGCCGCGAAGCGGGCTCCGGCCATGCGGCTCTGCCTGACAAGACCGCGCACCCGGCGCGGTCATGCTGCATGCCGCGTCATCTGCGTGCCGTCAGGCCGCGGACCATGGCGCCACCTCCCGTTGTTGAAGATACCGTCGCGCGCATGATAGCCGGCTTCCCGCGCACGTCAACGACGCAAAAAGCGGCGCAGGAAAGCGGCGGGCGCGGCGGATCAAGCACTTGGCCGCGACGCGCCGCTCTGCTACCTTCCCCGCATGCCCGAGCTTCCCGAAGTCGAAACCGTCGTCCGCGAGCTGCGCGCCGCCGGGCTGCCCGGCCGCCGCATACTTCGCGCGCGCACAAGCTGGGCGGGCGTCGTTGACCGGCCCGCCGCGCGCGCGTTCCGCCGCCGCCTGCGCGGCGCGCGGATCGAGAGCGTCACCCGCCGCGCCAAGTACATCGTCTTCCGCCTTTCCACGGGCGACGCGCTGCTGGCTCATCTGCGCATGACCGGGCGCTTCAGCCTTGATCCGGCGAGGTCTCCCAGGGACGCGCACGAACGCGCCGCCTTCGAGCTGGACGACGGCCGCGAGCTGCGTTTCAGCGACACCCGCAAGTTCGGCCGGTTCCATCTCACCGCCGATCCGGGAGGTGTGCTTGACGCGCTCGGGCCCGAACCGCTTGACCGCGCGTTCACCGCCGGCCGCCTGCGGGCTCTCCTCGCCGGGCGCCGCGCCATGCTCAAGCCGCTCTTGCTCAACCAGGCATTCCTGGCCGGGCTCGGCAATATCTACGCGGATGAAGCGCTCTGGGACGCGGGCCTCGGTCCGCGGCGGCACGCCCACACGCTCAGGGCCGAGGAGAGCAAGCGCCTCTATCGCGCCATTCGCAGGGTCCTGCGCCGCGGCGTCCGCAACATGGGCACCACCCTGGGGCGCGGGCTGACCGCCTACCGCCGCGTGCGGGGCCAGTCCGGCGCCAACCGCTCGCGGCTGCGCGTCTTCCGCCGCACGGGCCTGCCCTGCCCCCGCTGCGGCGAACCCATCCGGCGCATCGTGGTCAGCCAGCGCAGCACCCACTTCTGCCCGCGCTGCCAGGGCTGAGCCGGCGCGGCGCCGCGGCGCTTGCGCTCCGAAGCGCGCCGCGCGAAGGAGCGTCCTGCCGGCCTTCGTGCTTGGCGCTGGAAATTCTTGAAAGGGGTCGCGGACGCAAGCCGTCGTGCCGCGGAAGTTGGCGAGTGGAGAGACAAAGGAACGATCGGAGGAATCGTGGTCCACTCTCGTCGCGCGCTCTCGTCCGCCGGAAATCAGACGAACTGGCCGTGCCTGGAACTGTCTGTCGTGATACCGCGACGTAGTCCAATGCAACGGTCTGAATGACCGGCAGGATGCCGGTCCCATGTCCCGAGCCAAAGGCTGATCTTCTCTTTCCAGGTTGAGATGTCGTTGCCGGCCAGTACGGGACGCGACGCAGAGTGGGCGCAAACGGGCCGCTTTCCGGATGCGACGATATCACTGGCTTTGCGAGATGCTTTGGTGTAGCGTCCGGCGCTTTCAGTCCCATGCAGCCCGCGCGCGACAAGTGGCTCGGACCCCGCGCGGCGGCGGAACGCCTCGCCGCGCTTTCCGGCGAGTTCTGCCTGGTACCCAATCCTTCCTACGTCTATCCCCCCTTCGCCGTGGTGCCGCTCGCTCCGCGCATCGCCGGCCCCATTCCGCGGCTGGCCGCGGTCGTGCAGGACATGGACGGCACGACGACCACGACCGAGACGCTTTGTCTGCATTCCCTGGAAACCATGGTGCGCCTCGTCACGCGGCGCGGCGACGACTGGCCGGGCCTGGATCGCAGGCGCGACTACCCGCACATCATCGGCAATTCCACCACCCGGCACGTCGAGTATCTCGTGCGCGCCTACGGCGACGGAATCGACCTCGACGCCACGCGCCGCGCCCTGCTGGAAGCCGTTCTGTGGACCCTCGCGCGCGGACACGATCCCTTGCGCCGCGCCGAGGCCGGGCGCACCCTCGCCGCGCTCGGCTGGGCGGAAGCGTTGCGCGCCGACGCGGACTGGAACGCGCTCCGCTCAGATCCGCGCCTGGACCTCGCGGCCGCCGCGCCGGCGCTCGACCGCATCGCCCGCCGGCCGGACCTCGCGCCCGGGCCCGAAGGTTTCGATCTCCGCGTGCGCGCCGCGATTGAAATCTACTATCGCCGCTATCACGAGATTCTGGACGCCATCGCCGCCGGCCGCGGCCATGAGCTGTCCGCGCGGCTGACCGGCGGCCGCCCCCTGATCGAACCCATGCCCGGGGTTGCCGTGTTCCTGGCCCTTGTCCGCGGGTGGCTCGGCGACCGCGCCGGCGCGCTCGCCGGCGCGCTGTCGGCCGAGATGCGCGGCGCCGAAGCGCCGCCCGGCGAAGAGGCCGCCGCGCGGCTGCGTGACCTGGGGCGCCGCTTTGCCCGCGCCCCCGCCAGGGTCGCCGTGGTCACCTCGTCCATCGCGCACGAAGCGCGCATCGTCCTGGGCGAAGTCGTCAAGATCGTCGCGCGACAGATGGCGGAATGGCCCGCGGCAAGCGAGCTCGCCGCGCGCCTGGGCGGGCCGGACGACGCCTTCGACGCGATCATCACGGCCTCCGACTCGAGCGAGATCCGCCTCAAGCCGCACCGCGACCTGTACTCCATAGCGCTGCACGCGCTGGGCGTCATGCCCGCCCGGTTCGGCGAGGTGATCGGGCTCGAGGACAGCGAGTCCGGCACCATCGCCATTCGGGCGGCGGGCGTCGGCCTGTGCGTGGCGGTCCCGTTCGTCGACACGGCGCACCACGATCTCAGCGCCGCGGCGCACATCCTGCCCGGCGGCCTCCCCCAGGCGATCCTCGAGAAGAACCTGTTTCTCG